>Ga0079224_100002260_pt1 | contig 23190 bp, 19 predicted proteins | sample Stecom2015_FD_80414 | JGI IMG/M metagenome (GOLD analysis project Ga0079224, IMG submission 80414) | Agricultural soil microbial communities from Utah to study Nitrogen management - Steer compost 2015 | ecosystem: Environmental > Terrestrial > Soil > Agricultural land | place: USA: Utah... | reverse complement strand
CCCACGCGCCGCGCGGGAAGACCGAGCCCTCGATGATCGTGGCCCGGTCCGGGTCCAGGACCGGCGGCGGCGGCGGGACCACGACCCGGACCTCCAGCGAGGCCGTCTCCCCGCCCGCGACGGCGCGCAACCGATAGACCCCGTCGGCCGGGACCGGGAGGTACGCCAGGAACGCACCGTTGGGTTGGACCGGGACCGGGTCGCCGTTGATCCAGAGCGTCGCCTCGCCCGTCGCCGTCGAGCCGTAGATGAAGGTGGAGTCCCGCGTCTGGAGGCGAGCGCCCTCGTGCGGATAGACCACGTGCAACCAAAGCGCGCCTCGACGCTCCGAGATCGGCGGCAGCGCGCCCTCCGGCGGCGCGCCCGGGGCCGGCCGCTCGGGCTCCGGCATCGTCGGCCCGCACGCTGCCGGCCCGAGCGCGGCCACGAGGGCGAGCGCGGCGACGACGGCGCGGCCGCCACCACCGACGCGAGCCCGCGCGGCCTCCGCTCGAACCGGACCCCGCCCTCGGCCGGCGTGGACCGCCCGTCGCCAGAACGGGCCCGCTGCACCGCACCATCCCCGTTGTCTCGACTCATCCGACCACGCACGCATCGTCCCCTCCGAACCCTCGTCAGCCCCAAGCCTCTCGGGCGACCCGCCCTCGCCGTCGGACGCGCCTGAGCAGGAGTCCGGAGGCGATGGCGACCGCGCCCGAGATCCCGGCGGCCTCCCAGCGCAGCAGGAGCACGCCGCCGACGGCGAACATCGCGCCGAAGATGAACCCGATCCCGAAGAGCGTGCTCCACAGATCAGCCGCGAGATCCTGGAGGGGCGCGACGCCCGTCCGCTCACGCTGGATCCGCCAGCCGGGTCCGCCCGGCCGGGCGCGCAGGTAGAAACGGTCCAGGACCTCGGCACGCTCGGGCGGCGTCAGGAACATGACGGTCAGCCAGACGGCCGCGGTCCCGAACGCGGTGACCGGGAGGACGCCGCCCGGCCCGAGCTCGGCGATCGGCGCGACGAGACGGGCGAACGCCTCGAACGGACCGGCCAGCGCGCCGGCGCCGCTCCAGTCCACGGTCGGCACGTAGAGGAGCAGCGCGATCACGAGCCCGGCGACCATGCTCGCGATCTCGGCCCACGCGTTGACGCGCCACCAGAACCAGCGCAGGATCAGGACCGCGCCCGGCCCTGTCCCGATCGCGATCATGAAGGTGAAGATCGTGCCCACGTCGTGGGCGTGGAACGCGACCCACCCCGCCATCACGACCAGCGCGACCGACGCGATCCGCCCGACCCAGACCAGCTCCCTCTGCGGCGCGTCCGGGCGCAGGAAGCGGCGGTACAGATCGTTCGCGATGTAGCTCGCGCCCCAGTTGATCTGCGTGGAGACCGTCGACATGAACGCGGCGATCAGCGACGCGACGACGAGGCCGAGGACGCCGGACGGAAGGTAATCCAGCATCAGCCGCGGATACCCCGCCTCCGGATCGGAGCCCGGATCGAGCAGGTCCGGGTAGACGACGAGCGCCACCAGGCCGACCAGGACCCAGGGCCAGGTCCGGACGACGTAGTTCAGGATGTTGAAGAACCACGCGGCCCGCTCCGCTTCGGCCTCGTCGCGGGACGCGGAGAGGCGCTGGATGAACTCCCCGCCGCCGTCCGACCGCCGGAACGCCCACCACTGGATCCCGAGGTAGGCCAGGAACGTGGCGACCGAGAGCTGTGCGACCTCGCCGAACGGCAGGAACGCGAGCCGGTCCTCGTACCCGCCGGCAATGAGCCGGTCCCGGAGCGCGGCGAGCCCGCCGACATCCGAGATCGCGATGGCCGCGACGACGATCGCGCCGAAGAGGCCGAGGAAGAACTGGAAGAAATCCGTCGCGACGACGCCCCACAGCCCCGCGAGCCCGGCGTACACGAGCGTGAACACCATGATCACGACGACGGCCCAGAGCTGGACATCGCCCGGTAGCGCGGACGGCAACACGTCGCCCAACCCGAGCGCGACGACGACCTTCTTCGCCGCGAGCATTGCGTAGCCCATCGCGATGACGTTGATGGGCACGGCGAAGATGAAGGCACGCAGCGCACGCAGCACAGCCGCCGGCCGCCCGCCGTAGCGGATCTCCGTCAGCTCGGCGTCGGTGATCACCTCGGCACGGCGCCAGAGGCGGGCGAAGACGTAGACCATGAGCACGTGGCTCAGGGCGAACGCCCACCACTGCCAGTTCCCGGCGACCCCCTGGCGCGCGACGAGGCCGGTCACGTACAGTGGGGTGTCGATGCTGAACGTCGTCGCCGCCATCGAGGTCCCGGCCAGCCACCACGGCAGCGACCGGCCGGACACGAAGAACTCGGCCATCGAACGGGAGCCGCGGCCGGACAGGTAGAGGCCGAGCAGGAGCGTGGCGGCGAGGTAGAGGCCGACGACGGACCAGTCAAGTCCGCTCATCGCGCTGGCCCCGGGCCGGGGTGGCATCCGCACCCTGCACGCCCCGCGCCGGCACCATTGAATGTTTCAGGCATCACGTCCACCTCGGCAGGCATGTCATGATCCACGACCTCTTCTACGCGATCGGCTACGCCATCGGCGAGGCAGAGTCGTTCCTCGCCGGGAACGCGGACACGGAGGATCCATACGCGACGGACGACCCGGACAGCCCGGGCCACCGGCACGGCGCCGACCACCTCTACGGCCCGAACCCTCCGTACAGCACGGACCAACCCGACGGCGCGGACCGATACGGCCCCGACCACCCGTACGGCTCGGACCATCAGCACCACCCCGACCGGGCGGCCGACGTCGAGCGCGCCGACAGTTCGGGCGCGTCCGACCTCCCGGATCCGGGCCGCGGCGCCGCCGCGATCGGGGGCACCGCGGCCACCTGGGTTCTCGCGCGGCTGCTCCGTCCGCACCCGGTCCACTGGCCCCGCGCGATCACGGCCGGCCTCGCAGGCACCGCACTCCTCGACCTGGCGTCGAGGGTCGAGAAGCCGCGGGCCGCGCAGCAGCCCCCGCCGCTCTCGGCCGATGGCGCGCTCCGCTACCTGGGCGGGATCACGACGGCGGCGGCGTACGCCGCGTTCGTCTACCCCCGACTACCCGGCTCGCCGGCCGTGCGGGGCCTCCTCTTCGGCGCGGCCGAGGCCGCGGCCAGCGCCGAGGGCGGCGCGCTCGCCCTGCTCCGTCGCCTCTCACCCGGGATCGCCTACCCGCTCGAGTGGCTGTCGCCCCCGACGCTCCCGGCGACCGGCCCCCTCGCCCGCCTCGCCTTCGGACTCGGACTCGCCCTCTACCGCGGTCCCGACGAGGAGAGGTAGGCGGCCGGGCAGACGCCGAACCGGATCTCGCCCGCGTCGCCGGCTGGGGCGTCCGGAAGCGAGCGCGCGCCGGGGAGGATGCCGAACGCCGTCGTCCTGTCCGGACCGTACGAGTGGAGGACGCAGAAGGCGTGCGGACGGGTGCGCAGGATCGGGACCAGGTACCGCCGGGACTGGATGTCGAGGTGATCCAGGATGACGTACCGGGCGCCGGCGTCCTCGGCCGCAGCGAAGAAGCCGTCCGGGTCCGGGGACAGGGGGTAGATCCTGCTCTGCCGTCCGCTCAGCGCGTAGAAGAGGCGGGGCTTCCTCGAGAGCACGACCGCGTCCTCCGGGAGCCGCTCGCGCATCCAACCGGCGAGATTGAAGAAGTCTCGCCAGTCCCCGCTCAGACAGGGGTACGGGTCGCCCGCACGGTAGGCGGCCGCGCACGCGGCCCCGAGCCGGGCGCCGTAGAGCTGCGCAGGCACGCCCAGGACGACGACCGCCGCGACAGCGACCGCGCCGACGAGCGCTGCGGGGAGGCGCCGGGCCCGTCGCACGCCGCCCGCGACCGCGGCCGCGGCGTAGAAGAGGACGAGCGGGAGCGCCGGGAGCAGGAATCGCTCGCCGGACCAGACCGCCGGCCATACGAGGATCAACCCGATGTAGAGCGGCGCGAAGAGCTCGGCCACGCCGGGCCGCCGGATTCGCGGCAGCCAGCCCAGGAACGCCAGCCCGCCGATCACCACGCCGCACGCCGCTTCGACCACCCTCGCCTGCCCGAAGACGAGGATCGGCAGGTGGACGAGGAGGTAGTTCCGCGCGTTCTCCCAGATCCGGACCGCCAGGTCGGAGACCCCGATCCGGCCGAGACCCGGACGATACGGGTTCACGTACCAGAACTGCGCGACGTAGTCGTCGCCCACGGCGCCCCGCCCGCGCAGCCACCAGGCGAACGCGAGGGGGAGCAGGACCGCGGCCAGGAGTGCGAGCGCGCGCCAACGGCGCTCGAGCGCGAGCCACGCGGCCGCGGCGATCACGAGGGGCAGACCGGCCGAGCGCGTGAAGTACGCGAGCACCGTCGCCGCGATGCCGATCCCGAGGCCGATGCCACCCCCGCGCTCGCCCTTGCCGTACGCCCAGAGCGCGAGCGCCGTGAGCATCCAGAACGGCACATCCGAGAGGACCCAGTGCCCGAGTTCGACGACGCCGGGCGCCCAAGCCAGGATCACGCCGACCGCGAGGGCCAGCGGCGCGCCCGCCCGGGCCCGGAGCCAGAGGTACGAGAACGCGACGGCCGCGGCGGACAGGACGGTGACGATCAGCTTCCAGCCGACCCAGCCGTCGATCCCCAGCCCGATCGCCGCGGCGAGGAGCGCCGGGAACCCCGGCGGATAGAGTGTGTGCGGCCGCAGGGATGGGTCCCACAATTCGAGGTACGCGCCTCGCTCCAGGAGCGAACGGGCCAGGGTGATGTACGCGGCGTTGTCGCCGCCCGTGTGCGGCGTGGGATCGAAGGCGAGGAGCGCGAGGCCGAGGTGGGCGGTCCCGAGGAGCACGGCGATCGCCCACGCCGGGAACCGCCGGGACGGGGTGCCCGTGTGGACGTCGACCGCCCTGCGGGGTTCGACGGGCCCGGCGCGGCGCTTCCACTCGGTCCGACTCATCATCCGCTCCGCCCCGGACCCGTCAGCCACAGCGCGGCCGCCTCCTGCATGAGCGGCTCGCCGCCCCACGCGAGGAGGACCGGCACGCCGACGGGCAGCTCTGCAGCGAGTCGGGGATGGCCGAAGAGCACGACCATGCCGTCACGGCCCTCGACGGCGCGCGTGACCGACTCCCGGGCCGTGGCGGAGAGGCCGGGTCGCCCCTTCCACCCCCGGATGTCGGCAAAGACCGCGACGGCCACCCGGTCGCACCCACCTCCGTCTCCCCGGAGCCGGACGCCGCCCCCCCGGAGCGCCTCACCGAACGTCGCGCGAGACGGCGGCGGGTACGGGCCTCCCAGGTCGTCGTCCACGACGACCAGCTCGACTTCCCCCGACGGGAGCGACGGGCGGCCTCGCAGCGGCCGAACCGCGCGCACCGCCACGGCGAGCGCCCACGCCCGGTCCTCGTCCCGACCCCACCCCGGTCCGCGGGCCGCCTCGGGCCCGGCCGGCGCGTCTTGCGGGACCGCTCCCTCCGTCCGGCTCGCCGCTTCGTGCCGGGCCACTCCCTCCTGCCCGGCCGCCGACCCGTACCCCGCTGGTTCCACCGCGGCCGCGGCCGCCTCGATCCTCTCCACGGCGCGCCTCACCCGCTCCGGCGCGATCGTTCGCCCCACCTCCCCGGCCAGCGCCTCCGCCATCATCCGCAGGTCGGTCGGGTAGAGGAGGGCGTCGCACCCCGCCGCGCCCGCGGCGACCGCCGCGCTGGCCTCGCCCCGCCCCGCCTCGAGCACGCCCTCCATGATCAACGCGTCGGTGACCACGAGCCCATCGAAGCCGAGCTCGCCCCGCAGGAGCCCCGTCAGGATCGGGGCCGAGAGCGTCGCGGCCGTCCCGCCCGGGTCGAGGGCGGGATAGGCGACGTGCGCCGTCATGACGGCGTCGACGCCGGCCGCGATCGCCGCGCGGAACGGCGTCAGGTCGACGTCCAGGACGTCCCGGCTCGCGTCGACCCGCGGCAACTCGACGTGCGAGTCCGCGGTCGTCCGGCCGTGCCCGGGGAAGTGTTTCACACACGAGAGCGCGCCGCCCGCCCGGCACCCCTCGATCCACGCCGCGACGTGCGGGGCGACCCGGTCCGGGTCCGCGCCAAAGGCGCGCGTCCCGACGATCGGGTTCCGGGGCTCGATGTCCAGGTCCGCGACCGGACCGTAGACCCACCCGACGCCGAGCGCGCGGGCCTCCCGCGCCGTCAGCTCGCCCGCCCTCCGCGTCGTCTCCAGATCGTCCAGCGCGCCCAATGCGAGGAGCGGCGGCAGCGGCGTCGCGCCCCGGAACTGCTGACCCGCGCCACGCTCCAGGTCCGCGCCGATCAGGAGCGGCCGGCCCGCGCGGCGTCGAAGCTCCGCGGTCAGCGCCCGGACCTCGGAGGCTTCGCCGCCAAAGAGGATGAAGCCGCCCGCGCCCAGCTCGAGCGCCGTCTCGATCGTCTCGGCCTCGTGGTCGAACCCCGTCGCCGCGTCCCAGCGCAGCGCGGGGAACAGGAGTCGTCCGATCTCCACAGCCCCTCCCCTGGTCCCGCCTCCCATCCGCGCCTCTCAGCGCCCGCCGCGCCCCGGCGTATAGCTCCCGAGCACACGCACGCCCGCGGCGCCCGTCGCGTCCGGCACGTTCCCGGCGAACCCTCGCACGTGCGCCCAGGCGAGCGCGGCGAACGCGATCGCCTCCTTCGCGTCCGGGTCGACGCCCAGGACCGCGCCCGGGAAGACCGCGACCGGCGAGAGCGCCGCCTCGAGCGACGAACGGAGCACCGGGTTGTGCGACCCGCCGCCGGTCAGGACGACCTCGTCCACGCCGCGCGGGAGCACCCAGCGCCGGATCGCGTCAGCGATCGACCGGGCGGTCAGCGCGGTCAGCGTCGCGATCAGGTCCGCCCACTCCTGCTCCGACGACGGCGCCTCGCGGCGCACGACCGACTCGACGAACGGCCGGCCGAAGACCTCCCGGCCGGTCGACTTCGGCGGCGGCCGCTCGAAGAACGGGTGCGCCAGGAGTTCGTTCAGCAGCTCCTGCCTCACCTGCCCCCGGCTCGCCCACCCGCCGTCTCGATCGTACGTCTCACGGCCTCCGGTCGCGAGCCCGACCGCCGCATCGATCAACGCGTTCCCCGGCCCGGTGTCGAACGCCAGGAGCGGCGTGGCATCGCCCCGCGGCGGGAGCCACGTCAGGTTCGCCATCCCGCCGATGTTCTGGAGCACGCGACGCCGGCCGGGGAGCGAGAAGAGGAGCCGGTCGACCCACGGGACGAGTGGCGCGCCCTCGCCGCCCGCGGCCATGTCGCGCGACCGGAAATCGCTGACGACCGGGATCCCGGTCCGCTCGGCGATCGTCGCCGCGTCGCCGAGCTGGAGCGTCTGCCCGCGCCGCCCGCCCACCGGCGGCTCGTGCCAGACCGTCTGGCCGTGGGAGCCGATCAGGTCGACCTCGTCCGGCTCCACGCCGACGGACCGGCACAGCTCGAGCGCGGCCTCGGCCAGCCACTCGCCCAGCTCCGCGTGCAGCCGGCAGATCACCGCAGCGCTCCCATCCACGATCGCACGGTGGATCCGCTCTCGCCGCTCCGGAGGGTACGGGACCGTCAGGAACCCTTCGACCCGCCACGCGAGATCGGACTCGCCGCCCTCGAACGCGACGAGCGCCGCGTCGATCCCGTCGAGCGAGGTGCCCGACATGAGCCCGATCACACGCACGGCGACGCGCTCACCCGGCCCCGAGGTCGCCGACGACGCGCGAGATCACGCCGTCCGCCGCCGCGAGACGCTCGACCGCCTCGGCCCGATCGGCCCCGAGCCGCGCCATCACGATCGCCGCCTTGACATGACCGCCGCTCCGCTCCAGCCACGCCGCCGCTTCGGCACGATCGACACCGAGGACCTCCATCAGGATCCGCTCGCCACGGTCCTGCAACTTCTGGCAGGTGACCTGAAGGTCGACCATCAGGTTCCCGTAAACCTTGCCCAGCTTGACCATCGCCGCGGTGCTGATCGTGTTCAGCACCATCTTCGTCGCGGTCCCGGCCTTCATCCTCGTCGAGCCCGTGATGACCTCGGGGCCGACGAGCGGCGCGATCACGACGTCGTGCGTACGGATCAGCTCCTCCGAAGGATAGGTACAGAGCAGGAACCCCGTCCGGGCGCCCCGTTCCCTCGCCCGCGCGAGCGCGCCGTGGACGAACGGCGTCGTGCCCGACGTCGCGATCCCGAGCACGAAGTCCAGGGGGCCGACGCCGCGCTCATCCATCGCCGCCGCGCCGTCCTCCGGATAGTCCTCCGCGCCCTCCTGCGCAAGGACCAGCGCGGCGTAGCCACCGGCGATGACCCCCTGGACCATCTCCGGATCCGTGCGGTACGTCGGCGGCATCTCCGCCGCGTCCAGCACGCCGAGCCGGCCGGACGTGCCCGCGCCAACGTAGAAGAGCCGGCCCCCACGGCGGAACGAGTCCACGACCAGGTCGATCGCCTTCGCAATCTGCAGCCGCTCCTCGCCGACCGCCGCGGCGACCATCCGGTCCTCGGCGTTGATCAGGTCCACGATCTCGATCGTGGAGAGCTGATCGATCGTCATGCTCCGTGGGTTGCGCTGCTCAGTCAGCCGAGGGTCCCACGCCGCATCGCCACGCTCCGAACGCGCCGGTCTCGCACTCATCCGATCTCCACCCCCTATCTCCCGATCTCCTAAGGTAATTTCGCCACCTTCCACGCGGCAACCGACTCCCGGCACCCGGGGTCCTCTCATCGATACCCCCGCCCGGCGCTCGAGTCCCTCCCACCCTGCCCTCCAGACACCCCGAAACCGGCCCGCTCTACCTTCGAGCCCCCTCACACCAGGATCTCGATACCGTACGAACGCTCCCTCACTCGCCACTCGCCACTCGCCGCACGCGCGCCTCGCGCGATCCGCCGCGCCGCGCGCCCGGCCCTTCCCAGGGCTCGCCACCGCGCCCGAGCGCACACGGGAACATAGGCACCCCCAATTCCATATTGACGATCGCGCGATGGTTCCGGGCGCAGACGCGCCCGCGGCCGCCGCGCCCCGGGGCGCCCGGGAGACTTCGCTCCCGCGTGCCCCCATTCCCCAGCAGTACAGGCAGTAGCAGTAATGAAAGCAGTGAACCTGGCCGCGGCCCTCGCGGTCCTCTCCGTCCTCGGCTCGGGCGCCACGACGCCCGCGGCGGCACAGTTCCGGACCATCAAGCCCGCACCGAAGACCTGGGTCACCGGCTGGGTCGGCGGTTACATGGACCCCGGCCGCGTCACCGACGCCGCGAGCGGGAACTGGCACTTCGGCTCCGCCTTCGCCGGCGGACTCGGGATCCACCGCCAGGTCGGGTCCGGGCTCGCGCTCGGGATCGACGCGTCCTTCGCGCCGGCGAGCTACGAACGGCGAGGGGCCGACAACACCCTCCTCGCCGAGGGGAACGCGAGGCTCGTGACCGCGATGATCAGCGGACGCCTCCGGACCGGCGGACACGACAGCTTCGGAATGTACCTGACCGGCGGCGCAGGCGCCTTCGTCTACGGGATCCCCGAACTCGATCGCTGGGACCCTGACCTGGCGCTCCACACCGGCGCAGGGCTAGAGTATAGGCCCGCACGCGACAAAGCTCTGTTCGTCGAGTGGGGACGCTACTGGACCTTCCACCAGAAGGAGGGCATACGCGACAACACGACCAAGCACTCGCAGATCCGCATCGGTGGGCGGGTCGGCTTGTAGTGCAACGGATCCTGGCAGTGGGCGGCCTGGTGGCGAGCCTGGCCTCGTGCGCCGCTCCACCGCCGTCGACGACGGCCGCGATCGGGGACCGGGTCCCCGAAGCGTGGCCGTACCTGCCCGGTGAGGCGGCGGCGACCGCGGAGCACGGGATGGTCGCGAGCGACGCACCGCTCGCAACGGCCGTCGGCGTCGAGGTGCTCCGCGCCGGCGGAAACGCGATCGACGCCGCGATCGCGACCGCGTTCGCTCTCGCCGTCGTCTACCCCGAGGCCGGCAACATCGGCGGCGGCGGCTTCATGGTCGTCCGCACGGCGGACGGCGAGACGGCGGCGCTCGACTTCCGCGAGACCGCGCCCGCCCTCGCCACACGGGACATGTTCCTCGACGAGAACGGCGAGCCGACCGACGCCTCGATCACCGGGCACCTCGCGTCCGGCGTTCCCGGCTCCGTCGCCGGGCTCTGGGCCGCGCACCAGCGCTACGGCACCCGGCCCTGGGCCGAACTCCTCGAGCCCGCGATTCGCCTCGCGGAGGAAGGGTTCACCGTCGACGAAGACCTCGCCGGCTCCGTCGTCGACGAGGCCGAGCGACTCCGACGCTTCCCGGCCTCCGCAGAGCTCTTCCTCCCCGGCGGCGAACCGATCCAGGCCGGGTCGACATGGCGGAACCCCGACCTGGCCGCGACGCTCAGACGCATCGCCGAACACGGGCCCGAAGGGTTCTACCACGGCGAGACGGCGGACCTGATCGTCGCCGAGATGCAGCGCGGGGGCGGGATCATCACGCACGAGGACCTCGCCGCCTACACGCCGAAATGGAGGACCCCAATCGAGTTCGAGTACCGCGGCCACCGCGTGATCTCCATGCCGCCGCCCTCCTCGGGCGGGATCACGCTCGCGCTGATCGCGAACATCCTCGAAGAGTGGCAGCTGGGCGAACTCGGTTGGAACTCCTCCACTACGATGCACCTCATGGCCGAGGCGATGCGCCGCGCCTTCGCCGACCGCAACCATTACCTCGGCGATCCGGACTTCGTCGAGATCCCGCAGGCGAGGCTCCTCTCGAAGGCCTACGCCCGCGAGCGCGCGGCCGACATCGCGATCGGAGGCGCAACGCCGTCCGCCGACGTCGCGCCGGGGATCACCGGCGACGACGGCCTGGAGGGCGACCACACGACCCACTTCTCCGTCGTCGACGCCGACGGGAACGCCGTCGCCCTGACCACGACGATCAACTCGCTCTACGGGTCCGCCGTCACCGTCTCCGGGGCCGGCTTCGTCCTCAACAACGAGATGGACGACTTCACCTCGCGACCCGGCGCCCCGAACCAGTACGGTCTCGTACAGGGCGAGGCGAACGCGATCGAGCCCGGAAAGCGGATGCTCTCCGCGATGACGCCGACCATCGTCGTCGCGCCCGACGGCAAGCCGCTCCTCATCACGGGGGCACGCGGCGGTCCGCGCATCATCACCGCGGTCTTCCAGGTCCTCTCCAACGTCATCGACCACGGGATGGATATCGCGACGGCCGTCCGCGTACCGCGCATCCACCACCAGCACCTCCCGGACGTCCTCTACTACGAGGCGAACGGGCTCGGACCGGACCCGGTCCGCGAGCTGACCAGACTCGGCCACGACGTCCGCCCCCGCTCCGGGTACATCGGCAATGCGCCCTCGATCCTGAGGCGAGGCGGACTCTGGACGGGTGTCGCGGATCCACGGCAGGGAGGCACGGCCGCGGGGTACTGAGGCCCGACCGCGCGCCGGCCCCAACCGCCAACCTCCAAGCAACCGTTCGCGACTGGGGGAAATCTCCCGGAGATCGATCCAACAAACGATCTCCGGGAGATTTCCCTCAATTGATCCTGTCGATCTCCCGGAGAACTCGGGCCGCGGCGATGTCTGGGAGATTCGCCTCTCACAGAGCGGCGAATCTCCAGGCGATCGCGCGGCAGACGGATCTTCGGGAGATCGACGTCAATCGGCGGGCTGCATCCGCCCGTCGGCTCGCGAGATGAGGCCGGTGGCGGCCGGAGGTGGGATCCGTCCCCGCCGGGTGCAGGCGGGAGGCCGCCACGTCCACACCAACCTACGCGGCCCGGGGGAGCGAGCCGCCCGGGCCGCGCAGTCCGTCGTCGAAAGGGTCCTACAGCGTCCTCCGCCGAAAGGGCCTACAGCGTCCTCCGCCGAAAGGCCCTACAGCGTCCTCTGCACCTCGATGGGCGCGTCCAGACGGATGACCATCCTCGACCCGGCCGGGAGCACCGCGTCCACGTCGGCGGTCCCCATGGCGATCGCGGTCCCGGCGGCCGCGCCGACCGCTGCGCCCTTTAGCGTCGCCTCCGTGTCCTTCCCGAGGATCTGCCCGAGGAGCGCGCCCGCGGCGGCGCCGGCCGCGACCTTCCCCGCGGTCTGCTTCGCCGTCGTCCGCATCCGCCTCTCGGGGTTCGCCTCGACGACCGTCGCCTGCAGCGGGTAGCTTCTGCCGTCGAAGGAAACGCTCTCGAACGCGACCTTGATGACCGCGGTGTCACCGACGCGGTCCGACTTCTCCGCCGCCGTGACCCGGCCCCGGACCGTCGCTCCGGCCGGGATGAGGACCGTGCCGTCCACGCTCACGATCGGATCGTCCAGCGTCGCCGTAAACGGGTCGCCCGGACGGCTCTGGTCCGTGGCCAGCGTCTCGTCCAGACGGATCGCGAACGTCGTCCCCGTCGGGACCGTGAGTGTGACCGTGCGCGGACGCGGCTGCTCGCGGCGCTGCTCCGGCTGCGGGCGCGGTTCCGGGCTCTGCCGCTGCGGAGGCTGCGAACGCGCGGGAGCGGGCGCGGGCCGGCTCGGCGCCGGTTCGGGCGCGGGCGCGGTGTCCTCGAAACGGGTCACCGAGGTGTCCCTTTGCAGGGCGAGGTCCAGTTCACGGTCGAGCTCGTCTTCCGCGAGCGCGGCGCGCTCGTCGCCCCGATCACCGCAGCCGAGGGGCGCGAGGGCCACGGGCAGCAGAAGCAACAAAACGGTTCCCAGGCGGTACTTGGACATAGGTCCCCTCCTCGGGTCGGGTCCTTGCTTGTTCGGCGTGATGATCCGCAAACATTCCGATGAGGCGCGGCCGGCCGCGGCGCGCGCTACCGAGATCGTTGCAATGTATATACCAGAGGCTGCACCAGGTTTCAGGCGGGCCGGAGCGGAGGCCGGGATCCGTGCGGCCGTTGAGGCGCGAACCCGTGTGACCCCTGACGCCCGGATCGACGGGGCTGCCCTGGCAGCGGCGGGCCCGTGGCGTCAGCGCGGGCGTGGCGGTCGCGTGGTTGGAGCGCGTGCGCCGCGGCGAGGCACAGCCCGCGCCGGAGACCGCTCAATACCGCCTACGAGGGCCCCGAACCGGACGGACCGGGTATGAAGGAATTGCGGACCCTGCTCCCCTTCTTGCGGCCCTACCGTCTCGGGCTCGCCGCGGGGATCGCCCTCGTCGTCGTCGCGAACGCGTTCGGCATCCTCACCCCGCTCCTGATCGGACGGGCGATCGACGCGCTCGAGAGCCCCGGGATCACCTACGCCCTGATCGTCCGGTACGCGGCGGCGGTCGTCCTCGTCGCGATCCTGAGCGGAGCCGCACGATTCGGGATGCGCGAACTCCTCAACGGGATCAGCCGGCGGGTCGAGACGGATCTGCGTGATCGCTTCTTCCAGCACCTGCTCAGGCTCGACGCCGCCTTCTACGCCCGGACGCGGACCGGCGACCTCATGAGCCGGGCGACGAACGACACGCAGGCGGTGAGGATGGCCGCGGGGCCCGCGGTCATGTACCTGGTCAACACGGTCGTGATCACGAGCTTCGCGCTCGCCTTCATGCTCCGTATCGACGCTCGCCTGACCGCCTTCGCCCTCATCCCGATGCTCCTGCTCGCGCCGATCGCGCTCGGCTTCGGGCGCATCATCCACCGCCGCTTCGAGCGGATCCAGGCGCACCTCGGCGACCTGTCGACGCTCGTCCAGGAGAACCTGGCGGGCGTGCGCATCATCCGCGCATACCGCCAGGAACGGGCACAGGAGAGGGAGTTCGAACGCATGAACGCCGAGCAGATGGCCCGGAACATGGCGCTGGCGCGGACCGGCGGCATCTTCCACCCGCTCCTCTCGCTCCTGACCGGGCTCGGGATGGTCGCCGTGCTCTGGCTCGGCGGACGACGCGTCATCGGCGGCGAGATCAGCCCTGGCGAATTCGTCGCCTTCGGCTTCTACCTGAACCTACTGACCTGGCCGATGATCTCGCTCGGCTGGGTCATCAACCTCTTCCAGCGCGGCGCCGCGTCGATGGGGCGGCTCAACCGGATCCTCGCGGCCGAGCCGCGCGTCCGGGAACCGGACCGACCGGCGAGGCTCGCTCGCGTGCGGGGCGAGATCGAGTTCCGGGACGTGTACTTCCGCTACCCCGGTACCGAGCGCGACGTCCTCTCCGGCGTCTCGTTCCGCATCCCGGCCGGCGCCACCGTCGCGCTCGTCGGCCCGACCGGCGCCGGGAAGTCCACGATCATCGCGCTCCTCGCGCGCCTCTACGACCCCGACGCGGGCGAGATCCTCCTGGACGGCATCCCGCTCCAGGACCTGCCCCTCGAGACGGTCCGCGGCGCACTCGGCCTCGTGCCCCAGGATGCCTTCGTCTTCTCCGAGACGATCGAGGCGAACATCGCGCTCGGGCTCCCCACGGACGAGGACCACGGCGCACACGTTCGGGGGGCGGCCGCCATCGCCCGGCTCGACGAGGCCATCGAGAACTTCCCGGACGGATACCAGACCCGACTCGGCGAGCGAGGGATCAACCTCTCCGGCGGCCAGCGCCAGCGCACGACCCTCGCCCGGGCCATCGCACGCGACCCCGACATCCTGGTCCTCGACGACGCCCTCAGCGCCGTCGACACCCGGACCGAGACCGAGATCCTCGAGGCACTCCGCAACGTGGTCCGGGGACGGACCGCGTTGATCGTGAGCCACCGCCTGACCGCCGTCATGGGCGCGGACCGGATCCTGGTGCTGGACGGCGGACGGATCGTCGAGGAAGGGACGCACGCCGAGCTGATCGCGAAAGAATCACTCTACGCAACGCTCCTCAGGCGCCAGCTCCTCGAAGAGCACCTCGCGGCCGGGAACCGAGTTGCCGCAGACCCGGAGAATGCGTATCTTCCCGGGTGATGAGCACGAAGGAGGAACGCCCGATCCTGCTCGTCGAAGATGACCCACTACTCCGCGATGCGCTACGCATCCTGCTCGAGGAGGCAGGCTACCTCGTGCGCGTCGCCGCCACCGCCGCCGAGACGCTTGCCGCCGTCGCCGTCGAAACCCCTGCACTCATCCTGCTCGACCTGGGCCTGCCGGATCGCTCCGGGCTCGACGTCGTGAGGATGCTGCGCGCGAGGCCGGGCACCCGCCCGACGCCGATCGTCGCCCTGACCGGCAGCGTCGGTCCTCGGGATCGGCAGGCGTGCCTCGAGGCCGGCTGCACATCGTTTCTCGCCAAGCCCGTCGAGCCGCAATACCTGCTCCGCCGGCTCCCGACGCTGCTCCAGAGCGGCTGAGCGGAATGCGCAACGACGCTCGAGATGTTCGAGGCCGACGCGGCTCCGGAGCGGCTGGCCGGAAGGCTCGGCTGCGCTAGAGCCGCTCGAGAAGGAACATCGGCGTCAATCGGGCGAAATAGCCTGCGAGCATGGGGAACGAGCCGCTGACGAGCAGCAGGCCCGCGAGGATCAGGATCACGCCGGAGGTCTTTTCCAGGGCGGGGAGCAACCGGCCGAGCCGTCGCGAGGCGTTCAGGAAGGTGCCCGTGGCGAACGCGGCCAGGAGGAACGGGATGGCCATCCCCGCGGCGTACGCGCCCAGGAGCACGATCCCTTCGCGCATCGTTTCGCGCGTCCCCGCGTACGTGAGGACGCCAGCCAGGACCGGGCCGATGCACGGGGTCCACCCCGCGCCGAACGCGATCCCGGCGATGACGGCGCCAAAGTAGCCCGCGGGCCGTTGCGCGAGGTGGACCCGGCGCTCGCGCATGAGCGATCCGATCCGAAACGCGCCGATCAGGTGTAGCCCGAAGATGATGATCAGGACGCCGCCGATCCGGGCGAGCCAGTCCTGGTATCGGAAGAGGAGCTGACCGAGAACGGTCGCCGAGGCGCCGAGCGCGAGGAAGACCAGGCTGAACCCCACGACGAAGAGCGAGGCATGCAGCATCGCCGACCTGCGCTGGACGCCGGCGCTCAGGTCGTCCAGGCTCATGCCGGTGATGAAGCCGAGGTAGCTCGGCACGAGAGGCAGCACACAGGGCGAGAGGAACGAGAGCACGCCCGCGAGCACTGCAACCGACAGGGTGACCGATTCGTCCATGTCCTCAGCTTCGCAGCAGCACAGGTGGAGACGCCTGCGACGTACGCTCTACCACTGGTACTACCGTATCAAGTACTTTCCGTTCGCGGCCGAGCGGCGGAGGCGGAGGCAGGCGGACGCCGAACAGGCGCGGCGCGGCCTCGTCGTCATCCAGATCGACGCGCTGGCCCACGAGGACTTCGAGCGCGCGCTCCGGCGCGGCTACGTTCCCAACCTCCGGCGCCTCCTCGAGGAGAAGGGCTGGGAGCTTCGCCGCTTCCCCGCCGGGCTGCCCAGCGCGACGCCGGCCGCGCAAGCCGCCATCTTCTACGGGACGAAGGACCGGATCCCCGCGTTCCGGTTCTACGAGAAGAGCGAGCGCCGCCTCATCATCGGCTCCCAGCTCGCCTCGATGCAGTTCATCCGCGACCGCCTCCCCACGGAGGGGATCCTGGCCGGCGGCTCGAGCTACGTCAACCTCTACGACGGCGGCGCCGACCGCGCCGTCTTCACCCTCGCGGACCAGAAGCGGCAACCGCTCTTCGCCAAGATGGGCGGGTTCCGCCTGCTCCTCCTCCTCTGCCTCCATCCGATCCGCGTGGTCCGGATGGTCCTGGCCAGCGCCGTCGAGTACCTGCGCGAGGAGCGCGACCGGCTCATCAGCCACATGCGCGGGCGCTACACCCACTACTGGTGGTACCTCCCGCTCCTGCACATCGGCTCGAACGTCATCCTGCGCGAGCTCCAGACCCTCGCCGTGCTGCTGGACATCTACACGGGCGTCCCGACCATCTACACGACGTACAACTTCTACGACGAATTCGCGCACCACTTCGGCCCGTCGTCCCGGACCGCACTCAAGTCGCTGCGCGCATTCGACCGCCGCGTCGGCGAGATCCTCAAGATGCTCCGCCGCGTGCCCGGCAGGCCGTACGATCTCTGCATCCTGAGCGACCACGGCCAGACCCCGTCGATCCCGTACAGGATCGCGTACGGCGAGACACTCGGCGACACGGTCGTCGCCGCGCTCGATCACGGGGTCCACGTCCTCGCCTCGACCGGCGACTACGCGCCGGCCCACGAGGCGACGGCCTTCCTCGTCTCCGAGCTCGAGGCGGTCGCGGAGACGTCGCGAGGGCCCACACGGCGGCTCGGGCTCCGGCTCGGGCGCTGGCTACGCCGACAGTACGGGATCTTCCCGCTCATCGCCGAGTCGACACGCGTCGTCGAGGACCACGGGATCGTCGTGACCTACTCCTCGTCCCTCGCGCACCTCTACTGGACCGAGCCGGAGCGGGCGCTGCGCCTCGAAGAGATCCTCGCCGACCCCGAGCGCCGCGCGCTCTACTACTTCCTCGTCGCGCACCGCGGGATCGGGCTCGTCGCGACGAGGCTCCAGGACGGCGCGCACGTCGCCGGGCCGGACGGGAGAGCGCTCATCACGCCCACCGGCGAGTACAAGGTCATCGAAGGGTCCGACCCGCTGCCGCCCTACGCCCCCACCGCCGTCGAGCGGCGCGCGATCGTGCACCTGACCCAGCTCCCCAACTCGGGGGACCTCGTCCTCTTCGGGGCGTACGACCCCGAGACCGACACCTGCATCTGCTTCGACGACCAGGTCGGCGCACACGGCGGGATCGGCGGCCGGCAGTTCTGGCCCTTCCTCCTCACCCCGCCCGGGATGGTGCCCGCCGACTACACGATCGAGGACCCGCTCGACCTGTACCCGATCTTCCGCGAGTACGCCCGCCCGCACGAGGCGGAGGCGAGCCCCGAAGTCCAGCTCCGCGAAATGGAAGCGAGCCCGGAAGCCCGGGCTCAGCGCCGCCCCTCGAACCGGTACCCGATCATCTTGTAGATCAGCTTGGCCACCAGGAAGTCCGGAGCCGAGAGGCCGGGGAACGGCGCGAGCTCGACGACGTCGCACGCGACCACCGTACGTTCCCGGAAGACCCGGCGCAGCAACTTCAGGACCGGGTACCACTGGAGACCGCCGGGCTCGGGCGTACCGGTCGACGGGACGAGCGACGGATCGAAGCCGTCCACGTCGAACGTGATGTAGACATCGTCGGTCAGGAGCGAGACGACCTCGTCCATCCACGCATCGCCCTCGTGGATGTCGTCCGCGAAGAAGAGGTGGATATGGTCGCTGCCCCTCGCCAGCTCCCGCTCCTCGCGCGTCAGCGCACGGATCCCGACCGCCACGATCTTCACGCGGTCGTGGACGCGATGCATGACCGAGGCGTGCGAGTACGGGCTGCCCTCGTACTCCGGCCGCAGATCCGTGTGCGCGTCGAACTGCAACACCGTCAGCGGCCGGTCGCTCGCGCCGGGCCGCGAACCGAGACGATCCGCCCACGCCAGGATCGGAGCGCTCGAGATCGAATGCTCGCCGCCCAGCATGATCACGAACCGGTCGCCCGAAACCTCCAGCAGACGGTCGTACGCCGAACGCAACTCCCGGACCGCCTGCTCGGGACCCGCGCCCGTCAACGGCAGCGCCGGCAGCGTCGCGATCCCGACCTCGTACGGCTCCGAATCCAGCTCCTGGTCATACAACTCGATGTAGCGCGACGCGTCCAGGATCGCGCCGGGACCGCGCGACGTGCCGCCGCCGTAGCTCGTCGTCGCCTCGTACGGCACCGGCAGGATCACGACCCGCGAACTGGCAAAATCAGTCGACTCCTCATCCAGACCGAGGAAGTTGCGCGGCAGCTCCCACTCCAGGCCCCGCAACGACTCCGGAACCTTCATCGGCCCTCCGTCCCCAGAATCCATGAAAGAGAGCAGGGGCCCCCGGCCGGGAGCCCCCATCGCACGCCGGTTCGGCATCAGCGTACCGCCTTCAGAGCGCTTCGATCGGACAGGTCAGGCCCTCCCACTCCAGCGTGTGGCCCGCGGCCTGACACGACGCACACAACCCATACATCTCCAGGCGATGCCTCGCCGGCTGGAACCCATGTTCCTTCGCGATGGTCTCCTGGAGACGCGTCAGATCCGGGTGCTCGACCTCCTGAACGCTCCCGCACTCCGTGCAGATCAGATGCTCGCGGACGAGCGTCTGGCCGAAAAGATGCTTGTAACGCTTGAACCCTTCCCCGAAATCATACTCCTCGACCAGACCGCTCCGGACCAGCATCTCCAGCGTACGGTAGATCGTCGCCTTGCCGATCCGTTCGCCACGGCTCCGCAGACGGGACTCGATCTCCTCCACCGACAGATGATCCGACGAGGAGAACACCAGCCCCGCAATCGCCTCCCGCTGCTGCGTGACCGGCAACCCCTGCTCCCGCAGGTAGCGTCGGAAAAGGTGGACGAAGCTCATAGGCCCTCCTGCCCAGGAAGCCGGAACGATAATGCTTATTCACGGGTGCTGCTACCCCGGAGCGCAGCCCAACGTTCGACGTTGCCGCCGATATGGGCCTCCTGCGGAGGCGAGGCGAGGAGCTCCTCATCGAGCCGGCGAAGCACGCCTTCCACGACCCGGCCGATCCGGTCGACGGGCGCGGCGCCGTGTTCATCGAGCGCGGCCTCGACGGCGATGCGCCCTCTCCGGTCGACGCGCGCGGTGTAGTGTGCGGTCAGTACGCGGCGCCGCCCTTCGCTGGCCGGCCCGTCGTCCTCGAAGGCCGCGATCACGATGACCGTGCTGTATGCGCCGGCGACTCGCCGGGTGGGGAAGATCCAGACCCTGTCGATCTGGGCGATCGGGATCCGGCTCGCAAGGTCGTCCAGGTGCGCGGCGATCGAGCCGGCCTCTGCTACTCCGCCGGCGTCGGCCGCCTGGATCGGCGCATTCACGCTCCCGCCGTCACCGGGTCCGCACTCACGCGGGGCGGCGCATCGCCTTCCTCCGCCTCCGCCTCGGCGAGCTCCACGAAGTGGCGCAGGACGTGGAGGAAGTCCTGGGCGTTGGTGATGACGCCGAACGCCTGGTGCGTCCCCCGATCCTTGAGCTTGTTGACGACGAATTCCGAGGTGTCGACCGCGATCGTGGTGAGCGGCCGGATCTCGCCGTCGTCATCGACGACGTAGGCGGGGAGCATGTTCCCGAACGCGATTGCGTGGAGCGCGGTCGCGATCATGATCGCCATCGTCGCGCGGGTCGCGTGCTCGCGCATGAGCTCCTGCGCCGTGATGACGTCGGTGATCGTGTCCGGGAGCGGGCCGTCGTCCCGGATCGAGCCGGCCAGGACGTACGGCACGCCGTGCTCGACGCATGCGTGCAGGATCCCGTCGCGGAGGATCCCCGACTCGACCGCCGCGCGGATCGAGCCTGCCGCACGGATCTGGTTGATCGCCCGGACGTGGAACGCGTGGCCGCCGGAGACCGGGCGCCCCGATCGGTCCATCCCGAGCGTCGTCCCCATGAGCGCCTGCTCGATGTCGTGCACGCCGATCGCGTTGCCGCCCAGGAGCGCATCCACGTAGCCGTTCCGGATGAACCACGTCACCGCGTCCCGCCCACGGGCGTGCAGCACCGCCGGCCCGAGGACCCAGACCACGTGGCCGCCGCGACGGCGCTCGTTGACCAGGAGTCTGGCCATCTCGGCGTAATCCACCGGCTTCTCGCGACTGACGTCGGAGCTCATGAACTGGAACTCGTCCGCCGCGGCTCCGGCCCGTCCGCCGAGGAAGCCGGAGGCGTGGACGTAGATCCCTTCGCTGCCGTCCTCGGCGTGGCCTAGCGCGACCGCCTGGCCCGCGCGCACGTAGCGACCCTCCACGATACGGAGCACCCCATCCTCGTCCAGGACCAGCGCGCCGTCCATCCGCGGCGTGCGCGGCAGATGCCAGACGCCGCCCAGCTTGACGTACGTGGGGAGGTTCGTCGTCGCGAAGAATCCGTCCGGGAGCACGCCATCGGCGGGCGCCGGCGCGAAGGTCGCGTCGGGCGCGGCCTGGAAGCGTGCCTCCTCGAAATCCGGATGCCGGTAACGGGTCGCCATAATGCTTGAATTTAGCCGTTATTACGGTATTTCTCAAGCGACCGGACCGCCTCGCGGGTCGCGTCGAGGATCTCGTTGCACGCCACCGCGAGGGGCCGGCCGACGACCGCGCCGGAGGCTTTGACGTGGCCGCCTCCGCCGAAGCGCCTGGCGAGTTCGTTGACGTCGACGTCGCCGTTCGAGCGGAACGAGACCTTGGTCGCGCCATCGGGGGTTTCGCGGAACAGGAGCGCGACCTCGGTCCCCTCGACCATGCGTGCGTACTCGATGATCCCGTCGAGGTCCTCGGAGCGGGTGTCGAGCGGCTTCAGGACCTCGTTCGGGAGGGTGATCCACGTGATCGGCAGCTCCGGATCGACGTCGAGCCGGTCGAGCGCCTCTCTGAGGAGCCGGATCCGCCGGAGCGGCGCGGTCGCGAACAGGCGCCGGTACACGGCCTCCGGGTCGACGCCTCGGCGCATGAGCTCGGCCGCGATCGCATGGGTCCGAGGCGTCGTATTCGCGTACCGGAACGAGCCGGTGTCGCTAACGATCGCGGTGTAGAGCGCCTCGGCCACGGGATCGGGCCACGCTGCCCGCCCGTCTTCACCCGCGAGACGGAGCAGGTCGAAGATGAGCTCGCCCGTCGCGCAGGCGGACGCGTCCTGGATCCCGAAGCCCGGCAGCGCCTCATCGCCCGGCGGATGGTGGTCCACGATGATGACGGACCGCCCCTGGAGCCGCTTGACCATCCTCCCGAGTCGCCGCGGCTCGGCGGTGTCGACGACGACGATTAGGTCCGCCTCGTCGAGTGCGCGTTCGCCGTCCGGCGTCCCGAAATCCTTGACCCGCGCCGGGTCATCGACGAGGTGCAGGTACGTCGCCGGGAAGGGCGTGGGGTTGACGATCGTCACGTCCTTTCCACGGCCCGCGAGCCACGCGGCGAGCGCGGCCTCGGAGCCCGCGCCGTCGCCATCCGCATTGACGTGGGTGGTGACGACGATGCGTTCCGCGCCGTCCACTGTGTCCAGGATCCGCGCGAGCGGCGCACGGCGCGCCTCCGGGATCTCGATCGTATCGGTCACTCGGGCTCCCGTCCGAGAGAGGGTGGCAGGGTTCATCGAAGCTCACCGCCGGAACTTCGCGTACGTCGACGCGAGGTGCACCGTCCACGGCGAGAGGCGCCCGTGGATCGTCGCCTCGCCGAGGGCCCGGAGGAACGAACGCGGATCGTCCTCGAACGGGGGCATCTCCACGTAGGCGCGGCCGACCTCGCCGAGGGTGTGCGCGTCCGAGCCCGCGCCGACCGGGACGCCGCGCGCCTCCGCCCACGCCACGGCCCGCCGGTTCAGAACATGGAAGTGGATCCGCGCGTTGAACCCCTCGATCGCGTCGACCAGGTCGCCGACTTCCCGGAGGAGGCGGGTCCCGCTCCCCTTCCCCGCGGCGAACGGGTGGGGGATGTAGACGAGCCCGCCCTGATCGTGGATCCGCTCGCACGTCTCGCGGGCGGGCGTGCCCTTCGGGATGCGCTCCGTCAGGAAGAGGCCGATGACGTCGACGTTCTCCCTCGTCTTGACCTCTTCGCCCACGATGACCCGGTCCGGATAACGCTCCTTCAGACGGAGCGCCTCATCGATCTCGTTGTGGTCGGTCACACAGATCCAGTCGAGCCCGCGCTGGAGGGCGCGTTCGACGACCGCATCCGGATCGCTCAGGCAGTCGAACGAGCCGCGCGTGTGCAGGTGCATGTCTACCCGCACTCGCCGGCCCGTCGCCGCAACTCCTTCCATACCTCCACCGCCTTGCGCTCCAGCTCGTCGAGGCCGCCGACGTTGTCGATCACGTAGTCGGCCCGCGAGCGCTTCTGCTCCGCCGGCATCTGGGCCTCGATCATCCGTCTCGCCTCGTCCGCCCCCAGCCCGCGGTCCCGGACGAGCCGCTCCAGCCTGATGGCGGGCGGCGCGTCGACCAGGACGATGACGTCGAACTCCGCCTCGAGGCCCGTCTCGTAGAGGAGCGGGATGTCGTGGACGACGATGCACGCGCCGCCGCGCCGGAGCTTCGCCTCCTCCTCGGCGCGGAGCCGCCCGACCTCGGGGTGCACGATCGCCTCGAGCTTCCTCCTCGCCTCCCGGTCGCGGAAGACGATGTCGCGGAGCGCGGCGCGGTCCAGCCGCCCTTGCGCATCCAGGATG
>Ga0079224_100002256_pt1 | contig 23223 bp, 14 predicted proteins | sample Stecom2015_FD_80414 | JGI IMG/M metagenome (GOLD analysis project Ga0079224, IMG submission 80414) | Agricultural soil microbial communities from Utah to study Nitrogen management - Steer compost 2015 | ecosystem: Environmental > Terrestrial > Soil > Agricultural land | place: USA: Utah... | reverse complement strand
CTTCGATGCCGTCGTCCTCGATGGCCGGGTACAACAGCCCGTTGTCGGGCCCGACGAAAAAGTACCGGCGGGTGCGCACCGCCAAGGCCTGCCGGTCGGAGCCTACACCCGGGTCCACCACGCACAAAAAGACGGTGCCGGCGGGGAAGTGCCGGTAGGCGGTGTACAGCACCCACGCGCCCTCCCGCACCGACTGGGCTTCCACCTCGTTGTACAAATCCACGATGACCGCCCGGGGCGCGTGCTGCAGGATCACGCCCTTCATGATGCCCACGTACTCCGACTGCCCAAAATCCGTCACAATGGCGATCACCGGCATCCCTCCCTGGGCCAGTGTGCCCCGGCGCCGCGTTCGGGGCTTTGCGCGTCGACAAGTTCCCCAACGGGCCGGCGATCCCCTGCACCGGCCCCGGTTCCCTGCCGGGCGGGCCTGTGGTAAACTGAACCGCAAGGGCCGGACTGCGGCCGGGCCAAGGACGCAGTGGACAAAGGACGGATTGGAGTGGAAGCAATGGAGCGCGTCTTCTCCGGCATCCAGCCCACCGGCGAACTGCATGTGGGCAACTACCTGGGCGCGATCCGCAACTGGGTGGACATGCAGGAGCGCTACGACTGCGTATTTTGCGTGGTCGACCTGCACGCGATGACGATCCCGTACGATCCGGCCGAGATGCCCCGCCGGGTGCTGGCCACGGCGGCGACCCTCATCGGCTGCGGCATCGATCCCGAGCGCAGCGTCCTGTACGTGCAGTCCCACGTGCGGGAGCACACGGAGCTGTGCTGGATCCTCAACTGCATCACGCCCCTGGGCAGCCTGCAGCGCATGACCCAATTTAAGGACAAGTCCCGGCAGCACCGGGAAAACCTGAACGCGGGCCTGCTCAACTACCCTATCCTGCAGGCAGCCGACATCCTGCTTTACAAGGCGGCGCTGGTGCCCGTAGGCGAAGACCAGATCCAGCACCTGGAGCTCAGCCGGGATTTGGCCCGCCGCTTCAACCACCTGTTCGGCGACACGTTCCCCGAGCCCCAGGCCCACCTGACCAAAGCAGCCCGGGTCATGGCCTTGAATGATCCCACCCGGAAAATGTCCAAGAGCATCCCCGGCAGCTACGTGCCCCTGGTGGCCGAGCCCGACGAGATCCGCAGCCTCATCCGCCGGGCCGTCACCGACACCGGGCCCCGGGGCGAGACCATGAGCCCAGGGGTGGCCAACCTGTTTACCCTCCTGGAAAGCTTCTCGGCGCCGGAAACGGTGGCCCAGTTCCGGGCCGCGTACGAAGCGGGCACCCTGCGATATGTGGATTTGAAGCAGCAGCTGGCCGAAGACATGGTGCAGGCCCTGGCCCCCATCCTGGCGCGGTACCGGGAGCTCACGAGCCGGCCCCAGGAGGTGCGGGACATCTTGGCCCAGGGCGCGAATTGGGCCCCGGCCATCGCGCGGGAAACCAGGGCGGGAGTGCGGGCCCGCACCGGGCTGGAACTGCATCCCAGCGCGGCCTCGCCCACTGTCACCCAGGCGGCCCAACCTTCTTAAGCCGCCGGTCTCCCCGTCCGCCCGCCACCGGCCCGGCCTCAGCGGGCGGGGGCCGGGCCGGCAAACCACTGGTGGCGCTGCATCGGGATGTAAGACTGGGCAATAACGGTCAAAGGCTTGCGGGCCAGCGTAAAGTCGTCGGCCAGGCGCGCCAGCAGCTCCGCCAAGCCCAGTTGGGCCGCGGAATCGGCTTCGGCCGCCCGCCGGTAGTACGTGCGGCCCAGCTCCTCGTAGGCCTCGATGCCTGCTGGCCCGGGCCGCCGCTGGCGCACGGCGCGCCCCGTCGCCTCCCGGGCCCGGCGGGCCAGGTGGTCGGCGAACATGCCCGTCAAGAACAGGCACAGGTCTCCCAAGCGCCGGTACAGAGGAAAGCGCTGGGCTTCCTCGGTCTGTTCGACCAAGGCTTCCATTTCCTCCACCGCGAAGGTGCTGTAGCTGACCCGGCGGGGTCCGCGCCGGTCCCACAGCTCCACCGTGCGCCGCTCGATGCGGGTAAACTCCGCCAGCATGGAGGCCAGGTAATCCCGCACCGCGTCGTCCTCCAGCAGGCGGGCCGCGGCCTCCGCGTCAAAAACGGGCAAGGTCCCCTGGGCGCTGACTTCCATGGTGAAGCCGCGGGTGCGCAGGTCCCGCTGGGCGCGGCGCAACAGCACCGTGAAGAGCAGGTACGGGGAGACCCGCACCAGGGCTTCCGGGCTTTCCGTCAGCCGCTGAAACACCCGTTCGTCGTCCACCATCACCTGCAGCAGATCGGCTTTGCCCCGGACGAGGTCTTTGATGTGGTCGTAGTCGGTGCGGGTTTCGGTCACGGCGCGGACGAGGAAATCAAGGTCGGCCTCGCTCAAGGAGGCGAGGCCGCGGCCCACGGTCCTCACGGCCCGTTCCCCTCCTCTGCCTGCGCGCCCCCGCCGGCGCGCCCGGGGGAAACGCTCCGCCCGGCCGCGCCGGGGGAAGTTCACTATCATTATACGCGGGGCGGAATTGCTGTCAATCGCCCGACGGGTCCGAAACCGCCCTCAGCCGGCCCCATTCCCGCCCAGTTGGCCCAGCAGCCCTTGCCTTTCCGCGGGGGACACGAACGCGGCCCGGGCCGCGTGCAGGACCGTCTGCCGCACCTGCGCGGGCGTCAAGCCCAAGTGCTGCACCGCCCGCTCGTACTCGGCGGTCAAGGTAGTGCTGGAGACGGTCCGGTTGTCCGTGTTGACGGTGACGGCCAGGCCGGCTTCCAGGTAGCGCCGCAGGGGATGGGCTCCGCAGCCGGCTACGGCCTTGGTCTGCACGTTGCTGGTAGGGCACATCTCCAAGGCAATGCCCCGGGCCGCCACCTCCCGCAGGAGGGCCGGGTCCTCTTCCAGCCGCACGCCGTGGCCGATACGCTCGGCCCCCAGCACCTCCACGGCGGTCCGCACTTCTTCCGCGCCGCTGGCTTCCCCCGCATGGACGATGACGTGGAACCCCATCTCCCGGGCTAGGCGCAGCGGGTCCTGGTGCCGGATGCCGGGAAAGGCGGCTTCGTCGCCCGCCAGGTCGATGGCCACCAATCCCTGGCCCAGAAACGGCTCCATGGCCCGCACCATGGCCACGTTGTCTTCGGGCGGCAAGTGCCGCATGCAGCACGCGATGAGGCGGGTGCTAGTGCCAAAGTCCTCCCGGCCCCGGGCCAGGCCGCGAAGGACCGCCGCCGCTGCCTCCCGCATGGAAAGGCCCTGGCGGGTGTGGAGCACGGGGGCAAAGCGCACTTCCACGTGCACCACGTTCTCCGCGGCCACGTCGGCCACCAGCTCGTAGGCAATGCGCTCCAGAGCCGCCGCGTCCTGCATGACGGCCAGGGGCAAGTCAAAGCGGCTCAAGTATTCCGCCAGCGACTGGCAGTCATCCCCCACCTGCATGGCGCCGGTCACCGCGGCCAGGCTGTCCAACCCGGCGTAGGGCGCCACCAGCGGGTCCCCGCGCCGGCGCCGCTCCAGGAGCAGTTCCCACACGGTGGCAGGCCGCACCGACCCGTCCAGGTGCAGGTGCAGCTCGATTTTGGGCATGGTCTTCCAATCCAAGGACGTCGCCTCCCCTGGGCAGTTGGGCAACTGTTCTCTGCGGCCCCGGACCGGTCCTGCCCGGCGCTGGGCCCAGAGTCAGGGGTGATAGGAAAGGGCGCCTTTCCATACATTTCGATGATGGCCGCGAGGGGGGGACAGCCAGCGGTGCGCAGGCGGCCGCTGCTCAAGGGAGCGCTGATGCTCATGGCCGCGGGGGCCATGACCCGGGCCCTGGGCACCTTGTACCGCATCCTCATCGTCCGCTGGGCGGGTGCCGAGGCCCTAGGCCTGTTTCAGATGGTGCTGCCCCTGTACCGAATGGCCTCCACCATGGCCACTCTGCGGCTGCCGGTGGCCTTGACCCAAGTCACCGCGGACGCGCTGGCCCGGGGCCGCCTGGACCAAGTGCACCGGGCCCGGCGGGTGACGGCCGCCCTGATCATGGCCATGACGGGGCTGACCGCGTTGACCGTGGTCGGCGCGGCGCCTTTCCTGGCGGGCCGCTACCTGACCGATCCCCGCACGGGGCTGCTGATCCTGCTCTTGCCCCTGGCCTTCGTCCCCTCGGCGCTGACGGGCATTTTCCGGGGCTTCGCCGAAGGGCGCCAGAACATGGCGTCCACCGCCACCGGCCAAGTGGTGGAACAGCTCATCCGCGTGCCAGTGGTGCTGCTGTGCTTGTCCTGGTGGGGCGGACGGGGCGTGGAGTATGCGGCGGCCGCGCTGGTGGTGGGCTTAGGTGCAGGCGAAACCGCGGGATTGATTACCGCCATGATCATGTCGGGCTGGTGGCGGCTGCCGCGCCCGGCGGCCAGCGGCGGGGCTAGGGCACCCTGGTCCGGCTGGGCCCGGATCCTCCGGCCGCCGGTCTTCTTGGTGCTGGACCACCTCCAGACGGCCCGGGCCTTGCTGGGACTCAGCCTGCCTCTGTGGGTGGCCACCATGGTCAACACCGCCGCGCAGATGATCAACGTAGGCCTGATCCCCCGGCGGCTATTGGCCGCGGGCGTGTCCATGGCCGCGGCCACGGAGCTCTACGGCCAGCTGACGGGGATGGTGCTGCCGCTGCTCTACATGCCCATGCTGCTGGTGTTTCCCGTGGCCACGGTGCTGACGCCGGCCATCGCCGACGCCTGGGCCTTGGGGCAGCATGGGCGGGCGCGCCGGCGGTTTTACTTGGCTACGGCCGGCGCCCTGGCGGTGGGGCTGGCCACCACCGCCCTCTGCTGGGCCTTCCCCGCAGCCTTGCCGCGGCTCTTGTACGGCATGCCGGAGGTCGCGCCCTTGGTGCGGGTGGCGGGCCTGGCTGCGCCCTTTGCCTTCACGGCCAACATTTTCGCGTCAGTGCTCTACGCCTTGGGCAAGACGGCTCTGGTGCTTTCGACCTTCATCCTCACCACCGTCGTGCGGCTGGGCCTCATCTACGTCCTCACCGCGGACCCGCACCTGGGCATTGTGGGCGCCCTGTGGGCCATCGTGGCCGACTACGCTTTGACCGCCCTTCTCAACGGGTGGGCGTGCCTGCGCTGGCTGCGCGGGTAAGGGCCGCCCGACGCCGGCGGGTCCGGGGCGCCGCCCACCCGCCGCCCGCCGGGGCCCGGGTGGGGACCGGACCCGCCTGCCGCCAGCAGGGAAAAGCGCGGAGAATCCTGAAGAGATCTCCGGCCATGGGTGCATCTGACGATCTGCAACGCCTCTTGTCCAGGGGCCGCTGGGAGCGGCCCAGCGACAAGGAGGCCGTGTACACCGAGGTGGAGCCCGGGCGCCGCTGGGGGATCCGCGTGACGCTGTACGGTGATGAGGCCCGGGTCGAAGCCATCGACATGCGCATGCCGGTGCATTACCGGGCGCCCAGGCGGTTGGCGGCCACGGTGCGCCCGCCGACCTGGTGGGAGCGGCTGCGGGGCATCACCTTCGCCGACAAGCTGCGGCGGGCCGTGGCCGACAAGCAGCGCGTCGCCTGGGAGGAGGAGCAGCGTAGCCGCCCCCCGCTGGAGGAGTGACCTGAGGCCATGGTGCAGCCGACCCGCGCTCCGGCCGGCGCGGCCGCGGGCGCCAGCGAGCTGGCCCAGCACTGGCCCGTCCTGGCCGTGGCCTTCCTCACGTCCCTGGTCACCACGGGCCTGCGCTTTGCCACGGGCCCTTTCATGAGCCCCGTGGCCGGCGATTTGGGCCTCACCCACACCCAGCTGTCGGCCATCGTGGCGGCAGCCATGCTCCTGTTCGGTTTGGCCCAGCCCGCCGTCGGCCGCCTGGCCGACGGGTGGGGCAGCCGCCCCGTGGTGGCCGGCGGCATCGTGCTGTTGGCGGCGGCCCTCCTCGCGGCCGCCGGTACCCGCTCGCGACTGGCCTTTGCCATCGCCTACGCGGGGGTGGCGTCCCTGGCTTTGGCGGCCACCGGCCAGGTGGCCCTGAGTCCCGTCATCAGCCGCTGGTTTCGCCGGCAGCGGGGGATGGCCATGATGTTCCTGTCGGCCGGCGGCATGGGGGGCATCGCCGTGCTGACGCCCGTCTCCACTGCCCTCATCGGCGCGGTGGGCTGGCGCACGGCGTACGCGGCCCTGGCCCTCTTCGCGCTGGCGGTGCTCTTGCCCCTCGCCTGGCGCGTCCTCCGGGAGGCGCCCGCCGTGCCGGCCGCGGCCAGCGAAGCCGGGGCCGGCACGGCGCCATCGCCGGCGGTCCCCGCCGCGCGGGAGCCGGCGCCCGCGGCGCGCGCGGCGGCCCCGGCGCCGTGGCGGCCGGCCCTGGCCACCGTCCCCTTCTGGCTCCTGGCCTGCGGCATGTTCACGTGCGGCTTCAGCATGCACTTGATGGGCACCAACGGTGTGCCCATGCTGGAGCACCACGGTTTCCCGCCCATGACGGCGTCGCTGGGGATCGGCCTCATCGGGCTGGTCAGCATCGGGGGCACCCTGGCCCTGGGCGCGCTGGCCGACCGCATGGGCCGGCCGCTGTTCCTGGCCCTCATCTACTTTGTCCGGGGGTTGGGCTTCCTGGCGCTGGCAGCCGCCGGCCGGGAGTGGGAGCTGTACGTGACGGCCGCCATCGGCGGCCTGGTGTGGGCCGGCAGCCCGGCCCTCACGTCGGCCTTGACGGCGGACCTGTACGGCGCCCGGTCCGTGGGGACCCTCTTTGGCCTGCTCTTTCTCATTCACCAAGTGGGAGCGGCTGCGGGCGCGTACGCGGGCGGCTGGGCCTTCGTCGCGTGGGGCGACTATACCGGGGCCTTCGTGACGGCGGCCCTGTTGCTGTTTGCCGGCGCCGCCGCGTCGTGGCGGGTCGCAGCCTACCCCAGCGGCCCCCGCCTCACCCCGCGGGCCCCGTCGGCGGCGTGAGGCCGCCCGTCCCTGCTCCCCCGGGCACAGGCATGGACACCGCTTGGCCCGCCGCGAGGAAGACGATGTACGCCTCGGTCACGGCCCGCCGGTAAATGGTCTGGACGGCGCGGGCGTAGAGGGCGATCTGGGTCGCGTAGCGCCGGGCCGCGGCGGGCACCCCGGCGGCCGGCACCGCGTCGGTCTTGAAATCGATGAGGACCAGCCCCTGCTCAGTGGGCAGCAGGGCATCGATGACGCCCTGCACCACCACCCGCTCCTCCGCCGCCAGGGCTGGATCCAGCTCCGGATACACCTCCGCGGCCGGCAGCGCCAGGGTAAAGGGCACTTCCCGCAAAAGCCGCCCCGCGTGGCGCCGCAGCCGCTGCCCCAAGGAGGAGGCGAAGAAGAGGGCCAGCTGGTGGGCGTCCACCGCCGCGGCCTGCTCAGGCGTCAACCGCCCCTCCGCGACCATGGCCTCCACCTGGACCCGGATGCCGTCGGCGTCCAAGGGGCCCTGCAAATCCAGGTGCTCCAGCACCGTGTGCACCGCGGTGCCCCGCTCCGAGGCCGTCAGGGCCCCGCCGCCGGCCTGCAGAAACCGGGGCCGGCGGGCCAGCCGCAGGGAAAGGGGCACCGCGGGGGCGCTCTCGCCATCGTCTTGGGCATCCCAGCGCCGCTTGAGCTCGCTGACACTCTGTTTGGCGGGCAGTCCCGCGAGGCCCGCCCACGGGTACTGCCAGCGGATGCGATCGGCCAGCAGGGCCCGCACCGGGGCGTCGTCCACCCCTTCCAATGGCTGGAGGGCCGCGATGGCGCTCCAGCTGAGGGGCGGGCTGGGCCGGTCCACCGCCGCGCGGGTGAGACGGTTCACTTCGGCCGGGGACCACACCCGCACGGCCCAGCGGGACCCATCCCGGGCCACGGCCGGGTCAGCCGGTTCCCCGCCGAAGCCGCCCAGCGCCCGCAAGGGCGCCCCCGCGCGGTGGCGACACAAGGCGGGGCCTAGCCAATCCAGCCAGTGCTGGGCATCCAGCAGGGTGTCGTCAGGCAAAGGCCAGCCCCGATGTTCCGCGGCCGCGGCCCACCCGCTGCATAGCCGGTCCAGCCTGCCGCCGGACCCGATGACGATGAGGCGCTCCCGGGCGCGGGTCAGGGCCACGTACAGCAGACGCATCTCCTCGGCCAGCTCCTCCCGGCGGCGCCGCTCCTTGACGGCCGCGTGCAGCAGCGACGGCCAGGCCAGCCGCCGCTGGCCGTCCACCACGGCGGCGCCCAGGCCCAATTCGCGATGGAAGGCCAGGTGCCGATGGCCCGCCGGGTGCCGGAAGGGCCGCCCCGCGTCCAAGACCACGACGATGGGAAATTCCAGACCCTTGCTCTTATGGACGCTCATGACCCGGACCACGTCGTCGCTCTCGCCCACCGCGGGGGCCGTACCCAAGTCCCCCGCGCCCTGCCGCAAGCGATCGATGAAGCGCAGAAACCGGGCAAGGCCGGGCCGGGCGAAGGTGTCAAACTGGCGGGCCCGCTCATAAAAAGCCCGCAAGTTGGCCTGGCGCTGCCGGCCGCCGGGCATCGCGCCCGCGTAGTCGAAATAGCCGGTTTCGGTGAGAATGTGCCAGACCAGCTCCGACAAGGGGCCGCGGCGGGCCCGGGTGCGCCACTCGTCCAGCCGCTGGAGAAAGGCCTGCAGGCGCTGACTAAGGCTGCCCAGATCCGCCCGGGCCGCGGCCAACACCGCGTCGTAGAAATCCCCTGCACGGCCGGCGCCGTCCCCGCCCGCGCGCGCTGCGGCCTTGCCTGCGGCCCGGATGCGGGCCAAGTCCGCGGGCGAGAAACCCGCCAAGGGGGACCGCAGCACCGCCGCCAAGGGGATGTCCTGGCGCGGGTTGTCCAGCACGGTCAGGAGGGCCAGCATCGTTTCTACTTCCAGGGCGGCGAAGTAGCCGGTGCCCAGCTCGGCATAGGCGGGCACACCGTGGCGGGCCAAGACCTCCAGCACGGCGTTGGCCTTGTGGCGGGTGGCCCGCAGGAGCACCGCCACGTCGCCGTACCGGGCTGGCCGGTAGCGCCCCGCGGCCTTGTCCCACACCCGGGCCTCGCCCCCCAGCACCAAGGCCTGGATGCGCTGCGCGGCCAGCACTGCTTCCCGTTCCAACGCCGTCAAGTCCTCCACGGTGTCGTCGTCCTCGTCGGCCCCCGGCCCATCTCCGTCGTCCCCAGAAGGGCCGGCGCCGTTGCCCGCCGGGCCGGGGGCGGCGCCGGGAGCTGCCCCGGTGCCCCTGATCCCGGCCCCCGCCCACCCGTTGGCCAGGCCATGGGCCGGCTCCGCCCCTTCCCCGGCGGCCGCCGCCTCCAACGCGGCGGGGACCTGGGCGGCCTGCCGCAGCAAGGCCGGATCCCTCTCCAAAAGGTGCACTTCGATGGGCGCGTCGTCGCCGCCGGGGCCGTAGGGAGCCTGGCAGACCAGTTCCGCCGCGGCGTCGTAGGCCATCTCCCCCGCGCCGGGGGTCATGATCTGCCGGAAAAGGAAGTTCACCCCGTCCACCACCGGCGCACGGCTGCGGAAGTTGGCCTGCAGGTCGATGCGGCGCTCGCCGGCTGCCTGCGCCGGGGCCTGCGGGTTCCCTTCCCCCGGATCCCAGGGCACCGCCCGGCGATAGCGGGCCAGGAACAGGGTCGGGTCGGCTTGGCGGAAGCGATAAATGCTCTGCTTGACGTCGCCCACCAAGAACAGCCGCCCACCGTCGGCCGGCGCGCCGCTGATCCGGTCCAGGATGGCCTCCTGCACCCCGTTGAGATCCTGGCTCTCGTCCACCAGCACCTCCACGAAGCGCTCCCGCAGGTCCCGGGCCGCGTCGGGATCCTGCAGCAGCCGCAGGCACCCGTGCTCCAGGTCGGCAAAGTCCACCGCGGCCCGCTCCCGCTTGGCCGCCGTGTAGGCCTCCTCCAGGGCCAGCACCTGCTGGACCAGCGCCTCCATGAGCGGGGCGATCCCGTGCAGGTCGGCCAGATGCTGCTCCAGGGGACGGGCCAGCAGCTGCTGGCGCAGCTGGACGACGGCCTCTTTGGCCTCATCCCGCAAGCGGCGGACGGCTTCCCGCACCGCCGGGTCCCCCTCGCCGGCCTTGGCCCGGGCGAGATTCGGGAAGGAAAGCTCATGGGCCGCGGCCGCGAGGGCGCTCCAGCCTTGGGCGGCCCGCTGCTGCAGCCCCGTGATCCGCTCCAAATCCGCCGCCAACGTCCCGGCGTGGGCCGGCACCCCGCCGGGGCCCATGGCCAAGTCCAGCGCCTGGCGGAGGCAGCGGGCTGCCCGTCCCAGGCGCACCTGGGCCAGCTGCGCGAGTTCCCGGCCCCAAGGGCTCCCGTCAAAGGCCTGGGCCGTCAGCTGACGGTAACCTTGCGCGCACCGCCGCAGCCAGCCGGCAGGATCGGGGAGGCTGCGGGCGTAGTCGTGCAGGTCCAGCATGAACTGCCGCAGGTCGCTGTCGCCTCCAGGGCCGCCGTAGGCCAGCACCAAACGGCGGAAGGGGCTGTCGGGACCGCTCTCGTCGTAGGCCCGTTCCAGCACCGCCTCCAGCACGTCCCAGCGCAGCAGCTGGGCTTCGTGCTCATCCAGCACTCGAAACTCGGGATCCAAGTCGAGCCGGAAGAAGTGCTGCCGCAGCACCGCGAGGCAAAAGGCGTGCAAGGTGGCGATGTGGGCCTTGGGCAGCAGCATCAGCTGCCGCAGCAAGTGCCCGCTGTGGGGATTGGCGGCCAGCCGCTGCTCCAGGGCTTGCATGATCCGGTCCCGCATCTCGCCGGCAGCCGCCTCCGTAAAGGTCACCACCAGCAGGCGGTCAATGTCTACGCCGTCCACGGTGATGAGGCGGATGATGCGCTCCACCAGCACCGCCGTCTTGCCCGACCCCGCGGCTGCGGAAACCAGGAGATGCCCGCCCCGGGCCTCGATGGCCTGATGTTGGGCCGGGGTCCACTGCGGGCTCATCCCACGCCCTCCCCCCGTTCCGGACCGGCCCCTTGGGTCCCCGCCGCGCCCGCGCGGATGAGCTCCCACGCTTCCTGGCGGGACAAGGACGGCAAGTCCCGGTAGCTGTTCCCTTCCAGCAGCGGGTCAAACTGGCAGACCGCATGAAAGGGACAGGTGGTGCACGGGCGCCGTGTCCCCAAACGGTACGGCGCCACCGCGATCTCTCCGTCCAGGATCCGCTGGGCCAGGGCGGCCGCCCGCCACCGCGCGTAATCCATCAGGGCGGCGAAGTCGTCCTCCGAGGCCACATTGCTGCGCCGATCCACGGTGCCGTCCCGCTTCACCCCCACCATGACCAGGTCGGACCCGCCGCCGGCCAGGCGCTCGTCCATCAAGACCAGTACTTCCGGCCGGTCAATGTACAGCCCCCGCATGCGCAGCTCCCGGCGGAGCAGCCCTTCCAAGGCCAGGCCCTCCACGGGTCCATCCTGTTGGATGATGGGATCCCGGACCGGGAAATACAGGGCGGCCGCCGGACCTACCGGCGTCCCGGGCGGAGCCCCCGCCGTCCGGGCCAGGGCGTCCCGGTGGCGCAGGGCGACCGCCAGGTAGACCGGCAGCTGCAGGGAGAGGCCGTAGACCACTTCTCCCAGCCGCAGATCCTGCTGGGAACTCTTGTAGTCGATGACCCGTACCCACAGCCCGCCACGGTCATCCCGGGCCAGGTCGATGCGGTCGATCTGGCCGGCCAGCTGCAGCTCCCGGTCCCTGGGCAGGACCACCACCCAGGGCTCCCAGGCGGCGCCGCCGCGGCCAAAGGCCGCCTCCACCGCGACCGGCCGGAAACGGCCCCGGCGGGCGTGCTCGGTGAGGGCCCACACCGCCCGCCGCACCCGCCGCCGCAGCACTTCCCCTAAAAAGTCGTGGCGGGCGGAGGTGAGCATGAGCTCGCTGCCCAGCTGCGGCAGGAGCTCATCCACGCACTGGTCCGCCAGCGCCTGGGCCGCGGCGTCGTCCAGCTCGCCCCAGTCCCGCCCACCGGCCGCCAGGGCCTCCACAAACCGCCTCAGGGCCGCGTGGAGGAAAATCCCCACCTGCAGCTGGTCCAGGCGCCACTGGGGCCGCTCCCGCAAGCCCAGACCGTAGGCGGCGAAATGCTGGAAAGGACACGCGGCGAAACTCTCCAGCCGCGTCACGCTGCTGCGCAACGTCAATCCGAACAGCTCCCGGACGACCGGCGCGGGCAAGGGCGGCACGCGGTTGTGGTGGTTCAGCGCCGGGAAGAGGCGGGCTGCCCTGGCCCGCAAGACGGGCTCCTGCGTCACCCACTGGTACAAAGCCCACCAGAAGGGCCCGGCCGGCTCCCCTGCCCGGTGGCGCCGCAGGCGCGCGCCCAGCACCGCGACCAGGCGGTCGCCGTCCACGGCCCGCTCCAGCCATCCCTCGTCGTGGGCGGGCTCCAGAGGGGCCACGGCCAAGGGCAGCCCCGGGAACAACTCCCGCACCCGCCGCACGACGTAGGACGGGGCCAGTTCCCGGCCCCGGGCGTCGGCGGCAGGATAGCTGATCCACAGGTACTGGCTGGCCCGGGTCAAGGAAATGTACATGAGATACTGCTCCCGCAACAGCAACGTGCGGCTGGTGGGTGACAGCACCAGGCGGCTCTCGGCCAGCATGTCCCGTTCCTGATCGTTGAAGATGACGTCTTCGGCGGGCGGCAGCGGGAAGTTGCCGTCGTGGGCCCCCAGCACCAAGGCCGCCTTAATATCGGGCTGGCGGGACCGCTCCACGGAGCCCACCAGCACCTGGTCGAGGCCCGGAGGCACCAGCCCGATGCGCAGCGACTCCAAGCCGGCCTCCACCAGGAGCCGGAACTCGGCCACCGTCAGCGGCTCCTCGCCCATGGCCGCCACCAGCTCGTCCAGGACCTGCAGCACCCCCTGCCAGGCGCCGGCGTGCTCCTGCACCTCCTCGGGCCGCGCCGCGGCCCGGGCCGCTTCCATCCACTGCTCCAAGGTGGCGGCCACCTGCAGCTCCTCCAGCATGCCCCAGAGGGCAGCGGCCATCTCCCGGGCGGACCGGGCCGCGGCCAACCGCTGGGCCAGCCGCCGCAGCGGGCCCAGGGCCCGCCTCCTCGCGGCATCGATCTCGGCCAAGGCCTCCGCCCCGGCTGCCGCGGGCCCGTCGTCTCCGTCCAGGGTGTAGCGGCGGGCGTAGGTCCAGGGCGCGTCCCGCACCCACGCAGGTCCGTCGATGCCGTGGGCGTAGGCGTAGTTTTCCAGCCGGTCGGCTTCGTCTCGGGACACGGGCAATAGGTCGGTCTTCAGGCACCGGACCACGGCTTCGGTGGGCCAGCCGGCCGCGACCGCCTCCAGGGCGGACCGGACCAGCTCCGTCAGGGGATGGTGGGTCAGGGGCCGGCGGGTGTCGATGAAATGGGGAATGCCGTAGCTGGCAAAGACGGCCGCGATGAGGTCGCGGTAGGGCTCCAGTTGGCGGACGATGACGGCCATGTCCCGGAAGCGCCAGCCCCGCTCCCGGCACAGGCGAAGGATCTCCCGGGCCGCGGCCTCTACCTCCTCCCGCGCGTTGGCCGCCGCCACCACCCGCAGCGCGTCCGGATCCACGGGGCCGGCAAAGGTCCGACCCTTGGCGCGAAACAGCTCCCGTTCCACGTGGGCCAAAACCGGCGCGCCCGCAAAACGCGGCGGCGGTTGCGCAGAGAGCACCCGGGTTTCCGCGATCTCAAGGCCGTCCTCCCGGGCCATGGCCAGCAGCTGCTGATAGGTTTCCCGGGTGGGGGCAAACAGATCAGGCCCCTCACCCGCGCCGCCCGCGGCAGTGTCGGGATCCAGGCAAAGGGCGATTTCCACCCGCTCCGCCACCCGCCACAAGGCCCGCAGCACCGCCAGCTCTTGGGGCGTGAAACCGGCAAACCCGTCCACCCAGACCCGCGCCCCCTGCGCGACGCGGCTGGCCGCCAGGTGGGCGGCTACCAAAGACAACAGCTCGTCGGGGTCGGTGAAGCGCCCCGTGACGTGCTCTTCAAAGGCCCGGTAGATGACGGCCAGGTCGTGCAGCTTGGCCGCCAGCACCCGGTGGGGGCTGTCCCCCAGCAACCGGCACCGGATTTCCAGATCCTCGGGCCGGCACTGGTACGCCCGCAGCTCCTTGAGGGTGTTGGCCAGCTTGTCCACGAAGCCGGGCTGCCGGGCCGACTTGCCGAAGAGCTGCAGCCGGGACCCGTGGCGGTGGATGAGGGCCCGCAGCACCATGCGCTTGCCCAGTTGCCCCAAAAGGGGCCGCGCGCCCAAGCCCATCGCCTGCAGGACCCGGGCCGCGAGCCGCTGGAAACTCAGCACGTGGGCCCGGTGGGTGGCCGTCAGTTCCGGCCCGGCCAGCAAGGCCCGCTCCATTTGGAACGTAGCCTGCTCCGGCGTGAGGAGAATGAGGGGCGGCCCGTCGGGCCCCTGGCGCGCCTCGCGACGGATGGCGTCCAGGCAAGCAAAGGTCTTGCCGCTCCCCGCGCGCCCCAGCAGAAACCGCAACTGCGCCGCCATGGCCCCACCTCCCTCCCGCGGCCCGCTCCTCCGTCGCGCCGCGCGGCAGCGCCCCCGGGGCTGGGGCTGACCCCCGGCTGCGCCGGCTTCACGGGCCCGTGCCGTTCAGGATCCCGTTCCCCGCGGCCCCGGCGGGACCCTCCTCCACCCGGGCCGGGGAACCCCAGGCAGCGAGGTCGGCCCGGTGGCTAAAGAGGATGATCTGGCGTTCCCGCGCCGCTTGGCGCAGCGCCTCCTGGATGCGCGCCAGGCGGTCCGCGTCGCAGTGGACAAAAGGATCGTCCAGGATAAGGGGCAAGGGCACTTCCCCGCCCACAAGGTCAGCGATGGCCAGCCGCAAGGCCAGGTAAAGCTGATCTTGGGTCCCCTGGCTGAGCTGGGCCACCGAGCACAAGGCGCCGTCGGGCTCCCGCACCGCCACGGCGAAGCGGTCGTCCAGCTCCACCCGGCGGTCGGTCCCGGTAAAGCGGCGGAAGTATCCTCCCGCGGCCTCGGCCAGGCGGACGCGGTGGGTCTCCTGGTAGTCCCGGATGGCCGCGGCCAACTCCTGGTGGGCCCGGGCCAGCGCCTGGGCTTCCAGGGCCAGGGCTTCCCGGCGGCGCCGCAGCTCCCGCAGTTCCTCCTCGGCCTGGGCGATGTTGACTACCGGCGCTCCCATGAGGCGGGCCTGCTCCTCCGAGAGCCGGCGGATCCCGTCGTGGGCTGACGCTGCTTCCGCCCGCCAACGGTCCCGTTCGCCCGCCAGCGCTTGCAGGCGGGCTTCCAGGGCGGCCGGATCTCCGGCCTCGTCGGGATGGGGCAGGCCGGGGTGGGCCGCGCTCCACTCTTCCAGCTGGCGCCACACCGCGGCCGCCTGGTTTTGGACGTCCAGCAGGCGCTCGTGCAAAGCCTCGGGCGATGGGACGCCTTGTGCGGACAAAACGCCCGCCCGTTCCCGCTCCAGGCCCGCCAGCTCCTCCCGGGCCGCCCGCCATGCCTCCCAGCGTTGCCGGGCCGTATCCACGTCGCCGGCGCTGGCCGCCAATATCCCTTCCAAGCGGGCCCGCAGCGCGGCGGCCCGGGCTGCCCATCCCGCGAGGGGCTCCTCCCGCTGCCGCGCGGCCAGGGCTTCGGTCCAAAACCCATCGGGCAAGGAGGCCAGCTGGTCGGCCATCTGGCCCAGGGTGGCCACCGGCCGGCCCGTCGCGGCCAGCAGGCGGGCCAGCTGCCCTCCTGCGCCGGGCAGTTCCTCGGCCGGCACATCCTCCACGGCCACCGCGTCCACGCCCGCATAGCGCCGGGCGAAATCCCGCAGCCGTTCCCGCGCCGCCTCAGCCTGCTGTTCAAGACTCATCCACCGGCGAAAGGCGCCTTCGATGTCGTCCCCAAACCGCGCCCGGGCTGGGGCAGTGGCGGTCTGGAACTCCTCCAGGGCCTGCTCGGCCCGGCGCACCTCCTCCACCAGGGCCGCTTCTTCCGCGGGATCGGGCAGCCGGGCCCGCAGCTCTGCCAAGGCCGCGGCCGCTTCGGCCCGGGCCAATAGCCGCTGGCGCAAGGCCCCCAGCTCGGCCGCGCCCTGCACGCCGGCAAACCGGGGGTCCGCCGCCAGAGCTTCCTCCACGGCGGCCAGGTCCGCCTCCGCGGCCTGCACTTGGGCCTGGAGGGCCGCCGCGGGCGCCCCCAGCCGGCGGGCCAGGGCGGCCAGCGCCGCGACGGCCAGCACCAGCGCCCCGCCGGCGCCGGCCCATCCAAAGGACCGATAGCCTAAGGCCGCCAGCCCCGCGCCCGCCAGCATCCCCAAAGCCCAGACGGCCCACTGCTGGGCCCGGGCGCGGCGGCGGGACGCCTGCAGCCGTTGGGCCAGCTCCCGCAGGCGTTCCATCCCCGCAGCCCGCTGATCCAGCAGGGCCAGCCGCGCGTTCAGCTGGTCCAGCGCGTCGGTGCCCCAAGAGGCCAAGTCGGCGAAGGCTTCCTGAAAGCGGACTTGCTCCAGGGCGTACTCCTCCTGCGGCGCCCTCCAAGCCGCGAGCCGCCGGTGGGCCTCCTCCACCGCCCGTTCCAGTCGGAGCCGATGGGCGGTGTAGTGGGCCAGGCGGTCCCGCTGGACGTCGTCGGCCGCGGCAAACACCCCGTATTCCGCCGCCAGCTCCGCCTCCAGGGCCCGCAGGCGCGCCCGCTCCGCGGCATAGGCCTGCCACTCCCGGAGCAGCTCCGCGGCCCGCTCCCGCAGGCCGGCCAGCTCCCGGACGACCCCGTCCCTGGCCGCGGCGAGGCGGGCCTCCAGCTGCTGCAGCTCCTCCAGCTGAGGGCCCACCCCCTCCGGGTCCTCCAAATCCGCCAGGTCCGGGAACTGCCGCTGCAGCCGACGTTGGCCTTCCTCCACGGCCGCGTCCAGCCGCTGGAGCCTGTCCCAAGCCCGGGCCAGCAGGCCTTGTTCCCGCACCAGCGCCAGGCGCCGGGTCAAGAGGGACCGCCAGTGGCTCCACGCGCCCAGGGCGGCTTCCGCCTCCTGCCAACGCCGCCGGGCCTCGGCTTCTGCCTGCTGCAGCCGCTCCAGCTCCCGCCCAACGGTTTCCAGGGCGTCCGCCGCCCCCCGGCTGGCCGCCACCGCCGCTTCCAGCTCGCGGATGGCCTGGTCCAGCTCCTCCAGCTGGCCGTCCTTGTGGGCGTTGCGCTCGGTGACGCCCAACTCCCGGCTGAAGCGGGTCCGCGCCCGCACCGCCGCCACCAACTGCTCCAGCGCACGGTGATACGGGGCCGCGCCCGCGCCCGACAGCAGCTGCTGCACCTGATCATCCAACTGCTGGGGCCCCGGCAGGGGCTGGCCCAACGCGAAGGTGCTCATGAACAGGTCCCGGGACGCGAGGCCAAAGGTTCCTTGGAGGAATTCCTCGTAGCGGGCCAGCCGCCGCCGCGCCGCGGGGTTGTGCTCGCCCGTGAGGAGCTCCTCCCAGCCGGAGGGGGTCATGCGGGCGATGCGGACCCGGTGGGTGTCGAAGTCCCGCCGGATGCGGTACCGGGTCCCACCGGCCACAAACTCCAGCTCCCCCGCAAACCGGGGCGGGCCGGCCCAATGCCGCCAGCGGCCGGTGCCAAAACGCTCCGGATCGGTGGTGGAGGGCAACCCAAAGAGGACCGCCGCCAACCCGGCCACCAGCGTGGACTTGCCCGCCTCGTTGGGCGCGACATACACGTTGATGCCCGGCCCCAGGGTGAGGGAAACCGACCCGCGAAACCGGCCGAACCCGTGCAGCGTCAACCGGCACCAAGCCACTCCCGTCACGGACGGTGCCCCTTTCCCGCGAAAGCCGCCACCGGGCCCGTTCCTCCGCCGCCCGACCGCGCCACCCTGTGCCCCTTCCCGGACCGTTCCATCAGCGGACTTGTCCCTCCAGCGCGGCCAGCCCGTACCGCAGGGCCCGCACGAGCACCGGCCGCTGGGCAGGCTCCGCAGCCGCCAGGGCCTCCTGCATCCGGCGCACAAATTGCCCCCGCACCGTGGGCTCGCGGGCCCACGCGTCCAGCACCGCGGCGTCCAGGGCCGCGGTCTCGTCCACGATTTCCAGGTAGTAGAAGTCGTTCTGGAAACGCTCCTGCCACAGGGCCGCCGGAAGCGGCGCCGGCGCGGCGCCCGTGAGGCGGATTTGCACCAAGGCCTCGGGATCCCGGGCCGCCTGGATGCGCTCTTCCACCGCCCCAACGTCGAGGCAAGGGGTGACATCCAGCTCCACCACCCGCACGGGCCGAGTGGCCACGGGCTCCGTCTCGACCCGGGCCGGACCCGCCGCTCCCAGGATGGCCACCGTCCAACAGCCCACGCCGGGGTCGTGAAATCCCTTGCCTTCGATGGCCCCGGGGTAGACGGCCAGCGTGGACCCGAGCCGGTGCACTTGATGACGGTGGATGTGGCCCAGGGCCACGTAGTCATAGCCGGCGGCCGCCAGCCCCTCCGACGTCAGCGGCAGGCTGCGCTCGCCTGCGTCCCAATCCAAGGAACCGTGGAAGACGGCCACATGCAAGCCGTCGGCCTCTAGGCGGGGAAACTCCCGGATCGGCGGTTGGGTGCGGGTGACGCCGCCGGTGTAAGCCAACCCGTACACGTGGACGGGCACCCCGTGCACCGTGAGGGTGGCCGCGTGGGCGGGCATGGGCTGCCGGATGAGCACTCCCGGCCAGCGGGCGCCGTGCTGCCGGTAGACCGAGTCGTGGTAGGTAATCTCGTCGTGGTTGCCAGGGACGGTGACCAAAGCGACGCCGGCTTGCACCAGCCGCTCCAAGTCGGCCAGCACCTCGTCGACGAGGGCCGGCGGCGGCCGGTGGGTTTCGAACAGATCGCCCGCGATGATGACCATGTGGATGTCGCCGCCCGCGAGGACGCGGTCCACGGCCCGGGTCAGCAGCCGATCCCGCTCCCTCTGCCATCTTTCCGCCCGGGGGCCCAGGAACTGGGGTGTCCACCCCAGGTGCAGGTCGGCCAGGTGGAGGATCCGGATCAACGGTCAGCCGCCTCCCCTTGCGGGCGCCCGGAAGGCCGCCACCGCCGGGGCCGGACCGCGCGCCCACGGTTTGCGGTCCCGCCCGATCCCGGCGGGCCGGGCTCAGTCCTCCAAGAGGTCCAACTGGCCGGCTTCCACCAAGCCCAGGACGATGCGCTCGGCCCGTTCCTCGGGCGCAATCCCTGCCGGGATGCGGATGCCATGGTCCTGGGCCAGCAGCTGCTCCAGGTGCGCCACGTACGCCTCCATCCCAGCGCCCGCCTTGGGCGCGTGAAACCCCAGCTCCAACAGGTCGGCGAGAATCTCCTCGGGCGTATTGCCCAACACCTGCGGATTGCCCCGCACCGCCACCTTCAAGGGCGTGACCTCCATTCCTCGGGATCCTTGACGGGCCCGGCGGCCCCGCCGCGGGACCGCCGGTGCGTGATCGGGACCCGGACACCGCCCGAGTCCGGCCAAGAGGCGGCCCCGGCGCCGGCACGGGCCGCCGGGGCCTGGCGCAGGCAGGGCCCCTCCGGCGGGGTTTTAGTCGGCGGCCTTGCCCGCGGGCTGGGCGGCCCCGGCTTCCCGGATCAACTGGGCGAAAAGGGCGGCCACCACCTCGCGGGCCTCTTGCACCGCCCGCACCAGCTCCCGGTCGCCAAAACCGTCCACCAGCATCTTGTGCAGATAAATGTCGATCTCTTCCAAGGCCATGTCCCGCAGGTCTGCCAGTTCGACCCCGGGCTTGTAGCGGTTTTGGTCCAGCACCCACACCGCGATGGAGGTCACCCGGTGCAGGGCCTTCTCCTCGTAGGGGTCTTCGGTATTGCGGCGGCGCTCATCGAGGGCGCCCACGACGCGCGCCCGCAGTTCGGCGTAATCCATCCCCGGTTCACCCCTTGGGTTCGACCATGCTCAGCGGGTCGAGGATTTGGTCCAGTTCGTCTTCGGGCAGCACTTGCTGCTCCCGGGCCACTTCCCGCACGGTGCGGCCGGTTTCGTACGCGGTCTTGGCAATGGCCGCCGCCCGGTCGTAACCGATGCGGGTGGCCAGGGGCGTCACCAGCGCGAGGCTGCCCTCGATGAGGGCGCGGCAACGCTCCTCGTCGGCCTTGAGGCCGTCGATGGCCTTTTCTGCGAAGGCCCGGGCGGACGCAGCCGTCAGGCGGGCCGACTGCAGCAAGTTGTAGCCCATCATGGGCAGCATGGTGTTGAGCTCCAGCACGCCCCATTGCCCGCCGATGTTGATGGCCACGTCGTTGCCGGCCACCTGGGCCGCGGCCTGGATGACCACCTCGGGAATGACCGGGTTGACCTTGCCCGGCATGATGGACGAGCCGGGCTGCAGATCGGGCAGTTTGAGCTCGCCGATGCCGCAGCGGGGCCCCGAGGCCAGCCAGCGGATATCGTTGGCGATCTTCATCAGGCTGGTCATGACCGTGCGCAGGGCACCGCTCATAAACACCATCTTGTCCTGAGCGCCCTGGGCTTCGAAGTGGTTCTTGGCCTCCACAAACTCAAGGCCGGTGCGCTCCCGCAGGTAGGCGATGGCGCGGCCCGCGAACTCGGGGTGGGTGTTGATCCCCGTCCCCACCGCGGTACCGCCGAGGGCCAGCTCCAGCATGCCGGCCCGGGCCGCCTTCACCCGCTCGATGCCCAACTCCACCTGGCGCGCGTACCCAGAAAACTCCTGGCCCAGGCGGATGGGCGTCGCGTCGGCTAGGTGGGTGCGGCCGATCTTGAGGATAGACCAGAACTCCTCGGCCTTGCGGGCCAACGACCGGTGCAGCTGCTCCAGGGCCGGCAGGACCTCCCGGTCCACCACCTCCATCACGCCCACATGCAGGGCCGTCGGGATGACGTCGTTGCTGGACTGCCCCTTGTTCACGTGGTCATTGGGGTGGACGGGATCCTTTGTCCCGATTTGGCCGCCCAGGATCTCGATGGCCCGGTTGGCGATGACCTCGTTCGCGTTCATGTTGGTGGACGTGCCGGACCCGGTCTGGAACACATCCACCGGGAAGTGCTGGTCCCAACGGCCTTCGATGACCTCGTCGGCCGCCTGCATGATCGCATCCGCCAAGCGCCGGTCCAAGAGTCCCAAGTCCGCATTGGCCCGGGCCGCCGCCCACTTGATCAGCCCCAGCGCCCGGATGAACTCCCGGGGCATGCGCAGGCCGCTGATTTGGAAGTTGTCCACCGCCCGCTGCGTCTGGGCCCCGTAGTAGGCGTCCTTGGGAACCCGCACCTCGCCCATGGAATCCGATTCAATTCTCACCGGCACACTGGCCACCTCCACAAAAGCCACTGACGTGGGTTGTGCGACTGGACGTCCCTGTCCAACAGTTCCTATTTCGCCTTGGCTGTGGGCCATCCTGCCCGCACGGCCGGGACCCGCGGCGAGCCCGTCACGTCACCCGCCACGCCTTGTACCGCCGTCCGCCGCCCAGGCGCCGGGCCAGTTCGATGAGCCATTGGATGTGTCCCCGCTGGCTGGCAAACTCGTGGTCCGTCCTGTAGCGATAATGGATGGTGATGGTGTAGCCTGCCGGCGTGTCCCGGGATTCGAAGCGGTAGTGGTGGTGCTCCAGCAGCTCCTCCAGATGGGCCGCGGCCACCAGCTCCGCCGGCTCGAAATGGACTGTGATCTCGCCTTCCTCCTCCCGGGCCGGCGCTTCTGCGAACCGCTGGCTGTCCAGCTCCTCCCGGTGTTCGGTGAGGATCTCCGCCGCCCGCAGCAAGAGGTCTACCGTCTCATCGGGGATGGCGTCAGGATCGGGAAACGCCTCCAGCAGCCACTCGTCGCGAATCTGAAAGGCGTCCAGCTCCGGATCGAAGTAGAAGGGCATACTGCGCCATGTGCCCGTCAGCTCCACCAGCTGCCGGTAATGCGTCCCCGTCAGGTGCTGCTCCAGCAGGCGCTGCACCCGCGCATCCACAAAAGGGCCCTCCCCCTCCCGGTCTCCACAACGAAACCCATCTTAGTGTAGCCCGCGCGAGCGGGCCATGTCGAGGGGCGCCGGGGACGCCCCCCCCGGCCCGGCCGCCCCTCCGGGGCCCGGACCCAATTTCCGCTGGGATCTATCTGAACAATCAGCTATAATGACGGGGTGGAGATGTTGCACCGGCGGCGCGGCGGGGCGTTGCCCTGGCGCGCTGCACAGGGGGAGGCTGTTTTTTGAGCGTACACGTTTTATTGGATTCGGTCTTTTTCGCCGCATCCCTTCCGGTGGCGGACCAGCAGCGGGTGTTGCTGGTGCCGCCCAACAAGGGATTGCACGTGGGCGATACCGTGTTTCTCCGCAATGCCGAAGGCGAGCTGACCTGGGTGGCGGACGTGCTGGCCGTGGGCGAAATCGACGGGCCGGAGGCCTGGAACAGCGAGGAGTCGCCGCCCCGCCAGCGCCACGCGCTCCTGGGCTACTTGGCCCGGATCCATCCCGGGGTGCTGCCCCGGGGCACGTCGCGGCTGTCGGCCCGCTGGGTCACCCTCAACCGCCGCACCTTGCCGGGCACGCTGCCCTGGTGGGATTCGGGGCTCCTCATCTACCATTCCACCCTGCGGCTCATCGAGGGCATTTTGTCGCCGGCCGACGCGCAGAAGGCGCTGGAGCTGGGCTACCTCAATCGCCATCCCAGCGGCCACTGGGTCATCCCCCACGGCGAGGCCCGCAAGCGCATTCTCGTGCATGTCCTCGGCGTCGAGCTGATCTGCGGCCTGTGCGGCGGTCCCATCGCCGCCCTGGAGGAAGCGACCCAAGACCACATCATTCCCGTCAGCCAGGGCGGTCCCGATGCCCTGGCCAACGTGCAGCTGGCCCACCGCTCGTGCAACGAGCTGAAGGGCAACGCGCTGCCGGAACAGTACCCGCCCTTCTTCCCCCGGCCGGGGGATGAGGCGGCCGGGTGGTACGACCGGGCCAGCCGCAGGGCCCGCAACGGCCGCAACGGGCGGGGCCGCTACGGCCGCCAGCGGGGCGCCGTCCCGCCGGCTGCGGCCTTCCAGGCCCAACCCAGGGACGTGCCGGTGCCCATGCCCAGCGGGGCCGCCAAGGCGCCCGGCCCCGCCAGCAAGCCGGAGCGGGCCGTTGCGCCCGCGCCACCTGAGGCAACGGCGCCCGCGCCCCCGGCGGCGGGGCCGGCCGCCGCAACGCCGGACACGGCCGCCGCGCCCGCGGAACCGGCTGTAGCCGCCGCCAAGCCGCCGGAGCCGCCGCGCCCAGACGCAGCGGCGGCCCCCAAGGCCCCAGAAGCCCAGCCCGAAGGCGGGGCCCCCGGGCATGGGCCTCAGGAAGGAGCAGCGGAAGATCCTGTATGGCTCGCGGCGGTGCAGGCCGCCACGCTGG
>Ga0079224_100002254_pt1 | contig 23227 bp, 12 predicted proteins | sample Stecom2015_FD_80414 | JGI IMG/M metagenome (GOLD analysis project Ga0079224, IMG submission 80414) | Agricultural soil microbial communities from Utah to study Nitrogen management - Steer compost 2015 | ecosystem: Environmental > Terrestrial > Soil > Agricultural land | place: USA: Utah... | reverse complement strand
TGGGAGAATATGCACTGGGGACATGCCGTCAGCGCCGATCTGGTCCACTGGAAAGAGCTTCCTGTTGCCCTGTATCCCGACCAACTCGGAACCATGTTCTCCGGATCCGCCGTCATGGATACCGCCAACACCGCCGGCTTCAACCGCGGTAACCGCCCCGCAATGGTGGTTGCCTATACCGCAGCCAGCGCGGAAAAGCAGGTACAGTGTCTGGCATATAGCCTCGACAACGGACGCACATTTACCAAGTACGAGGGAAATCCCGTAATTGACTCAAAGGACCGATGGAACAGCACGGATACCCGCGACCCAAAGGTCTTCTGGTATGTTCCCGGTGGTCATTGGGCACTTGTTCTGAACGAGCGCGACGGACATTCCATCTACACCTCGGGAGACCTGAAAAACTGGAAGTATGAGAGCCACGTAACCGGATTCTGGGAATGTCCGGAATTATTTGAGCTCCCGGTTGACGGAGACCCTTCCCGTACGAAATGGGTGATGTACGGTGCATCGGGCACATATATGCTGGGGACATTTGATGGAAAAGTCTTTACCCCCGAATCGGGAAAACACCTTTATACCGCGGGAACGTTGTATGCCGCACAGACCTTTACGGGTATGCCCGACGGGCGTCGGGTCCAGATCGGCTGGGGGCGGGTGAGTCACCCCGGAATGCCCTTCACAGGGGTGATGCTTTTGCCCACGGAATTGACCCTCCGCACCACCAAAGCCGGTCCCCGGCTATTTAGCAACCCCATCCGCGAGCTCGAACCGCTCTTTACTCCCGTGCATCAATGGGCGAACCTGACGGCCGACCGTGCCAACGAACTGCTCGATGCCCTTGATCCCTCGGACTGCCTGCGCATAAAAACGACCATCAAGTTATCTCATGCCACCGGAGCCGGGCTCAACCTTTTTGGACAGCACGTGATAAACTACGACCTGAACAACAACATGCTGAACGGCGCCTTTTATTCGCCCGAAGACATGACCAGCATGGAGCTTTCCGCCGATATCTACATCGATCGGACACACATCGAGGTATTTGTGGATGACGGCGCTTATTCATACTCCATGGAACGGAAGGGCGACAGCGCCAGCACAGAGGGATTTCATTTTTGGGGAAACCGCATTGAGGTTAAAAACCTCGAGGTGTGGCGGGTTTCTTCCATTTGGGAAAATAGCGAATACGCCTTTGTCTCAAACTTGAGCGGCCCGCCGTTGTTGAATAAAAAAACAAGCCCATGAATGCGTTACTGACGGCACTTACCTTTTCGCTGGCCACACAACAGGAGCCCTCGTTTGAACAGCAGCTGATTGACGACCGGATAGCAATAGGCTATGGAATTGCCATTGGCGATGTAGATGGCGACGGAAAACCAGACATCCTGCTAGCCGACAAGAAAGCGTTTGTTTGGTATAGAAATGGCGATTGGAAAAAATTCGTCATGGTCGAAAACCTGACGGAGTACGACAACGTGTGCATTGCCGCCCGTGATATCGATGGCGACGGACGGGTGGAAGTGGCGGTCGGCGCGCAGTGGAACCCCGGCGAGACCTCAGACACCTCCCGATCCGGCTCCGTACATTACCTCATCCGCCCGGACGATCCGACCCAACGATGGACCCCGATTGCATTACACCACGAGCCCACCGTCCATCGGATGCGGTGGGCCAAGGCCGGCGAAGGCCAGTTTCATCTCGTTGTGCTTCCCTTGCATGGCCGGGGCAATCAAGGCGGCGAAGGACAGGGCGTCAACGTAATTGCCTATGAGCGGCCCGCCGACCCTACGCAACCCTGGAACCACTGGGTAATCGATGCGTCGATGCACCTGACCCATAACCTTGACGTTTATCCGGAAGGAGAAGCGGAAACCCTTTATATTGCTGGTAAGGAGGGGGTAAAGGCTTTCTCGTACAGCCGGGGCCAATGGCGCCCGCGCAGCGGATTGAAGAAGCTGGGAAAGGAACATGGATTCGGGGAGCTGAGAGCCGGAAAAGCCGAACCCGGGGTCACCATCTTAGCAGGCATTGAACCCCTGCATGGAAACATCCTCACCGCTTACGTTCCCCGCGCCGGATCCCGCAAACTCCATCAGGCCGAACGGATTATCATTGATGAAGACCTCCGGGAAGGCCACGGCCTGGCCATAGCCGATTTTATAGGCCACGGAAGGGACCAGATTGTTGCGGGATGGAGGCAACCCGATGCTGCGGGGCTGATCGGAATCAAATTATATATCCCCTTTAATTCGCTATGGGAAGCCTGGAGTGTCCGGGCGATTGACATCGGCGATATGGGCTGCGAAGACCTGGCGGTGGCCGACCTGAACGGCGACGGCAAACTGGACCTTGTCGCTTCCGGCCGCTCGACCCATAACCTGAAAATCTATTGGAACCGCACCGGTGAGTGAGCAGCCCCCCCGCCTTCAGCCCCCATTCAGGACAGAACGGGATGGGACGGTATGGGACGGGTTGCTGTCATTCAACCTAATGGCTAAGTTTGTTTCGTTATAAATTTAGATTAGTATCCATTAAAGATGTAAAATTAATTTTGAAGAAACCTCCGGGTGGGGTGGCTTCTGAAAGTTGTGGACCCATGTTGTATGCGTAAGGTACTACAGCAGCGACGTTGGCAGTAACCCATATAAATCTAATCGCCTTGTCTTGAATCAGGGTATACAGATTTTGGGCACATGCCAAGGGCGCCGTACTGGCCCGGAGGATGGGCATGCCGTCTGCAAGGCTGTATGGGTTCACGTATCAGTATTATCGACATCAATTTAACTTAAAAATCATGTATTATGCTAAAACTTTTACCGCGTAAAGCAGAACCATGGATGTTTGCTGCTTTTACCGCCTTCTTTCTCTTTTCCATTCCGGTGATATCGGTCGCTCAAAACATGAGTGTCAGTGGAAAAGTGAGCGATGTGCAGGGGCCGTTGGACGGCGTAACCGTCAGCGTAAAGGGCAAATCCGCTGCAGCATCTACGGGCCAGGACGGCTCCTTTGTGCTGGCAGGTGTACAGTTGGGAGACACCTTGTTATTCCGCTTGGTCGGGTACATCGACGAGGAACTTGCTGTGCGTAACGCCGCTCCCATGAATGTGGAACTGATCCCGGACAACGTAGGGCTCGACGAAGTGGTGGTAGTGGCTTACGGCGTTCAGAAGAAGGTAACCATAACCGGAGCCATCTCGTCGGTCAGCACCGATGAACTGCGCGTTTCATCGTCGGCCAGCATTGCCAATGCCCTTGCGGGACGGGTGGCCGGCCTTACCTCCATGCAACGGGTGGGCGGACAACCCGGTGTCGATGACGCGACGATGTACCTGCGGGGCGCCGCCACCATCAACGGCACAAACCCTCTGATCCTGATCGACGGTGTGCCCAGAGACAACATCCGCACGCTGGATATCAACGAGGTGGAGTCGATATCTGTGCTTAAGGACGCCTCTGCGACGGCCGTTTTCGGTGTCCGCGGCGCCAACGGCGTACTGATCATCACCACCAAGCGCGGCAAGGTAGGGGCCCCGGAACTCGGTGTGAATTTTACCCAAAGTTATTCGAAACTCACCCGTGAGCCGGAGATGCCGGGTTCGGTGGAGTATATGAAACTACGCAATATGGCTTTGGAGAATGACGGCTTCGACCCGATCTTCACTCCCGACATTATCGCTAAGTTCGAAAACCCGCTTGCCGGCTTGGACCCGTCAGCACCGGATTACGAGCAGCAGGCGGCCGTTAGAAATTGGATGTATCCTAACAACAACTGGTACCGGATGCTTGTAAAAACGTGGTCGCCCCAAACTACCTTAAACACCAATATGAGCGGCGGGACGGATAAAATCACCTATTTCCTGAACGTTGGTTACCTCCATCAGGGAGGGAATATGAACACCCTGTCAGAAGACATTCTGAAATACGACCCTTCGTTTAAACTGGATCGGTATACCTTCCGGTCCAACGTGGATTACAAAGTAACCAAATGGCTTACGGCGTTTCTCAATTTAGGCACCTACATTGAGAAAGTAAACATGCCCAACTCAGCCGTCATGTACGGCGGCGACCGGAACTGGCTGGTGCGGGATATGATGTACCAAGCCCAAACCATCCTGCCGATGACACCCGGTCCGGTAACGATCCCCGGATATGGCGTGCCTCCGAACCTCCCGCTGGATCCCACGTATTTAACCAGCGGACACTATGCTGACCGCTCACCGTTTACCATTATGAACTGGTACGGCTATGACCTTCAGACACGTTCCAACCTGAACTCTTCCTTTGGGCTGGATTTCAATCTGGACGGTATCACCAAAGGCCTGGCCTTAAAAAGCATGATTTCCTACGATGCGGTAGGAAACAATATGGTAAGGGGCAACCGAAACCAAACGGAATACCAGGCTTTTATCAACCCGCAAACCGATGAGCTCACGTTTTCCGTATTTCAACTGAAACAGGATAACTTTTGGTTAACTTACGGACAGGGCGCCCGATATAATCTTAATATCCAGGGACAGCTCCTCTACAACCGGTCCTTTGGAAAGCATAATGTGGGCGGTATGCTCCGTATGGATCGGGATTACTGGGATTCAGGGGGCGCCGATATTCCGTTTAATGTATTCGGTTTCGCGGGGCGGGGTACCTACGATTATGACAACCGTTACCTTGCTGAAGTCAACTTTGGTTACAACGGTTCGGAGCAGTTCTCCCCGGAAAAACGGTTTGGCTTCTTTCCGTCGGGATCTATCGGCTGGGTTATCAGTGAAGAATCGTTGTTAAAAGACAATCCGACTCTGAACTTTCTGAAAATCCGGGCTTCTTATGGAAAAGTGGGGAACGATAAGATGGGGCCCCTCCGATTTCTCTATTTGGACGACATCACGGTGGGTGGCGGCGGTTTCTCCGGCAGTCTAGCCGCCGGCAAGCGGGTGAATGAAGGACTATTGGGGAACCGGATGCTCACCTGGGAAATTGCCCATAAGTATAACCTGGGTTTGGACTTCACACTCCTCCGGGACATCACCGGGCAGATCGATATCTTCCGCGAGAACCGCTCACAGATTCTTCTCGAACGGAGCAGCATTCCCGTTTGGCAGGGTGTACCCATCAGTAACATTCCCAAAGTTAACATGGGTGAGATACAGAACGAGGGTTATGAAATCGAGTTGGGATATAACAAGCGGGTCAATGACGACCTATCGCTCCATTTCCGTGGCCAACTCTCCTACAACCGTAATAAGCGCACCAATATGGACGAGGTACCACGTGATGACACCTACGCGTACAAGTACCGCGAAACCGGCTATCCGATCGGGCAAAGTTGGGGTTATCTCATTGACTGGGGCCAAGATGGCGGCTATTGGACTCCGGAATCGCTGGCCGACCCCAATCGGGTTACCTACGCTTTCGGCACACCCGGGCCCGGCGACTTCGTATACAAAGATCTGAATGGGGACAATGTGGTGGACGACAAGGATGCCGCCCCCATCGGGGTGGGAAACATTCCGCGGTATAGCTATGGCTTTTCGCTGTCCGCACAATGGAAAGCGTTCGATGCGTATATCTTCTTCCAGGGATTGGGCAAGTTCAGTTCCATGCTTGCCTCACAGGGGACGTTTGAAACCACGCTTGACGGCACTTACTTTCCTTATCACATGAACGCCTGGACCGAAGAACGGTGGCGGAACGGGGAAGAGATCTCCTATCCGGCGCTTCACTCCGAAGAGTCTGTAAACCATCGGGCAAACTCCTTTTTTGTGTTTGAACGCGATCTGTTCCGGCTCAAAAATTTTGAGGTGGGGTACACCTTGCCCGCGAACTCGCTACGGATTCTGGGTGTAACCAATATGCGGGTTTTCATGAACGGGCAGAATGTACTCACGTGGTCGCCCAAATTCAGGCCGAGCCACCTCGACCCTGAAAACGACGACTCGATAGGCTACCCGCAAACATCTATCTTTAGCTTTGGTGCCAATATCAAATTCTAACATGACGAACCTTGTAACAACGATATTGCTATGATTGATCATATTTTTAAATTCAAAACTCTTCTGGCACTGTTAGCGTTGCTGTTTTTCAGTGGATGCTCAGACGTGCTGGACCAGGCGCCCGACGGAAAAATCTCTCTGGAGGATGTTTTTCAGGATGACGAAAAGACCGCGGCGTATTTGAACTCGTGCTACGCGTATATACCCGGGGAAGGGAAAGCGTACTTTTTCCATATGCGCGGACCGGTAGATTGGAGCGATGAATCCTGGGATACGGATGCGGAAGCCGAGCCATGGATCACTTCCGGCCAGTTGTACAGCGGAAACGTATCTGCTGACGGGCACTTCAACACACAATGGGCCGATGCCGGCAACGGGAACTACTGGGTGCGCATGTGGGAGGGCATCCGCAAATGCTCGCTTTTCCTCGCGAATATTGACGACGCGAAGGTAAAGAGCGAAACCAACCGCGCACGGTGGCGGGCCGAAGCCCATCTGCTGCGTGCCTATTACTACATGGTTCTCCTCAAATTCTTCGGCTGCCCGCTTCCGATCGTCCGGGAGCCGCATGGCTACGACGACGACTTTTCCCAGACGGTACGCAGCTCCTACTATGATGTCGTGCAGTTTATCATCGAAGACTGTAATGTGGCGCTGGCTACATCGGAATTGCCATGGCGCATAACCTCCGGCCAGGAAGCTTTCCGCCTTACCAAAGCCGTTGCGGAAGGGATCAAATCCAGAATGTCGGTCTATGCGGCGAGCCCGTTGTATAACGAAGGAAACAACTATTGGGAAGAAGCCTATCAAATTAATAAACAAGCGCTCGCCAACCTGAAAGCGAATGGATACGAGCTATATAACAAAGTGAACTTCCCGTCTTGGAACGATAACCCCGATGTGTTTCTACCGAACGATGCCGCTAAGCTGTTCAACGAGTATTTCTGCAACAGCATGGCCTATGAGAGTAACCCCACGGATAAAGAGACCATTTATCAGACCAACGCTGGACAAGACGGTTTCGGTACAGAGGGCGTAGGTGCGCAGGGAGGGTACAAGTCGGGATCCTGCCCATCACAGGAGATCGTCGATTGTTTTGAAACCATCGATGGGGAACCGATTTTAGATCTGGCAAAGCCCTATAACGATGAGGTTACGCATTTGCAGCCTAATTTCAACCCGAGCAATACGTTATATAAGGAGCAAGACCCGTACGAGAACCGCGATCCCCGGTTTTATGCCTCTATTTATTACAACGGATCGAAGCGTACGTGCTACTGGCCGTTTGACGAAACCTCGGAGAGCGTGGAAAACTATCCCGCGGGCCGGGGCTACCGCACGCGGATCGTTGCCACGTGGGTGGGTGAACCGCAGACAGGCAAGCACGCCACCACGCGGAAAGCTACGCGCACCGGCTATTTTCTGAGGAAGTTTATCCATCCCAATGCCGGTCAGGAGGTTGTAAACGTGGGAATGGCCTATCCGAAAGTAATGCGGCTGGGAGAAATCTACCTGAATCTGGCGGAAGCCGCCGCAGAGGCCGGGCACCTGACCGAAGCGTACGATGCCGTTAATACGATCCGCAGGCGCGTCAGTATGCCCGATCTGCCCCAGGGGCTTACCAAAGATCAACTGCTCCTGCGTATCCGCAATGAACGGCGGGTGGAGCTTGCATTTGAAGCACATCGTTATTTCGATGTACGCCGGTGGCACAATCCGGATGAAAACCTGGAAAAAACGGATCGGTGGATTACCTCCGCACACATTACCCGTAACAGCGACGGGACGTATACGTATGCCAGAAGGCCCGTATCGCGTGAGCGGTTGAGCTACGCTCGTAAGTTCCTGTGGTTCCCTATCCCGTTGGACGATGTGAATATCATGATCGGTCTGACGGGCGAAAGCTGGCAGAACCCGGGTTGGTAATCTGATTATTAATTCAAAACGAAGTTCATTTATGAATAAGTCAACAAATAAGGCGGTATTTCTGTTCGTTACGTTGCTTTTGTGGGCGGGACTCCTTCAAGCGCAGGTCAGCGGAACGGTTACAGATGAATACGGCTCTGTACTACAGGGGGTAACCGTTACCTCAGCGAATGGCAAACACGTTGCCGCGACCGACCCAAACGGTGTTTATGAGCTGGCCATCGATGACGGCAGCAAACAGGTGACTTTTACGTTGCCCGGATACCAGTCACAAACCCTGGAGGTTTCCGGAGGTTCTCTCCACGCATCTTTGAAACGTGCGGAATCGTATGACCTGGATGAAAAAATTTACTTCGGTAATTACGGCCAGCGGAAAAAAGCGATCACCTCATCGATTGCCACCGTTTCCGGCGACGAATTACGCCGATCGCCAGTAGGCAACCTGTCTATGTCACTCGCCGGGCGCCTGCCGGGATTATTTACCCGCGAAACCTATTCGGAGCCGGCTCGGACCAACACCGAGCTTTGGGTGAGGGGTTATTCTTCTCCCAACGGCGGCACTTCCATGGTGGTCATTGACGGCTTTCCGTACGATTACAACGGCAACGAGCTGTTTGAGTACATCACGGCGAACGAAGTGGAATCCATCAGCATACTGAAAGACGCGTCGGCACAAGCTCTGTACGGTATACACGGAGCCAACGGCGTGATTGTCATTACAACCAAGCGGGGTGTAAAACAACCCCTTCGGATCACAGCCGAGGTAAACCATACGTTTGAGCAACGCACGACAACGCCCCCTCACATCAGCTCGGCCGATTTTGTCCGGCTTCGTAACCAGGCCGGGTTCAACGACGGCAACGGCATGTATTCGTATTTCAGCCAAGTCACCGAAGAGGGATTTGTTTCCGGAGAAGACAGGGAATATTTCCCGGACAATAACTGGCGGGCCATGAACGCCAGGGACATCACACATATGAACCGGGTAAATATCAACCTCACGGGCGGCGGCGATAAAGCGGTTTTTTATACCAATGTGAACGTGCTGCATCAGGACGGTATGTGGAAGGTGGATCCCACCACCACCCAATATAACCCTAATAACAACTTTCTGTGGGCCAATATCCGGTCGAACGTGGATGTAAACCTATCGAAATACTTTTCCATCGGCATGAACCTCAGTGGAAACATTAAGCGGGAAAGAACGCCCGGGGGCCATGCCGTGGAGCTTACCTATGGGGGCAGTTGGGATGGGTTTGCCAAACGCATATGGTACCGTTTCTTCACATTGCCTCCTTACAACTATGGGCCCACGACACCGCTGATACAGGACCCGGAAACGGGTGAACTCTCAGGCGGTGAAGTGGTGGTAACGGAAACCGAGCCCATCACCTCTTGGGCGGTCATCAACCGGCTGGGCTATGACCAATATACCGTCACGAACATATACGCACAGTTTGCTCCCAAACTGGACATGAGCTTTTTGACTCCGGGCCTGAGCCTCACCGGCTACTACGGCTATCAGACGAATGCGGTAAAGGGGTTGTTTGTAAACCGTACGTATGAAGAGTGGGTGCGCACCAGAGACTATTCTGAGCTGGAATTTGAAAAAATCCGGACGCAAGTAAACACGCCTCTGCAATACAGGAGCAGCACCCAATTTTACTATAACCTGAATTACAAGGGCGCCCTGAACTATCACCGACGGTTCAATGAGGTACACGACGTAAGCGCCACAGCCTACAGCTTCTACCAACATCTGAACAAAGCAGGCGGTGGATTGCCTTACAAGCGGCTAAACTCGGGTATGAGTGTGAGCTACGGGTTTGACGACCGCTATCTGGTCAAATTCGATCTCGGTTATTCGGGTTCAGAGCAGTATGCCAGTCAGAACCGGTTTACCGCCTTTCCTGCCGTCTCTGCCGGATGGGTTGCCTCCAACGAATCGTTTTTAAAGAATAATTCCACGCTGACGTTCCTCAAATTCCGCGGCTCATGGGGCAAAGCAGGTAACGACCGCGGCGTAGGCCGGTATGTATATCTGGATAACGTGACGTTAACGACCGGTGGATTCGGGTTCCTGGGTGGCCACAACGTAAACGAAGGACAGGTGGCGAATCCCTTTCTTGATCCCGAAATCATTACGAAGAAGAATATCGGCGTTGATCTCACCTTGCTGAATAACCTGACCCTTACGTTTGATGCATATAACGAGCGGACGGAAAACGGCGTTACGAGTGCCACCTCCAGGACGCCAGAATACCAGGGCGTCAACCTCGAAAACTATCCGCGCACGAACATCGGCGTATTTGAGAACAAAGGGTACGAGATCGCGCTGGATTTTACCAGAGATATCAATCGGAACCTAACGCTGTCGTTCGGCGGTTGGTTTGCCTACAATAAAAACAAGGTCATTTTCTGGGATGAGAGTGAACGGGCGGAAGATTTTGCCTACCGCCTCCGTCAGGAAGGATATCCCGTCGGCCAACAATGGGGCTACATGGTTGACAAACATAACGGCAACGGATATTTCAACAGCCAGGAGGAAATTGACAACAGCGGGCTGGTGTATGAAATCGGTACGCCCCGGCCGGGCTACCTGAAATATTACGACCTCAATGCCGATGGTAAAATCAATGACAAAGACAAAGTTCCTTTGGGACACGGCGCATTGCCTAACTACTTCTACGCATTCCACGGCGGGTTCAAATACAAAAATTTCGATCTTAATTTCCTTTTCCAGGGAATAGCCGACTATTGGACGATTGATATGTCCAATGCCCGTGTGGAGTACAATTTTGAGGGGATGTATTCGGAATGGCATAAAACCGCCTGGACGCCCGACCGCTACGCAAATGGAGAGGCCATCACATACCCAGCCCTATCTGCCAAGAAAAATTCCAACCATGAAGAGAGCAACTTCTTCCTAGAGGATAAATCGTATTTGAGGCTAAAAAATCTGGAACTGGGTTACACATTCAAAACTTACAATGGCATCCGGCTTTACCTGAGCGGGCAGAACCTGCTGACTTGGGATAAACTGAATCACGACATTTATGGGCCGGAAGGACACTACGATGGAGGAATCGAGGGGATTCCGGTGTATCGTTTGTACAACGTGGGGTTAAGTATAAAATTCTAAAAGACGATGATAATGAAAAGATATATTATCTTCCTGATAATTGCGTTCGTGGCATGTTTTGCCCCCTCCTGCAATAAGTTGCTGGAGCTCGAATACGACGGGCGCTCTTCGCTTGATGAGCTGTTCGAAACCAAGAACGGGGTTAGGGGCTACCTGAATGCGTGCTACAACGCGCGCATATTCCCCGACATTAACCGTTCGGCGCTTACTGACGAGGCGCAAAGCTCTGAGCGGGTGTTCCAGGGATCGCTTCCCTCCCTTTGGTATGCGGATGCCTTTTCCTCGGCCAATTACGCCAATGTAGACGGACAGCCCTGGAGCTCCATCTACCAATCGATCCGGAAATGCAATATTTTTCTTGAACGAATAGAGGGTGTAACGGCGGAAGAGCTGGCTTCCCTGGAGGATGAGCTTTCCTCCTGGAAAGCACAGGCACATACCCTCAGGGCGCTGTACTACTTGCAGTTGATCAAACGTTACGGTGCGGTTCCGTTGATCACGCAGGCATACGAGATTGACCACGATTTCAGCCAGGATGGTCGGGCTCCGGTATCCGCCATCGTATCACAGATATTGGCCGACTGCGACGCCGCGATGAGTGCGCCCGAATCGTCGTTGGGTTTTTCCTGGACGGTTCGCGCCGGAGAAAACTGGATCATGACCCGTGCCGTGGTGCAGGCCATCCGTTCGCAGGCAATCCTGTACGCTGCCAGTCCCCTTTTCGCCGATGGCACTCACTCCTGGAATACGGCTGCTGATATTACCGGCAATGCGTTGTCCAATCTGCTGACCCACGGTTATGAGTTATGGCGGGAGGTCCCTGACGCGACCGCAGCCCAAAACACGTATGAACTTTATTTCATCACTCAGCATGACGAGCAGCGTGCCCGCGATAAGGAAACCATCTACGGTGGGCCGAAAGTAAATGTTTGGGGTAACCACGGTATGCCATCCACCCCCGGCCAGAGTTCGGCCGGCGCCAGCCCTACGCAGGAGCTGGTGGACAGCTACGAGATGCAGGCTACCGGACTGCCTCCGATCTCGGGTTATTCAGACCCTCAGCACCTGCAGCCTATCATTAATACCGCCTCGGGTTATGACCCTGAAAACCCCTACGAAGGCAGGGATCCCCGGTTTTATGCGACGATCTATTTCAATGGCGCAAAACGGGACTTGGGTTCATCATCGGGGCTTTCCCGGGACGATCACTATCCCCTTAACATGACCCTTTCCGGAAATAATGTGTCTATCACCGAGGAAGACGGCGGATTTCGCATTGAAACCTTAGGGGGCGACCCGTTTGCGCCGACGACAACCCTGGGCACAAACATCAACGCGTCTACGGGTACTATCCTATTGAAATTCAAATACAAAAGCAACAAAAACCTTACCAACGCCCAGTTCTACTTCCAGTCGCCGGGTGCTGTTGGCGGACAATCCACTCCGGAAAACGTTACCCTTAATAAGTCAGAAGAATGGACCGACTTTGAACTGGACCTGACCCCGTACCGTAGCGAAGGCTGGTGGACCTGGGGGGATGCGGGCCACTCGCTGCGATTTGATGTGGGTGCGGATGCCGGGAATATTGTTTACATAAAAGATATGGAAATCAACGTGCGGGTAGAAACGGTTCCTGCCGACCCAGTACAAAGCTATGTAGGCGGAAAAGACGCTATCTCGTCTACCGATCGGCGTGCCACCCATACCGGTTACTACTTACAAAAATACAACAATTGGCGATCAGGGCGCGATAACGACGCGGATGGAGAGATCCGCATGTTCCGCCTTGCCGAGATGTACCTGAATTTCGCGGAGGCCGCGTATCAATCGACCGGAAACCCGGATGCTGCCATCAACATCGGCAACGGCATGTCCATGAGTGCACGCGATGCCGTAAACGCCATCCGCCGCAGGGTGAATATGCCCGACCTGCCCGCAGGGTTGTCGAAAGAGGAATTCGAGAAGCGCTACCGTAACGAGCGCCGGGTGGAGCTTGCTTACGAAGGTCATCGCTATTTCGATGTACGTCGTTGGGGGGTGATGGAAGACGTGGAGCGCTATGTCTCCGGGATGCGGATCACCCGAGTAGGCGACGATTCCTTCACGTACGAGCGGATCGGGTTCCAGCGGGAGTCGTATAAAGAAAAACTGTACCTCTACCCCATCCCGCAGGGAGAGATTAATAAAATGCAAAGCCATACCGGTACCAACTGGCAAAACCCGGGATGGAATTAATTACATCATTAGGAAAACAGTGTATGAAACCCATTGTAAAATTTGCACTCACTATAGGCTGCGGGATGTTTGTTCTGAATTCCTGTAGCGACCCTTACGCCGAAACCATCGAGCTGGAAAGGTTCATGTTCCTGTCCCTCTCAGGCGCTGCCGACGGCGCCATCGAGCAGACTATCAGCCTCGATGAGCCATTCACCTATCCGCTGTCGGTCTCATACGGCGGTACGACGAATTATAACCAAGGTGAAATCACGGTGAACCTGGGGGTTGACAACACCCTGGTGGATCAATATAATACAGCGAACAGCACCGAATATCGACCGTTGCCTGACGGATCATGGTCGCTCGACAGAAATACCATTGTTATCTCCGATGGCAACCGGATTTCCGAAGTGGCCAAGGTAACCATTGACCCCTCGTTGGTCGATTTCGCTCACGACTACCTCCTTCCGGTAGCCATTCAGTCTGCTACAGGGGATAAAATCCCGGTAAATGAGTCGTTCAAAACCATTTACCTCATTGTGAAGGGAGATGTGGATCCCCTACCACTTGAGAATCTATGGACCGTTCACGGGTCGTCATCGGTGTGGCAGCCGGGTTTCGAAGTGGAAAATGTGTTCGACGGCAACCGTAACTCCTACTGGCACAGCGACCTGAGCGGCATGCCCCAGTGGTTCGCAATGAATATGAACGGGTATAAGTTGATCGAAGGATTTTCATGGATAAATCGCCAGGATCCGGATCAGTATGCACTTCCGAAACATGTGAAGTTTGAAACCAGCATGGACGGCACGAACTGGACAGAGGTTCTGGATATACCGGAACTTCCGGCGTCCCGCACGCTTCAAATATTGGAACTGCCACAAAAAGTTGTTGCCAAATACGCTAAGGTAACGGTACTCTCGAACTGGGCAGATGCACCCTATACATACGTGGCCGACGTATCGACCTGGGCGGGCGCAAAACCGACCGGCGAATACGACTGGGAAAAGAGCACCTGGGAAGTAATTGATTTTAAATCCGAGTGGAATGCGGATTGGGGGGTAAACAAAATTTTTGACGGAAACAAAGGTACCACCTGGCACAGCGAGCCGTTCGACGGCAGCAAAAACGGCATGCCCCAGTGGTTTGTGGTTGACATGATGAAGGTACGGCCGGCCATCAAAGGATTTCTGATATGGAACCGGCAGGACGACCACGGGATGGAGCCCAAACATGTTATCTTTTCCGTCAGTGAAGATAATGTAAATTGGACACCCATTCTGGAGCTTGAGGAAATGTCGAATGACTTCGCGAATGAGCTGGATTACAAGACTACGGAAGCAGTGGCGGGGCGGTACCTGAAAGTAGAGGTGCTCTCCAACTGGGGCGGCGGTGCCTGGACGTACTTCGGCGAAATCACACCTTATTGATATTTTTTTTTAGTTTTGATGCCTTAACTTTCGATGCCTTTGCCAAAAAACGTCATGCGTAGTCTACAAAACTTTATTGCAGCTTTGCTCTTCTTTTTTGTTTCGTGCGGTAAGGAACAGGTTCCGCCGGAAATATTTCTGGACGTGGAGATTACGAGGCTTCCGGACCAGACCACTTTCCAACTCGGAGAAACACCCGACTTCAGTGGTTTGGAGGTTTCCGAAGTGCTCGCCGATAGTTCTCGGAAGCCAACCCCGCATTTCAAGATCGAGTGGGACGAGAATATGTTCAAAAGAGGGACGTCACTGGTAACTGTCCGCGCGCGTAACCGTCAGGCAACGTTTCCGATCTCATTCGACGGCGAGCTGGTCGAAACCGGACTTCCGGTCGTGTACATTGAAACGGACAATGAAAGGCCGGTGGATTCCAAAGAGGAATACGTCAATGCCACCATGACAGTCAAACAACAGGGGGAAGTCGTTTCAGAAAATAGGCTGAGGATAAAAGGGAGGGGCAATGCAACCTGGACGTATCCGAAAAAACCCTATAAACTGAAGTTGGATCAAACCGCCTCCATCCTGGGCATGAACGAGTCAAAGGACTGGGTGCTGCTTGCCAACTACTGCGATAAGACGCTCCTACGTACCCGTATCGCGTTTCACCTTAGCCGGCTGATGCAATTTCCATGGACACCGGACGATCGGTTTGTGGAAGTAGTCCTCAATGGAGAATACCTGGGAAATTACCAGCTCACGGAAGCGATTGAGCAGGGAAGTAACCGGATTGATATTCCTAAGCAGGGCTTTATTGTTGAGCGTGACGGATACTACGAACAGGAACCGAAGTACTTTGTCTCGGCGTTGCGCCGCTATGGCTATTCGTTCAAGAACCCTGATCCCGAAGATGATCTCACGGACGAGCAGTGGAACTACATTAAAAATTACATCGACGAGTTTGAGGCGGAACTGGCCTCCGGAACGTTTACCGATCCAGAGAACGGGTATCGCCGCTACATTGACGAAGACAGCTTCGTACGGTGGTTCATTTTCCAGAACATTCTCGCCAATATGGACACCAATGTTTATCTGATCAAGGAGGACATGAACGCTTCAAAACTGGCCATGGGACCTGTTTGGGACTTTGAATGGTCCATCGGAATCGGATGGTACGATGGCCCCCGGCCCCGGCCCGCAAACTATTACGTTTGGGAATCAGACGCCTTTTACTTCGATCGTCTCCTCCAAGACCAACAGTTTAAAGCAAAGGTAAAGGAGATGTGGGGCACCCTCTCCGTGACAGACGGGGTTCTTCGACACATCGACGAAACGGCCGAGTATCTTTCACAATCACAGGCGTTGAACTTCAAGCGATGGGATATCATGAACACACGCGTAAGTGTAGGTGGCGTTCAAAGGGGAGCATACGAGAAAGAAGTGGCGTGCGACCGCCAGTTTTTCATTAACCACATGAATTGGCTCTCCAGCGAAATAGCCAACTATTGAGCAGCATGAATACGAACCGAAGAGCTTTCTTAAAGACCGCAGGATTTACCACAGCGGGACTGGCTACGGGACTTCACCGCAATGCATGGGCGAATCCTCAGCACGTGGGGCGCCCAAGCACCCGGACTGAGGTGCCCCCAGTGCTTCCGGCCGGCCCCATAACGATCCATCAGGTCAGGCTGGCCGACCATGGCGAAGCCTTGACGAATCCCAACATGGGGTGGGTAACCTACTATTACTCCAACCTATACCAGAACTACGGATCCAAACTAGCAGCATCCGATACCGTTCGCTATTTTCCCGGGATGAACACGGTATTTCTGCGGCTTCCCTGGGCCTTTATCGAACCCGAAGAAGATCATTTTGCTTGGGAAGTCCTTGATACACCGGCCCAGCGGTGGATTGAGAACGGGGGACAGGTGGCGCTGTGCATCACCGCCACCGAAAACTGGATGGGGTCTGGAACACCCCGTTGGGTCTTCGAGGCCGGTGCTGAATGTTACGAGGTTGATGGCTACCTGGAACCGAATTACGACGACCCTATCTTCCTGGAAAAGGTTGACAAGTTTGTGCGGTTGCTTGCGGAACGATACGACAACAACCCTCACGTTGCTTATGTGTTTGTAGGCCACTACGGAATGTGGGGAGAAGGGCATACCGTACTTACCACTCCGAAACATGGCCATTCGTGGGGATTTGAGACCCAAAAACGGATGATCGACCTCTACCGGCGGCACTTCAAGAAAACCCTGCTTTGCATTTCGGACGACTACGTGGGGCATAACGTCAGGGGCGAACGGTTTGCGATTACCGATTACGCCTTCTCGCGCGGGGTTTCTATCCATGATGACAGCATTCTGGTGCAGGCGCAGCCCAACCACTGGTACCACAGCGAAATGGCGCAGCTATTCTGGCCAACGCTTCCCGTTGTATTGGAGCACGAACACTTCGGGGGCTCCGTCAAGCGTGGGGCCTGGGACGATGAGCTTCTTGTACAGGCTGTGGAGGACTACCATGCTTCCTTCCTTTCCATCCATTGGTGGCCTGACGTATTCTATCAAGAAAAGCAAGACCTTATTGCGCGAATAAACCGCCGCCTCGGTTACCGATTGCAGGTGCCGGAAATTAGCTGGCCATCCGTTGTCCGCAAAGGAGAATCCTTTGTTATTCAGAGCAAATGGGCAAATGCCGGCGTCGCTCCCTGCTACGGGGGAGGATATCCTTGCTTTACGTTAAAAGATGAAGATGGAGGGATCGTTTCGGTTCTGACGGATAGCTCCTTAAATGTGAAAGATCTTCCTGTTACCCCCGTCGATCAGACGGTAGAGCAGGTACTAACGTCCACCTTTGTTATTGCTCCGGCCCATCGCGACCGGTTTGGGACCTTTTCACGCACATGCCTACCGGGCAGCTATGATTTATATGTATCTGTGGGTGATCCGGACGGAACACCGGTTTACGAGCTTCCCTATCCCGACAGTGACGGGAAACGGAGGTATAAAATAGGAACCCTAACCTTGGAGGATTATGCTCCGGACCCGGCTTAGGCGGGCTCTCCTTTTATGAGTTCAAAAATGGTTATTTCCGGCAGGATACCCACCCTGCCGGGGTAGCCGAGAAATCCGAATCCGGTGTTGACGTACAGCTGCTGGTTTCCCTCGCGATACAACCCCGCCCACTCTTTATAAATATATTGCACTGGGCTCCATTTGATATTGCCCATTCGAACGCCGAACTGCATCCCGTGGGTGTGCCCGGCGAACATCACGTCCACCTCCGGCTTGCAGAGAACCTGCGCCCGCCAATGGCTGGGGTCATGTGACAGCAAGAGCTTGACCGGTAAGTCATCGGTGTTCCGTAACGCTTCATCCAATCTTGCAAACTTCGGAAACCGCTTACCCGCGCCCCAGTTTTCTACGCCAATGATGCCTATTTCAGCCCCGTCGACCTTCAGCCGTCGGTTTTCATTGAGCAAGAGGTCCCACCCCATTACCTTATGGGTATCTTTCAAGTCCTGAAGGTTCTTTGCTTTCGCCGGAGAGGGTTCCGGCCCGAAATGGTAGTCACCGTAATCGTGGTTTCCCAACGTAGAAAAAACCCCCAGCGGTGCCTGAACCTTTGCGAAAATATCCTGGTAGTCCCGCATCTCATTGGCAAGGTTATTTACCAGGTCGCCGGTAAAGAAGACCACGTCCGGTTTTTCCGCGAGCAGCATCTCCACACCGCCGAGTACCGCCCGTTTATTGTAAAAACTTCCGGAATGCACATCAGACAACTGTCCAATTTTTATTCCGTGAAACTCCCCGGGCAGGTTGGGCAAATACAGCTTCTGCCGTCGGATACGATAATCATAGGCTCCCGATATCACCCCCCATCCCATAGGTATCACCGGTAGGGAGGCCACGATGATTCCCGCGCGTGTCAAAAACTCCGACCGGCTGATGCCTTTTTCCGGGCGCTCCGGCAACGGCTCGGGATGGTTCTCTGTATCTACGACCGTTGATACGCTTTTGGGAAAAAGCTGCCGCTTCAACCACACGCCTCCCCGCCGGATATCATCGGCCAGCAGGATGATAATGAAAAGGAACTTGCAGACGAATGTCAGAAAAAAAGCAACCAGGACGATTGCGCGCAACATCAAGGGGATGCTAAGATATACGCTGGCGAAAACGCCGGCCACCAGCAACAGGCTATAACCCCACCAAATTTTGGGAAAAAGAGACGACGACGCCCATTTCATGCGCGTCGAACGAAGGGCCTTGTAGATGTAAAAATCTATCAAGAGCAGAATTACCGTATTAAAAATAATCATGAATGAATTCTCTATCTCACATTGCTTTCCGAGAAGCGGATGCAGGCGCGGAACCTTTTCACAGGGGTTCGGTTGCCAGCTGCCGTAACCCTTGTATCCAGCGTGGATGTGCATTCAGGCTTTCAACCAACTGCACATGTTCGCCCCCCAGCTTCTTAAACTCGGTTGCATATTCTGTGCCAACTTCATAGATCGTTTCCAGGCAGTCTGCCACAAAGGCGGGGCAGAAAACAAGCAGTCTTTTTTTACCCTGCGCGGCTACTTTTTCCAACACATCGCTGGTATACGGTTGGATCCAGGGTGTCTTTCCCAATCGCGATTGGAAGCAGACGGTGTAGTCTTGTTGTGAAAGCTGCAACCGTTTGGCGATCAACCGGGTAGTGGCGTAGCTTTGGGCCAGGTAACAATAGCGGTTATGGGTACCAATGCGTTCGCGGCAACCTGCTATCTCACAGTCATGTTTTCCTGACGCCTCGACACCGGTCAATTGCCGAACCGGCAGGCCGTGGTAGCTGAAGAGCAGGTGGTCATAAGTCTCGGGCTGGTGTTGTAGCGCGTTTTCCACAAAAACGTCAATCATTGTTTCCTGATCGTAGAAATCGTTCACAATGGACACATCGGGGAACGTATGCCAGCCGCGCATCACTTCCATTACCTTATCAATCACTGATCCGGTGCTGGCCGAGGCATATTGCGGAAACAGGGGGATGATGCGGATACTCTCCAGGTTCATCCGCCTAAGTTTGGACAGCGCCGAGGCGATGGATGGATTTTGATACCGCATGGCCAGCTCTACGTGGTAGTCTCCGCCAAGCTGGTCCTGTAAAAGTTGCTGCTGAAGTTCACTGTAATGCAAGAGCGGGGAGCCGGTCTTTTCGTCCCAGATGGCTTGGTAAAGCTTTGCCGAGTTAGGTGCCCGAAACGGAGTGATGATTCCCTTCACCAATAACCATCGACGCCATGCCGGTATGTCAATTACACGGCCGTCCGTCAAGAATTCGTTAAGATATCGCTTCACGTCGGGAACCGACGGGCTATCGGGCGTGCCCAAATTGACCAACAATATTCCCTTACTCGGTTTACTCATCGCGTACAAAGGTACGCATTTATATCGCGGGCTTATAAGAGGTGTTTGGTTTTTGATCTTCAGATGACCATCAATAGCTTTCCAATGCTGCTTTAACCTGTTCCATCAGCCACATGGGTGTGGAGGTGGCTCCGCATACACCCACGGTATCCCCTTCCTGAAATAACCCGGGGTTCAACTCATCCGGCCCGGAAACAAAATAACTGTGGGGATTGTGCTTTAGGCACACCTCGTACAATACGCGCCCGTTGGATGATTTCTTTCCGGAGACGAAAACCACTTTATCAAAACGCCGGGCGAAATCGCCCAGCTCCTCATACCGGTTTGACACCTGCCTGCAAATGGTATCATTGGCTTTTACGTCGTATCCCCGGTTCTGCAATTCGTCTTTGATGGCATAAAACTTATCCACGCTTTTGGTCGTCTGGCTGTACAGCGTAAAGCGGTCGGGCAATTCCATGCCGTCCAGCTCTGCGATATCCTGGAAAACCAACGCTTCGCCGTTTGTCTGGCCTTGTAGGCCGATGACCTCGGCATGCCCATGTTTACCGTAAATTAAAATCTTTTCCTGCTGATCGAACGAGGTTTTCACCCGATTCTGGAGTTTTAATACGACCGGACAGGACGCGTCGATCAGGGTAATGTTGTTTTCGAGGGCAATGCGGTACGTTTCCGGAGCTTCACCGTGTGCGCGGATCAGCACCTTTTCATTTTTAAGTGCGGGCAGCTGATCGTGGCTGATGATGCGCAGTCCCTTCCCCTTCAGACGGGCCACCTCCTCGTCGTTGTGTACTATGTCGCCGAGGCAGTATAGATAACCATCCTCTTCCAGGATTTCCTCGGCCATGTCAATAGCATAAACCACGCCGAAGCAGAATCCGGAATCCTTGTCGATCGTTACCTGTAACTGATAAGACATTGTCCAAAGATACGGATAAATTACCGACAAATAGAAAGGGGCGGTTGCTTTGCGCCGCACCGCCCCTATAGGTAGGTCCAGGTTCGTTAACGTTGGGCTATTCGGCGGCCTGCGGCCCTAAAACCGTGCCCTCCTCGGGTACTTTGCGTGGTTCTACATTACGCTCTGCGCCCGGGTAACCGATGTTCTGATTGATAACCCCCTTGATATTGGTGTTAATAGCGTTCGCGGGGACGGGCCAAAGGATGTGGTGGACGCTGATTTTGTATTCCGCCCATTTATGACGTACCCCTTTGTTATAAAAGTTGCTCTTGGATACCACCCGGTCATACCAAAAGTTTATCCCTTCCTGTTTCACGTTTGAGCCGGCGCCGCCCGGTCCACTGAGATTCTGCAGGGTATAGGTGCGGCCCCCAAAAATCTCACATGGCTTTCCGCTTCGCGCGTAGATATACGAGATTCTAACCAGCTCAATATGGCGATTTTCCTCGTAATACAGCTCCCGTGCCCGCTCGTCCAAAATTTCGCCGATGTTGATGTCAGCCGCGGTCAAGGGTTCGGCACCCGCCCGCAAGCGCACTTCGTTTAACGCCTCGGCCGCAAGCTCCGGCTGATCTTTCCAGTAGTAGCATTCGGCAATCAACAGATAGACCTCTGCGGAACGGTAAACATACCAAGGTGTTTCACCCCCGGCCCATTGGGTTTGTAATGGGTCTGGAACGAAGACCTTGTAGTGTGGCCAGGGATACCATGTTCTAATGGTGTCTTCAACGCTCATAGACGCAGGCTTAATCAGGTTTTTGCCGTACCAAGGGTTACCCTTATCCCTTAGTTCCGGAGCGTTATATTTCAAATCTTCCATCCGGCGCCAGCTATTCCGGTTATGGATTCCCCGCATATCGTTCGCTTCCTTATCAGCCCGCCAGATATCACTTGTGAAATAGGATGTCGACCGCAGCCTGCCGATACCACGTCCGTACGTTTTGTTTGGATCCATTTCCGGATCTGTTTCTCCGGCGGCGGGGTTTATGCTCATACCGGCCTGTCCATCCGGCGTTCGGATATTGCCGCTGCTCCAGAAAGGTACCGCGTTCCGCATGATTTGAATACGGTCTGAGCCCTCTACTTCCGGGAAGGAGACGACATACATCAACCCTTCCGTGTTCGACATATCCAACTTGGCTTCTATGCTGTGTAAATCGAACATCAGGTTCGTATTAGGCTTGCTTTGGTTGGGCGTAAACCGGTTCTTCATTAGCGGGTGTTTTGCTACGATCTCATTGCCAATCTGTATCGCCCGGTCAAAATCGCCTAACACCATGCAAACTTTCATCAACAGCACGCCACAGGCAGATTTCGACGTACGTCCACGGTCCACCACCTCCGGCACCCACTCATACGCGAACTCCAGGTCCTTTCTCATCCGTTCCAAAATGCTCCACCTGTCGTACGAATAGAAATCATAAATAGGCGTTTCGATTTCCCAATCCAAATAAGGGACATCGCCGAACTGATGCGTAAGCTTGAAGTAGCGGTACGCGCGGTGAAAATACGCAGAACCCAACACGGCATTGCGCTCTGCCTCGCTACTGAAATCGGGGATATCAATACGAGCGATCACCGAGTTCGCATATTTGATCCCCTTATAGCCCTCATACCAATACCAACCCACGCGTGTATTATTTTCGTGGTTCAACTGGGCGTCCGGCAACAGCGCAGCATCCATATCCATTTGGGGCCCCGCCTTATCGGTCGTCCCCTCGACGGCCACCTCCGACTGCATGATTTCCGTAAGGATGGGGGCCCCGTCTCCAAAGTACTCGTGTCGCATGTTTCGCTCGCAGGTTGTAAGCGCAGAGTACATTCCCTTCACATTGGACAGGGCGATACCGGGTTCGTAGAATGACAGGGGTTTGGGTTGCAGCCATTCCTTGTTACAGCTCGCCGCCGCGATTGCGAGAACAGCCGCTGCCAATGATATTTTTTTATAGCTCATAATCGTTTTCATCTCTTGTAATCTTTTGATGTTACAGCGAAAAATTGATGCTCATGTTATAGGTCCTCGGGGTTGGCATGCCTCCCAAATCTGCATCATCATAGGATCCCGGATCACCAAACGTCCAATTAGGAGCCCAGAAGGCTACATTCCGCACGGTGGCCGATATCCTTAAATTCTGAACGTTAATGAACTGAAGGAACGA
>Ga0079224_100002253_pt1 | contig 23228 bp, 21 predicted proteins | sample Stecom2015_FD_80414 | JGI IMG/M metagenome (GOLD analysis project Ga0079224, IMG submission 80414) | Agricultural soil microbial communities from Utah to study Nitrogen management - Steer compost 2015 | ecosystem: Environmental > Terrestrial > Soil > Agricultural land | place: USA: Utah... | reverse complement strand
CGCGTTCGCCGACCTCGACGTGCTCGCGGTCGGACCGGTGGTCGGCTCCGTGTCCGAGCAGTTCGACGAGTACTGGAAGAGCGATTCCGCCTACCCGGCCGACCGCCTGCTGGCGCCGGTGCCAGGGGCGAGCGCGCCGGCGCTCCTCTCGTCGCGGCCGGCGGAGGCCGAATGGCTCGCGGCCGTGCGGAGCTCGCGGCTGCTCGAGGAGCTGCTCGAGGGCACGCTCGAGCTCGTGTGGGCGCCGACCCGGATGATCAGCGACCATCCGGCCAAGGGCCTGGGCCTCGCCCCGCCGGAGACGCATTTCCCGCAGGTGCTGGTGGAGGCGCTGGGCCCGCCGCAGGCAGAGCTCGATCTCGTCTCGCCGTACCTGGTGCCGGGAACGGCGGGAATGGACACGTTCGTGTCGATCGCGACGCGCGGCGTGCGAGTCCGCGTGCTCGTGAACTCCCTCGAAGCGACGGACGTGCGCGCGGTGCACGCGGGTTACGCCAAGCGGCGGCACGCGCTGCTCGCCGCGGGTGTCGAGCTGTTCGAGATGCCGCTGCTCGTCAGGCCGGGCTCCCGCGGCCACCGCCTCGCCGGCCGCTTCGGCAGCTCCGCGTCAAGCCTGCACGCCAAGACGATCTCGGTCGACCGCTCGCGGATGTTCGTCGGCTCCTTCAACCTCGACCAGCGCTCCGCCAACCTCAACACGGAGCTGGGCTTCGTCATCGAGAGCGAGGTGCTGGCGGCGCGGCTGTCCGAGATCTTCGACGAGGACGTCCCGGAGGCCGCCTACCGCGTGCACCTGGCGGACGACGGTCGCCTCTACTGGACGGAGCAGCACGAAGGCGAGGTCGTCCGTTACGACACGGAGCCCGGCACGACGGCCTGGGAGCGCGGCATCGTGCGGGCGATCTCCTGGCTGCCGATCGACTGGCTGCTGTAGGAAAAGCTCAGCGGAGAGCGGTACGCCGGGCGGCGTAGCAGGCGGCGAGCCCCATGGCGGTCGCGAACGCGGTCGCCACCGGCACGTGATCGCGCCAGCGCTGGGGCTCTTCCGTGTACCGGGACACCAGCACGAACGCGAGCTCGGCGACCAGCACCAGCGACAGCATCACCACCACCACGAACACGAGCCACCCGGGCAGCTCCGCCCAGAGCCTGCGCGAAACGCCGGCCGTCCCGGGGCTCCGTGCAATGACATGCAGGCTCCACGCGACTGCGACGGCGGCGAGCGGAATCGCGGCGGCCTGCAGGTGCAGCAGCGCGTCCAGGTCGCCACCGGTGGAGCCGGAGAAGACCGCCATCATGGACAGCAGGCTGCTCCCGAGCAGTGTCGCGAACGCGACCGCGAGCCACTTGAGGAGGAACTCTTGCAACGCCGCGACTATTCCATCAGGTCGAAACGCCAGGCAATCACGAGCAGGACGACCAGCACGATCGAGAACGCGACGCGCCACGCCAGCGCGCGGTTGAACTTCACCGGGTCGCGCTCGCGCGCAGTCATCTGGAACAGCGCGGAACCCAGGCTGAAGATCACCGCGGCGAACGCCAGCGCGATCAGGAGCTTCACGGGCTCGTCTCCCGGCGTGGCACGATCATGGTGTTCACGGCCTCCTGCACCGCTGCACCCTCCTGGTTGAAGGTCGTCGTCTTCGTCGTCACGAGGCCGTAACCCGGGCGCGACCTCGATTCGCGGGCCGTGAGGACCTCCACCTCGACCCGGAGCTCGTCGCCCGGGCGGGTCGGCCGCGGCCAGCGCAGCTTCTCGACACCGAGGCCGACCAGTCCGCCCGCGATGCGGAACTCGCTCGTCACGAGAAGCTGCATCGTGATCGCGGCCGTGTGCCAGCCGCTGGCGGCGAGACCGCCGAAGAGCGACTGCTCCGCGGCGGCCTCGTCGAGGTGGAAGGGCTGCGGATCGAACTCGCGCGCGAACGCCTTGATCTCGTCGCGGTCCACCTGCCGCCGGCCGCGGCCGCGGAACACGCGTCCGGGTTCGAGATCCTCGTAGTACAACTCCTGCACCTGCGTCTCCTGTCCTTCGCCGGCGCGACCATACCACCGAATCCGCGCGGCCGCGCGCATACATCGAACCGGAATAACGGGTTGACTTCGCAAGAATGAACGTTCATTCTCGCGCGTCCGCCGCCGGCGCGCCTGCCTCGCGGCCCTCTGTTCGAGACGATCGTATGCCGCTGAAACGCTGCCTGTGCCTCGTGCTCCCGGCCCTGGCCGGCCTGCTCGCCGCCTGCGGGGAGGCCCCCCCGCCGATGCAGATGCCCGCGCCCGAGGTCGAGGTCGTGACCCTGACGACCCGGCCGGTCCGCCTGACCCGGGAGCTGCCGGGCCGCACGCGCGCCTACCTCATCGCCGAGGTCCGCCCCCAGGTGGACGGCATCGTGCGGGAGCAGCTCTTCGAGGAAGGCAGCACGGTGGAGGCCGGGCAGCCCCTCTACCAGCTCGACGACGCGATGTACCGGGCCGACTACGAGAGCGCCCGCGCCGCCCTGGCGCGCGCGGAAGCGGAGCTCGAGGTGGCCCGCCTGAATGCCGAGCGTGCCGAGGAGCTCATCCGCTCCAACGCGATCAGCCGCCAGGAGCACGAGAACACGATGGCGACCCTGCAACGCGCGGAGGCGGAAGTCCGCGTGGCCAAGGCGGCGGTCGAGAGCAGCGCGGTGCGCCTGGGCTACGCCCGCATCACCTCGCCGATCAGTGGCCGCATCGGCAAATCGTCCGTGACGCCGGGCGCGCTGGTGACCGCCAACCAGGCGCAGCCGCTCGCGACGGTGCAGCAGTTCGACCCGATCTACGTCGATCTCGCCCAGTCGGCGAGCGAGCTCCTCGAGCTGCGCGACGAGCTGGCCGAAGGCCGGGTGGCGACGGTGGACAACGTGCCGGTCACGATCCTGCTGGAGAACGGCCGGGAGTACGCGCACCGGGGCACGTTCAAGTTCGCGGACCTCACCGTCGACCCTTCGACGGGCAGCTTCTCGCTGCGCGTGGAGGTGCCGAATCCCGACCAGCTCCTCCTGCCCGGCATGTACGTGCGCGCGGTGATCAGCCCGGCCGTGGTGCAGGATGCGGTGCTCGTGCCGCAGCGCGGCATCACGCGCGATCCGAAGGGCAACGCGATCGCCATGGTGATCACGGGCGACGACAACACGGTGGAACGCCGCCTCGTGCAGGTCAGCCGCACCATCGGTGACCAGTGGCTGGTCGAGGACGGGCTCGCCGCCGGCGACCGCGTCGTGGTCGCCGGCCTGCAGAAGATCCAGCCCGGGATGCAGGTCCGCATCGCGCCGCCCGGGGACGCACCGGCCGCGGCGGCGGGCGGGACCGGCGGCGGCCGGCAAAGCGGCAGCCGGTAGGCCCTCGCCATGCCCCAATTCTTCATCGGCCGCCCGATCTTCGCGTGGGTGATCGCGATCGTCATCATGATCGCGGGAGCGCTCGCGATCACCCAGCTCCCGGTGTCGATGTATCCCTCCATCGCGCCGCCGACCATCTCGATCAACGCGAGCTACCCGGGTGCATCGGCGCAGGTCGTCGAGGACTCGGTGACGCAGATCATCGAGCAGAACATGAAGGGCCTGGACGGCCTGCTGTACATGTCGTCCACGAGCTCCTCGAACGGCAGCGCCCAGGTCACGCTCACCTTCGACAACGACGTCAATCCCGACATCGCCCAGGTCCAGGTGCAGAACAAGGTGCAGCTCGCGCTGCCGCTCCTGCCGCAGGAAGTGCAGCGCCAGGGCGTGAGCGTCACGAAGTCGAACACCGGGTTCCTCATGGTCATCGGCTTCGTGTCCGAGGACGGCAGCATGTCGCGCGACGACATCGCCGATTACGTCGCCGCCAACATCGTCGACCCGATCAGCCGCGTGCAGGGCGTCGGCAACGTGCAGGTCTTCGGCGCCCAGTACGCGATGCGCATCTGGCTCGATCCGCACAAGCTGGACGTGTACCACCTCACGCCGACGGACATCATCGCCGCCGTGCGCGCGCAGAACCAGCAGGTCGCGGTCGGGTCGCTGGGGGCGGCGCCGTCCGTGCCCGGGCAGGAGATCAACGCGACCATCACGGCGCAGAGCCGCCTGCAGACCCCCGAGGAGTTCCGCAACATAGTCGTGCGCAGCGACGAGAGCGGCTCCGTGCTCAGGCTGGGGGACGTCGCGCGCGTGGAGCTCGGCGCCGAAACCTACGAGTTCATCACCCGCCACAACGGCCAGACCGCGAGCGGGCTCGCCGTCATGCTGGCGACCGGTGCGAATGCGCTGGAAACGGCGGCCGCCGTGCAGGCCCGCCTCGAGCAGCTCGAGCCTTTCTTCCCGCAGGGATTGACGACCGTCATCCCGTTCGAGACCACGCCGTTCATCCGCGTGTCGATCGAGAACGTCATCGAATCGCTGGTCGAGGCGATCATCCTCGTGTTCCTGGTCATGTACCTGTTCCTGCAGAACTTCCGGGCGACGCTGATCCCGACGATCGCCGTGCCGGTGGTGCTGCTGGGCACCATGGGGGTGCTGTGGGCGCTCGGTTTCTCCATCAACATGCTGACCATGTTCGCGATGGTGCTCGCGATCGGCCTCCTGGTCGACGACGCGATCGTCGTCGTCGAGAACGTCGAGCGCGTCATGAGCGAGGAAGGGCTGGAGCCCGAGGAAGCGACGCGCAAGTCGATGCGCCAGATCACCGGCGCGCTGGTCGCCATCGGCATGGTGCTGGCAGCGGTATTCGTGCCCATGGCGTTCCTGGGCGGGGCGACCGGCGTCATCTACCGGCAGTTCTCCGCCACCATCGTTTCCGCGATGGCGTTGTCCGTGCTGGTCGCGCTCATTCTCACCCCGGCGCTGTGCGCCACGATACTGAAGCCGCTGAAGAAGGGTGAGCAGCACGGCACGCGCGGCTTCTTCGGCTGGTTCAACCGCAACTACAATCGCGGCGCGCGCCTCTACCAGGGTGCCGTGCAGGGGATGCTGTCGCGGCCGCTGCGGTTCGTGGCCGTGTTCCTCGTGATGGTAGGCCTGATGGGCGTGCTGTTCTTTCGCCTGCCGAGCTCGTTCCTGCCGCCGGAGGACCAGGGCGTGCTGTTCACGATCGTGCAGGCGCCGGTCGGCGCGACCCAGGCGCGCACGATGGAATCCGTCCGCAAGGTCGAGCAGTATTTCCTCGAGCAGGAGCAGGAGACCGTGGACTCGCTGTTCACGGTGCAGGGCTTCAGCTTCGGCGGCAGCGGGCAGAACAACGCCATGGCGTTCGTCAAGCTGAAAGACTGGAGCGAGCGGACGTCGCCCGAGCTGTCGATCGAGGCGCTCGCCGGCCGTGCGATGGGCGCGCTTAGCCAGATCCGCGACGCGATGGTGTTCGCGTTCCCGCCGCCGGCGATGCCGGAGCTCGGCACGTCGGCGGGGTTCGTCTTCTACCTGCAGGACAACGGCGGGCTCGGCCACGAGGCGCTGCTCGCCGCGCGCAACCAGTTCCTCGGCGCCGCGGCCCAGAACCCCATGCTGGTCAACGTGCGCCCGGGCGGCCAGGAAGACGCGCCGGAATTCCGCCTGGACATCGACGTCGCCAAGGCGAGCGCGCTCGGGCTCGCGATCGAGGACATCAACAACACGTTGTCGGTGGCCTGGGGCGGCCAGTACATCGACGATTTCATCGACCGCGGCCGGGTGAAGCGCGTGTACGTGCGCGCGGACGCGCCGTACCGCATGGTGCCCGGCGACTTCAATCTCTGGTCGGTGCGCAACCGGGAAGGCGAGATGGTGCCGTTCTCCGCGTTCGCGAGCTGGCACTGGGAATACGGCTCGCCGCGCCTCGAGCGCTACAACGGCGTGCCCGCCATGGAGATCAACGGCGAAGCCGCGCCCGGCGTGAGCTCGGGCGAGGCGATGGAGCAGGTCGAGGCCATCGTGGCCCAGCTCCCGGAGGGTATCGGCCTCGAGTGGACCGGGCTGTCGTACCAGGAGCGGCTCGCCGGCGCCCAGACCCCGCTCCTGTACACGCTGTCGGTGCTCATCGTGTTCCTGTGCCTTGCCGCGCTCTACGAGAGCTGGAGCATCCCGACGGCCGTGATGCTGATCGCGCCGCTCGGCATTCTCGGCATCACCGTCGCGGCTACGCTCCGCGGCCTGGAGCGCGACGTCTATTTCCAGGTCGCGATGCTCACGACCGTCGGCCTCACCAGCAAGAATGCCATCATGATCGCCGCCTTCGCCCAGGACTACCTGGAGCAGGGCCGGGAGCTCATCGACGCGACCATGCAGGCGGTGCGCGACCGGTTGCGGCCGATCCTCATGACGTCGCTCGCGTTCGGCATGGGTGTGCTGCCCCTCGCGCTCGCGAGCGGCGCCGGGTCCGGTGCCCAGCGGGCCATCGGCACCGGGGTGCTGGGCGGCATGATCTTCGGCGCGTTCCTCGGCCTGTTCTTCGCGCCGCTGTTCTACGTCGGCGTGCGGCGGGTGTTCGGCAGGGGCCGGCGCACGCGGGCGGCAACGGCACCGCGGGCCGGAGAGCAGCATGCCTGAGCCGGTGCGGGAGCCGCTTCCGGAAGCACGCAGCCGCGCACAACGCGAGCGCATCCTGATCGCCGCGCAGACGTGCTTCGTGCGGCACGGCTTTCACGCGGCGACAATGTCGAAGATCGCGGAGACCGCCGGCATGAGCCCCGGCCTCATCTACCGCTACTTCGACGGCAAGAGCGCCATCATCCTCGCGATCATCGAGCGGCAGCTCGAGGTCGCGCGTGCCGACATCGCCGCGCTCGACGCGGACACGGACCTCGTGCCGCTCTTCGAGCGCCTGTTCGACGCCTGGCGTACCGGGGAGAGCTGCTGCCCCAGCCCGGCGCTGCTGCTCGAAATGACCGCCGAGGCCACGCGCGATCCGGCCATCGCGCGCGCGCTGGCCGAAGCCGACCGCGTCACCGGCGCGGCGCTCCTTGAATGGCTGGAGCAGACCAGGCGCAACGGTGCCCGGGTCGACGGCGAGGACGTGGTCGACCTCGAGGCGCGGGCATTCCTGCTCCGTTGCCTGCTCGGCGGACTGGCCATCCGGGCGATCCGGGAGCCCGGGCTCGACGCCGAGGTGCTGCGCCGCGCGCTGCGCCTCGTGCTCGAGGCCCCCGCCGCCTCCGCCCCGCCCGCGGAAACGCCCGCCGACTGTCGATACGGCGCGCTGCCGAACGACCAGTGACGGCATGGACCTGCCCCGGAGGACGGCGATGAAGTACCTGTGCCTGGTCTACAGCGACGAAGCGAAGCTGCACTCGCTGCCCGACAGCCCCAAGGATGCGGAGTGCCTCGCCTACGGCGAGAAGCTCAAGGCGAGCGGGCACATGCTCGCGGGCGAGGCACTGCAGCCGGTGCATACCGCGACGACGGTCCGCGTCCGCGGGGGCAAGAGGACGATAATGGACGGGCCGTTCGCCGAGACCAAGGAGCAGCTCGCGGGATTCTGGCTGATCGAAGCCGCCAACCTGGACGAGGCGATCGACATCGCGGCCGGCATCCCGAGCGCGCGCGTCGGCAGTATCGAGATCCGGCCGCTCCGCCAGCTCCAGCCCTGAAGCGCCCCCCACCGACGGCGGCGAGCCCGGGTTGCCGGGCCCCGTGGCGATGGGCGATACTGCCTGCGTAAACCGCGCCGCCGTTCCGGCGTCGCTACCTCCTCCCTTCTCGCTTACACCCTCACCTGACCGTTGGAGAGTCGCAATGGCTATCCGCTATTTCACCCTGATCTACGGTATCGTGTTCCTGCTCGTCGGCGTCGCGGGCTTCGTGCCGGCTTTTCTCACGCCGCTCGAGCCGGGGCACCCGGAGCTCGCGTTCGATGCCGGCGCGGGCCGCCTGTTCGGCCTGTTCCCCGTCAACGCGCTGCACAACATCGTACACATCGTGTTCGGCATCTGGGGACTGGCCGCGTACCGCAGCGTGCCCGGCTCGATCACATACGCGCGCGCGGTAGCGGTGATCTACGCAATCTTGTTCGTGATGGGACTGATCCCGGGGTTGCACACAGCGTTCGGCCTCGTCCCGGTTTACGGCCACGACGTGTGGCTGCATGCCGTGCTCGCCGGGGTGGCGGCTTACTTCGGTTTCGTCGCGAGGGCCGACACCGGCGCCGCCGCGCATGCCTGATCCCGCCGTGGAACGGGCCGCGGCGCGCTCGGCCGCGGCCGGATCCGCGGGGGCACCGGGGCAGGCGGCGGTCGCGTCGCCGGCCATCGCCTACTGGATGTTCAACTACGAGCCGCGCTGGGAAGCGGTCTCGATGGAGCTCGAAGCGCTGGCCGCCGCTTTCCGGTCGACGTACGGGACCCGGACGATCACCCTCGATACCAGGCGGCGCTCGATCGCCTTCGCCGGTGCCGACCGGCACCTGCCGGCGGCACTCGGGGTCGCCGCGTTGCCGTACCTGCTCAGGCTCGCGCGAGGCACTTCTCTCAACCACATCTTCGCCTCGCCCGCGGAGCGCGTGCTGACGCCCCGGCTCGCGCGCCTGCCGAACACGGTGCTCACGATCGCCAAGGGCAGCCGCACCCTCTCCAGCGTGCACCGCAACGCCGCGACGCTGCGCCGCCTGCAATGTCTCGTGGTGGAATCGGAGCGCCATCGCGAGCTGCTGCTCCAGCTCGACGTGCCGGCCGGGCGCATCCGGCTGATCCACCCGGGTATCGAGCCCCGTCCCTATCGCGAGCCCACGGGACCGTTCACGCTGCTGTTCGCGACCAGCCCGAAGTCACCCGATTACCTGCTGACGCGCGGCGTCCACCTGCTGCTGAAAACCGCGGCGTTGCTGCCGGACGTCCGCTTTCGCCTCGTGTGGCGCTGGAACCCCGGTTTCGTCGAGCGACTCGTACGCGACCGGGAGGTCCGCAACGTGGAGGTGCTCACGGGCTACCGCCGTGACATGGCCGCGCTGTACGACGAAGCCCACGCGGTCGTGCTCCCCGCGCTCGAGCCCGACAGCTTCAAACCCTGCCCGCACAGCGCGCTGCAGTCGCTGGCGCACGGCAAACCGCTGCTCGTGAGCCGCTACGTGTCGATGGCCGACGCGGTCGCGCGGCACCGCTGCGGGGTGGTGTTCGAGCCCCGGATCGACGCGATGCGCAACGCGATCCGGCGCCTCGCGGCCCGTTACGACGACTACCAGGCGAACACTGCCCCGACGCTCGCCCGCGAGTTCTCGAAGGCGGGTTTCCTGGATCGCTACGGGCAGCTCTACGCCGCGTTGCTGGCGGAGCGGCCGGCGACGGGAAGCCGGGACGGCGGCCGCCCCGCCTGACGAATCGCCGCCGACGCGCTAACCTGCGGTCGGTTCACCTGGCAAAAAGGAAACGCCGTGATTCCGCGCGAGACGCTGCTCGCCCTGGAACGGCAGGCGCTCGAGCTCGACCCGCCCGCGGAGACGCGGGCACAGTGGCGCCGGGCGGTCGCCGCGCGGGCCGAAGCATTGCTCGAGGCCTTGCCGGGGCTGCCGGCATTCACGCCGGGATTCGGCAGCGCGTCCGGCGCGCTCGCGGCGCCCTTCGCCGAGGAGCCGCTCGCCATCGAGGACGCCCTCGCGATTCTCGATGGCGAGGTGATGGCGCACGGCATCAACCCGGCGTCTCCCCGCTCCTTCGGGTACATCCCCGGCGGCGGCCTCTACCCGGCCGCACTGGGCGATTTCCTCGCGGACGTCACCAACCGCTATGCAGGCGTCTTCTTCGCCGCACCCGGTGCGGTGCGTCTCGAGATGCGGCTGGTCGAGTGGCTAGCCGGCCTGGTGGGGTATCCGCCGGAGAGCGCCGGCGGCGATCTCACCTCCGGCGGCAGCATTGCCAACTTGAGCGCCGTCGTGACGGCGCGCGACGCGCACGGCCTCTCGACGGCGGACCTGCCGCGGTGCGTCGTCTACATGAGCGAGCAGCGCCACCATTCCATGGACAAGGCACTGCGCATCGCCGGGCTGTCGGAGTGCGTGCGGCGCCTCGTGCCGGTGGACGAACGCTCCCGCATGCGCGCCGGGTGGCTGGCAACGGCCATCCAGGCGGACCGCCGCGAAGGGCTGCTGCCGTGGCTCGTCGTCGCGACTGCCGGGACCACGGACACGGGCGCGGTCGATCCGGTCGCCGACATCGCGTCGATCGCCGCCGCGGAGGGGCTCTGGCTGCACGTCGATGCCGCCTACGGCGGCGCGTTCCTCCTGTGCGAGGCCGGGCGCCGCGCCCTCGCCGGCATCGAGCGCTCGGATTCCGCCGTCATCGATCCGCACAAGGGGCTCTTCCTGCCGTTCGGCAGCGGCGCGCTCATCGTGCGGGATCGGGAGCGGCTCGCCGCCGCGAACCGCTATCACGCGCATTACATGCAGGATGCCTTTCGGCCCGAGGTGGAGCCGTCGCCGGCCGATCTCTCGCCGGAGCTGTCACGGCCGTTTCGCGGCCTGAGGCTGTGGCTGCCGCTGAAGCTGTTCGGCCTCGCCCCGTTCCGCGCTGCACTCGAGGAAAAGCTCGCGCTGGCGCGCTGGTTCCACGAGCGGCTCGGCGAGCTGCCGGAATGGGAAGTCGGGCCGCCACCGGACCTCTCGGTGGTGCCCTTCCGTTACCGCCCGCCGCGGGGCGATGAGGACGACTTCAATCGGCGGCTGCTCGCGGCAGTGCAGGACGACGGGCGCGTATTCATGTCCTCGACGCGGCTGTCCGGGCGATTCACGCTGCGGCTGGCCGTGCTGCATTTCCGCACGCACCTTGCCGCCGTCGAGCTGGCGCTCGACGTGCTGCGCCACCACGCCGCCCGCCTCGCCGGCACGTGAAGCCCGGCGCGGCCCGGGCCGGCACGGCTAGTGGCGAGCCTGCGCGCCGCGGCGTGCCTCCTGGGTCGTGATCTCCTCCAGCCAGGAACGAACGGTCGCCAGGTGCTCTTTCTCCTGCTCGAGCGCCCGCTGGAACTGCTCGGAAGCGTCCTTCAGGCCCATGTTGTCGGCAAGCTGGATCAGGAGCTCCCAGGCGGCGTTGTCGACGAGCTCGAGTGTGAGCAAGGCGTCCAGGCACTGGGCGACCGTGGTACGAGGGTCGTTGAGCACCTTCGGGATGCCCATGGTCGCGACCGCCGCCACGTTGGCGGCCGGCGTGAGCGCCGTCGGATCCGCGCCCAGCGACTCGGCCACGTCCGAGAGCAACTGGAAATGCTGCATCTCCTCGTCCCGGATCTGTTGCAACTCGTCCACCGTGACCGGCCCGGCCGGGTGCATCTGGTCGGCGGCCTCCACCTTGGTGATCACGCTTTCGTAGAGGCGGACACCCGTGCGCTCGTAGGCGAGCCGCTCGCCGAGCTTGTTGAGGAACACCTCGGGATTCTTGCCGGTCGCCTTCTTCGCGCCTGTTTTCAGCGCGCCGCGCAGGGTGCCGGGCGCCGGCACGGAACCGATCGGCTCCGCCTCGGCGATGTACTCGCGCTCCAGGGCGGCGATGGCGGTACGCCCGTCGGCTGACGCGGCGCTCGAAAACTCCTTCGCGCCGCTGATCATGCGCTCGGCATCGGCCGGTGACATGTCGATGCCGGTGCGGTTCTTGCCCAGTTCTGCTGCTTTCGCCATGGTTCAGTCCTCGCTTCAGGCCGCTTGCGCCTGCTCCTTGGTCAATTCGGTGCCGGGCCGCCAGCGATAGCCCGCGGCCACGGCCTCGGAAGGGGAACCTTCGGAATTGATCGTGTCGCGATACCGGCGCGTCTCCTCGGTCTCCTCCGAGCGGTCCACGAATTGGGTGCGCGCCGCCGAGAGCTCGAGCTCCTTGCTCAGGGTTTCCCGCACGAAGTCGCGCTGGCTCACGTAGGGAATTGCGTCCGGCAGGGTTTCCGGCAGGATCTCCGCCGGGTCGCGCTTCTCGTGCTTCTTGAACAGCTCGCTGACGGCCTTGACATGCCCGAGCTCGTACTCCAGGAACCGCTCCCAGATGGCCTTGATGCGGGGATTCGTCTCGGTCTCCATGCAGCTGTAGTAGTTCCAGGCCTCGTTGGCCTCGTGCAGCAGCCACTTCTCGAGCAGGCTCTCGTTCGGGTCGATGAGCGAGGCGTACTGGGTGACGTGCTGGTGCTCTATCGACGCAATCTCCGCGTAAAGCTGGCGCGCCACCGGGTCGGCGAACGTCGGCCCGAAGTGCATGTAGTAGTCGTGGGTCTGGTACTCGCCGGAAACGAGCGTCAGCGCGTTGAGCTTGCTTTGCGGGTGCGCCGAGGCGCGCTCGTAGGGCTCCCGCAGGTCGTCAAGGGGATGCCGGTGCTCGATCGAGGTCGGGCGGCCGGGAATGATGTCCGTATACGACTGGAGGATCGTGTTGGGATCCCTGCCTTCCAGGCGGTCGTACAGCGCCGAGTACCGGTACAGGTGGTCGAAATCCTCGAGCAGCCCGAAGCGGTACACCTGCGCGAGATACTCGTCAGGCTCCTTCTGGGCGATGGCTGCCGTCACCTCGATCGCGACCTGCTCGTAGGCGATCGTCGTCTCGAGCGGAGAGTGGTCCGCGGACAACAGCCAGTTGACCAGCGTCTGCTGGTGGTGCTCGGTGCGGCCGATCCGCGCGAGCGGTTCCCTGAGCTCGCGGTTCAGCAGCAGGCACGTGTTCTGGAACCTGAGCGCCTGGGACTCGATCCCGTTCATCAGGATGACGCGAACGCGGGTGAACGCGTCGTCGTCGAGCTTGCTGATCGGCTTCTGGACCAGGTCCTTCCAGGTGAATACCTGCCGTTCCAGCGCCACGCCCTTGCTGTCGAACAGTTTGACGGCCATCGCTCCTCCTGCATACTCGCGCGTGAGTGGGTTTCGAGGCCGTCTCGGGGTGCAATTTTCGTGCCGCGCCGCAAGCGCCGAGGCCTGTCTCCGGCCCGTTGCCACGGCCGCGGCCGCCCGCGCGTTCTTACCGTCGCGCTGTAATTTCTGCGCAGGCGAGCCTGCATTTCACGTGGCGACGTTTCGTTTCATATACTGGCTGCGGCCGGTCAACGTACTCCCGGAGGAACCTCATGCATCGTCGCCTCGTTGCCGTCACCGCGTTGGCGCTCGTCCTCGTGCAAGCCGGTTGCGGCGACAACGCCACCGGCGGCAAGCCGTTTCCGACCTCGGACGAGCTGATGGCCGCCGATCGCGCGTTTGCCAAAGCCTCGGCGGAGCGCGGCGCGGCAGCGTGGGCGGAGGTGTGGTCGGAGCGCGGACTCCTGTACGGAGACGGCGCCAATCCCGCGGTAGGCCCCGTCGCGGCCAGCAGGAGCATCGCCGGCATCGTCGACGAGCTCAGGTGGGAACCCACGACCTCGGGAATGCTGTGGCCCGGCGTGCTCGGTTACACGGTCGGGGACTGGTGGCTCGCCTCCGACGAGGCGGAGCGCGAGCGCGAATCCCGCCGCTACCTCACCGTGTGGCAGAGGATGCACGGCGCCTGGAAGGTGGTGCTGGACCTGTCGCTGCCGGAGCAAAAGACGACCAGCGCCGCGCGCGCGTTCGACTTCTGGCTCGGCGACTGGAAGCTCGAGCAGCGCATATGGTCGGGCCGGGGTGACGATTTCGAACCGTATCCGGCCGAGAACCAGGTGCGGCTGATCGAAGGCGGTGCGCTGGTCGAGCGCCTGGAAGGGCACGCCCGCTTCTTCTGGCTCGGCATGGAAGAACCGGCGCCGATGCGCGGTGTCAGCGTGCGCGTGTATTACCCCGAAGAGCGCCATTGGCGGATCTTCTGGATGCACACGCTCGATCCCAAGTTCGGCCCGCCCTACACCGGCGGCTTCGCCGGCGACGTGGGCGAATTCGTGCTGACCGAGCGGCCCGCGGGCATACCGCCGAGCCGGATGCGATTCGAGCGGCGCAAGGACGGCACGGTCGACTGGCAGCTCGCCCTGCGAACGCCCGACGGCGAGAACTGGCAGCCGCTGTGGCTGATCGACTTCAGGCCGCACGACTAGCGGCGCAGGCGCCTCAGTCCGGGTCGAGCCCGGCTTCCCATTCGGCGAGCTCGCGTGCCTGCTCCGGGTCGAGGTCGACGCCCCGCGCCGCCAGGCAGCGGTAGAGCAGCACTTCCTCGGGCCACGACGCGAGGTTGCGCGCCTCCTCGTCCGCGCGCGCGGCACGCGCGTCGTCGATCACGGTGCCGCGCTGCTCCTCGCTTTCCCTGACCAGGGGCCCGGTGCCCGGTGGCCCGGGATCCCGCTCCGTCATCATGACGACCTGCCGCCGGCAGTCCTCGACGACGTCCGGGGGTGCACCGGGAAACTCCGGCATGCTGCGGCAGCCGGCCTGCGCGAGGAGCACGACGGCGAGAAAACCCGTCGCAGCGCCGGCGACCCTGCCCATGACGGCTCAGTCGCCCGGGTACCAGTCGAGCCGGCGCACTTCGATGTCCTCGTTCTCCGCACGCACGAGCTGCTCGAAGCGATTCACGTCGCTGAAGCCCTCCTGGCCGCGGTAGTGATACGGGTAGACGATGCGCGGCTCCATGTCGACGACCGCGTCCGCCGCACGCTCGACGTCCATGGTGTAAGGCAGGTTCATGCACACGAAGGCCACGTCGATGTCCTCGAGCTCGCGCATCTCGGGGATGTCTTCGGTGTCGCCGCTGACGTAGAAGCGCAGCCCGGAGAGGGTCACCACGTAGCCGTTGCCGCGGCCCTTCTCATGCCAGTCGCTCGTGATGTTGTACATCGGGACCGCTTCGATCCCGATCCCCTCGACGCGCGTCGACTCGCCGTTGCCGAGCACGGTGGTCGCTTCCCTGAGCTCCGGCGTCATGCGCCCGGCCACCGCGGCGGGTGCGACGATCGCCGCGCCGCGCGCCGCCAGCGCTTCCAGTGTCGGTGCGTCGAAATGGTCGCCGTGGATGTCCGTGACCAGCACGAGGCTGACGTTCTCGAGCACGGGAGACCGGTCTGCCCCGCCCACGGGATCGAACGCGATCCGCTTGCCGCCCGCTTCGAGCACGAAGCTTGCGTGCTCGATCGGGTGCACGGTCACGTCGCCGCGCTCCGACTCGACGACGTTCGTGTCGTCTCCGCGTGCCAGTGCGGCGGCCAGGCACAGGACCAGGGCGGAAATCCAGCGCATCTCGTCACTCCACGTCTGCTTGCCCGCTTCCAGTTTAGCTGCTTCCCGTCTTCGAGTACCGGGCCAGTTCCAGCCGCGCCACGCAGCCACGGCCGTCGTCACGGTTCTCGAGCACCAGCGTGCCGTCGTGCGCCTCGGCGATCTGGCGCGAGAGCACGAGGCCGATGCCGGTTCCGCCGGGCTTCGTCGTGAAGAACGGGACGAACAGGTTGTCCGTGCCGGACAATCCCGGGCCGTCGTCCAGGACCTCGAGCCGCAGTGCGTCCGCGTCCAGGCGCCAGCGCACGCCGACCTTCCCTTCCGGCCCCGCGGCGTCGACCGCGTTCTTCACCAGGTTGATGACGAGCTGCTCGATCTGGTCCGGGTCGACGGCGATGATCGCGTCTTCGCCCTGGATCGTGACGCTGGCGCGGGTGTCCATCGCGATCGCCCGCTCCACGAGCGTCCTGACCTGCACCGGCTGGCGCCGCGGGGCCGGCAGGCGCGCGAGCATGGTGTAACCCGTCATGAACCGGCCCAGCGCCTCGGCGCGCGAGGCGATGATGCCGAGGCTGTTCACGAGGTCCTCGCGCAGGGCATTGGCGTCCGCACCGGTGGCCAGGCGTGTGCGCAAGGTCGTCGCCATCGACCGGATGGGCGTGAGTGAATTGTTGAGCTCGTGGCCCATCACGCGCACGAGGCGCTGCCACGCCTTGCGCTCTTCCTCGCGCAGCGCGCGTGAGAGGTCGGAGATGACGAGGAGGTAGTGCGGCACGCCGCGCTCGCGGAAGCTGCCGGTCCAAACGTCCCAGCGCCCGCTGCCGCCGGGAAAACGCCGGGCGATCGTGCGCCGGCCCTCCTCCGCCAGCAGGTCCGACAGGCCCAGCTCGCCCGCCGCGCTGCCCGGCGCCGCGCCCTCCACCAGGCGTTCGCCGGCGCGGTTCACGAGCATCAGGCGCCCGTGGCTGTCGAACGCGAACACCGCGATGTCGATCTCCGCCAGCACCTTGCGCAGGAGCGCGGTCGCCTCGCGCGCCTGCACGCGCTGGCCGCGCAGGGTCGCGGACAGCGAGTTCACCTCGCCGAACACCTCGCCCATCGCGCCGCGCTCGCGGGAGCGGCGGCTGCGCATCGAGTAATCCTCCTCGCGGAGCGCCTCGAGCAGGTTCGACAGCGTGTTCAGGTGATACGTGAGCCGGTGCTTCACCGCGAGACCGAAGCCGAGCCACAGGATGGCGAGCACGGCGAGCGTCAGCACGACGAGCATCCGCGGGAGATCGCTGGCGAGGAGCAGGAGCGCCGCCGTCGCGAGCGCCGGCGCGCCGGCCGCGAGGGCGAGCAGCGCGAGCCGGGTCTCCAGGCTGGCACGTTTCATGGCCGGGAAGCCGGTTTCGTCGTCCCCCGTCGCGCGCCTCGCGCGCTGTCAGGTCCCATACTTCTCCATGCGGCGGTAAAGCGCGCTGCGGCTCAGCCCCAGTTGCTCGGCGGCCGCCTGCACGTTGCCGTCGCAGCGCTCGAGCGCCGCACGGATCAGCATTTCCTCGGCCGCGTCCAGCGTGAGGTGCTCGAGGCGCGGCGTGGTGGCCGTGTCCGCCGGCCCCAGCATCAGGTCCGCCGCGCGGATCTGCGGTGCAGCGCGAATCAGGACGGCGCGCTCGACGACGTGCGAAAGCTCGCGGACGTTGCCCGGCCACGAATACGAGAGCAGCGCCTGTGCGGCGTCGCGCGCGAAGCCGCCGGCCTCGCGGCCGTACTTGCGCGAATACACCTCGAGGAAGCGCGTCGCGAGCGGCATGATGTCGTCACGGCGATCGCGCAGCGGGGGCAGCCTGATCTCCACGGTGTTGAGCCGGAACAGCAGGTCGTCGCGGAAGCTGCCGGCGGCGATCATCGCGCGGAGGTCGCCGTTGGTCGCGGAGACGACGCGCACGTCGGCATGCCGGGTACGCGACGAACCCACCGGCTCGTAGTCGCCGGACTCGAGCACGCGCAGGAGCTTGCCCTGCTGCGTGTACGGCAGGCAGGCGATCTCGTCCAGGAACAGGGTGCCGCCGTCGGCCAGCTCGAAGCGCCCGATGCGGTCGGTACGAGCATCGGTGAAGGCGCCCTTGACGTGCCCGAACATCTCCGATTCGAACACGCTTTCGGCGATGCCGCCCATGTTGACGCTGATGAACGGGTTGGCACGCCGGTTAGAGCGCTCGTGAATCAGCCTCGCGAGCTCGCCCTTGCCCACGCCCGCCTCGCCGGTGATCAGGATGTTCGCGTCCGAGGGCGCGACGCGCGCGACGAGCTGCAGCACCGGCTGCATCGCGGCCGATGCGGCGATGAACTCGCGGCCGCCGTCCTGCAACAGCTCGTTTTCCGCTTGCAGGCGGCGCGCCGTACGCAGCGCGCGCCCGAGCTCGACCTGGTTGCGCAGGACCGACAGCAGGCGCTGGTTGTCCCACGGCTTCTCGATGAAATCGCTCGCGCCCGCGCGCATGGCGGATACCGCGATCTCGATCGTGCCCCATGCCGTCATCACGATCACGGGCAGGTCCGGCTCGAGCCGGCGCACCGCTTCGATGAGCTCGATCCCCTCCTGCCCGGAGGTCGTGTCCCGCGTGTAGTTGAGGTCGACGAGCAGCGCATCGAACGGCGACCGGCGCACGGCCGCCAGCACCGCGGCCGGCGAAGTCGCCGTGTGCACCTCGAACGGCTCGCCCTTCAACAGGAGCTCGAGGGCGTCGAGCACGTCGCGCTGGTCGTCCGCCAGCAGGACACGCGACAACGGTGCAGGTGCACTCATTGCAAACGCGAGCGCCTAGGCGTCCCCGGCCGACAGCCAGCCGTCGAAAAGGTGGAGTGTACGGTTGCCATACGCGGCATTGTCTTCGTTGTGGGTGACCTGGATGATCGTCGTCCCTTCGGCGTTCAGCTCCGCCAAGAGCTCCATGATCATTCTACCCTGCGTCGAGTGCAGTGCGCCGGTCGGCTCGTCCGCCAGCACGAGCCTGGACCGCGTGATCACCGCCCTCCCCACGGCCACGAGCTGCTGCTGCCCGCCGGAAAGCTGCGTGGGGTACAGGTCCTTCTTGCCGACGATGTTGAAGCGATCGAGGATGTCCGCCACCCGTGCCTGCCGTTCCGCTTTCTTCATGTCGCGATAGGTGAGCGGCAGCTCCAGGTTCTCGTAGACGGTCATGTCGTCGAGCAGGTGGTAGTGCTGGAAGATGAACCCGACGTACTCGCGGCCGAGCGCCTGGCGCTTTTTCGGCGGCAGCTCGTGGATCGCATGACCCGCGAGCCAGTACTCGCCCCTCCAGTCGGAATCGAGCAGGCCAAGGATGGAGAGGAGCGTGGTCTTGCCCGCACCGGACGGGCCCATGAAAGTGACGAAATCGCCTTCCGGCACCGTCAGCGAGATCTGCCGCAGCAAGTAAAGCTGCGTGTCGCCCTGACGCACGGATTTTTCGACGTTCTTCGTGCGAATCAACGGTTCCATGCGTGCCTTCGATCCTCCCCTGGGTGTGCCAGCCGCCGGCACAGCCGGCGGATGCCCTCGGCTTCATCCACGATCGCACGTGCGTGCGCAACGACCTGCCTCCCGGCGGGCGTGATCTGCGACAGGCTCCGGCCGTTGCGCACGAAGATCTCGAAACCGAGCTCTTCCTCGAGCAGCTTGAGCTGCTTGCTGATTCCGGGCTGGCAGGTGTGGAGGCGGTCTGCGGCGGCCGTGATGTTGAGGCCACAATCGGCGATCGTCACGATGTATTGCAGTTGTCGCAGTTTCACTGGAACGGTTCCGGTTGCAGGTTGAACGAAAGACCTCAGGCCCCCGGCGGAAACACGCTCGTCCGTTTCCCCTTCATGACTGCCTGAGCGCCTGCATGGGCCAGATCGCGGCGGCACGTCGTGCCGGCAGCCAGCAAGCCGGGGGGCCGGCCGCGAGCAGGAGGCCCGCCGCCGCGGCAAAGGCCCATGCATCATAGATGCCGCCGCCGTACAAGAGGTTGCCCGGGAGCCGGCGCGAGCTCCTGGACGGCGAATGCAAGGCGTGTCGCAACTCGCAGAGGAGGTTGCCCATGGTCATTCGCTCCGCAACGTGATCATCGGATCGACCCGGCCGGCCCGCCACGCGGGCACCCAGGACGCCGCGATCGCGACGGCCGCCAGGAGCAGCGCCACGGCCGCGTAAGTCGTCGCGTCGACGGCGCTCACCTCGTACAGGAACCCGGCCAGGAAACGCGTGACGCCCGCCGCGGCGAGCAGGCCGCACGCGACCCCTGCGAGCGCGAGCACGGCACCCTGGCGGACGAACAGGCGCAACACGTTCCCGGAGCTGGCGCCAAGCGCCATGCGCACGCCGATCTCGCGCACCCGCTGCGAGACGAGGTAGGAAACGACGCCGTAGATGCCGAGCACGGCGAGCACCAATGCCGTCGCGCCGAAAACCGCCATGAGCACGAGCGTGAACTTCCGGTCGGAGAGCGCCGACGAGAAGACCTGCTCGAGCGTGCGGAACTCGACCGCGGCCTCGGGGTCGAGCTCGCCTGCGATCGCACGCGCCGTGTCGATGAATGCCGCGGGATCGCCGGCACCGCGCACGATCACGTGAAAGGCGAACGCGGATCGCGGTCTCTGGCGCACGTACCCGTACAGGGTCGGCTCGGGTCTTGCATCGAGCGCCCGCTCGCGCACGTCGCCCACGACACCGATGACGGTGAACGGCCGGAGGTCGCCGTCCATGTTGCCGAACTCGATGAGGCGCCCGATCGGATCCTCTCCGGGCCAGCGCTCCTCGGCCAGCGAGCGGCTGACGACCGCGACGTGCGTACCGTCCGGGGCATCCCGCTCGTCGAACAGGCGGCCGCGCAGCAGGGGGATGCCCATCGCGCGGAAGTAGCCTTCGCTCGCGATGCGGAACTCGGCGTACCCCTGGCGCTCCGGGTTCTGCGCCAGCGCACGCAGCCGCTCCGCCAGCGCGGGGCCCGGTTCGTCGGCGCCGACGTCGCCGATCTCGTCCGCGCTGTGCAACACCAGGAACATGCCGTTCGCCCCGCCGCCGCCCAGCGGGAAGGCGCTCACCCCGCCGGCCTCCTCCACCCCGGGGAGCGCACGGATGCGCGCCAGCAGCTCCTCGTGGAAGCGGCCGATGCGGCGCGCGGCGGCGCGGTCCTCCGGCCACGGGAGCCACAGGTCCATGACGACGGCGGGACCGGAAGTGCGATACCCCGGGTCGACTGCCGAGAGGCGGAGGAAGCTTTGCGCGAGCAACGCGGCTCCGACGAGCAGCACCAGCGTCAACGCGATCTGGGTCACGGTGAGGACGCGCCGGAGCGCCTGGCCCGACCGGCCCAGGCCTGCCGCGCGATCCCCGTCCGCGAGCGTCGCGCGCAGGTCGGTCCGCCGTGCGCGCAGCGCGGGGACGACTCCGATCGCCATGGCCGCCACGGTCGAGAGCGCAAGCGCGAAGCCGAGCACCGTCACGTTGACGCCGACCTCGGCGACACGCGGCAGCCTGCCCTGCTCGAGGGCCAGCAGCGCGGGCACGCCCCACGCCGCCAGCAACGCGCCGAGCAGCCCGCCGGCCAGGCACAGCACGAGCGCTTCACTCAGGAAGTGCGCGGACAATCTCCCGTGGCCGGCGCCGAGCGCGGCGCGCACGGCGAGGTCACGGCGGCTCGCGGCGGTGCGCGCCAACAGGAGGTTGACCACGTTGGCGCAGGCGATGAAGAGCAGGAACCCGGACGCGCCGAGCAGCAACAGCAGCGCCGGGCGCACGTCGCCCACGAGCTCCTCGCGCAGCGGTATCGCCGTCGCGTCGGCCATCCAGGTGTCGTCGCCGTAGCGGGCCTTGAGGGCCCGGGCCGCCACGCCGAGGTCCGAGCGTGCCTGCGCCACCGTCACACCGTCCTTCAGCCGGGCTATCACGTTGAAGTTGTGGGCGGTGCGGCTCTGGCTGGCCAGCGTTGCCTCGCTCGGGAACCACACGTCGACGCCGGCCGGGAACGAGAATCCCGGCGGCATGACACCCACGACCTGGTAACGGCGTTCGTTGACCTGCACCGCGTGCCGCGACAGGTCGGCATTCCCCCCCAGCCGGGTCTGCCAGTAGCCGTGGCTCACCACGGCCACCGCGGCGGCGCCTGCCCCGGTCTCGTCCGGGAGCAGCCAGCGGCCCAGCGCCGCCGGCACGCCGAGCGCCTCGAAGAACCCGGCGGTCACCTCGGCGCCCTGCAGGCGTACCGCGCGACCGGCGACGGACACCGTCATCGGGCCGGACGCGTAAGCACCCATCGCCTCGAAGCTGCGCGTGCCGGCGCCGAGATCGGCGAGGTTCGGATACGACACGTTGAGCTGCGAGCCGCCGTCCTCGCGCACGTGCCGGACCTGGACGAGCTCGTCGGGCTCCGGATACGGCAGCGGCTTGAGCAGCACGCCGTGCACGACGCTGAAGATCGCGGTCGTCCCCCCGATGCCGAGCGCCAGCGTGAGCACCGCCACCGCGGTGAAGCCCCGGCTCCGCACCAGTCGGCGCACCGCATGCCGCAGGTCGACCAATACCCTTTCCATCACATCCCTCCCGATGCAGCGCACGGCACGAAAAGTCGCCTTCCCGGCCCCTCGTTACTCATGGCGTAGCGCCTCCGTCGGCCTTCGATTGCGCCGCCGGTGAGCAGGCCGCTACTCATCGCGCAGGACGTCCATCGGCGCCACGCCGGCCGCGCGCCATACCGGCACGACGTTGGCGAGCAGCGCGATCATGGCGAGGAGCAGCGTCACGAGCAGCAGCTCGGGCACGGGACGGCCGTCGACGCCGGCCATGGTCGCCGCGAAGCGCGGGGCGAACGCCAGGGCGAGAACGGCACCCAGCGCGAGCCCGGCCCCCGTGATCGCCGCGCCGCGGCGCAGGAAGCGCAGCACCACGTTCCCGCGCGTCGCGCCCAGCGAGTAGCGGATGCCGATCTCGCGACGGCGATGGCGCACGGAGTAGGCGGCGATGCCGTAAATGCCGACGATCGACAGCAGCGTCGCGAACGCCGCGCTCGCCGCGGCCACCGCGGTGATGGCCCGGTCGCGGGCGGTGAGCCGGTCGATGCGCGCCCGCAGTGTCGCGAGGTCGACCAGGCTCGCGTTCGGGGCTTCGCGCCTGACCACCTCGCGAATCGCGGCGAGGGCCATCTCCGCGTTCGTCGCCTCGACGATCACCTCGAGGCCGCTCATGAACAGTGACTCCTGCGCCATGAACACGGTGGGCCGCGACGCCTCACGCAACCGGCGCTGGCGATAATCGGCGGCAACGCCGACCACCTCGGCCCCCTGCTCGCCCATGAGCTCGTGAATGCGCAGGCCCACGGCCGGGCGGTTCGGCCAGTAGCGGTCGACGAAGGCCTGGTTCACCACCACGTAACGCAAGTCGCCGGTATCCTCGTCCTCGACGTCGCGCCCGGCGACGAGCGGGATGCCAAGTGTGTCGAAGAAGTCGTCGCTGACCGGCAGGAGATCCACCTGGAGGCTCTCTTCCGGGCCGGAATAATCCTGCGGGCGCATGTTCGTCTGCATGGCGGAGTTGTTGACGGGCGCGAACAGCGTGAGCGTGGCGTGCTTCACGCGCGGGTCGTCGCGCAAGCCCGCGAGGATGTTGCGGTAGGCGAGCTTGTCGTCACCGGTATCGTTGAGGGCGATGCGCGCGGCCGCGCGATTCTCCACCGCGAAACCCGGGTCGATGGCGAGCGTCTCCCGCAGCGACCCGATGAACACGATCGCCGCGGTGAGCAGCACCAGGGAAAGACCGACCTGGGCGGACACCAGCACGTCGCGGATGCCGACACGCTGCCCGGCCGCCCCGCTCCCGGCGTCGCGCAGGACGACCGTGAGCCGCGTGCGTGCCAGGCGCCGCATCGGGGCCAGGCTCGTGAGCAGGATTGTGCACGCGATCATCACGGCGAACGTGCCGAGCACCCGCGGGTTGAACAGCAAGGTCGCGGCGTCCACGGCGATCCCGAGGTCGCCGCCCGCCGCGCCGACGAGCCAGTCGGTGACCAGGAACGCCGTGCCGGCCGCGAACACGCCGGCTGCGAGGGCCAGGAGCATCGACTCGCCAAGCGTCTCGAGCGCGATGCGCCCGCGGCTCGCGCCGAGACTCATGCGCACGGCGGTTTCGCCGCGCTGCCCCTCGGCGCGCACCAGCATCAGGCCGGCGG
>Ga0079224_100002252_pt1 | contig 23228 bp, 19 predicted proteins | sample Stecom2015_FD_80414 | JGI IMG/M metagenome (GOLD analysis project Ga0079224, IMG submission 80414) | Agricultural soil microbial communities from Utah to study Nitrogen management - Steer compost 2015 | ecosystem: Environmental > Terrestrial > Soil > Agricultural land | place: USA: Utah... | reverse complement strand
GGCGCGGGATTCGTAGGTGGCGCGGGATTCGTAGGTGGGGCGGCTCCGAGTGAACCCGGAGCCGCCGCCGGACCAACCGACCGATGCCCGCCTGACTTCTCGGACCCCGGCCTCGACGAGGATGCTGCCACACCCCGAGCCGGTCGGCACACCGAAGTCCTTGCTGCTGCACGTGCGAGCGAGTCCTGCATCTGTCCGTACACGCCAAAAGCCGCAGACCTGTGACGACGGGAAATGCAAGGGCGCCCTGCGATAACGGAACGGTTGCGGAGTCCCGGTGACAATGCGTAATCGTTATGAACCGTCGTCGGGTCAGCGCGGGTCGGTCAGCGGCTCGTCGATCTCGCCCACCCGGCGCATCGCCAGCGTCTGCTGCGGCGTCCAGTAGACGCGGCCGTGCTCGAACTCCTGGTAGGCGCCGGTGTCGAAGGGAATCTCGTCGGAGGTCGCCCAGCCCAGCGGGCCGTTTTCGAAACCACTGCGGTTCCAGCGTTCCCTGATCTCGCCGTGCAGGTGGTGCACGGGCCGTCCGTTCCGGTGGTAGAGCGCGCCGTACTGGAAGCCCTGCACCTCACCCCACACTCGACCCGCCGGGTCGCGCAGCGCCGTGTGGTCGTTGATGGGGTACCCGAGCTGACCTGCCTCCCAGCCGAGTTCGGCGTACTTGCCGAACAGCGACGTGGGGATCGGGTGGGCACCGGTGGACGGATGCCAATAGATGTAGCCGTTCTCGTAGCGCACGAACCGGCCGACGCCGTCGGCGGTGCGCTGCTCCTGCGGGGTCAGCCGGGCGCCCAGCCACGGCGTCTCGGCCTCTTTGACATCGATGGCGCCGGGCGGCGGCGGGGGCACCGTGCCGTCGGCGAAATCCCGCACGTGCCGGGCGAAGACGTCCCAGGGGAAGTGCGGGCCGACGTCGGTGTGGGTGCCGATGCCGAGGGCCTGGGTGACGTACTTGTGGTCGGAGATGCCGTCGCGGCGGGTGTAGGGCGGGGCGATCACATCGGTCGCGAAGCCGTACTTGCGCGCGTCCTGCACCGCGAGCCAGGCCGCGATCCGCAGATCGCCGTCGACGGCCAGCCACTGCTCGCGCGACCAGGCGGCGCGGCTACCCGCGAAGCACAGGTTGATGGTGTGGCTGTTGGCGTCGAGCACCGACCAGGACGCGTAGTCGGTGTCCACCACGTCGCAGACGATCGCGTCGCGCAGCGTGTAGTGGTAGGAGACGCCGTTGGCCGGATTGTTCAGGTAGGCGGCCAGTGATTCGGCGGTGCCGTTGCCCTCCTGGGTGTGCAGCAGGAAATTGGTGATACGGGCGCCCCAGCGCGAGGAACGGGAATTGCCCATCCGATCGAGCTCGGTGTACCGCGGGGGTGGCACGGTCTGCCCTTCCCGGTCCAGGGACCACTGCCCGTAGTCGGCGGCGAGAATGTCGTCGACATCCACCGAGGTGCCGTCGATCAGCGGTCCGGGATCGGACGGGGTGTCGATGACCCGCTGGTAGAGAACGGCTTCCGGGGTGTCGAGCCGATTGCCCGACCAGGCGCGGGTCTGCCAGGCCCAGCGCTTGCCCGGCGTCGTCGACCGGCCGACGACGTCGTCCTCGATCGCCCACGCGCACACCAGCGACGAGCCGTACACGCCGGTGCGCTGTCGTCCGATGGCCTCGTTCACGCCGCGGAAGAAATGCACCGCGCCGGTGTTCCACTGCTGCAACGAGATGTCCTCGTCCACGGCGAAGAAGATCGGGCAGCCCTCGGGCCCGCCCGCGGCGGCGTGGATCTGCGCGGCCTGCTGCGCCATCCGACGGCCGCCGTCGACGCCGGTGGTCCAGTCCGAGGGCGCCTGGGGGTTGCCCGGCTTGCCGTACTGCCAGATCGACACGACCTCCAGCCCGGCGGCGCGCAGGCGGTCGGCGTAATCCCTGGTGACCGGTTTCGCGCCGAAGTTCGCGCCCGGTCTGCTGGGCGAGACGTAGACCAGCACGGCGCTGTGCCCGGCCGCCCTGATGGCGGCGGGATCGATGAATCGCGCGGCGAAATCGACTGCTGTCGGCATCGACAGCACCTCCCTCGGTAGCGATGCGGTTGCTCCCCGAGTAGAGCAGGACTCGCCGCTGGCTGTCCTCATCCGAACCGATGAGATCCGAAGGGCCACGGCCGATTCGCCGGGGTGGAAGAATCGAGTGGCGGGCTGCTCGCGCGCGGTGCGGGCGCGCTGTCCGATGCTCTGTGCTCCATCCCCGGTTTCTCCCTGTCCCACAGGTCGATTCACATGGCGATGACGGTCGAGAGGTTCTCCGCGATCGTGGCGCGCATCGAGCGCGCCGCGCTGTACCCGGCCGCCTGGACCCCCGCCCTGGACGATGTGGTCGCCGCCGTGGGCGCCGATCGGGGAGTACTGATCGTCGGCACGCCGAATTGCCCGACGGTCACGGCGTGTTCGACCGGCGCGAGCGCACTGCGCCGCACCTACAACGCCCGCTTCGGTCGCACGGACCCGCTCGCCCCGGTGCTCGCCCATGTTCCCGCGGGCACCGTCACCACCGCCGGGGAGTTGCTGGGCGACCTGCGCGGGCACCCGTTCGCGAGCGGCTGGCTGGAGCCGCACCGGCTCGGCGACGCCCTGCTCGTCGTCCTCGCCGACGGCGACCGGATCGCCTGGCTCGCCCTGTATCCCGCGCGCGGGCGGGTTGTCGACCGCGCGCGAGCGGCCGCCACCCTCCGCCTGCTGCATCCCCACCTCGCCCACGCCGTCGCCACGCGATCCCGCCTGGGCGAAGCGGATTCGGCGCACCGCCGCTCGACCGCCGTGCTCGACCGCTACCGCCACGGACTGCTCGTCGTGACCACCGGCGGCGTGATCGGCTACCGCAACCCGGCCGCCGCCACCATTCTCGACGCCCGCGACGGACTGGCCGTCGGCAGGCGCGGCCATCTGGAGACCACCGACAGCATCGCCGCGCCCACCCTGCGCGCCCTGATCGCCGCCGCCACCCGCCCCACCGGACCGCGCGCGGGCGGGCGCTGCCTGCTGCCGAGGGCCGGTGGGCGGGCGACCTATGCGGTGCTGGTGCTTCCCCTCGACGCCGCCGCCACGGCGGAGCCCACCCTCTCCGGGCCGGCCGACGATTTCGCCGCCATGGTCGTGGTGGTCGACCCCGACCGCGAGCACGGGGTCCGCGGCGAGACCTTGCGCCAGCTCTACGGGCTGACCGGCGCGGAGGCGCGGGTGGCGGCGGCCGCGCTGCGCGGTGCGGGGGTGCGGGCGATCGCGGAGGATCTGGCGGTGTCGGTGAACACCGCGCGCACCCATCTGCACCGGGTGTTCGACAAATCGGGTACACACCGGCAGGCCGAGCTGGTGCGGCTGCTCACGACCGTGTTGCTGGGAACCGGCCAGTTCGAGTAGTCAAGGCTGGGGCGCGTGCGTCCGGGCGGCGGCTTCGATGGCCTGTTCGTCGAGCAGGACAGCGGCGGCGGCCGGTCCGAGGGGCACGAAACTGTCCTGGGAGGTGACGCGGGCCAGCTCTCCCCGGTAGCCCGCGTCGGCGAGGGCGGCGCAGACGGCCTCGGAGACGCCGCCGCTGCGGCGGGTCTCGTCGGCGATCAGGACGCGCCCGGTGGCCTCGGCGTGCCGGAGGATGTCGTCCACCGGGAGGGGGGCCAGCCAGCGCAGGTCGAGGACGCGGGCGTGGATGCCGTCCTCGGCGAGCCGGGCGGCGGCACGCAGACTCATGGGCACGCCGTTGCCGAAGGTGATCACCGTCAGATCGGTGCCGTCGCCGTAGCAGCGGGCGCGGCCGATCCCGGCGTGCGGGGGATCGGCGGCAGGCGCGGCCCATGCCCCGTCGCCGGGGAACAGGTCGCGGGCGTGATAGAGCGCGATCGGCTCGACCAGCACGCACACCCGGCCGTCCACCCTGGCCGCGGACACACAGGTGCGCAGCAGGGCGGCCGCGTCGTCGGCGCGGGCGGGCACGGCCAGCACCAGGCCGGGAATGTCGCGCAGCGCGGCCAGGGAGTTGTCGTTGTGGAAGTGACCGCCGAAACCCTTCTGATAGGCCAGCCCGGCGATGCGCACCACCATCGGATTGCGGTAGCGGCCCCGCGAGAAGAACCCGAGCGTGGCGGCCTCGCCCCGGATCTGGTCGGCGGCATTGTGCAGATAGGCGAGGTACTGGATCTCCGGGATCGGCACGAACCCCGCCGGGCCCGCGCCGAGCGCGGTGCCGAGCACGCTCTGCTCGTCCAGCAGGGTGTCGAACACCCGGCGCGGGCCGAAACGGGCGCGTAGGCCCTTGGTCACGCCGTACACGCCGCCCTTGCGGCCGACGTCCTCCCCGAAGACCAACACGTCCTCGTCGCGCTCCAGCAGGTCGGCCAGCGTGGCGTTGATCGCCTGGGCGAGGGTGAGCGGCGGATCGTCGCGCGGCGCCTCGGACGCTTCGGCGCGGCGGCCGCGCAGGACGTCGGCGCGCACCGCCTCGGGGCGTGCCGGGGCGATGGGCGCCATGACGGCCGCCGCGGAGTCGAGTTTCGGTTCGGCGCACACGGATTCGGCGGTCCGGGCGACGCGGGCGGCGATCTCGTCGTAGCAGTCCAGCAGGTCGGCGGGGGTGGCGGTGTGGGTCTCGACGAGCAGCCGGGCGGTGCCGGGGAGCGGGTCACGGCGCAGGTCGGCGGCGATCTCGGCGGGGCGGCGGTAGGCGGACTCCAGGTCCGAGCTCGCGTGGCCGAGCAGACGGACGGTGCGCAGGTGCAGGAAGGCAGGCGAGCGGTGCGCGCGGACGTCGTCGACGGCGGCGGCGCACGCGGTCAGTGCCGCGCGCGGGTCGCAGCCGTCGGCGGCGAGATAGCGCAGGCCGGGGCGGGAGCCGTAGGCGTGCTCGATCCACCCGGGCGGGGTGGGGACGCTGATGCCGAGGCCGTTGTCCTCGCAGACGAACAGGACCGGCACGGGCACGCCCTGGTAGACGGTGTGCAGGGCGGCGTTGATCGCACCCGCGGCGGTGGAATGGTTGGCCGAGGCGTCGCCGAAGGTGCACAGCACGATCGCGTCGGCCGGCCAGGCGGGCGAGAGTCCGGCCCGGTGGGCGCGCTCGAGGGCGAAGGCCAGGCCGACGGCGCGCGGCAGGTGCGAGGCGATGGTCGAGGTCTGCGGGACGACGTGCGCGGCGGCGCTGCCGAACACCTTGTGCCGCCCGCCCGCGATGGGATCGAGCGCGGAGGCCACCACCCCGCGCAACACGTCACGGATCGGGTCGCCGACACCGGCGCGGCGGCAGCGATGCGGGAAGAACGCCCCGGAACGGTAGTGCAGCAGCGCCGGATCGTCCGGCCTGCTCGCGGCGGCCAGCGCCGCGTTGCCCTCGTGACCGGAGGAACCGATGCTGTAGAAGCCGCGCCGCGCCGCGCCGAGCCTGCGCGCGGTCAGATCCAGCTGCCTGCTCGCCACCTGTGCCTCGAACAGCGCGCGCAGCTCGCCCCGGGTGCGGCCGGGCGGCAGCGCCGCCGCGACCGCCGGTGGCTCCAGCGCCGCCACGGCGGAACGGAACTCCTGCTCCAGCACCGCCTCGGCGGTGTCGGCGCTGCTCATCGACTGCACCTCCCGGACCTGCGTGGTATCCGAGCGCACCGGCGCACCGCGCCGGCAGGGCGGTCAGCCCAGGGCGGAAGCGGCCGCCTTGTCCAGCAGCCAGGTGGTGGACTCGGTGCCGCGCGCCCCCGCGGCGGGGATGTCCACCGGGGCGGCGCCGTCGAGCGCGGCCCGCACCGCCTCGGCCTTGGCCGCACCGCCGACCACCAGCACGACGTGCCGCGACTTGCGCACCGCGGGCAGGGTCAGCGTCACCCGCACCGCGGGCGGCTTGGGCGAATCGGTCACCGCCACCACCAGGTCGTGCTCCTCGCGCACGGCGTCGGTGTCGGGGAACAGCGAATTCACGTGCCCCTCACCGCCCATGCCGAGCAGGTGCAGGTCGAACGCGCCGTATTCGGCGAGATGGGCGTGCACCGTCGCCGAGTACTCCGCCGCCGCCTCCACCGGATCGGGGTACTCGCCGTCGCTGGTGGCCACCGCGTGCACCCGGTGCGGGTCCACCGGCACATGGTCGAGCAGGGCCTGGCGGGCCTGGAGCTCGTTGCGCTCCGGGTCGCCCGCCGGCACGAAACGCTCGTCGCCCCAGAACACGTCCAGGGCCTGCCAGTCGATGTCGCCCGGTTCCCGGCGCACCCGCTCGAGCAGCGCGATGCCGGTGCCGCCGCCGGTCAGCACCACCGAGGCGTGGCCGCGCGCGGCCTGCGCCGCCGAGACCACCTCGACGAAGCGGTGCGCGGCGGCGTTCACCAGCGCCTCGGTGTCGGCGTGCACCTGCACGGTGTCGGCCGGGAATCCGGTCGCGACGCGACGTTCCTGGTCGGCGTAACGACCGGCGGGCGTCTCACTCATAGATCACCTTCTCCATTCCGGCGAGTGCCTCACGGTAGATCTCGTCGGCCTCCAGGCGGCGCAGGTCCTCGGCGAGGCAGTCGCGAGTCTCCCTGCGCGCCAGCGCGATCCGTTGGTCCGGGTCGCCGGTGCGGGTCAGGGTGGCGGTGCGGCCGGTCTGCGGGCGGCTGATGCCGATCGAGACGGTGGGACGGTGCAGACGCACCTCCAGCGGTCCGGTGCGCCGCCGGACCGGGCATTCCAGGCGGGCGGCCAGCCAGCCGGCGAGCATGTCGAGCGCGGGTTCCTCGCGCAGCCCGGAGACCGTCACCGACTCGACCTGCTCGTAGGGCGGCTCGTCCAGCGAGGCGGCCAGCAGCGCCCGCCAGTAGGTGATCCGGCTCCAGGCCAGATCGGTGTCGCCGGGCGCGTAGGTGGCATGCCTGCCGCGGATGGTGGCCTGCGGGTCGGGGGCGTAGGTGGCATCGGTGATCCGGCGGATCGCCAGCCTGCCCACCGAATCCCTGGACGGGAACTCCGGCGCCCCGCGCGGCCACCACGCCACCACCGGGGTGTCGGGCAGCAGGAACGGCACGACCACACTGCTCTCGTGGCTGACCAGCCGACCGGTCAGCCGCAGCACGATCACCTCGGCCGCGCCCGCGTCGCCGCCCACCCGGATCTGGGCGTCCAGCCTGGTCTCGGCGTCGCGGTCGCCGCGGGCGAGAACCACCACGCGACAGGGATGTTCCCGGCTGGCGTCGTTGGCCGCGTCGATCGCGTCCTCGGCCTCGGAACTGGCCAGCGTGCACACCACCAGCGTCAGCACCCGGCCCTGGGTGATGACGCCGTTGCTCTCCCGCAACTGCACCAGCCGCTTGGACACCGCGCCGGTGGTGGTGTCGGGCATGTCGATGATCACGGCCGCCGCCATTCCCGCCCGGTGCGGGCGAGCATCTCGTCGGCCGAGGCCGGACCCCAGGTGCCCGCCTCGTACGGCTCGGGCGCGCCGTCGGCGGCCCAGTGCGCGAGCACCGGATCCAGGATGCGCCAGGACAATTCGACCTCCGCGTTGACCGGGAACAGCGACGGCACCCCGAGCAGCACGTCGAGGATCAGCCGCTCGTAGGCCTCGGGAGAGGACTCGGTGAACGACTCGCCGTAGCTGAAATCCATGTTGACGTCACGGACCTCCATGCTCGAGCCCGGCACCTTGGAGCCGAACCGCATGGTGATGCCCTCGTCCGGCTGCACCCGGATGACCAGCGCGTTCTGCCCGAGCTCCGCGGTCATGGTCTGGTCGAAGGGCAGGTGCGGGGCGCGCTTGAAGACCACCGCGATCTCGGTGACCCTGCGGCCGAGGCGTTTGCCGGTGCGCAGATAGAACGGCACACCCGCCCAGCGTCTGGTGTCCACCTCGAGGGTGATCGCGGCATAGGTCTCGGTGGTGGAGTTCGGGTCGAAGCCGTCCTCGTCGAGCAGGCCGACCACCTGCTCGCCGCCCTGCCAGCCCGCCGCGTACTGTCCGCGCGCGGTGGTCTCGTCCAGCGGCTCCACCAGTTTGGTCGCCGAGAGCACCTTGATCTTCTCGGCCTGCAACTGCTTGGGTTCGAAGCTGATCGGCTCCTCCATCGCCACCAGCGCCAGCAGTTGCAGCAGATGGTTCTGGATCACGTCACGCGCCGCGCCGATGCCGTCGTAGTACCCCGCGCGACCGCCGAGACCGATGTCCTCGGCCATGGTGATCTGCACGTGGTCGACGTAGTTGGCGTTCCAGATCGGGTCGAACAGCTGGTTGGCGAAGCGCAGCGCCAGGATGTTCTGCACCGTCTCCTTGCCGAGATAGTGGTCGATGCGGAAGACCGTCTCCTCCGGGAACACCCGGTTGACCAGGGCGTTCAGCTCGACCGCGCTGTCCAGGTCGTGCCCGAACGGCTTCTCGATGACCACCCGCCGCCACGGCTGCCCGCCGTTGGCGTCGGGCTCGACCGGGCCGGCCAGCTTGTGCTCGGAGAGCTGGTCGAGCACCAGCGGGAACATGTCCGGCGGAATCGACAGGTAGAAGGCGTGATTGCCGCCGGTGCCGCGCTCCTTGTCCAGCTGCGCGAGCGTCTGGGCCAGGGTGGCGAAGGCGGCGTCGTCGTCGAAGGAACCCTGCACGAACCGGATGCCCTCTGCGAGGTGGTCCCAGACTTCCTGGCGGAACGGGGTGCGCGCGTTCGCCTTGACCGCCTCGAGCACCACCTGCGCGAAGTCCTCGTGCGCGTAGTCGCGGCGCGCGAACCCGACCAGGGCGAAACCGGGGGGAAGCAGCCCCCGGTTCGCCAGGTCGTAGATGGCGGGCATCAGTTTCCGGCGCGAGAGATCACCCGTGACGCCGAAGATCACCAGGCCACACGGGCCCGCGATCCGCGGGACCCGCTTGTCTCGTTCGTCGCGCAGCGGATTGCGCCAGGCCTTCGCGGCCCGTGCCTCGGCGGACCGGGCTCCGTTCGCCCGGGCGGAAGCCGTGCCCGCCACGCTCAGCTCTCGCTACCGGCCGCGCGCAGCTCCTGCGCGGTGGCGGTCAGCAATTCCTCCCAGGACTGTTCGAACTTCTCCACGCCCTCGCGTTCGAGCTGCGCGAACACGTCGTCCAGGTCGATGCCGACCGACTTCAGCCGCTCGAACACCTCGGCCGCCTCGGCGGCGGTGCCGCTGACGGTGTCGCCACGGACCTCGCCGTGGTCGGCGACGGCCTCGAGGGTCATCTCCGGCAGGGTGTTGACCGTGTTCGGCGCGACCAGTTCGGTGACGTAGAGGGTGTCCGGGTAGTCCGGGTTCTTCACACCGGTCGAGGCCCACAGCGGGCGCTGCTTCAACGCGCCCGAGGAGGCCAGGTGCTTGTAGGTGGACGCGTGCGCGCCCGCGTTGTCGAACACGTCCAGGTACTCGGCGTAGGCCAGCCGGGCGTTGGCCACGCCCGCCTTGCCGCGCAGCGCCAGCGCCTCCTCGGTGCCGATCGCCTCCAGTCGCTTGTCGATCTCGGTGTCCACCCTGGACACGAAGAACGAGGCGACCGAATGAATCCTGGCCAGGTCGTGACCGGCGGTGCGGGCCCTGCGCAGGCCGTCGAGGTAGGCGCCCATCACCGCGCGGTAGCGCCGCACCGAGAAGATCAGCGTCACGTTCACGCTGATGCCCTCGCCGATCACCGAGGTGATGGCGGGCAGGCCCGCCTCGGTGGCCGGGATCTTGATGAACAGATTCGGCCGGTCGACGGTCTTCCACAGGTCGATCGCCTGGGCGACGGTCTTGTCGGCGTCGAAGGCGAAGCGCGGGTCCACCTCGATGGACACCCGGCCGTCCTTGCCGCCGGTGGTCTCGTACACCCCGGCCAGCACGTCGCAGGCCTCGCGCACGTCGTCGGTGGTGATGGTGCGGATGGCCGCGTCGGCGTCGGCGCCCGCCGCGGCCAGCTCCTTCAACTGCTCGTCGTAGGCGTGGCCCTTGCTGAGCGCGCCCTGGAAGATCGTCGGGTTGGTGGTGACCCCGACGACGCCGCGGGTCTCGATCAGCTCGGCGAGATTGCCGCTGCGGATGCGATCGCGCGACAGATCGTCGAGCCAGACCGACACCCCCGCCGCGGCCAGTGCCGCGATGTTCTCGTTCTGTGCCATGGCGCTTGCTATCCCTTCACGTTCTCCAGCGTGCGCTGCGCGGCCGCGACGACGGCTTCCTCGGTGAGGCCGAACTCGCGGAACAGCGTCTTGAAGTCCGCCGACGCGCCGAAGTGCTCGATCGAGACGATCTCGCCCGCGTCACCGGCGAACCGGTGCCACGGCATCGCGATACCGGCCTCGACGACCACGCGGGCGCGCACCGAGGGCGGCAGCACTTCGTCGCGGTAGGCCTTGTCCTGCGCGTCGAACCACTCCACGCACGGCATCGAGACCACGCGGGTGCCGATGCCCTGCGCCTCCAGCGTAGTGCGCGCGGCCACCGCCATCTGGAGCTCGGAACCGGTGGCGATCAGGATGACCTGCGGGGTGCCGGTCGAGGCCTCGGCCAGCACGTAACCGCCCTTGGCGACGCCCTCGTAGCTGGTGCCCTCCAGGATCGGCAGGTCCTGGCGGGTCAGCGCCAGCGCCGACGGGCCGTCCTGGTGCGGCGGCTCGGAGACCGAGAAGTGCGAGCTGTGCTCGGCGGAGTCGCGTTCGAGGATGGTCCGCCAGGCGTAGGTGGTCTCGTTGGCGTCGCCGGGCCGCACCACGTTCAGGCCGGGGATGGCGCGCAGCGCGGCCAGGTGCTCGATCGGCTGATGGGTCGGGCCGTCCTCGCCCAGGCCGATGGAGTCGTGGGTCCACACGTAGATGGCGGGCACCCGCATCAGCGCGGCCAGCCGGACCGCGGGGCGCATGTAGTCGCTGAACACCAGGAAGGTGCCGCCGTACGGGCGGGTCGGGCCGTGCAGGGCGATGCCGTTGAGGATCGCGCCCATCGCGTGCTCGCGCACACCGAAGTGCAGGGTGCGGCCGTACGGCTCGGCCTTCCACATACCGGTGGAGATGGCCTCGGGGCCGAAGCTGGGCTGGCCGGGCATGGTGGTGTTGTTGGACTCGGCCAGGTCGGCCGAGCCGCCCCACAGCTCGGGCAGCACCGGCGCCAGCGCGGCCAGCACCTTGCCGGAGGCCTTGCGGGTGGCCATGCCCTTCGGGTCGGGCTCGTGCACCGGCAGCGCGTCGGTCCAGCCCTCGGGCAGCCTGCGCGCGGCCAGGCGGTCGAACAGGGCCTTGTGCTCCGGGTTGGCCTCGGCCCACGCGTCGAACCGCTCCTGCCAGGCCTTGTGCGCCGCCGCGCCGCGCTCGACGGCCTTGCGGGTGTGCGCGATGACGTCGGCGTCGACCTGGAAGGTCTGCTCGGGATCGAAGCCGAGCGCCTTCTTGGTGGCGGCCACCTCGTCGGCGCCCAGCGCGGCGCCGTGCGAGGCGCCGGTGTTCATCTTGTTCGGGGCCGGGTAGCCGATCACGGTGCGCAGCAGGATGATCGACGGCTTGTCGGTCACGGCCCTGGCCGCCTCCACCGCCGCCTCGATCGCCACCACGTCCTCGCCGCCGAGCACGGTCTGCACGTGCCAGCCGTAGGCCTCGTAGCGCGCGGCCACGTCCTCGGTGAAGGCGATGGTGGTGTCGTCCTCGATGGAGATCTTGTTGTCGTCGTAGAAGACGATCAGGTTGCCCAACTGCTGGGTGCCGGCCAGCGAGGACGCCTCGGCGGTCACGCCCTCCTGCAGGTCGCCGTCGGAGGCGATGACGTAGATGTGGTGGTCGAACGGGCTCTGCCCGGCGGCGGCGTGCGGGTCGAACAGACCACGCTCACGACGCGCGCCCATCGCCATGCCGACCGCCGAGGCCAGACCCTGGCCGAGCGGGCCGGTGGTGATCTCCACGCCGTCGGTGTGCCGGAACTCCGGGTGGCCCGGCGTCAGCGAGCCCCACTTGCGCAGGTTCTTCAGGTCCTCCAGCTCCAGGCCGAAGCCGGCCAGGTACAGCTGGATGTACTGGGTGAGGCTGGAGTGACCACACGACAGCACGAACCGGTCGCGGCCGACCCAGCTCGGATCGCTCGGGTCGTGGCGCATCACGCGCTGGTAGAGGGTGTAGGCCAGCGGCGCCAGGCTCATGGCGGTGCCGGGGTGGCCGTTGCCCGCCTGCTGGACGGCGTCGGCGGCGAGGACGCGGACCGTGTCGACGGCCTTGGTGTCGAGATCGGTCCAGTCGTCCGGGTGGTTCGGCTGAGTGAGGGCGCGGATGTCGTCTGTCACTGACACGACCGGGATTCTCCTGACATAGGGTCTCGCAGGCGGAAGAGGCGATTTACCACAACACCCTAACTTGTGGCTGCCTGGTCGAACGGCGCGGAGGCGGGCCTGTGGGCGGGGCGAACCCCGGCAGGGTCTACCATCCTTTGTAGTAGTGGCCTGGCCGCACGGGTTGTGCGTCCGTGAACAGCGAGAATCGAGCGGGCTGCTTTTTCTATGCCGGATTGGATGCACAGCGTGCGAGGAGTGACAGTGCGGATCGGTCAACAGCCCGGTGCCGGTGGAGGTGCGCACGGCTCCTCTCCGGCAGTGCTCGCCGATCGCTTCACCGGAGACGGCCTGGCCTCGCGGGCGATGCGCCGGGTGCTGGCCTATCTGGCGCTGACCAAGCCGCGCGTGATCGAGCTGCTGCTGGTCGCCACCATCCCGACGATGCTGCTCGCCGATCGAGGCGAGGTCGACATCCGGCTCATCCTGGTCACCCTGTTCGGCGGCTGGATGGGCGCGGCCAGCGCCAACACCCTCAACTGTGTGGCCGACGCCGACATCGACAAGGTCATGAAGCGCACCGCCAAGCGGCCGCTGGCCAGGGAGGCGGTGCCCACCCGCAACGCCTTCGTCTTCGGCCTGACCCTCGGCGTGGCCTCCTTCGCGTGGCTGTGGTGGCAGGCCAACCTGCTCAGCGGCGCGCTGGTGGTGCTGACCATCCTGTTCTACGTCTTCGTCTACACCCTTGGCCTCAAGCGCCGCACCGCGCAGAACGTGGTGTGGGGCGGCGCGGCCGGATGCATGCCCGCCCTGGTCGGCTGGGCGGCGGTCACCGGCACCATCGGCTGGCCCGCGATCGCGTTGTTCGCGGTGATCTTCTTCTGGACGCCGCCGCACACCTGGGCGCTGGCCATGCGCTACAAGGAGGACTACCGCGCGGCCGGCGTGCCGATGCTGCCGGTGGTGGCCTCCGAGCAGACCGTCACCAAGCAGATCGTCATCTACACCTGGCTCACGGTGCTCGCCACGCTGGTCCTCGTCCCCGCGACCGGCGTGATCTACACCGCCGTCGCGGTGGTGGCCGGCGCCTGGTTCCTGCTGATGGCGCACCAGCTGTACTCCGGCGTGCGCCGCGGCGAGTCGGTGAAGCCGCTGCGGCTGTTCCTGCAATCGAACAACTACCTCGCGGTGGTGTTCTGCGGCCTCGCGGTGGACTCGGTGCTGGGCTGGGACACCATCGGCAGCTTCTTCAGCTGAGTTCTTCCGACTCGATCGCGCCGATGTAGCCGTCCGGGCGGACGAGCACACGGACCCCTTCGGTCGCGGCGTACGCCGCGTGCGCGTGTCCGTCGACATCCAGCAGATGCGGGCCGTCGACCCGCGTGCCAGGGCGGACGACGGTAGCCGTGCTGCGCGCGGTCTCCCATGCGGCGCTGGTCAACGACGAATTCGCGCAGCAGGTGGCGGTGTTCGGGGCCGGGCAGCGCGCCGATGTCGCCGATCACGTGGCGGACTTCGCCGAACGCGGGCTGCGGCTGCCGAGCACCGCCGATGCCGGCCTGGCGATGATGTTCCTGCTCGCGCAGAGCCTGCTGACGGCAGTGGAAGAAGGCAGCGTCGAACTGACCGACGAGCAGGCCGTGGAGGGTTTGACCCGTTTCGTGTACCGCGGCCTCACCGGCAGGGATCACTGAGGCGCGCCGCTCGTTCAGGGGATGAGCACGATGGATCCGGTGGTCTTGCGGCCCTCGAGATCGCGATGCGCTCGTTCGGCCTCGGCGAGGGGGTAGGTGGCGCCGACGCGGATCGTCAGGCTGCCGTCTGCGATGGCGTCGAGGACGGCGCCCGCGCGCCACAGGATCTCCTCGCGGTCGCGGGTGAAGTGGGCGAGGCTGGGCCGGGTGAGACAGACCGAGCCCGCCGCGTTGAGGCGCTGCGGGTCGAACGGCGGGACCGGTCCGCTGGCGGCGCCGAACAGGGCAAGCGTGCCGCGCACCCGCAACGAGTCGAGACTGGCGTCGAAGGTGTCCTTGCCGACCCCGTCGTAGACGGCGGCCACGCCCTCGCCGTCGGTCAGGGCGCGCACTCGCCCGGCCAGGTCGGGGCCGTAGCGCAGCACCTCGGCGGCGCCCGCCTCGCGGGAGAGCTCCTCCTTCTCGTCGGAGGAGACGGTGGTGATCACCCGGACGCCGCGCGCGACGGCGAGCTGGGTGAGGATCAGGCCGACGCCGCCCGCACCCGCGTGCACGAGCACGGTCTCGCCCTTCTCCGGCTTGTACACCGACTCGAGCAGGTAGTGCGCGGTCATGCCCTGCAACAGCACCGAGGCGGCCACCGGCGGGTCGATGCCCTCGGGCACCGGCACCACCACGTCGGCCGGGACGGTCACCAGTTCGGCGTAGCTGCCCGGACCGGCCGCCCACGCCACCCGGTCACCGACGGCGACATCGCGCACCCCGGCGCCGACCTCGCGCACCACGCCGGTGCCCTCCGAGCCGGGAACGTAGGGCAGGTCGGTGGGGTAGAGGCCGGTGCGGAGGTAGGTGTCGATGTAATTGACACCGATCGCCTGCGTCTCGACCAGCACCTGGCCGGGGCCGGGAGCGGGGTCGGGCAGTTCGGTGGCGACGAGGACTTCGGGTCCGCCGTGCTCGGAAACCTGAATGGCGCGCAGGGATCCAGTTCTACCCCGGCCCGCCCTCGCCGAACCGGACAGGTCGGCCACCGGTCGCGTCCTACCGGTCGGTAAACTCGCTCACATGAGCGTTGAGACCGCCCCCGCCCGCGTCGAAGTGCCGAGCTCCGTGGTGAATTCGGTCAAGGGCTTCGTGGCCGCCCACGGTGGTTCGGCCACCGCCGTCCTGCAGCCGATCGGCCGCGTCGGCGTCCGGGTCACCCTGGTCGGGGCCGATGGTGTGCTCGGCGACCGGGTCGTGGCCGACCTGCCCACCGCGCACAAGCTGGTCGAGATCGTCGACGGCCTGACCGCGAGCGAGGAGTGGGAGCGCGAGCTCACCTCCGTGGTGACCCCGCGCAAGGGCCACTGGGCGAAGATGGCCGGCTGGGTCGCCGGGCAGAAGCGCTTCCCGAAGGCGCGCAACGAGAAGTAGCCGCCGGTGCGCTGATTCGCGGTGAAGAACTCGCCGCGAGTTACGCATACTTTGTCGCGCCCCCATCCGCCGGGTTAGCGTTTGCGTACGCGGCTGTACCTAGAAACCGGTCGGCACGCGTCGAGGCGATCGGGCAGCGGGATGGCACGGCGAGTGAGCAGTGAATCGGTGGTCGCGGGCAGTACTCGCTGCGACCGCTGTGGGTCGGTCATGCGGTGCGCCGTACGACAGGCCATCATCGACGGGCGGTTGCGCTCCGAAGTCGAGAGCACCTGCGCCGCCTGTGGCAACGGGTGGGCCACCTGCTCGGACGGTGCCGACGACTATGTGCGCTCGGCCCTGCTGGCCGCGCACGGACCGAGCCGCCTGCGGCTGGCGGACGGCCCCTTCGACGACGACGCGCTGCTGCTCGGCCTGCTGCGCCGATACGGCGGGGGCGGACTGTTCGAGGTCAACGCGAAAGTCGCCGAGTTGCGCACGATCGGCTGCACCGGCACCGCGGTGGAGATGGAACTGCTGGCGCGCGTGCTGCGCGCCGCGGGCTACTCGGTCGTCCTGGAGGGGCCACGGCCCAGTGGTCAGACCGGCGACACCGCCTGATCGCGCGCACTCGGGGCGGAGATCGAAGCGGTCCCGGTTGCTCTGGTGCGCAGCGACGCCCACAGCGCCGCGGTGGCCGCGGTGCACGCGGCCGCACCGCCGACGTGCAACACCACCAGCACCTCGGGAACATTCGTCCAGTACTGCACGATGCCGATCAACGCCTGCCCGCAGACCAGGCCGAGCAGGACGAACAGCCTGGTGCGGATCGCGCGCGTGATGCCGACGGCGTAGAGACCGAAGCCGAGCCCGATCAGCAGCGCGAGATAGCCCACCAGCAGCTGCGAATGCAGGTGCACCAGGGTGACGATCTCCACCTCGAGCCGCTCGACCACGCGGTCGATGCTCTTGTCGCCCGCGTGCGGGCCCGCGCCGGTCACCGTGGTGCCCGAGATCAGCACCGCCGACAGCGCGACGCCGGCGAGCACGGTCAGCCAGCGCAGCGGGGCGGGCGCGTGGGTCACGGTCTGCCCGTCGTCGGGTTCGCCGATGCGGGCGTAGAGCACCGTCGCCAGCCACACCATGACCATCGAGGCCAGCAGGTGCACCGCGACGGTCCACCACAGCAGCCCGGACAGCACCGTGATGCCGCCGATGATCGCCTGCACCACCGTGCCGCCCGGCATGAGCCAGGCGTAGACGAGGACCGTGCGCCTGCGGCGGGCGCGGGTCACCGCGAGCACCACCAGCGCGGCGAACAGGGTGACCAGGAAGGTCAGCATCCGGTTGCCGAACTCGACCGCCTGATGGATGACCTCGACCTCGCCGACCCCGACCGGGGTGAACGAGCCGGGGAAGCACTGCGGCCAGGTGGGGCAGCCGAGACCGGAGGCGGTGACGCGCACGATCGCGCCGGTCACCGAGATGCCCGCCTGGCTGAGCAGGACCGCCAGGGCGATCAGCCGCTGTGTCCGCAGCGAGGGCAGTGGGAGCTTGTCGACGAGTCCCAGGAAGGCGCGATACAGCACCCGACGATGGTAGCCATCGGCGCGAAGGCGCTCGCACCCGGTCTACTACATGGCGTCGTTAGATGTGGCGCGCCCTACTCGAAGCGGAACCAGCGCGCCGCCAGCGCCCCGCAGACCAGGCCCCACACCGTCAGCACCGCCACGCCGAACAGGTCGACCGCGCCCTTCAGCGCCTGCTCCAAGGTCTCGGCCAGCGCGCCCGACGGCACCAGCCGCACCAGCACGTCCACCACGGTCGGCAGGTCGTCGGAGGTGAAGACGATGCTCGCGATGCCGAGCATGACGAACCACAGGATGTTGGCCAGCGCCAGCACGATCTCGGCCTTGAGGGTGCCGCCGAGCAGCAGGCCCATCGCCACGAACACGGCCGTGCCGAGCGCGATGATCACCGCGCCGAGCGCCAGCCCGCCGAGGCCGGGCCGCCAGCCGAGGGCCACGCCGATCGCGCCGAGCAACACCGCCTGCAACACCACCACGATGAGCACCGCCGCACACTTGCCCGCGATGATGCCCCAGCGCGGCAGCGCGGTGGCGCCGAGCCGTTTGAGCGCGCCGTAGCGGCGGTCGAAGCCGACCGCGATGGCCTGGCCGGTGAAGGCGGTCGACATGACCGCCACCATCATCACCGCGGGCACGATGGTGTCGACCTTGGCGTCGGCGACATCGCCGAAGGGCAGCAGGGTCAGCCCGACCAGCAGAGTGATCGGGATGAGCATGGTGAGCAGCAACTGCTCGCCGTTGCGCAGCAGCAGCTTGAGCTCGAGCCGGGTCTGCGCGGCGAGCATGGCCGCGCGCGTGCTCGGGCGCGGGCCGGGGGCGAAGGTGCCTGCCGCGAAGCGGTTCGTGGTCAGGTCGTGCTGGGTCATCGCAGGTCCCGTCCGGTCAGTTCGAGGAAGACGTCTTCGAGCCTGCGCTGGTCGATGCGGATGTCGGTGGCCAGCACGTTCATTCTCGCGCACCAGGAGGTGACGGTGGCCAGCACCTGCGGGTCGATCTCGCCCTCCAGCAGGTAGGAGCCGGGGGAGACCTCGCGCGGGGTGAATCCCTCGGGCAGCGCGGTGCGCAGCAGCTCCAGGTCCAGCCGGGGCGGCGCGGTGAAACGCAGCTGGCCCGCGGCGCCGTGCGCGGTCACCTCGGCGGGCGTGCCGGAGGCGACGATGCGGCCGTGGTCGATGATGACCAGCTGGTCGGCGAGCTGCTCGGCCTCGTCCATCATGTGCGTGGTCAGCACCACGCTCACCCCGTCGCGGCGCAGGGCGTCGATGAGTTCCCAGACGATCAGCCGCGCCTGGGCGTCCAGGCCCGCGGTCGGCTCGTCGAGGAAGACGATCTCCGGGCGGCCGACCAGCGCGCAGGCCAGCGCCAGCCGCTGCTGCTGGCCGCCGGACAGCCGCCGGTAGGGGGTCTTGCGGTTGTCGCGCAGGCCGAGCACGTCGAGCAGCCAGTCCGGGTCGAGCGGATCGGCGGAGTAGGAGGCGACCAGATCGAGCATCTCCCCGGCGCGCGAGCCGGGGTAGGCCCCGCCGCCCTGCAACATCACGCCCATGCGCGGGCGCAGCCGCTCGGAGTCGGCGATCGGGTCGAGGCCGAGCACCCGCACACTCCCGGCGTCGGGGCGGACGAAGCCCTCGCACATCTCCACGGTGGTGGTCTTGCCCGCGCCGTTGGGGCCGAGCAGCGCCAGCACCTGCGCCTGCTCGACCTCGAAACCGAGACCGTCGACGGCGGCGGTGTCGCCGTAGTGTTTGACGACGTCCTGCACGCGTACAGCGGGTCCGGTGGCTGCGCTCACGAACAGACACCGTAAGCCGTGCTCGGCTGTGACCGAGCCGACACCCCCGTCGGCGCGCGCCAGGGCAGCGCGTTGCGGGTGAGCACGATGAACAACACGCACACCACGGTGGTCGCGATCGCCGCCCCGACGATCTGGAACACCTCGAGGTCGGCGCCGCGCGGCATCTGCAGCACACTGACCACCGCCGACAGCGCCACCGCGGGCAACCGGAAGACCGGCCGGGTGGCCCATGCCGCCAGCGGCACGATGGCCCACAGCAGGTACCAGGGCTGCACCACGGGGAACAGCAGCACGATCGCGCCGAGCGAGACGCCGAGCGCCCCGACCGGGTGCAACCGCCCGGTGCCGGTGGCCACCAGCATGCGCACGGTGATGAAGGCGGCGGCCGCGGCCGCGATCGGCCGGGTGATGCTCAGCAACGCGGTGGTGTGGTCGCCGAGTCCGAGCAGCACGCCGCCGAAGCCGGTGATCACCCCGACCGCGGTGGGCAGCGACATCCAGCTGCGCACGGCGCTCGCGGTGTTGAGGGTGTGCACCCAGCCGAAGCCGAGACCGCTGGCCGCGGAGACGAACAGCGTCGCCCCGAGCGCTATCGCGCACAACAGCGCCGCCGCGGTGAACAGCGCGCGCGGGCCGCCGCCCCAGCGTCTGGCCAGCGCCATGCCGACGAATCCCATGGCGATGATCGAGGTGATCTTGATCGACGAGGACAGCGCGATCGCCAGCGCGCCGCCGACCAGCAGCGCGTAGGCTCGCCCGTCGAATTCCGCGCAGTCCTCGATGGCGCGCAGCGTGAACTCCACGCCGGCCAGCATCAGGCCGATCATGAGCGCGTCGTTGTGCACGCCGCCGACCAGGTGGAACAGCACGAGCGGATTGGCGGCGCCCAGCCACAGCGCCGCCACCGGCGCCACCCCGCAACGCACCGACAGCCGAGGCAGCGCCCACACGATCAACGCCACGCCCGCCAGCGCCAGCGCCCGGTGCACCCAGACGCCGAGAATGATGTTGTCGCCGGTCAGCTCGGCGATGCCGCGGCCGACCCACAGGAACAGCGGGCCGTACGGCGAGGGAGTGTCGCGCCAGATGGTCGGCACGTTGTTGGTGAGCACGTTGTCGATGCCCAGGCCCGCGACCGGGCCCTCCTTGTACGGGTCGATGCCGCGCGCGGCGATCTCGCTCTGCGCCAGGTAGGAGTAGACGTCGTTGCTGAACAGCGGCGGGGCCACGCTGAGCGGGATGATCCACAGCAGCAGCGTGCGGTCCATCTGCGAGCGGGTCAGCCGGTGCCGGGGCGTGCCGGCGAAATTGCCGATGGCGAAGCGGCCGAGCAGCAACCAGGCCAGCACGACGACCACCGCGCCGATCATGCACATGGCCAGCGAGCCGGTGTGCGCGCGGGCGAAGAATCCGAGCACGCGCACGCCGGAGGTGGGATTCTGGTGCACCGGCTGCGCGCCGATGCCGAGCGCGCTGATGGCCATCAGGACGGTGCCGGTCGCGCCGAGCAGCCGGATCCGGTCCAGCTGGACCACTTCTCGTCGGTCGAGCTCGGGGACCTCCCGCTCGTCACGATGCAGCACCGCGATGGTGTGATCGGCGGCGGGCACGTCGAGTCCGAGTGCCCGGCGCCCCAGAGCCAGTGTCTTGCGCCGCGCGCCCTCCAGTACCGCCACGCGGAGGAGCCTAGTGCGCGCCCGTCGCCCGCCACGACTGTGGCGAAGCTCGCAGCCGATCACGGCGTTTTCTGAGGTCACCCTTATTAGATTTCGGGAAGGAATTCCGCCACACTGATGTTGTGAAAACCGTGGGTTTGCGGAAGGACGATGCCGGAACCGGTCGCGCGACGACCGGCGCCGCGTTGTCGGCCGCGCCCGAGGGGCACACCCGCGCGGCCATCGTCCAGCTGCTGCTGGAAGAGGGGCCGATCACCGCGACGGCCATCAGCGACCGGCTCGGTCTCGCCCCCGCCGGGGTGCGCAGGCACCTGGACGCGCTGATCGAATCAGGCCAGGCCAGGGCGGTGCGCGCGGCCGCGTGGCAGCGCAAGGGGCGTGGTCGTCCGGCCAAGCGGTACCAGCTCACCGCCGCGGGGCGCGGGCAGCTCGGCCACGCCTACGACGATCTCGCGGGCGCGGCGATCCGCAGGCTCGGCGAGATCGGCGGCGAGCAGGCCATCACCGATTTCGCGCGCAGCCGGGCCCGCACCATCGTGGCGGGCATCGAGCCGGTCACCGAGCACACCCCGGAACGCACCGAGGCCAAGGCCGAGGAATTGGCCGAGGCCTTCACCGGGTCCGGGTTCGCCGCCTCCACCCGCAAGGTGGGCGCGGGCGTGCAGATCTGCCAGCACCACTGCCCGGTCGCGCACGTGGCCGAGGAGTTCCCGCAACTGTGCGACGCCGAGCTCGAGGTCCTGCGCGAGGTGCTCGGCACCCATGTGCAGCGCCTGGCGACCATCGCCAACGGCGACTGCGCGTGCACCACCCACGTACCGCTGCTCCCGGTGGCGGCTCCGAGAACACCGCCGACGAGAACACCGCCGACGAGCACAGCATCATCCGAGCAAGCTGTTTCCCCCACCGCCGCACAGCCCGCGGCGGCAGCTCCGAACGACTCCGGAAGGAGTGCCGAATGACGACGACCGCAGCGGCCGGCAGCAATGCCGTCGCCCCCGACGCCGCGCCCCTGACCCAGGAAGAGACCATCGCCTCGCTGGGCAAGTACGGGTACGGCTGGGCCGACCCCGACGAGGCGGGCGCCAGTGCGACGCGCGGCCTGTCCGAGGCTGTCGTACGCGACATCTCGGCCAAGAAGAACGAGCCGGAGTGGATGCTCGAGCAGCGGCTCAAGGCGCTGCGTATCTTCGATCGCAAGCCGATGCCGAACTGGGGCTCGAATCTCGACGGCATCGACTTCGACAACATCAAGTACTTCGTGCGCTCGACGGAGAAGCAGGCCACCTCCTGGGAAGAGCTGCCCGAGGACATCAAGAACACCTACGACAAGCTGGGCATCCCCGAGGCGGAGAAGCAGCGTCTGGTCGCCGGTGTGGCCGCGCAGTACGAGTCGGAGGTCGTCTACCACCAGATCCGCGAGGACCTGGAGGCACAGGGCGTGATCTTCCTCGACACCGACACCGGTCTCAAGGAGCACCCGGAGATCTTCCAGCAGTACTTCGGCTCGGTCATCCCCGCCGGTGACAACAAGTTCTCCGCGCTGAACACCGCGGTGTGGTCGGGCGGCTCGTTCATCTACGTGCCGCCGGGCGTGCACGTCGACATCCCGCTGCAGGCCTACTTTCGGATCAACACCGAGAACATGGGCCAGTTCGAGCGCACCCTGATCATCGTCGACGAGGGCGCCTACGTGCACTACGTCGAGGGTTGCACCGCGCCGATCTACAAGTCCGACTCGCTGCACTCCGCGGTCGTGGAGATCATCGTCAAGAAGGGCGGCCGCTGCCGCTACACCACGATCCAGAACTGGTCGAACAACGTCTACAACCTGGTCACCAAGCGGGCCAAGGCCGAGGCGGGCGCGACCATGGAGTGGATCGACGGCAACATCGGTTCCAAGGTCACCATGAAGTACCCGGCGGTCTGGATGACCGGTGAGCACGCCAAGGGTGAGGTGCTCTCCATCGCCTTCGCCGGCGAGGGCCAGCACCAGGACACCGGCGCGAAGATGCTGCACCTGGCGCCGCACACCTCCTCGACCATCGTGTCCAAGTCGGTGGCGCGCGGCGGCGGCCGGGCCTCCTACCGCGGCCTGGTCCAGGTCAACAAGGGCGCGCACGGCTCGAAGTCCACGGTCAAGTGTGACGCGCTGCTGGTCGACACCATCAGCCGCTCCGACACCTACCCCTACGTCGACATCCGCGAGGACGACGTGACGATGGGCCACGAGGCCACCGTCTCCAAGGTGTCCGAGGACCAGCTGTTCTACCTGATGAGCCGCGGCCTGACCGAGGACGAGGCGATGGCGATGGTCGTGCGCGGCTTCGTCGAGCCGATCGCCAAGGAGCTCCCGATGGAGTACGCCCTGGAACTCAATCGCCTGATCGAACTGCAGATGGAAGGAGCCGTCGGCTAAATGAGCGAGCCTGTGAGCGAATCCAGCAAAACCGCCGTGCTTCCTTCCAACCTTGCCGAAGCCGCCGAGACTCGCACGCCCGCCGTCAACAAGGGCGAGGTGTTCACCTCCTTCGACGTGAACGCGTTCGAGGTGCCATCGGGTCGTGACGAGGCGTGGCGTTTCACCCCGCTGCGTCGCCTGCGCGGCCTGCACGACGGCAGCGCCGTGCGCGACGGGCGGATCACCGTCGAGGTGACCCCGGCCGACGGCGTGACCACCGAGACCGTCGACCGCGCCGACGAGCGCCTCGGCGCCGCCGGTGTGCCGGCCGACCGGGTCGCGGCGCAGGCCTACTCCGGCTTCGAGACCGCCACCGTGGTGTCGATCGGCAGCGAGGTCGAACTCGGCCAGCCCGTCACCGTGACGGTCACCGGCCCGGGCGCGGGCCGGACCGCCTACGG
>Ga0079224_100002250_pt1 | contig 23237 bp, 21 predicted proteins | sample Stecom2015_FD_80414 | JGI IMG/M metagenome (GOLD analysis project Ga0079224, IMG submission 80414) | Agricultural soil microbial communities from Utah to study Nitrogen management - Steer compost 2015 | ecosystem: Environmental > Terrestrial > Soil > Agricultural land | place: USA: Utah... | reverse complement strand
CTCGGGGTCGTCGAGATAACCACGCATGACGCTGTAGCCGCGGACCAGGACCTCGCCGTCGTCGGCGATGCGGACCTCGAGGCCGTCGCAGGGGGTGCCGACGGTGGTGGCGATCTGCTCGAAGGTGTCGCCGGGGCGGGAGGCGGTGGCGGTGCCCGCCTCGGTGAGGCCGTAGCCGGTCATGATCGTCTCGAACGGCAGCTCCTCGCGGATGCGGCGGATCAGCTCGACCGGGATGTCGGCCGCGCCCGTGACCGCCGCGCGCAGCGAGGACAGATCGTGGCCGCGATCGGCGGCCTCGAGCAGGCAGTGGTACAGCGTGGGCGGGCCGGGCAGCATGGTGACTCGTTCCCGCGCGACCAGTTCCAGCACCCGGTCCACGTCGAACACCGGCAGCGGCAGGATGGTGGCGCCGCGGATGAGCGAGGCGATCAGCCCGGCCCGGTAGCCGAAGGTGTGGAAGAACGGGTTGACGATCAGATACCGGTCGCCCCGGCGCAGGTCGGCCAGATCGCACCACTCGGCGTACATGCGCAACGACTGCCGGTGGTTCATCAGCACACCCTTGGACCGGCCGGTGGTGCCGGAAGTGAAGATGATGTCGGCGATGTCGTCGCCGGAAACCGCGCGCTCGAAAGGCGCGCCGTCGGCGAGGAAGCCGGACTTCAGGTCGATCACGGGCACGCCGTCGGGCGCGCTGTACTCGATGTCCAGAAAGCCCTGTTGCACCAGAACGGCTTTCGCGCCGCTGCGGGTGAGGATGTCGTCGGCCTCGGCCTGTTTGAACCGGCTGTTCACCGGCACCAGCACGCCGCCGGCGGTCAGCAGGCCGAAGGCGGCGATGATCCACTCCGCGGAGTTGGGGGCCCAGACGGCGACCCGGTCGCCCTTCTCGATGCCCGCCGCCGCGAAGGCCCCGGCCGCCCGGCGTATCCGGTCGACCAGTTCGATGTAGTTCAGCCGGAGATCCCCGTCGACGACCGCTTCGGCGTCGCCGAAGCGGTCGTCGGTGGACAGGACCATCTCCGGGATGGTCTCCCAGCTCACAGTCCGAGCAACCTCGCGAGATTGCCGCCCATGATGAGCGCCTGGTCCTGCTGGGACATGTTCTTGATCTCGTTGATGTAGCGGGCGGGCTCGGCCAGGCCCTCCGGGTGCGGGTAGTCCGAACCGAACAGCACCCGCTCCACGCCGATCAGGTCGGCCAGCGCCTCGAGGTCCTCCTCCCAGAACGGGCTGACGTGGATCATCCGCTTGACCGCCTCGACCGGATCGCCGCCGAAGCCCTCCGGCGCCTTCTTGTAGACGTCGGCGAGGTTCTCCAGCAGCGGCGGCAGCCAGGAGGCGCCGTTCTCGATGACGGCGATCTTCAGATCCGGGTGCCGGAACAGCGCGCCGTGGCACACCCAGGAGGCGACCGCGTCCTCGATGGCCCGCCACTCGCTGACCATGCGGAAGGTGTTGGTCTTGAACGGCAGCATCTCCGCACGGGCGCCCTCCCAGTCGGAGGTGTAGCGGGCGTAGCCGCTGTCGGAGGAGTGCATGGTGACCAGCAGGCCCAGTTCGGTGACTCGCTCCCAGAACGGATCGAACTCCGGCAGCGCGAACGAGCGCGAGCCGCCCCAGCCGGGGACGGGGGCCGGGCGCACCAGGATGGCGCGGGCGCCGCGCTCGGCCACCCACTCCAGTTCGGCCAGCGCCTTGTCCAGGATCGGCAGGCTGATCACCGGCACCGTGTAGATGCGGTTCTCGTAGTTGAAACCCCAAGTCTCGTACAGCCATTCGTTGAGGGCGTGCACGACGATGTGGATCAGTTCCGGGTCGTCGCGCATGCGCTCCTCGACCAGGCTGGCCAGGGTGGGGAACATCAGGGTGCGGTGGATCTTCAGCTCGTTCATGAGCTCGAGGCGCGGGCCCGGCTCGCGGAAGGCCGGGATCGAGCGCATCGGCTCGCCGAAGATCTCGCGCCTGCTCTTGCCCTCCGGGTTGCCGTTCTTGAAGTAGTCCTCCATGGCGCCCGGCCGCGCGACCACATCGAAGGTCGGGTTCGGGATGTACTCGCTGATCTGGCCGCGGATGGCGATCTTGGTGCGCCCGTTGACCTCCACGTACTGGATGACGCCCTGGTACTGCTTCGGCAGGAACTTCGTCAGCGCGTCCTGGGTCTCGTACAGGTGGTTGTCGGCGTCGAAGAGCTGGTACGGCAAGCCGAAGTCGCTCATGGAATCCTCCTAGTTCGTTTGAGAGAATCGTATTCTCATTCTGGGCGAGCCGCAATATCCTCGGGGCCGAGGGCCGGGCCCGAGGTGACCAGAGACCTTCGGACGGCGAACTTCTTGACCTTGCCGCTGGCGGTGCGCGGGAAGTCCTCGACCACGTGCAGCTGCTCGGGCCACTTCTGCTTGGCCACTCCCGCGGTGGCGAAATGCGCTCGCAGGGCGGACATGTCGGGAGCCGACGCCCCCGGCTGGAGTCGCAGCACGGCCGCTGTGCGCTCGCCGAGCCGTTCGTCGGGCACCGCGACCGCCACCGCCTCGGTCACCCCGGGCAGGTCGAGCAGGATCTCCTCGACCTCGAGCGCGCTGATGTTCTCCCCGCCGCGGATGATCAGATCGGCCTTGCGGTCGGTGATGGTCAGAAAGCCGTCGGCGTCGAGCGTGCCGATGTCGCCGGTGTGGTACCAGCCGTCGGTGTCGAAGGCGCGGGCGGTGAGCGCCGGGTCGGTGTAGCCCGCGCACAGATCCGGTCCGCGACTGAGGATTTCGCCGTCGTCGGCCAGTCTGATCTCGACGCCGGGCAGCGGGGCCCCGTCGGTGAACAGGCGTTTGTCCGCGGGGGCGCTGGGATGCGAGCCGGTGATCGACGGGTGCTCGGTGCTGCCGTAGGAGCGGTAGACGGTGATGCCGAGGCCGGCCAGGCGGGTGGTGACCGCCGCGGGCACCGACGCGCCGCCCAGCCCGGCGTAGCGCAGATAGGGCAGGTGTGCCGGAGTGTAGCCGGGATGGTCGAGCAGGCTGGTCATGTAGTAGGCGACGCCGCCGCCGACGGTCAGCTCGCGTTCGGTCATCAGCGTCAGCACCCGGCCCGGGTCCCAGACGTCGGTCAGGTTGACCGGCAGCCGATCCAGCACCGGGATGAGGAAGGCGTTGACCATGCCGATGAAGTGGCCGACCGGCGCGGCGGTGAGCTGGTGACCGCGATCGCGCGGATACATGCCCGCGAGCTGTCGGGTCTCGTGGCCCAGCGTCAGGTGGCTGTGCACCACGCCCTTCGGGTCGCTGGTGGTGCCGGAGGTGAAGGCGATGAGCGCCGCGCTCGCGGGATCGGCGGTCAGCGTGCCCGGCATCGGCTCGGGGCCGAGCAGTGTCTCGAAGTCCTCGCCGACCATCGCCGCCACCGGCACGTCGGCGAGCAGCTGCTCGTCGACACCGTTGTCGCCGAGCAGCGTCGTGCCGACGAACACGCGCGGCCGCACCGCGCGCAGGATGTAGCCGACCTCCTTGCGTCCGTAGAAGTGCACGATCGGCACCACGGTCGCGCCGAGGAAGGCCGACGCCCAGAACACCATCGCCGCCTCCGTCCAGTTCGGCAGCTGGAAGGCCACCACGTCGCCGGGGCCGACGCCGCGCCCGCGCAGTCCCTCGGCCAGCCGGCGGGCGAGGTGTTCGACCTCGCGGCAGGTGCCGTGCCATGGCCGGATCGCGGAGTGCACGTGGAACTCGGCGCCGGGGGCGGCGGCCAGTTCTCTGGTCAGCAGTTCGCCGATGGTCTCGGGGATCCACCAGCCCTGCTCGTGGTACCGGCGGGCCAGCTCGTCCGGGATCGTGCGCATGGGATTCTCCCCTCTCACGCCTGTCCGAGGCACGAGCAAGTATATGATTCTCAGTGAGAGAGAATCATATTTTCGCGAGGGAGAACAAGATGGTGGAGCTCGAGGTGGACGATGGGCTCGCCGTCGTCACGATCAACCGGCCGCGGGCCCGCAACGCCATCGCCCCGGAGACGATGGGGCAACTCGAGCGGGTCCTCGACGAGGTCGAGAACGCCGGGGTGGTACGGGCGCTGGCGCTCACCGGTGCGGGGGATCGCAGTTTCGTCTCCGGCGGGGATCTGAAGAAGCTGGCCGAGCTGCGCACCGAGGAGCAGGCTGCCGAGATGGCCTGGCGGATGCGCCGGATCTGCGACCGGCTGGCCGGTTTTCGCGGCCCGGTGATCGCGGCGCTGAACGGGCACGCGCTCGGCGGCGGCGCGGAGGTGGCGGTGGCCGCCGACATCAGGATCGCGGCCGCGGACGTCAGGATCGGTTTCAATCAGGTCTCGTTGGCGATCATGCCCGCCTGGGGTGGGGCCGAACGGCTGGGGGCGCTGGTTGGCCGGGGGCGGGCGCTGATGCTCGCCGGTTCCGGCGCCGTGCTCGACGCCGCCGAGGCGCAGCGGATCGGGCTGATCGACCGCGTGCTGTCGCGCGGCGAATTCGACCGTGGCTGGCGGGATCTGGCGAGAGCGCTGGCCAACGGCCCCGCGGCGGAGATCAAACGCGTGCTGGCAGGTGTGCCCGCGGACGAGGCGGTGGCCGCCTTCGCCCGGCTCTGGGTGGCCGACGAACACTGGGTTGCGGCCGATCGCGTACTCTCGCGAGGCGCGACAGTCAAGTGAGGTACATCACATATGACGAAATTTGAGATGCCCGTCACTGATTCGAGAATGACCTTACTGTGTGTTCGGCGGTACCGTCCGGAACAGGCTCCGATCCCAGCCCCGAACTCGAGTTCCAGCCCGGACTCACCATGGGTCGCGGGCCGGGTGGGTAGTTCGAATCCGGTTCTTCCGTCGCGCGTTTCCCCGTCCACGTGCCGAGATCTCCGATCCATGCGGATCGGAGACGTGGGCGGCGTCCTGCCGGGGCGCGGTGATGGTGCGGCCGCCACATCTTGCTGTTCGACGAACGGGGATGGAACCCATGGCTGTACGAACCGTCGACCCCCTCACACCCCGCATCGCGGGCCCGAATTCCGTGGCCCGCTGGCGTGCGCACGCACGCAGGCACCCGCTGCGCTACCGCGTGGCGATGGTCGCGCCCCGTCCGATCGACGTCGTCCGGTCCGCGGGCGGCTGGCTGTTCGACCGTGCCACCGCGGGCTGGGAGGTGACCGTGCTGGTGCGCGAGCACACCCACATCCGGTCGCTGGAGATCCTGGGCGCCACGGTGCTGGACTTCGAACACGCGCTGGCCGGGCAGGTGCACGCCATCTGGCCGCAGACGCTGGCGATCGACCCGGCGATGTACACCTCCGACTCCCGGGTGCGCCGGGGTGTGCTCGGCTGCCTGGACACCGGCGAGATCGAGATCGGTGTGTGGGGCGAACTGCCCTCGGAGCTGGAAAGCCGGGTTTCCCCCACCGCCTACCGGATCAGCGTGGCGGGCAGAGCGTTCAAGAAATGCGCGCTGCGGGCAGCGGGGTGTCCGGGCGAGACGGTCACCACCGAGGAGTGGTTGCAGTTCTCCGAGACGCCCGCACCCGGCACGCAATGGGGGACACGCCTGGTCGCGGTGCGGTAGGCAGCACCGGGGGACGCCGTTCGGTTGCCGGCGTCGCGGTCGGCGACCCGCTCGGCCGCCCACCGCCGCACAGGGGGATGTCAGGGGCGCCGCGGCGTCGCCGGGCGACGACCACCCGGCCGGAACGTGGCCGGGTTGGCGGGGGCATCGATACGCAATTTCGCATTCGCAGTGATCCGACAATTTTGGCGGATATTCGTTCGCGATACCGTCCGGTATTCGTCGTGCGCATGCGGAATCGCGTACCGGTGGGTATTCGCCGTGCCGGTCCGTCATTTCGGTGGCCGCCATTCCTCGGCGCCGCGGGCGGACCGGTGCCGGCGAATATCTCTCGTCGATCGCGGCCGGCTGTCGTCGGCTCCTCCTTTTCGGCGGAGGAGGTGATGCGCCCCGCCGCGCCGTCGGCGTGAGGAGTGCGAATATATCCGTGGTTCAACACCTTCGGTTGGGAGCGTCGAGCCTCGTCTCGGTATCGCGGCGAGTGTCCGATTCGGCGATCCCGGAAAAAGTCGCGCCGATTTCCGGGTAATTCCTGGTGTTGTTGACTAAAACGTTCAGAAAACCCACACTTGGCGTGAGTGGCGATTCGGCCGATATCGGCCGGTTGTCCACGGCAATCGCCGAAGCCATTTTCTCCGGTTCGTTTCCGTCGTGTGCGAATCGCCCTGTCCCTCGGGACGCGGCGACCGCGCCCGGTCCGACCGGAGGCCGGACACGAGAGCTGACTTCCGATGACGCAGCAGGTCGCGACGCGAGAGATCGCGCAGTGGTGGCGCGGATACCTGCGCCGCCACCCGGTCGCCGCGCTGTCGACCGTCGGCGGGCAGTTCGTGCTCGGTGTGCGGGCCGTGCAGTACCTGGTGCTCGACGTGGTGACCGGGCGGTTCGCCTTCGCCGAATTCGTCCGGCAGTCGGCGTTCATGTCCTCCGCGGCGGTGCTGCCCACCATCTTCGTATCGCTGCCCATCGGGGTGACGCTGTCCATCCAGTTCGGCCTGCTGGCCGGGCAGGTGGGCGCGTCCTCGCTGGCAGGCGCGGCCAGCGGGCTGGCGGTGATCCGGCAGGGCGCGCCGATGGTGGCCGCGCTGCTCATGGCCGCCGCGGTCGGCTCGGCCGTGTGCGCCGACCTCGGCTCCCGCAAGATCCGTGACGAGATCGACGCGCTCGAGGTCATGGGCCTCTCGGTGGTGCGCAGACTGGTGGCGCCGCGGCTGGCCGCCGCGGTGCTGGTCGGCGTCTCGCTGACCGGGGTGGTGTGCTTCGTCGGCTTCCTGGCCGGCTACCTGTTCAACGTCTTCGCCCAGAACGGCGCGCCCGGCAGTTTCGTGACCACCTTCGCCTCCTTCGCCACCGTCGAGGACCTGGCGCTGACCCTGGTGAAGGCCGTGGTCTACGGCGCGATCGTGGCGGTGGTTGCCTGCGAGAAGGGACTGTCCACCCGAGGCGGTCCCGCCGGCGTGGCCGATGCGGTGAATTCCACTGTGGTGTCGTCGATCCTGCTGCTGATGGTGGTCAACGTGGTCTTCACACAGCTGTCGATGATCCTGTTCCCCCGGCAGGGGCTGTGATGGCCGCGCCGTACCACCCGCCGGGCACCAGGACGCTGCGCGCCGGCGCGAGCCGAGCCGGCGTGGCGCTGATGCGGGTCGGCCATCTCGGCACGTTCGCCTGGCGGGCGCTGGTGTCGATCCCGGTGGCGCTGCGGCACTATCGCGCCGAGTTCCTGCGCATCCTCGCCGATGTCAGCTGGGGCAACGGCTCGCTGGTCGTCGGCGGCGGCACGGCGGGGGTCATCATCGTGCTCGGCGCGGCGGGCGGGGCGATCGTCGGGCTGGAGGGCTACAACGCGCTGCACCTGCTCGGCATGGAACCCACCGTCGGACTGATCGCCTCCACGGCCTCCACCCGAGAGCTGGCGCCGATCATGGCGGGCCTGGCCTTCGCCGCGCAGGCGGGCTGCCGGTTCACCGCCCAGCTGGGCGCCATGCGCATCTCCGAGGAGATCGAAGCGCTGGAATCCATGGCGATCCGGTCGATCCCGTACCTGGTGAGCACCCGGCTGCTGGCGTCCATGCTGGCCATCGTCCCGCTCTACCTGATGTGCCTGGCGGTGAACTACCTGGCCGTGCAACTGGTGGTCGGGATGACCGGCAGCCTGTCGGCGGGCACCTACCAGCACTACTTCCAGCTGGTGCTCAACGGTCCCGACATCGTGTACTCGCTGATCAAGGCACTGCTGTTCGTCACCATCACCACGACCGTGCAGTGCTACCACGGCTTCTACGCCGCGGGCGGGCCCCAGGGCGTCGGCGTCGCCGCCGGACGCGCCATGCGCGCGGCCATCTCGCTCATGATCGTCGTCAACCTGCTGCTGACCGTCGCCCTGTGGGGCATCGGCGCCGGCGCGCGGCTCGGGGGGTGAGCATGGCGATCCTGTTCGACGCCGACGGCCGCGGTCCCACGGGGTTCTCCCTCGCCGGCCGAGGGCTGGCGTTGCTGCTGGTGATCGGCGCGGTGGTCGCGCTGCTGCTGATGAAGTCGACCGGCCGCTTCGACGACAGGGTCGAGGTGGTCGCGGTGCTCGACCAGCTCGGCGACGGGCTGCCGCCGCGTTCGGACGTCAAGTTCCGCGGCCTGCTCGTCGGCACGGTCGGCACGGTCACACCCGCGCTCGACGGCGGGCCCGCGCGGGTCGAGCTGGCACTGGAACCCGCCGCGGCCCGGCGCATCCCGGCCACCGTCACCGCCCGCGTGGTGCCGAGCAACGTCTTCGCCGTCTCCTCGGTCCAACTGGTCGACAACGGGCCGGGGCCCGCGCTGACCGAGCACGCCGAGATCCCGCAGGACCGCAGCCTGTCCACGGTCCAGTTGCAGACCGCGCTCACCGAACTGCGGGAGATCCTCGCCGCGGCCACCCGCGTCGGCGGCGATGCCACCGTGGGAGCGCTGGCGGCGGTGGCGCGGGCGACCGACCGCCGCGGCGCCGACATCGTGGCGGCGGGCGCGGCGGCGGTACGCATCACCGGAGAACTCGACGCGCTGCTCGCCCCCGGCGAGGGCGCGCCCACGCTGAGCCTGCTGGCCGAGGCGGTGCGCGGGCTCGAGCAGTCCGCTCCCGACCTGATCGACGCCCTGCACGCGGCGGTGGTGCCCATGCGGACCTTCGCCGAACACCAGGCGGCGCTGGCCGAACTCATGGGCGCGGGCGGGACCACGCTGGCCGCCGTCGACGGCGCGCTCGACCGCCAGGCAGGCCGGATCGACACCGTGCTCGGCGAATTGGCGCCGGTGCTCGACGTCTTCGCCGACGGCGCACCGACCCTCGGGCCGATCGTGGCCCGCTTCAACAAGCTGTCGGGGCTGTGGTTCTCGGAGTTCTACAACGCCGAACATCCGCGCGGCATCGGCAAGTTCCAGTTCCGGCTGACCCCGCACACCCGCTACACCCGCGCCGACTGCCCCCGCTACGGCGAACTCGAAGGCCCGAGCTGTGCCACCGCGCCCACCGAGTTCCCCGTCGAGGAGCTGCCCGAGACCATGGACCCCGGCGCGTACGCGGCCGAGCACCAGCCGGGCCCCGACCTGCCCGCCGACCTGCGCGCGCTGATCGAGCGGGTGCTCACCGGCGGCGGCAACGGCGCCGAGGCCCTGCTCGGGTCGCTGCTGGCCGACGGTCCCTTCCCCACCGGAGGCCGCTGATGAGCTATCGCAGACCCCTGATCGGCGTGAGCCTGTTCGTGACGGTGGCCTTCGCGCTGCTGTGGACCACCTACGTGACGCTGGACCGCCGCGTCGCGGGCGACACCCATGACTACAGCGCGGTCTTCAGCGACGTCAGCGGGCTGCGCGTCGGCGACGACGTGCGCATGGCGGGGGTGCGGGTCGGCCGCGTCGACGCCATCGAACTCGACGGCACGCTCGCCAGGGTCCGTTTCCGCGTCGAGGCGGGCCAGAAGCTCTACGGCGACACCCGCGCCGCCATCACCTACCAGAACGTCATCGGCCAGCGCTATCTGGGCCTGGTGAAAGCCGACCACGGCGACCCCGCCGAACTCGCGCCCGGCGCGGAGATCCCGCTCGAGCACACCGAACCGTCCTTCGACATCTCGGCCCTGCTCAACGGTTTCGAGCCACTGTTCGCCGGACTCGACCCGCACCAGGTGGACAACCTGACCGCCGCGCTGGTCACCGCCCTGCAGGGCGACAACGCCTCGCTGGTGCTGCTCGTCGAACAGGTCTCCGCGCTGGCGCAGGCGCTGGCGGGACCGGACCAGGTGCTCGGCGAGGTCATCGCCAACCTGAACCGGGTGGTGGGCAACCTGGCCGGACAGGCGGGGGAACTGGGTTCGCTGCTCGCGCGCTCCCGCGCCCTGGTCGACGGGCTCAGCGCACATCGCGACGAACTGCTCGGCGCGCTCACCACCGTCTCGGTCACCACCGACCGGATGGCGCGGGCGGTCGACGACATCGAGCCCGACCTGACCGGGATGCTCTACCGCGAACCGGGTTTCACCCGCCACTTCCAGGAGAACAAGCAGAACTTCGCCTATCTCGGGTTCAACATGCCCGCGTTGATGAAGGGGCTGGCCAGAGTGAGCCAGGAGGGCGCCTACCTCAACACCTATCTGTGCAATTTCGGCGTGACCGTGCTGCCCGGACTCAGCAACCTCGTGCCGACCGTCGTCGACCTCGCCACTCCGGGCGGCGAGGCCCAGTATTCGCCCGTGTGCAGGTGAGGGTTGTGATGTCGAGACGAATCCGGCGAAGTTTCCCGTGGCCGCGTCGGCTGCGAGGACTGCGGCTGCGCCCCTTGGAGGACTATCCGCGCCCGGCGCTCGGGGCGCTCGCGCTGGCCGTGCTGCTGGTCGTGGTGGCGGCGGCGGTGACGATAGGCACGAGCGATCCCGGCCGCGTCCGCTACGAGGCCGAGTTCGCGCAGGCCGCCGGCATCGCCGCCGGCGATCTGGTGAGCGTGGCCGGAGTGCCGGTCGGCGCGGTGGACGGGGTGCGCCTGGACGGTGACCGGGTCAGGGTGACCCTGGCGGTGGACTCCTCGGTGGCCCTCGGCGCGGACACGGGCGCGGCGATCGAGCTGACCACCCTGCTCGGCGCCCGCTACGTGGAGTTGCGCCCGGCGGGCGCGGGCGCGCTGCCGGACCGCCGCATTCCGTTGGCGCGCACCGAGGTCCCCTACGATCTGCAACAGGCGCTGGAGAACGCCACGGTCACCTTCGAGGACATCGACACCACCGCCGTCGCCGACTCCCTGGACAGCCTCGCCGGGCAACTCGACGGCATGCCCTCGGCACTGCCGCAACTGCTGGCCGATGTGCGCACCCTGGCCGCCGTCGTCGGCGACCGGCGCGGCGAACTCGGCGAACTGCTGGCGGGCACCCAGCGGCTGACCGAGACCTTCACCGGTCAGCGCGCCGACCTGGCCGCCGTCCTGAGCCGGGGACGAGACCTGCTCGCCGAGATCCTGGCCCGCGGCGAGGCGATCCAGCGGCTCATGGACGCCACCCGCAGACTGGCCGAACGGCTGGGCGAACTCGTGGTCGAGGACCGCCCGCAGGTCGACGAACTGCTCGACGGGCTCGGCGAACTGCTGGCCTCACTCGCCGACAACGACGCGCTGCTGCGCAACATCCTCGAGATCCTGCCCGTCCCGATCCGCAACTTCGCCAACGCCTCCGGCACCGCCAACGAGGTCGACTTCACCGCGCCCGCCGGGCCGATGATCGACTCCTGGATGTGCGCGCTGAGCGGGCGCGCGGTCGAGGGCGGCCTCGCCGCCTATCACGAGGACTGCCGATGAACGGTCACCTCCTGTCCCGTCTGCCGAGAAGTGTGCGCGCCGCGATCGTGCTGCTCGTCGGAGCCGTCGCCGGCTGCGCGGGGCCGCTGGGTTCCGGCGATGACGGCATCACCGTGGTCGCCGAATTCGACGACGGCGCCGGGCTCTACGTCGGCAACGCCGTCGCCGTGCTCGGCATGGACGTCGGTGAGGTCGTCGCGGTCGAACCGAAGGGCGACCGGGTCGAGGTGACCATGCGCGTCGACGAGGGCGTGCGCATCCCCGCCGACGCGCACGCGGTGACCCTGTCCACGTCGGTGCTCACCGACCGGCACGTCGAGTTCACCCCGGTGTACCGGGACGGCCCGGTCCTCGCCGACGGCGCCCGCCTCGGCCGCGACCGCACCAGGACCCCCGTCGAGTTCGACCGGCTGCTCGGCGCGGCCGAGACCATGGCGGGCGAACTCGCCGAGGACCGGCCCGGGGCGGGACCGGTGGCGCGTCTGCTCGGCGTCTCCGCCGAGATCGCCGCCCGCAGCGGCCCCGACCTGCGCGCCACCATGACCGCGCTGGCCGAGGCGCTGCGCATGAGCGAGGACGGCGGCGCCGAATGGCAGGCCACCGTCACCCGGCTCGCCGACGAGCTGGCCGTCCTCGCGGGCGCCGCCGCCGACAACGACCACCTGGTGCGCGAATTCGCCGCCGACACCGGCAGACTCGCCGACCTGCTGGCCGAGCTGCGGATCGGCGAGGGACGCACCGGCGCGCGCGTCGAGGAACTGGTGCGCGGCACCGAGGCGTTGCTCACCGACAACGCCGAAGCCCTGCGCGCCACCGTCACCGACGCGAACACCGTGACCCTCGCCCTGGCCGACTACCGGCGCGAACTGGCCGAATTCCTCGACGTCACCCCGCTGCTGCTCGACAACGCCTATGCCGCGGTCGATTTCGAATACCGGGGCGTGCGGGTGCACGCGCTGCTGGACAAGGTGTTCTTCGACGGGCAGCTGGTGAAGGAATTCTGCAATGTGCTCGGTCTGCGCCAACTGGGCTGCGCCACCGGCACCCTGCAGGACTTCGGTCCCGACTTCGGGATCACCGACATGCTCACCGCCATGGCGGAGCTGCCGCGATGAGGGGCGACCGTTCGCGGCTCGGTGCGGCGCCTTGGGCGCGCGCACCGCGGCGGATCGGCGCACTGCTGGTGACCGCGCTCGCGAGCGCCACCGCCTGCTCGGTCGGCCTCGGCGACCTGCCGCTGCCCGCCCCCGGCGGCGGGGACGGCTACACCGTGCGCGCCGAGTTCGCCAACGCGCTGAACCTGCCCGCCAAGGCGAAGGTGCGCCTGCTCGGCGCCGATGTCGGCGAGGTCGCCGAGATGGCCGTGCACGACTACACCGCCGTGGTCACCCTGCGCATCGAGCGCGAGGTCAGGCTGCCGTTGGGCACCCGCGCCGAACTGCGCACCGCGACTCCGCTCGGCGATGTGTTCGTCTCGCTCACCCCGCCGGCCGAGGTCACCGCCGCGACTCCCGCGCTGGCCGACGGTGACCGGCTGGCGAAGGAGCAGACCGCCTCCGCCGCCACCATCGAGGAACTGCTGAGCACGGCCGCGCTGCTGGTCAACGGAGGCGCCATCCGCAACCTGACCACGCTGGTCAACGGACTGGGCCGCGCGGTGGGGGAGCGCGGCGAGGAACTGTCCGCGCTCATCGCGCAGTCCACCCACGTGGTGCGCACGCTGGCCGCCCGCTCCGAGGACATCCGCGCCACCCTGGCCGGCATCGACGCCCTTGCCCGCACCCTCGACGCCCAGCGGGCGGGCATCGACGGCCTGATCGAGGCCGCGGGCCCCGCCCTGCAGACCCTGGACACCCACGCAGCCGAGGCGCTGGAACTGGTCCGCCGCGTGGAGTCGATCAGCGCCAGGCTGGCCACCCTGCCCGGGCTCGACGGCGAACAGACCACCGGCATGGTCGCCGACCTGAACCGCATCGCCGCCGGGCTCTCCGACGCCGCCACCCACCCGCAGGCCGACCTGGGCGCGCTGAACGCCATGCTCGGCCCGATCATCTCGGTCACCACCTCCACCTCGGCCAATGTCGACGCCGACTTCCAGGACCTCGCGCTCGGCTACCTGCCCGACCCGAACCATCCCGGCGACCCGGAGAGCCGCCTGCCGGACCTGTCGGACTGGGCGGCCTTCATCGGCACCTTCACCTACACGCTGCTCAAACTCCAGGAGAAGATCACCGGGGGTGCGCGATGAGCCCGCTCGAGCCCGCCGCCCGGTTCCTGGTGACCGGCGTGCGCCTCGCCCACGCGCGGCGCAACCTGCTGTCCACCGCGGCCCTGATCGGGGTCCTGCTGTGCGGCACCGCCTATCTCGTGTTCGGCGCGCTCGGCGTCGACCCCACCGCCGACACCCTGCGGGTCAGGGTGCACCTCGCCGAGTCCGGCGGGCTGCTGCCCGGCCAGAACGTCACGCTGCGCGGCGTGCCGGTGGGCACGGTGGAGACCGTCGAACTGACGGCGGACGGGCTGGTCGCCGTCGCGGTCGTCGACGCGGGCGCCCGCATCCCGGCCGACGCCGAGGTCAGGGTGGCGAGCCTGTCCATGGCGGGGGAGCAGTACCTGGACTTCCGCGCCACCGCCGACGACGGGCCGACACTGGCCGACGGCGCCGAGATCGGCCGCGAACGCACCAGCACCCCAGCACCGCTGTGGCGCACCCTGGCCGCGCTGGACTCGACCCTCGACCAGGTCGACCCCGAGCTGATCGCCACCGTCGTCGGCGAGCTCGGCGTCGGCCCCGAAGGACCGGACAAGCTCGCCGACATCATCGACGGCGGTGTCTTCCTGATCTCCACCCTCGACTCGGTGCTGCCGCAGACCGTGCGGCTGGTACGCGACAGCCGGGCGGTGCTGGCCACCGCGGGCGACCTGCGTTACGGCGAGTTCGCCGCCGACGCCGACAGTTTCCTGTCCGGTGTGGCCGCCAAGTCCGGTGGCTACGTGGAACTGCTCGGCGCCTCGCCCGGCACGCTACGCGCCGTGGACGCCCTGCTCGCCGAGAACTCCGCCGGCGCCGCCGAGATGCTCGGGCACCTCGGCGTCACCTCACAGATGGTCTCCACCCGCGTGCCCGCCCTCCAGGAGTTCTTCTTCCCCACCGGACGGGCAGGCTCCACCCTGGACGCGATCGGCGTCGCCTTCCACGACGGCGGCATCTGGGGCCTGGTCAACCTCTACCCCCGCTACGCCTGCGATTACGACCTGCCGCGCCGCCCGCCCTCGCTACCCGACTTCCCCGAGCCCTATCGCTACACCTACTGCCCCGACACCGACCCCTCGGTCCTCATCCGCGGCGCCCGCAACGCGCCGCGCCCGCCGGGGGAGGAGATCCCCGAGGCTCCACCGCCCGGTGTCTCGCCGGAGCTGCAGACCACCCGGACGCCCATCGGCCCGCTGTCGATCCCGCTGCACTTCGGCGGCCCGGAACTGCCCCCGCCCCCGCCCGCGCCGGTGCGGTGACCGGATCGAGCGCCTGTACGCCCAGGAGGAGAACCCATGAGCCGCGAGAAGACCGGAGCCGTCCGGGAGCGAGCGACCGACGAGGACACCGTCCTCGCCTCGGCAGCCGAGGAGACCGCCGGGCCGGATCCCGGCGACACCGCCCCCGAGCAGGCGGCCGAGCTGCCGCCGGGGGGCGGACAGCGGTCATGGCGCGCACCGGACCTGGCGCGGCGGGCACTGGTGCCCGCCGTGAGCGTGCTCGCCGTCGCCGCGACGGTCGCCGCGGCCTGGTTCGGCTGGCAGCTGAAGCAGCACAACGATGTCGAGGCCGCCGCCGACGCGGCACTCGCCGCCGCGCGCGCCTACGCGGTCACCCTGACCAGTGTCGACTCCGAGCACCTCGACCGCGACTTCGCCGCCGTGCTCGACGGCTCGACCGGCGAGTTCCGCGACATGTACACCCGCTCCAGCGGTCAGCTGCGCGAGCTGTTGCTGGAGAACAAGGCGGTGGGCCAGGGCACCGTGCTCGACGCCGCCGTGAAGTCCGCGAGCGAGTCCGAGGTCGAGGTGCTGCTGTTCATCGACCAGACCGTCACCAACGCCGCCTCGCCCGATCCCCGTATCGACCGCAGCCGGGTGGTGATGACCATGCGACTGGTCGACGGCCGTTGGCTGGCCGCCCGGGTCTACCTGCCATGACCGCCACCGCTGTGCAAGCCGTTGCCCGAGAGCAGAATCCAGGAGTTCCGCGATGACCGACTTCGACACCGTCGACTACTTCACCGACCCGGCGCTCGTGCCGGACCCGCATCCCTACTTCGACCACCTGCGCGCCAAGTGCCCGGTCACCCAGGAACCGAACCACAAGGTCTACGCGGTCACCGGCTACGAGGAGTCGGTCGAGGTGCTCAAGGACCCCGAGGTCTTCTCCTCGGCCATCTCCGTGGGCGGGCCCTTCCCGCCGCTGCCGTTCGAGGTGCGGGGCGAGGACATCACCGAACTGATCGCCGCGCACCGCGAGAAGCTGCCCATGTTCGAGCACATGGTGACCATGGACCCGCCGCAGCACACCTACGCCCGCTCGCTGCTCAACCGGCTGCTCACCCCGGCGCGGCTGAAGGAGAACGAGGACTTCATGTGGCGGCTGGCCGACCGCCAGCTCGACGAGTTCCTCGCCAACGGCCGCTGCGAATTCCTCACCGAGTACGCCAAGCCGTTCTCGCTGCTGGTCGTCGCCGACATGCTCGGCGTACCCGAGGAGGACCACCAGGCCTTCCGGGTGGCTCTCGGCGCGGAGCGGCCGGGTGCGCGGCCGGGCGCGATGGACGACGACGTGATGGCGTCCAACCCGCTGGAATGGCTGGACGAGAAGTTCTCCGCCTACATCAGCGAGCGCCGCGTCGAGCCCCGCGACGACGTGCTCACCTCGCTGGCGCTGGCGAAGTACCCGGACGGGTCGACGCCGGAGGTCATCGACGTGGTCCGCTCGGCCACCTTCCTGTTCGCCGCAGGCCAGGAGACCACCGCGAAACTGCTCGGCGCGGCGCTGCGCGTGCTCGCCGACAATCCCGGCATCCAACAGCGGTTGCGGGAGGACCGCAGCCGCATCCCGGTCTTCATCGAGGAGACCCTGCGGATGGACGCGCCCGTCAAGAGCGGCTTCCGGCTGGCCACCCGGGCCACCACGGTCGGCGACGTGCCGATCCCGGTCGGGTCGACCGTCATGTTCTGCCCCGGGGCGGCCAACCGCGACCCGCGCCGCTTCGAGAACCCGCACGAGTTCCGCCTGGATCGCCCGAACTTCCGCGAGCACATGGCCTTCGGGCGCGGCGTGCACAGCTGCCCCGGCGGTCCGCTGGCACGGGTCGAGGGCCGGGTGTCGATCGAGCGCATCCTGGACCGGATGCTCGACATCGACGTCGACGAGCAGCGCCACGGCCCCGCGCACGCGCGGCGCTACACCTACGAGCCCACCTACATCCTGCGCGGGCTCACCGAACTGCACCTGACCTTCACCCCCGACGCGTGAGCGGGGACGGCCGCCGGGGGTGTCCCGGCGGCCGTCCCCGGCGGATTCCGGCTCAGCCCATGGACTTCCGGCCGTCGATGGCCTCGCGGATGATGTCGGCGTGGCCGGAGTGCTGGGTGGTCTCGGCGATGAGGTGCAGCAGCACCTCGCGGGTGGTCCAGCTCTCCTCCTGGAACCAGGGCGCCTTCGGCAGCGGCCAGGAGCGGTCGAGATCGACGGTGGCCACGATCTCGTCGGTGCGCGCGGCCACCGCGGCGTAGCGGGCGAGCACGCTCTCGACGGTGTCACCGGGCAGCATGCGGAAGTCCGCGTCGCGGGCGGCGTAGTCGGCCTCGGTCATGTCCTCGAAGTCCTTCATGATCTTGCTGCCGTCGAGGACGAAGTTCACCCAGCCCTCCTCGCAGGAGGCGACGTGCTTGATCAGCCCGCCCAGGCACAGCTCGCTGACTGTGCTGCGGGCGCCCGCCTGCTCGTCGGTCAGGCCGTCGAGGGTGTTGCGCAGGAAGAAGCGCGCCATGCCAAGCGCCTTGAGCAGGGCGGCACGCTCACCGGTCAGGGTGGCGGGGGTGGCGATCGCGGTGTCGTTCATGGTGGCCTCTCGGAGTCGTCTGCGTGGGTGGGGATTGTGTCGGTGGAAAGCACGTTCCTGGTGGATTTCCGCTTCGAACTCCACGGTAGGGGCCATTGCGGTCAGTTTCTGTCCGCAATACGACCATAATGTCGAATATGGCCGCTACCAGCACCAGGACCCTGCGACTGCTGTCGCTCCTGCAGACCCACAAGTACTGGCCGGGCGACGAACTCGCCGACCGGCTCGGTGTATCCGCCCGCACGCTGCGCCGCGACGTGGAGCGCCTGCGCGATCTCGGCTATCCGGTCGAGGCGCAGCGCGGCGTCGACGGCGGATATCAGCTCGCCCCCGGCGCGGCGCTGCCGCCGCTGATGATCGACGACGACGAGGCGGTCGCCCTCGTGGTCGGCATGCAGGCGGCCGTGCACGGCGGCGTCGACGGCATCGGGGAGTCCGCGGTGCGGGTGCTGGCCAAGGTGATCCACGTGCTGCCGCCGCGATTACGCAAGCGCGTGGACGCCCTGCGCGCCATGACCGTCCCGGCGGCATGGGGTCCGGCGGGGCAGCAGCCGCTCGACCCCGTGGTGCTCACCACGCTGGCGCTGGCCTGCCGCGACAGCGAGCGGCTGCGTTTCGGTTACACCGCCGCCGACGGCAGGACCAGCGAGCGGCACACCGAGCCGCACCGGCTGGTCGCGCTCGGGCGGCGCTGGTACCTGGTGGCCTACGACCTCGACCGGCACGACTGGCGCAGCTTCCGCGTGGACCGGCTGACGGATCCGCGCACCGACGGGGCCCGCTTCCGGCCGCGCGAGCTGCCCGCCGCCGACGCCGCGGAATTCGTCCGCGCCGGCGTCGAGCAGGCGCCGCGCCCGTACGCGATCGAGGTGGTGGTGCGCGCGCCCGAGGACCAGGTGCGCGAACGCATCGGCCGCTGGAGCGTCGTGGAGGCGATCGACGCGCACAGCTGCCGGGTGCGCATGTCCGCCGACTCGCTGGAGTGGCCCATCATGGGCCTGGGCATGCTCGACGCCGACTTCACCGTCGTGCGGCCCGAGATCCTGCGGGAGCGGTTGCGCACCCTGGCCGAGCGGTACACCCGCGCCTGAGACGGTGGTGGAACTATCCGGCCGCCCCGCGGGTTGTACCGGGTGCGCGATCAGCCGATCGCGTCGAACGCACGTAAGGCGCGAGGAGGAAATGTGACCGGCACGCGAAGGGCGATCCTGGCCGGCGGCTGTTTCTGGGGCATGCAGGATCTGATCCGCAAGCAGCCCGGTGTGGTGTCGACCCGCGTCGGCTACACCGGCGGCCGAAACGACCATCCGACCTACCGCGACCACCCAGGCCACGCCGAGGCGGTCGAGATCGAATACGACCCCGAGCGCACCGACTACCGGGCGCTGCTCGAGTTCTTCTTCCAGATCCACGACCCGACCACCAAGGACCGGCAGGGCAACGACATCGGCACCAGCTACCGTTCGGCCATCTTCTACCTCGACGACGAGCAGCGGGCGATAGCCCAGGAGACCATCGCCGACGTGGAGGCCTCCGGGCTGTGGCCGGGACCGGTCGTCACCGAGGTGACCCCGGCGAGCGAGTTCTGGGAGGCCGAGCCCGAGCACCAGGACTACCTGCTGCGCTACCCCGACGGCTACACCTGCCACTACCCGCGTCCCGGCTGGAAGCTGCCGAGGCGCCAGGACACCGCGAACGCCTGAGCCTGCGCGCGACCCGGGGCCGGGGCGCGGCCCACTCGGATCAGCCGATTCTGAGTTCCGTGCCGCGCAGCGGATTGGCCACCGGCGACTTCACCGTCGCGGGCAGGTTCACCACCATCCGCACCCGGGTGCCGCGCTCGGAGTGGTCGATCTCGAGTTCGTCGGTCAGCGCCCGCATCATGTCGATGCCGCGGCCACGGTTGCCGGGATCGGCCGCCCTCGGCCGCCACACGCCCGTGTCGACGACCTCGATGACCAGCTTCTCCGCGCCCGTCGGCACACCGGGCGGGCGCTCGATGAAGGCGCTCAACCGGACCAGGGGCGACTCGCCGCCGTCTCGGTAGGCGTGCTCGACGCTGTTGGTCGAGGCCTCGTTGGCGGCGGCGATCAGGTCGGTGGCCAGCTCGTGCGGCACGGCCGCCGCCGCGAGCCAGCTGCGCAGGGTGCGGCGCAGACCCGACAACAGCGCGGCCTCGGCGGGCAGGTCCACGTGCAGCGGCGCCGGCGGCTGGCGATAGACCACCATCGCCACATCGTCGTCGTAGCCCGCCGCCGGGCTCAGCTCGCGCAGCACCGCGTCGGCCACCTCGCGCGGCAGCTTCTCCGCCGCGCCGGTCAGCACCTCGCAGATGCGGTCGAAACTGTCGTCGATGTCCACGCCACGCCGCTCGACCAGACCATCGGTGAACATGACCAGGGTCGAGCCGGGCGGCAGCGCGGTGGTCGCCTCCGGCCTGCGTGGCAACTCGAAGGTGGCCAGCGGCACCGCGCGCCCGCCGTCCAGCCGCCTGCCGGGCTTGCCCGCCTCGGCCAGGATCGGCGGCATGTGCCCGGCATTGCTGTAGCGCACCACCCCGCGCACCGGATCGAGCACCGCCGCGCACGCCGTGGTGCACATGGCGCCGGGAATCCGCTCGGCCACCGCGTCCAGTTCGGCCAGCAGCTGGGCCGGTCCCGCCCCGCGCAGCAGCAGGGCGCGGCCCGCGGTGCGCAGCTGGCCCATCACCACCGCGGCGGACAGACCGCGGCCGACGCAGTCGCCGACGATCACGCCGATCGTGCCGTCATGCAAGGGCACCACGTCGTACCAGTCGCCGCCGATCTCGAGCGGGGGCAGCGCGGGCTCGTAGTGCACCGAGAACCGCGGCGGCAGCTCCAGCGGGCCGAGCATCGCGCGCTGCAGGGTCAGCGAGGTCGCGCGCGCCTGGTCGAAATTGCGTGCCCGCTGCACCGCCACGCTCAGATGCCCGATCAGTAGCGAGAACAGCGTCCAGTCGGCGCTGTTGACCGCGCGCGGGGTGGCGAAACGCAGGAACATGGCCGCGTCGCCGGTCTCCCCGAGCGGGGCGACGATGCCCTCGGAACTCTCGGAACTGTCGGCGCCCTCCGGCACCGCCGACAGGCTGCGCGGCGGCCGGGTGCGGGCGCGCTCGAGCAGCCGCCGCGTGCCTGCGTCGCCGGAGTCGGCCGCGCGCGCCTTGCCGGAGATGTAGACCTCGGGCTCGGCGTTGCGGGTCGGCCACACCATGACCACCGCGGACTCCGCGTCGACGGTGTGGCGCAACTCGTCCAGACCGACCGAGAGCACCTCCATCACGCTGGTGGCCGCGCCGACCGCGGTGACCAGCCTGGTGGCGGCCTGGTCGCGCTCGTGGGCGGCGTACTCGGCGGTCACGTCGCGCACCGTGCCCACATAGATCAGCTCGTCGTTCTCCGGCTTCACCAGGGCGCTGGTGCTCACCGCCAGATACAGCTTGCGGCCGTCGCGATGGCGGATCGGCAGCACGAAGCGCGGCACCTCGGTGGTCAGGCTCGGATAGCGCCCGCCCTCGGGCAGCGACCACGGATGCGGCACCGGATAGGGCACGCCCGCGGCGCCGTACCCGGTCAGGGCCCCGAAGGCGGCGTTGACCTCGATCACGGTGCCGTCGGCGGTGGCGACGAAGAAGCCGTCCTGCAGCGATTCCACCAGCGCGGTGCGGAAGGCGTCGCGGCCGGCGAGATCGTCGGCGCGGGAACGCTGTTGCTCGTAGCGGCGGGTGCCGTCCAGATAGCCGCGGGTGGCGATGTCCAGCGCGGCCAGCGTCTGGAGCAGGAATTCCAGTGCGGACTCGGCGATCCTGGCGTCCGGCGCGCCCGCCTCGGCGGCCCCCCGCTCGGCCTCGGTGGCCAGCCGGAAGTGGTGCTCGGTGAGGTCGAGCAGGCTGACGCTCTCCACCAGCGCGCGCCTGCCCAGCTCGTAGCCCTCGGCGAGGGTGTCGGTGGTGGGCGAGTCCAGGTGCCGCCGAAGCGCTTCGGCGTAATCGTCCAGGAAGGCCTGCAGCGTGCCGCTCATCGGACCCTGCCGCCGAGCCCGCTCGACTCGGCGCTGGTACGGCGGCTGCGCGCGGCGAGCACGAGCGCGTCGTCGCTCTCCCTTGTGTGTTCGGCGATGACGCCCGCGGTGATCTCCGTCGTCGGCTTGGACAGGTCGATCGCCTCGCAGACCGAGGCCAGCACTCCGTCGGTGCACATCAGCAGCAGATCGCCCGCGCGCACCGGGACGGTCTGCGGCTTGAGCGTCTGCGGCAGCCGGTACCCCACGATGCCGCCGGTCAGCAGGGCGGTGGCGCGCACGGTCACCCCGGCCGGACCGGCGGACAGCAGCCTGGCCTCGACATTGCCGACCCCGAGCCAGTGGATCGCGTCCTCGGCGAACAGCGCCAGCGAGACCGCGGCGCCCCTGGTGTCGGTCATCGCGCGATGGCACAGCACCATCAGCAGATCCAGCGGCTCGCCGCGATTCTCGGCGAGCACCTTGGCCGCGCGTTCGGTGGCCTCGGCGGCGCCGCTGCCGTGCCCGAGGCCGTCGAGCGCGGCGAGCAGCACGGCGCCGTCGCCCGCGTCCAGCACCACGCCCCGATCACCGGACTGCTCCTGCCCCGGCATCGCGCGGCCCGCGATCGACCACTCGACAGGTCCGATGAGACCGTCCTCACGCACCGTTGGGCACCCACTTCCACATCTCCACCAAGGTCCCGCGGCCGGGCGCCGAGTCGATCGTCAGCCGATCCATGAGCCTGCGCGCGCCGGGTAATCCGAGACCGAGGCCGCGGCCGGTCGAGTAGCCGTCCTCGAGCGCGCGGGAGATGTCCCTGATGCCGGGCCCCTGGTCCTCGGCCTGGACCACCAGCGCCTTACGGCCCTCGCGCTCCTCGACGAGCAGCCTGACCTCGCCGACTCCGGCGTAACTGGTGATGTTGCGGGCGATTTCGGAGATGGCTGTCGAGATCATGGTGCGGTCGGTGAGGGAGAAGCCGAGCTCGGCCGCCAACTCCCGTCCGGCCTGTCGTGCGGTCACGATGTCCTCCGACACCTTGACCACGATCACCACGGTCTCAGCGGCCACTGTCACGACCATCTCGCTGGCGCCGTCTGGAGGACTTGCTCTCCAGCCAGGCGAGGCCTTCCTCGAGGTCGAGCGCGGTGTGCATGTCCTCGAAGGTCAGGCCGAGTTGCACCATCGCGAAGGCGACCTCGGGTTGTAAGCCGACGATCACCGTCTCCGCGCCGCGCAGCTGCGTCATGTGCGCGATCGTGCGCAGCGAGCGCGCGGCGAAGGAGTCCATCACATCGATGGCGGTGACGTCGACGATGATGCCGTGCGCCCGGTACTTGCTGACCTGCTTCATCAGGTCGTCCTGCAGGCGCTCGGTATCGGCGTCGGTCAGGGCGGACTGGACCGACGCGATCAGGTACGTGCCCTGCTTGAGAATGGGTACCGGCATAGGTGTGGCCCGTTAGCGCCCGTCTCGCTCGATGGAGCGGTCGGTCACGCGGGTCACCTCGTAGCCCAGCAGCCGCTCGGCCTCCTCGATGCCGCCCTGCAGGTCGCCGACGGCGTTCATCTTCGACAGGTCGAGGCCGATGGTGACCAGGGTCAGCGCGATCTCCGAGGACAGGCCGGTGATGATCACGCTGGCGCCCATCAGACCCGAGGCGTCGACGGTCTGCACCAGGTGGTTGGCCACGGTGGAGTCGATGGTGGGCACACCGGTGATGTCGAT
>Ga0079224_100002247_pt1 | contig 23241 bp, 18 predicted proteins | sample Stecom2015_FD_80414 | JGI IMG/M metagenome (GOLD analysis project Ga0079224, IMG submission 80414) | Agricultural soil microbial communities from Utah to study Nitrogen management - Steer compost 2015 | ecosystem: Environmental > Terrestrial > Soil > Agricultural land | place: USA: Utah... | reverse complement strand
GATCTCATTGAGCATGTCGTTAAATCCGCGGGCCAGGGCGCCGATTTCGTCGGAGCTTCGATAATAGACCCGCAGGCTGTAGTCGTTGCTGGAGGCAACCTGGGCGACAATCCTGCTCAACAACTGGATCGGCCAGGTGATAACCCGCTGCAGGCGGGAAAAGGCCAGAATGGAAATGACAAAAGCGGTCAAGTAAATCAGCAAAACGATCCAGGCCCGCTGGGTCTGCTGTTCATGGAGCGGCAGCAGGCTGGTGCGGATATAGACATTGCCAATCTGCTCTCCATCGAGAATGACCGGCTCCAGTACATGCAACACCCCATGGGAGTAGATAGTGTTCTGGCTGGGATCGGGCCAGTTCAGGCGCCCCTCTTCAACAAAGCTTGCCCGGTTAGTTTCTTCCTGTTGGGAATGGTACTGGGCAAAAACCTTGTTTTCCCGGTCCAGCAGAATAGCGGACATCACTTCCCGGATCGAATGCACCGCGGAGAGGCTTTCGGTGGCGGCAATCGTATCCCGGAAGCTTAAAGGCGCGGTGGACGTATAGGCGATCAGGCGGGCCTGGGAAGTCATGGCATGACTAAGGTTTTGTCGCTGGTAGCTGGATTCCAGCCACAAATAGGCAACGGACGCGCTCAGCAGGGCAATCCCGATGATGATGAGGTTGCCGAACATGAGTTTGCGCGCCACCGTCAGGCGGGGGAAGGTGTCAATCATCTTGAGGTTGCTCGCTAACCCGGGCCAGTCTTAGCAGACGTGAACTGATTTGGAGTCCACCCTGTTGGGCTTGGCGATAGTTGATGTCAAAACGCAGGCGATTGTTCTTGGCAAAGAAGGTGATAATTTCGTCATCATCACTGTAGCGGCCTTCGTGGCCGATGGTGAGAACGGGCTTGTTTTTAACCGCTTGAAGAATTTCCGCGCGTTTTTCCGCAGAAATGACGTTCAGGTAAATGAGCTGGCACTGGTTGATGTCGGCCGCTGAATCATAGACCTGCAGCACGACTTTTAGGTTGCGGATCCGTTGGGATTCCAACCTTTTGAGCTTTGCCAGTATCGGGTCGCCGCTATAGGCGCAGACATTGATTTGGGGAAGTGCGTCGGACCGCTCCTCGGGCCATTCCACAAATTTCATGAAATTAAAGATATAGGCGGCCTTGAGGTCAAGCTCGTTGTAGCGGTGTTGGCTGCCATAGGAGATGGACTGGAAGAGAGCACACCACAAGCCAAGCACTAGAGCAAAAACATCCTTTGCACAAAAATTCTGTCGTCCGTTGGCTGTCATTGTATGGGAAATAATCCTGATCCTTAGACGCACATCAGTATAGCTCTAAACCAAATTGTCGACCGGTGAAAACCCTGTCCGCAGGTCGAAATGTTGTTTCTATAGGTATCTTGACGAAGATCCTGGTAAGACGGTTTAACAGAACTTTGTGTTTTGTTTGCTTTGGTAGGCCGGCATCCTGAACATGGCGTTACTTTTTACCTTATTTCCTCCGAGTTTTCTAACACTTAGGTCAGTTTTTCTTACGTTCGGGCTATTTTCACTGATAACTGCGTCATGGTTAGCAGTTACTATCATTAAAAGTGAGGCACAGTGAGGCAGTGAAAGAGGATGACGCGAAAAAGCCTACTTCTGTAGGGCATGACTATCCAACATGGGGGTGTGCCACGGGATACCTGATGCAAGCGAGCCACTGACTCACTGAGCCAAAGCCATGGGCTGCACAGATTCCAAAGGTGACCAGGAGGGAGGAGGAAGATGAGTCAGCGACATCATTACTTGGATACCGTTGATCAGGTCCTGACCCAGGCAGTTGAACAAGGAGTTCTTCATTTACAATGTGATGACCGGCCGATTGAAGGCGCAGCGATCTGGGTGCAGGGGCGGCAGATGGTCAGCTTCGGCTCCTGTTCCTACTTGGGGCTTGAGCAGGACAGCCGCTTGATAGAAGGGGTCATCGAGGCGGTGCGCAGGCACGGTACCCAGTTTTCTTCCTCTCGGGCCTATTTATCGACGGGGCTTTACAGGCAACTGGAGCAGCAGTTGGAGGAGTTGTTCCAGGCGCCGGTCATTGTCACGCTAACCACATCCCTGGGGCATCAGGCAGCGTTACCGGTACTTGTCCGGGACGAGGATGCAGTCATTCTCGACCATCAGGTTCACGCCAGTGTGCAAAACGCAGCGCAGCTTCTAAAGCCTCGCGGCATTCCCGTGCATCATATTCGCCATAACCGAATGGATCAGTTGGAGGACATGATTCGCCAGTTCAGATCTAAGCATCGGAAAATCTGGTATCTGGCGGATGGGATCTACTCCATGTATGGCGATGCGGCACCGTTGCAAGAACTGGAAGCGTTGCTGGCTCGTTATGAAGCCTTGCATCTGTATCTGGACGATGCCCACGGCATGAGTTGGGCGGGCAAAAATGGCTGCGGCTTTGTGCGGAGCCGAATGGCGCCCCATCCCCGGGTGATGTTGGCAGTATCCCTCAACAAAGCCTTTGCCGCTGCTGGTGGTGCACTGGTATTCCCGAATCAGGAGTGGGCCCGTAAAGTGCGAATATGTGGCCCCACCTTGATCTTCTCCGGGCCCATTCAGCCGCCTATGCTGGGGGCCGCCGTCGCCTCGGCCAATTTGCACCTCAGTGGTGAAATCACTCCCCTCCAGGTGGAGCTGCAACGACGCCTGGACTACGCCAGGACCTGTCTGACACATCACCGTTTACCTTTCATCACGGACACCGAGTCGCCCATTTTCTTTGTTGCTACGGGTTTGCCACGGGTGGCCTATAACCTGATCGATAAGCTGAACCAAGAAGGCTTTTATGTAAATAGCGGCACCTTTCCGGCTGCGCCCATGACCCGCGGCGGCGTACGCTTTACCCTGACTCGCCATCACGACGAGCGGCAGATCGACCATTTGCTACAGGCCATGGCCCATTACTATCTGTTGGTTTTGGAGGAGGAAGGGATTGCGCCGGAAACCATCGAGCAGAGTTTCGAGGAGCAAGTGAAACTTGGGGGATTTTGGAACCGGACTCCAGAGCATCGAGCGAAGCCGGAAAACAGCTTACGGCTCGATATTACAGAGAGTATCGACAAGCTGTGTGCCAAGGAATGGGACCGGATGTTTGGTGCCAATGGTTCGGTCTGCGCGGAGTATTTGCAGTTACTGGAGCGAGTTTTCGGGGCAGGAAATACAACCGAGCCGGAACACCAGTGGCAGTTCCGCTATCTGACCGTGCGGGATGAGGCCGGTCGCATGGTGCTGGCTGCTCCGATGACCAGGGTGTTGATGAAGGACGACATGTTTGCGCCGGGAGAGGTTTCCCAGCAAATTGAGGACCAGCGCAGTCGTGACCCTTACTGGCTGACATCCCCGATGGTTCTCAGTGGCACACCCTGTGGTGAAGGGGAGGCCCTGTTTATCAACCGGAGCCATCCTCAATGGTCTCAGGCCCTGGCTCTCTATAGTGAAGAGGTGCGTCGTTATGGGGAGCAGGTGGGCGCTAGCCAGATCCTGCTTCGTGATTTCGATGAGCAGGTCGCCCAATCCCTGGCACCGTCGCTGCTTGATCTGGGGTTCGTTCAGGTGGCACTGCCGGACCGCTATGGGGTTAGCAACCTGGATTGGCATTCGGAGGCGGAGTATCTGGCCCGGATGTCGGCCCGTTACCGTTACAGTATCCGCAAGGAGGCCCTGGCGTTTCGGGATCTGTATCGGGTCGAGACCTGCAAGGCGGTTTCGGAGGAGGTGATGGAATGGTGCTATCAGCTGTACCGGCAGGTTCATGCCAACAGCCTGGCCTTAAACAGCTTTGCGCTACCCAAGAGCCTGTTTCAGGCCTATTTTACCAGTGCCAACAGCGATGTGCTTCGCCTCTATCTCAAAGACGGCCCCGAGGCACCGGTTGCAGTGATGTTTTCTTACTTCCCGGGAGAGGTCTATACCGCCAGCTTTGTAGGGTTGGACTACCGTTTTTTGGAAAGTCACAAGGTCTACAAGCAGATCCTGTATCGTACCGTGGTGCGGGCGCGAGAGCTGGGAGCTTCTTATCTGCAGCTGGGATTTACCGCAGGGTTGGAAAAGCGCAAGGTGGGGGCGCTGAAACGGCCTACCTATGGCTTTGCCATGATTCTGGATCACTACAATTTGGACATTATTGGGTCCATGTCAGTGGCTTCAGGGAAGCGTTCGACGGGTTAGGGAAAGCTTATGGCTGAGGGGGGGCAGGTCACCCCTCAGCCAGGAAGGCCGGGTTAGAAACGGTAGGAAATAGAGCCATACAAACTGATACCAGCTTTGGGTAGTCCCCTTGGGATGTTGTCCAGGGCCGGCTCGCGAATGTTCTCATTGAACAGGTTGCGGATGACCAGCATTGCATCCACCTTATGGAGCAGGTTTCGGCGTTGTAGGGCCAGGTTCACCAAAACGTAGTCATCAAATGCGGAATGCTTATGCCCTTTGTCATGAGCCCGCTCACCCACATAGCTGATTTGGGGGACGAGCTGCCATTCCGGAGCAAAGCTCCAGTTGGCTTGCACATGGGCCTGATGCTTCGGCGCGTTACCGGCTTCGCTGGGTTTGCTGGTGCCGTCGATGGTCACATAAGAGTAGTTGGCAGAAAGGCTCAGATTGCTGGCCAGGGTATAACTGAGTTCCAGCTCACCCCCGTACGCCTTTTGGCGGCCCTCGTTAAAGGGGCTGTAGAACTGCTGGTCGTCACGGTGGTAAAGAATGATGTCTTTGGCATCGTAGTGGAAAAGATTGACGCCATACTGGAGGTGCGCTGAAGGACGTACGTTGATGGCCAACTCGTAGCTGTCCAAAGTCTGGGGAGTCAGATTCGGGTTGCCGAATGCCACCGGGTTTGTGGAGTAAAGTTCAGAAAAGGACGGCGCCCGGAAGGCGCGGCCATAGAGAAACTTGCTGGTAACCTGATCGGTGGTTTCCCACACCAGTGCGACCCTGGGGTTAAAGGTGTCACCAAAGTCAGAGTAGTGGTCATAACGAATGCCGCTGGTGAGATGCCAGTTTGGTGCCAGCGTCCATTCGTCCTGCAGGGACAGGTAGAGGTTTTCCCGGTCTGCAGGGTTCAGGAACGTGTCAGGCGTTCCCGAAAGATCCGTCACGTTCGGCAGGATAATGATCGAGGAGCCAGTGCTGTCGATCATGAAATTCTTGGTTTCCCGGGTCCGATAGATATCCCCGAAGTAGTAGCCGGCTGCCAGGCGGATCCGGTGATTTTCAAAGCCTGTGTAGAAGGTTGAGACATCGAAGCGATAGTTGTTCTCCCAAACTTCCGGATTGCCGATCAGGCCATCGGGCAGGTCGACGATTTGGATGCCCGAGGGAACAGGGATGGCCAGGACTGAGCCCGGGGGCAGCATGAGGGTGTCCTTTTCGACCTGCTGATCAATATGGTGCAGGCTGAGATTGGTTTGTAGCTCCCAGTGATCCGTCAGCATCGGGTTGGAGTATTGCAGTTCGACAGTGTAGCGGGTGGACTCGTAACGTCCTTGGGGATCCAGGGCTTCATAGAACCCGGCACCATTGCCCACGTTGTCGCGGCGCTGATAACTGCCTCGCAGCAGCCAGTTCTCCATTTGCAGGTCAAGGTGCAGATCCAGAGCACGACGGGAGAGTTGAACCGGCCCCGGAGCAAAGGAGGCATCGGTTCCCATGCGCTGGTCCCACCAACTTTGGTGGTCAGTGTCTATATGTTCCCGGTGCCCATCCGTGTCACTGTATTCGACGGTCAGGGAGGTGGGGATGTTTCCTAGGCGGTCAGCTGCCAACAGCCAGGCATCGCGGGTGTTGAAGCTGCCATAGCCGGCACCGACTTCCGATTCGGGAATGTCCTGGGCTGACTTGGTGATGATATTAATAACGCCCCCATAGGCGTCGGCGCCATAAACGGCGGAGCCGGGGCCTCGAATAATTTCGATCCGCGCAATGGAGCGAACCGGCATGCCTCCCCAGATACCCCCGCGATCACCCCGATACAGGCTGGTCATGGGAATCCCGTTGAGTAGCAACAGGGTTTCGGTGTTGATTTGGCTATAGTTGCCCCGGAAGGCATAGATCGGGTTGTAATTGGCAAAGGTATGGGAAACATACAGCCCGGGAACAGTTTCCAAAACCTGGTCCAGGTCAGTGGCACCCATGGCGCGAATATCGGCCGCCGTGATCACGGTAGCCACTGCAGGTGCCCGGTCGATTGCCACCGGACTGCCGGAGGCGATCGTGACGTACTGCTTTTCCATGAGTTCTTCGAATTCCAGCTCCAATAATGAAGACTTGGCAGACGCAGTGGAAAAGGGCACAGACAGCAGGAGAGCAAGAACTCGTAACTTCACAGTGACCGTCTCGATTGAGCAATTCGTTGGTGCGGCTTATCCGGGAAAAAATAGCCGGCTTTATTATCCTCAATGGGTGAAACAACATATAAAAAAAAGTAACAAAAAGAAAGGTTAGGCGCTCTAAAAAACCTTTTCTGTGGCGCCTGGGCACGGAATTGGTTTTTTGTAGCTGGGGCTAACATGGCTTAGACCAAAGGCCCGTCCGGTAGGCTAACAAGTTCTGCTAGACTCTGTGGTTCTTTTATGACTGCCAGTCTGGATAAGTGGAGGGGAAATGAGTGCCCGAGTTGTGACGGTTTCGGCCATGTGGGTGCTGTGGATTGTCACGGCTGTGTGGGCTTTCAGCTTTTCACTGATTGATGTTTACCTGAGTGGAAACGTCGACAGCTATGTGGCTGTTTTTATCCGGGTGGCCCTGGCGTTTCTGCTGTTTCTCCCTCTGTTGCGGCCCCGTTCCCTGCCTTTGTCCAAAGTGATGGCCTTGACCGCCATTGGCGGCCTGCAGTTGGGAATGACCTATCTGCTGCTCTACCACTCGTTTTTGTACCTGACCGTTGCCGAAGTCCTGCTTTTCACCATTTTCACACCCCTTTATATCACCCTGCTTGAAGAGTTGTTGTTGAACCGGCGCCGTTTGCCTCTGCGCTGGTGGGTTGCCGCACTGCTGGCGGTGGCGGGCGCTGCGGTGATCCGCTACGACCAGATCAGCGACAGTGCGCTCTTCGGGTTTTTCCTGATCCAGGGAGCCAACTTTTGCTTTGCTGTGGGGCAGGTTGCCTATCGCCGTTTGCCCCTGGGGGATGTTCGTCAGCAAGCCCAGGTCTTTGGGTTTTTCTTTCTGGGAGCCAGTCTGGTGTCCGGCAGCGGGATGCTGCTGTTTGCGGACCAAACCATGTGGCCTGACACGTTCTTGGAGTGGGGAGTGCTGATTTGGTTGGGCCTGGGAGCGTCTGGCCTGGGCTATCTGGCGTGGAATCTTGCTGCCAAGTACGTTAATACCGGCCAACTTGCTGCCATGAACAATATGCTGATTCCTGCCGGAATCCTGGTGAACTTTGTCTTCTGGAATAGGGATATTGATTGGCTAAGGGTATTGATCGGCGGGATCATTATAGGGGTGGCAGTTTGGATCTGTCGGGGTCGGTCGCAAGTTTAGGGTTTGGGGCTTGGCCTGACCCAAGAGGAGTTGGAAGGGGCGTCTGTTTTTAACAGGGGCTTGTCGGAAAGGATGGGAGCCCTGCACCTGCTAGGGAGACACCAGGTCTGCCTAGCAGGTATTACTCACACAGGAGAGCAAGGCGGCCTTAGCCACACTTGCTGTCGCCACAGTTCAGGCAGGTCATGCAGTTATCCAGAATGATCACTGACTTGGCGTTGCATTTCTTGCAGAGCGTGGCATTGGCCGGGAAGGCTCCGGATTCCTCGCCAGACTCGGAGGCTTCAGCCTTGGGCTGGCTGTTGCGGGCTTCGAATTCGGCGCGCTTTTCCGCCAGGATGCGCTTCTGAACGTCGCTCATTTCGTCGCTTTGAATCAGGCCAATGGCCTTCATGTGCTTCTCAATGACTGCGCCGATTTCAGCGACCAGAGACGGCATGAAAATCCCGCCTTTCTTGTAGTAGCCGCCGTTGGGGTCATAGACGGAGCGCAGCTCTTCCACCAGGAAGGTGACGTCACCACCTTTGCGGAATACGGCGGAGATAACCCGCGTCAAGGCAATCACCCACTGGAAATGTTCCATCGCCTTGGAGTTGATGAAGATTTCGTAGGGGCGGCGAACCTCGTGGTCCGTGTCCTCGTTCAGAATGATGTCGTTGATGGTGATGTAGAGCGCATGCTCCGAAATCGGAGGCTTGATCTTATAGGTGGTACCTAGGAGAAATTCCGGGCGCTCGATGGTTTCGTTCATCTCCACCGGCTTGGGCTCGTTGGAAGCCGGCTGCTCGGAAGAAGCGGCTTTCTTTACGGCGTAGCCAATGATGCGCTTATCAATCTTGACCGTCATGTTCGTTGTCCTGTTGTTCCAAGGCCGCCGGCGTTTTCTCCCGCCGGCGTATCATAGTTCGAGTATCAGGGAGTGTTGAGGGGGATATAACCCCGCCTCAATACTTGCCGTAAGTGCCTTCCTTCAATGCATCGAACAGGTTGGCAGCGGTATGGATTTCCCCATCGTACTCGATTTCCTCGTTACCTTTCACGCTGATTACGCTGCCGTCTTCCAGAGTAAACTCGTAAATGGTGTTTTCAAGGTCTTTCTCCTTGACCAGTACGCCCTGGAAGGCTTCCGGGTTAAAGCGGAAGGTGGTGCAGCCTTTCAGGCCCTTCTCATAGGCATACATATAGATGTCCTTGAACTTCTCATAGGGGAAGTCGGTCGGGACGTTGGCGGTCTTGGAAATGGACGAGTCGACCCAGAGCTGCGCTGCGGCCTGGATGTCTACGTGCTGTTCCGGTGTAACGTCGTCTGCGGACGTGAAGTAGTCCGGCAGTTGCTCCTCGGGATTCGAGCTGAAGGGCATCGCCTTGGGATTGACCAAGTGACGATAGGCCAGCAGCTCAAACGAGAATACATCCACCTTCTCTTTGGTCTTCCGCCCTTCGCGGATCACGTTACGGGAATAGTGATGGGCGAAGCTGGGCTCGATCCCGTTACTGGCGTTGTTGGCCAGGGACAGGGAAATGGTACCCGTCGGCGCAATGGAGGTGTGGTGGGTAAAGCGTGCACCTTTCTCGGCCAGGGCATTCACCAGCTCGGGCTCATACTGGGCAACCCGCTGCATGTAACGGCTATATTTGGCATGCAGGATGCGGCCTGGCACCTTGTCACCAATTTTGTAACCATCACGGGCCATTTCCGGCCGCTTGGCCAGCATTTCGCCGGTCACTTCGAACTCTTCGTTCATGATGGGGGCCGGGCCTTTTTCTTCGGCCAGTTTCAGGGCCTGGCGCCAGCCTTCCAAAGCCATCTCGCGGCACACTTCTTCAGTGAAGGCTACAGACTCTTTGGAACCGTAGGGCATGCGCAGCATTGCCAGGGTCGAGCCCAGGCCCAGAATGCCCATGCCGTGACGGCGCTTGCTGGTGATTTCGTGGCGCTGGCGCTCTAGGGGCAGGCCGTTGATTTCTACGACGTTGTCCAGCATGCGGGTGAAAACCGCCACTACCTTACGGTACTTCTCATAGTTGAAGCGGGCTTTTTCGGTAAAGGGGTTTTCCACAAACTTGGTCAGGTTCACCGAGCCCAACAGGCAGCTGCCGTACGGGGGCAGGGGCTGTTCACCACAGGGGTTGGTGGCACGGATGTTTTCGCAGAACCAGTTGTTGTTCATCTCATTGACCTTGTCGATGAGAATAAAGCCAGGCTCGGCGAAGTCGTAGGTGGAGCTCATGATGGCGTCCCAGATCACCCGGGCCTTGATCCTGCGATAGATACGGCAGGCAACGCGGCCTTGGGCGTCAGTCACGTACTCGTCAGTGACGGGGAACTCACGGAACACGAACTGGCTGCGATCATTCAGGTCCATGCCATCGGCTTCGATTTCCGCTCGGGTCATGGGGAAAGAGAGTTCCCAGTCGGCATCCTGCTTGACGGCATTAATGAAGTCTTCGGTAATCAGCAGCGACAGGTTGAATTGGCGCAGGCGGCCGTCTTCCCGCTTGGCGCGGATGAAGTCCAGCACGTCGGGGTGATGCACATCGAAGGTGGCCATCTGGGCACCGCGGCGACCACCGGCGGAAGACACGGTGAAGCACATGCGGTCGAAGATATCCATGAACGACAGCGGGCCGGAAGTGGTTGCTCCGGCGCCGGCAACATAGGCACCTTTAGGACGCAGGGTAGAGAACTCGTAGCCAATGCCGCAACCGGCTTTCAGGGTCAGGCCGGCTTCATGGTTCTTGCCCAGGATATCGTCCATGGAGTCCAGGATGGTGCCGGAGACCGTGCAGTTGATGGTGGAGGTAGCGGGCTTGTGCTCGTCGGCACCCGCATTGGACATGATCCGGCCCGCTGGAATGGCGCCGTTTTCCAAAGCCCAAATGAAGTCACGGAAAACCTGGTCACGTACCTTCTTGTTTTCAACTTCAGCCAAGGCACGTGCAACACGCTCATAGGTATCCTGAATGGTGGCGTCGACAGGCTCGCCATTCTTGGTCTTGAGCTGGTATTTGGTACTCCAGATATCGGTGGAAGCAGGCTGCATTTCGATATTATCGACTGCTTGCACCAATTTTTGGACTTTAGCGTTCATGTCATCCTCTTATTTCTTCCTAAACCCCATGAAAGGAACAACCTCTTGGAGGCGGAACCCCAATATATTGTGGTTGGTCGTTGGCGAGAAAATCGCCACCTCGCGTTTTGGCGAGGCTGACTCCAAAGTGGCCTGCGCTTGTGAAACCCAAGTAATAAAGGCATTTGCGACGGTTTTGCAGGCCGCAAATGCCTTCTGTCTACTTTTGGTAGAAGCCCGGGTGGTGCCATATATATAGTAATGATGAAGAAGTATAACACCATATCCTGTGATGTGAAGTTGAGATAATGAAATTTTAGGCTTGACGGAAGGGCCCCACAATGATCTATGAAGAACGAGGTGTCATTTTTTAGAAAAAGAGCGTTGACAAAATATTGAGTCAGGTCTACGCCCTTTCAGGGCGTGCTCCACAGGATTTGTTGCTTTTTGTCAACACTATATGTTGTGGTCTCAAAATGAACAGCCGAGACTGGGTCTGTGAGCCCTCAGGGGCGTTTTTCAATTTAAGGGCAGAAGATTGTTCCAGAAATACGGAAGAGTTGCCCAGTCTGGGTTAAACTGTTCCGTTATGGTTTATCGAAGCAGGTCGTAGGTATGCAGTGGCTTCTCAATATCCGTCTCCGCTATAAGTTTTGGCTCGTCAACAGCGTGTCTTTCGCCATAGCGCTCGCGTTAGTGCTGTGCGCCATGTACATCCATACTCAAAGTGTGCAGGAGCGGGATGCCGAGCATGCCCGAGCCCGAACCGCATCCTGGGGGGAGGTGCTGGCCCAGGTGCCCAAAGATCGGGTTGAAGGCTTGATCCAAGGAGACTGGTTTGCCATCGACAAAACAACCGGACAGGTGTGGGGCCATGCTGCCCAAGGGCTGCCTGAAGCGCTGCTGACCCGCGTGAAAGAGGATGCCGGCAGCACAGTGGCTTTGGAGTTACTGGAGCCAGGCATTACGGAGATCCAGACTCCAGGCTACTGGATCGCCAGCCTCTACGTGAAAGAGCTGGACCTGGCTGTGGCATTGAGGCTGGAAACGGCGACCCTGGCGGGGACGTTTCTGAGCCAGGCGCCCACCTATGCGGTGGTGGTGACGGTCTTGATGCTGGTATTGCTGCTGGTATCGCAGCTGCTGATTTCTTTTATCGAAAATCACATCAACCGGTTGCGGGCAGTCATGTTGCGCGTTCAGAACGAGCATGACCTGACCTTGAGCGTGGCCATTGAGTGCCGCGACGAGATCGGGCAGATGTCGGAAGCCTTCAATCAGATGCAGTCCGGCTATCGCGATACGGTGCGCAATATCCGTGACAGTGCCGCCCATCTGAGCCAGGAGGTGTCCCTGCTGATTCTGGCCGCTACTGAAACCAACCAGCAGATGACGCGCCAGCAGGCGGAAACCGAGCAGGTGGCGGCGGCCATGCAGCAGATGACCAGTGCCGCCCATGAAGTGGCACAGAATGCGGCTGGCACCCACGAGGTTTCGGAAATTGCCAACGACAAAGTGGTGGCCGGTAACCTGAGTGTGCAGCAGACCCAGGATGCCATTTTGAAATTGAGTGACCAGATTCTGGCCGCCTCCCATTTGATCGAGCAGCTTAACGAAAACGGTCAGCGCATCGAGGAAGCCACGGGGCAAATGCAGACCATTTCCGACCAGACCAACCTGCTGGCCCTGAACGCAGCCATTGAGGCGGCCCGGGCCGGAAGTGTGGGACGCGGCTTTGCGGTTGTGGCGGAGGAAGTCCGTAACCTGGCCCATCACGCCCATGAGGCCAGTGAGGCGATCAACCAAGTGGTGGACGCGATCCGGGATGTGGCAGCCCAGGTGACCGCCACCATGGAGTCCAGCCGCAATATGACCATCCAGTGTGTAGACAAGGCGGAAGATGCCGCTGTGGCCCTGCGGGAAATCAGCCAGGTGGTGGAGCAGATCAAGGACAAAAACCTGATGATCGCCACCGCTGCGGAAGAGCAAAGCCAGGTCTCGGAAACCATTTCCGGCGGATTGCAGGCCATCCGGGAAGATACCCTGAAAACCACGGACAACGCCGGAGCTGTACTGCAAAGTGGCGAGGCGATCCAGCAGCAGGCACAACGCCTGGTGACGCTGGTGGAGTCCATGAAGGTCTAGCCGGCAAGCGGTTAGCAGGAAAAAGGCGCGGGTATCGCGCCTTTTTCATGGGTCCCGTTCGTAGCTGCCTGAAGGCGTCTGGATGAACCAGGTTTTAAGCCTCGGCAGTGGCTTTCTGCTTTCTCGCCGCTTTGCATTGGTCCATCAGTTTGAGCAGGGTCCGGGCCAGATCATCCGCTGATGCCGGATTCTGACCGGTCACCAGCCGATCGCTTACCACCACGTGACCCTGTCCTCGAGGCGCACAACTGTAGCGGGCGCCCCGTTTCTTCAGCTCGGTTTCCAGCAGGAATGGCACCACCGTATCCAGGTTCAGGGCGCGCTCTTCGTCGTCGGAAAAGGAAGTCATTTCCTTGCCTTCGACCAGCAGCTTACCGTTACTGAGCCGGACATTGAGCAGTCCTGCAGGACCATGGCAAATAGCCGCCACCACGCCACCCCGTTCATAGATATAACGTGCGGCTTCCTGAAAATGGGAGTTGTCTGGAAGATCCCACATGGTGCCATGGCCACCGGCGAAGTAGATGGCGTCATATTGGCCCGCCTGCACCTCTTCGGAGGCGAGGGTGTTGGACAGGGCGGCCTGATCCATCGGGTTCTGGCAAAACTCGGCATTAATGGGGTCGCTGTTATCCTCGCTATTCGGATCCATAGGAGCCGGGCCCCCGTCGGGGCTGGCAAAACAAATCTCGCAACCAGCGTCGCGCAGAATCTTGTAGGGGTGGCTGACCTCGGAACAGTGCCAGCCGGTCTTGCGCCCGGTGTTACCCAACTCACTATGGCCGGTTAGTACGAAAAGAACATGATGGTTCATAGAATCCTCCGGGGCTGTGTCTCGGTATCAATTGCAACATCCCAACGCCTAGGAGTTCGGCCCTGAAGGCCGCCTGGGCCTAGGAATGGCCCGGGTGGCCGGTTCAGCGGCGTTGAGCCTTCCACGAATCAGGCTGTTAAACATCAATGATACAGAGTGCGGTTGGAGTTATTGGTTGGGCTGAGGGGCTTAGTTAGGTGATGGGTTAGCAGGAGTCGCCTTGCCTGGGAAGGCCGGGAAGAGCGTCGCAGGGGCCTCGGGTCGGCGACACCGAGGCGCTTCGTCAACTCTAGCCGTTCGGCAGGATCAGGTGAGGTGTAGCTTGGCCTGAATGGACTGGGCGCGGCGCGGGCGGATCTTACCTTGGCTGAGTAACCATTCGATACTGCCTTTCAGCACTTCTTCCGCACCTCTCGGCGTAAAGTCGAAGGTTTCGTAGGTTTCCCGGCAGTCATACCAGGCATAACGGTCTGCCACTTCATAGAGCAGGTCATAGGTGAAGGGCGGGGAAATTCTAAAGGTGCGGCAGAAGGTTTCCACCACACGGGCCGTGAGCAGGGTCATGGAACGATTGAAGGGCAGGTGGAGGGGGCGATATCCGGTCAGGCGCGCCAGGGTTTCACCGATATCCCGAACGCGAATGTTGTCGCCACCGACAATATAGCGCCGGCAGTTCTCGCCCACCTGAAGCGCGGCCACGTGCGCCCGGGCTACGTCCCGCACATCGACCAGGTTCAGGCCACCTTCATAGGTTTGCCCGACGCCATTCAGCCAGTCCATCACCAGCTGGTTGGAGGGTGTAATGCGGTAATCCAGCGGCCCCAGCACAATGGCCGGACAAATCACCACGGTGTGAATACCGGTTTCCCGTGCCAGGCGCTGGGCAGCTTGTTCACTGCGGGTCTTGGCAATGTAGTAGGGGTTATGGGGATCATCGTTCCAGTCATCGCCAGTACGCAAGGCCGTGGGATCATAGGAAAAGCCCACGGAAGCCACGGAGCTGGTGTAAACGATGCGTTGCACACCCGCCTTTTGAGCGGCACGGTAAAGATTCTCTGCTCCTTGAATAGCGGGAGCCACGATCTCGTCAGCCGTTTCGGCGATGGTCTTGTAAACCGCCGCCAGATGAATCACCGCCTCACAGCCTTCGACAGCCTGTTCAAGACTGGCGGGATCCATCACATCGCCGTAGACCGGTTCGATGGACAAGCCCTCTAAACCCTGCTGATTGCTACTTTTGCGCATGAAAGCTCGCACTTCATGGCCTTCATCCAGAAGGGCCCGTACGACATGAGCACCAATATGTCCGTTAGCTCCGGTAACCAGAACACGCATGAGAATTCTTCCTTTCATTCTTGGTGTGGGTTGGCCCGCTTTCGAGACCGCAGAAAACGGCCAGGTTAGGAGGATTATCCCCACCCTGTACCGGTTGATCAATTAGTTGCCACTTGCACAGGGCTAGCTTGGAGCGTAGGGCCCGGTTCGATGCCTGGTATTGCGCCTGGGGCCGGCCGGCTGAAGGGATGGCTATACGGCCTCGGGGTGCCGGCCCTGGGGCGGCTGGCCGGGGGGATCCTGCTCGGCCAGCAGGTACTCCCAGATTTCCCGGTCTAGCCGGACGCCTTGTTCTACCAGGCCCTGGTTGCCGAACAGGCGGTTGAATTCAAACAGGTAGAAATGGTTACCGATCTGGGCCACGTCAAAGCCCGCGTGGTTGATGTTGAGTCGCTGGGCCACCCGGGTGACCAGCTCAACGGCTTCGTCTGGAATGGGGTCGAAAACAATCGCTGCCCCCTGGGCGATATTGTTGTGGAAGCCGCCTTCTGCTTGGCGCCGCCAATAGCCCGCAACCACCTTGCGCCCGATAACCACCAGGCGCATGTCTTGCTGGATCGGCAGATACTCCTGCGCATAGAGCACTTCATTGTGCTGGCAGTAGCGCTGCCAGTCCTCCCGGCTTTGAATCAGGAACACGCCATTGCCCCGGGAGTTCTTTACCTCCTTGGCAACGAAAGGGAAGTCCAACTGCTCCAGGACGCTCTCACGGTTTTGCTCCGTATTGGCCAGGATCAGGGTGTAGGGCACGTTGTGTGGGCAGACAGTCTGAAAGGCACGGGTCATCTCCACCTTGTTATGGCCCAGATGGTAGCTGGCAATGCTGGGGAAGATCTTCTTGTGCAAGCCGTAATAGAGGCTGTTGACTTGCCAGTATTCCGGAAACAGAACCCAATCTGCGGCCTCGATCAGGCCCAGTTTCTGTTGGAAATGGGTGGGTTTGATATAGGTGACAGAAGGCAAGCGCAGGGTACGGAACGCATCGAACGATATAACACGCATGGGACATTCCAACTCTCAGAAAACAGAACCGGAGTAAAGGATGAAAAATGTCGTCACGCAGGAGGGCGGCAAATAGCCGGCGCAAGCGACGCGCTAATTTGACATAGCCATCATGATTGTCAAGAAGTGGTTGCGATTGAAAGTGGTTTTTTTGATGGAAGGAGAGAGGGGGAGAACAGAGACTTCCCGAAGGAAGTCTCCTCAGAACTAAAGCCAGAACTTAGCCGTACAAGCACAGGTAGGAGGTGTCGGATTCCACTTTCACCTGAAACTTCTGGTTGGCCTCAACAACGAAGCTTTCGCCTTCGCCGTAGGAGGTCCAGGCGTCGCTTCCTGGCAGTTTAACCTCCAGCTTTCCGCTGATGACCGTCATGGTTTCCCGTTGGGAGGTGCCGAACTCATAGTCGCCCGCCGCCATCACGCCGACCGTGGCCGGCAGTGATTGGGTCTGGAAAGCAATGGAGACCACCTTGCCGCCAAAATACTCATTAGTCTTGAACATTTTTTCTTCCCTAAGTTACTGATGAGGATTTTTAATAATCGCTACGGGCACGGCGCTTACGGGGCGGTGCATCACCATTGCGATCCCGGAAGCCCGGACGGCTGCCACGGCCACCTTCGGGGCGGCGTGCACCGCTGCGGGGTGGGCGTCCGGTCTGGGGCGGAATCTCGCCGTCAAACTCGGAGATGCGCATGGGCTGGCCCTTGACCCGGGTCTTTTGCAAATGGTGATAGATCTCCTTGGGCATTCCTTCCGGCAGATCCACCGTGGTGAAGTCATCAAAAATAGTGATCTGGCCGATGTGCTTGCCTTCAATGCCTGCTTCATTGGCAATGGCACCCACGATTTCCCGCGGGGAAACCTGGTGGGCATAGCCGACTTCGATCCGGTAGCGTTTCATGCCGGGCTCAAGTTCGGGAAGTTGTTTGGTCCGGCGACGGGGACGCTCTTCGAAATCCCGGTCGCTGCCACGGCTTTCCCGCTCCCGCATGGGGCGTTCTTCCCGGAACTTCATCTCGGCCACAACAAAGGGTTGTTGTTTCTGGGACAGATAGGTCAGGGCTGCGGCCACGGAAGCTACATCGGTTTCTAACTCGGAGACCAAGCGCTCCACCACGTTCTGGAAGAAGTCTAGCTCCTGATTGGCCAGGACTTCGGCCACCTGGGACTTGAACTGGTCGATCCGGCGTTCAGTGACCGTCTGGGCTGACGGAATCTGCATTTGCTCGATGGGGTGACGGGTCGCCCGCTCGATGGTGCGCAGCATATGCCGCTCCCGCGGTGTTACGAACAGGATGGCGACACCGGTTCTGCCAGCCCGGCCGGTACGGCCGATCCGGTGCACATAGGCTTCGGTGTCATAAGGAATGTCGTAGTTCACCACGTGGCTGACCCGCTCCACGTCGATACCACGGGCGGCCACGTCAGTGGCGACAATAATATCCAGCTTGCGGTTCTTGAGGCGGTCAATGGTGCGCTCGCGCAGTTGCTGGTTCATATCGCCGTTGAGGGCGGCAGCGGAAAAGCCACGGGCTTCCAGTTTCTCCGCCAGCTCTGCGGTCGCATTCTTGGTGCGGGCGAAGATGATCATGCCATCGAAGTCTTCTGCTTCCAGAATCCGGGTCAGGGCATCCAGCTTCTGGTTGTTGCTGATAAAGCAGACCCGCTGTTGGATGGTTTCCACCGTGCTGGTTTTGGACTGGATCTTGATTTCCGCCGGCTCGCGCAGGTGGCGGCGGGCAATGTCCCGAATCGCCGGTGGCATGGTGGCGGAAAACAGAGCCAGTTGGCGCTCGCTGGGGGAGTTGTCGAGAATCCATTGGATATCGTCTACAAAGCCCATTTTCAGCATTTCGTCAGCTTCATCCAGAACCAGGGCAGATAGGCTGCTCAGGTCCAGGGTGCCGCGACGCATGTGATCCATGATCCGGCCGGGAGTACCCACAATAACCTGGGCGCCACGCTTGAGCTGACGCAATTGGGGACGAAAATCCTGGCCGCCGTAGATGGGGGCAACCTGGAAGTCGGGCAGGTGGCGTGCGTAGGCCTGGAAGGCCTCGGCCACCTGGATAGCCAATTCCCGAGTCGGCGCCAGCACCAGTAGCTGGGGCTCCTTGCGGGAAATATCCATACGGCTCAGCAGCGGAAGGGCAAAAGCTGCCGTCTTGCCAGTACCTGTTTGGGCCTGGCCGAGCAGATCGCGGCCGCTCAACAGGGCGGGAATGCTCTGGGCCTGAATGGGGGAGGGGGATTCGTAGCCGACATCTTTCACTGCCTGCAAGATTGCGGGGGCAAGGCCAAGATTGTCGAAAGTTTCGGGATATTGCTCAGATGACATGAAAGGAAACCTACCTGCGGACGATAGAGGCCGTCCACTAGAATTCCCACAATGCCAACGGACTGCCCCAAAAAAGAGCGCGAAGTATACAGTATGAGCGCCTCCCATCGTTAGGGCTTTTTGGCGGAGTACGGGCATTTCCCTAGTGATATAACGTTACTTTCCCAAACCTTAGTGCAAGGTTTGAGCTCGCAGGCTGTGGAAAGGGAGTGTTTTCGCCACCTCGGCTTTGCTGGCAATGAACTCTAGTATTGAAGCTACCGCTACGAAGGAAGCGACAGATGGATGGAGGAGCGGATCAAGTCAACCAGCAAAGGATACTGCGATGAGCTTGCCTGATTTTGATGAATTGGTCGCCCTGGCCCAGTCCGATCCCGAAGCCTTGGAGAAGTTGCGAAGGGAGAAGGTGGAAGAAATTATCGAGTCGGCCCGTGATGCGGGGCTGAAAAGACGCTTGCGCGGGCTGCAGTTCAAGATCGACACCAAAGTCCGCTTGTCGCGCACGCCATTGGCGGCCTGCATTGCCCTTTCCCAAATGATGCAAGAATCCCTGAATGAGTTGCGTGCAGCCCTGCTGGGGGCGGATAGCCCTAAGAAGGAAGAAAGGCCGCGGATTAGTGCACGCATCTACCGGCTAGAGCACAAGCCCACCCAGCAAGCCTTGCACTAGGGGTTCATGATCTTTCCGCTAACCCGATATACTGGCGCTCCCGTCTTACGCCGGAGCTGTGATGTTGAAGGTCTTGTTGGAGCATGAATGCTTTCTGGTGATCCAAAAGCCCGCTGGGGTGGGCATGCACCAGGAAGGCGAAACGCCGGGTATTGTGACGCTGGCAAAGCAGGCACTGGGCTTGCCAGAGCTTTATCCGGTGCATCGTTTGGATAAGGTCACCTCCGGTGCACTGTTATTGGCCAGGGATCCCGCGGCCAACAGTGAATTGTCCGCCGCTTTTCGCCAGCGGCAGGTGGAGAAATATTACCTGGCTCTGGCGGATCGCCGCCCATCCAAAAAACAGGGGCTGATCGCCGGCGATATGGTACGCAGCCGTCGCAGCACCTGGAAGCTGGTGAAAAGCCTGAACAATCCTGCTGTTACCCAGTTTTTCAGTGGTTCCTACCAGGGAGCGCTACGTTGGTTTTTGCTGAAACCGGCCACCGGCAAAACGCACCAGATCCGGGTGGCGATGAAAAGCCTGGGCTCACCTATTCTGGGGGACCTGCTGTATGGGCCGGCGACAGTGGATGAGGCTTTGGCCGATCGCACCTATCTCCACGCCTGGGCGCTGCGGTTTTCATTTCGCGGGGAAATGTTTGGGGTGATGGCGCCACCTGAGTGCGGCGGGCAGTTTCAAAACCCCGCATTGTTGGCGAGGCTGGAGAACTTGACCCCGCCCTGGGCGCAACCCTGGCCTTCATTACCGGCCTCCTTGTCCTAAACCGAGAAGCCCTGGGGATGCTCAATAGGGCCCGTAAACCCTGGCAGAAGCAACGGAAACTGTGTTCCCCAAAGGAAAAGAGCCGGTGAGTGGAGCTTTCCCTCCCGTCACCGGCTCCGGACCTGGCAGCCTGAGCTGGCCAGGTTAGTTGGCCGTGAAAGTACGAGGCTTAAGAACCTCGGGCTTGAGGAACGGCTTCTCGCCCACGTTGTCGTGATCACCTAACAGGCGACCGTTGACCGACTCTCCGTAGCTGGTGAACTTATGGAAGGTGTCCTCGTATTTGGCACGGGTTTCCTTCACATCACCGGTGTAGCGGGGATCTTGCGGACGTTCCTGGGTATTAATGTAGTAGGCTACGTCCCAAGCTTCCTGATCGGTCAGGGTGTTCCGCTGGCCCAAAGGCATGTTGTACTTGACGAACGCCGCCAGGGTAAAGTGGCGCGAGATTCCGGCACCCCAGTTATAGGAGGCGTCGCCCCACAGGGCTGGGAATACCACCTTGCCATCCTGTACCAAGCCACTGCCATCGCTACCATGGCAAATGCTGCACTTGGTTTCGTACACCTGTTTACCGCGGGCGTAGTCCGGCTTTTGCTGCGGATCTTTCAGCTTCGGATAGCCTCGGCCATAGATTGGTTTGGAGGGGAACATTTCGACGCCTTTGGCCAGCCATTGGTGATAAGCCGCCAGGGCCAACATGTCGTCACTGCCGTATTCCGGTGGCGTGCCGTTCATGGAATAGCTGAAGCAGCCGGCAATCCGCTCTTCAAGGTTATTCACATGATCGTTCTTCGGCCGATAGGCGGGCAGGGTCACGGCTGCGGGCCACACCGGGCCGGCGTAAGGCAGGCGACCTTCGCCCATGTGGCAGCTACTGCAGTTCATGTTGTTGAACACATTCTTGCCGCGCAGCTGCTGAGTGTTCATGAAAAGATCATGGCCCCGGCGAATGACTCGCTTGAACTCCGGGTGCAAATCACTCTTTTCCAGATCTTCCATGGTGGGCGGCACATGCACCAACTGGCCTTCTTCAGGCTCGGGCATGTCCACGGGAAAGCGGACTTCGGCGTTGGCGTTAAGAGTCAGCAGGCTCACCGCGACGGCAGCAGCCAGTTTCATAAAGGGAATATTCATTGACTAGCACCTCCTTTGGCGGGCTGGCGGGAGAGCCACAGGGACACCGCGCGAATGTCCTTCTCATCCAGACGCTCGGCAATCGCTGCCATCAGGTGCAGTGGGTCGTTGTCACGGGTGCCGTTCTTCCAGGCACGGAGCTGGTCCGCAATGTAGCCGGCGTGCTGGCCGGCAATGGCCGGGAAGTGCTCTCCGGCGCCCAGGTTGTCGGGGCCATGGCAGCTTTGGCAGGGTACGATGTAGCGTTCCCAGTCACCCGCCGTTGCCAGTTTCTCACCGTGGGCCAGCTCTTCGGCGCTGGCTTTCTCGCCACCTTGGCCGGGAGTGGGAGGCAGTTGGCTGTAGTACACAGATACATCACGCATCTGTTGATCGTTGAGGGTGTTTACAAACGGCATCATGACCGGGCTTTGACGGCTGCCGTTTTTAATATCCTGCAGTTGCTTATAGAGATAGGCGGCATCCAGTCCGGCCAGGCGCGGCCAGGATTGGCCGGCGGCGATGTTCATTCCGCTGCCGTCAGGCTGGTGACAACTGCTGCAGACGGCTGCTGCCTGCTGGCCGGCCTTGGGATCGCCCTCTAGCGCCTGGGCGACGGATGCGCCGCCGAGCGCTACGGCCAAGGCCAACGGAGTCAGAAGTTTTTTCATTATTGTGCTGCCTCATCATTGGAGATGTACTTCGGGGGTATAGGCCGCCCAAAGCAGGTACGACAGCTGACTTTGGGAATGTAACAGGCAGAAGTCGTCAAGCCTACATAAGCGGATAGACAGTTCCATATACGCCCCCCATCACCCTGAAGGTAGCACAGAGGGGGGAGGGGTCAAGTAACCTTATGTAAGCATCTGCTAATAAAGGGGTGCCTGCCTCTCGGTGTGGTTGTCATTTTCCCTGCTCAAGGGGGATGGGACAGGTTCTTGCCGGCGATCGGGACAGCGATGGAAGGCTTCTATAGCGCCAGGGAGTGCACCCACTGCACCAACTGCTGTTGGTTCAGCGCACCGGAAACCCGGTTGATTTCCCGTCCCCGATGAAACGCAATCAAGGTAGGGATGCTGCGAATCCCCAGTTGGGCAGAAAGGTTAGGCGCTTCTTCCGTATTGACCTTGGCGAGCCGGAAGCGGGGTTCCAGTTGGCCGGCTGCAGCCGCAAAGTGGGGAGCCATCATCTTGCAGGGGCCACACCAGGACGCCCAAAAGTCGACAATCACTGGAAGATCATTGCCGGCAATCAGCTTCTGGAAGCCGGCTTCGTTCAAATCCACGGGAGTGCCGTTGAACAGGGGCTTTTTGCACTTGCCGCAGTTGGGGCGATCCTGCAGGCGCTCAGCCGGTACCCGGTTGGCGACAAGGCAGTGGGGGCAGAGAATCTGGTGGACGCTGGCCATAAGAAGCTCCTTGAGAAAACTATCCCTATAGCTGGGGGTGGGGCCTGAACCTTTCAAGGCGCAACCCTCGGCACGGGGTTCCTTTTTAGAGGTCTTATAGCTGCCGTTCACCTGCCTAGAGGGCTTTCACCCGCTGGACGCCACAGCGGGCGCAACGGTAGACGGTCACCAGCTTGCCCTGCTTGACGTCGAATTGCTTTTCCTTAACCACTTCCCACTTGTGAAAACCATTGCTGCACAGGGTTTTTCCCTTGGCTTTGTCCTTCAGTGAAGGGCGTCTGAATGGTATGACGTCTCCCATGGCATTTCCCTCGGTAGTCCGCTTCTTATGTTAATCACCTAATGTGTGAGTCAGCGCACGCTTGCGCTCTGGTATTTCCCTAACAATGGGTCAATCCTGCTCTAGACCTGTGTGACAAAACAAAAGCCGATGTCACGGATGTATCCGCCAACAGGATAAGTACCGTCTGTGTTGTGAATACAGTGCTACGAAATTCCTCGATTTGAAATAGGGAGAGTTCAAATATGTTGAAATTTCTTACCGCCATCACCTGTTGCCTGTTCGCAGCCGGTGTTCAGGCCGAACTTCAAAGCCGGCCGGTGAGCTATGAAATCGGCGGCCAAAAGTTCGAAGGCATTCTGGTCTATGAAACGGAAGCCACTGAGGAGCGTCCAGCCCTGCTGATGGTTCCAAACTGGATGGGCCCCACGCCTCAGGCGGTTGAAAAGGCCAAGCGGGTTGCCGAGAAAGGGTACAACCTGTTCATTGCCGACATGTATGGAGTCGAGATCCGTCCCACCAACCCGGAGGAGGCATCCAAAGCGGCCAGTACGGTACGTGAGGATCGCAAGATGATGCGGGAGCGGGCCCAGAAGGCATTAGAGGTGATGAAGGCCCAGCGGGAACTTAAAACTGACCGGATTGGTGCCATCGGTTTCTGTTTCGGTGGCGGCACCGTACTGGAGTTGGCCCGCTCCGGGGCCGAGGTGGCGGGGGTGGTGTCTTTCCATGGTAACCTGGACACGCCCAATCCGGCGGATGCAAGCAAGATT
>Ga0079224_100002246_pt1 | contig 23241 bp, 22 predicted proteins | sample Stecom2015_FD_80414 | JGI IMG/M metagenome (GOLD analysis project Ga0079224, IMG submission 80414) | Agricultural soil microbial communities from Utah to study Nitrogen management - Steer compost 2015 | ecosystem: Environmental > Terrestrial > Soil > Agricultural land | place: USA: Utah... | reverse complement strand
GCTCTTGCGCGAAGAGTTCGGCATCGAGCCGACCGTCGTCACGGGCCCCGCGACGGACAACCAGGTCGGCATCGACATCATCGAGAAGCGCTCGAACGTGCCCGCGATCAACGCGATGACGAACGGCGCCGCGCTCGGCGACCTCTTGCTCGCGCGCACCGGCCTCGACCAACGCACCGCGAAGGTCGCGCCATGAGCGCCTGGCCTGTCCTGCTCCTCGGCGGCTCGGGTTACGTCGCGGGCGAGTTCCTGCGCCTCGTCGCACAGCATCCCGAGCTCGAGCTCGGCGTCGCGATCTCGACGAGCCAGGCCGGCGAGCCGATCGCGGAAGCGTTCCCGCACCTCGCCGCGGCTTACCCCGATCAGCGCTTCGTCTCGCTCGAAGCCGCGATCGAGCGGATCGGCGACGTCGAGCACTGGGTGCTCCTCTCGGCCGCGCCGCACGGCGCGTCGGCCGAGGTCGTCGCCCGGCTGCTTGACGCGGCGGACGCCGCGGGCGCGCGCATGACCGCGGTCGACGCGTCGGCCGACTTTCGCTTCGCGGACGCGGCCGCTTATGCGAAGGTCTACGGCCACGCGCATGCGGCCCCGGCGCGCCTCGAGGAGTTCACATGCGCGCTTCCGGAGCACGTCAAGGCGATCGAGACGCCGCACGCGGCGCATCCCGGCTGCTTCGCGACGTCGATGCTGCTCGGCATCGTGCCGCTCGTCGCTGCGGACCTCGTCGACGGGCAGTTCTTCGTCAGCGCGATCACCGGCAGCACCGGCGCCGGGCGCACACCGAAGGACACGACGCATCATCCGATGCGGCACAACAACCTGTTCGGCTATCAAGCGCTGCGTCACCGGCACGCGCCCGAGGTATGCGCGCTCGTCGAGGCCGCCGCAGGCCGGCCGATCCGGCTCGATTTCGTGCCGCACTCGGGTCCGTTCGCGCGGGGCATCTACGCCACGATGTTCACGCGGCTCAAGGCCGGCGCGACCGCCGCGGACGCGCGCGACGCGCTCGCCGCGTACTACGAGCGCGCGCCGTTCGTCGCCGTGACGGCCGACCCGCCGCGGCTCAAGGACATCGTCGCGAGCAACTACGCGACGCTTTCGGTGACTGCGGACGGCGATACGCTCGTCGTCCACTCCGCCATCGACAATCTGATCAAGGGCGCTGCGGGAGGCAGCATACAATGGGTGAATCGACTGCTCGGGCTGCCGGAGACGATGGGGCTCACGGCGCCGACGCCGGGGTGGCTCTAATGTCCTCGGTGCGACGGGCACACCTCGACGAGGTGTTTCCGACGCTGCCGTATACGCCCGTCAAGGGCGAAGGCGCATGGCTCGAGGACGCGGACGGACGCCGTGTCCTCGATTTTTACGGCGGCCACGCGGTCGCCGCGCTCGGCTATAACCATCCGCGTCTGACCGAGGCGATCTGCCGCCAGGCGGCGACGCTGCATTTCCAGAGCAACATCCTGCCGCTCGCCGTGCGCCACGAGGCGGCGGAGAAGCTCGCGAATTTCGCACCGAACGGGCTCGACCGCGTGTTCTTCGTGAACAGCGGCGCCGAGGCGAACGAGAACGCGTTGCGCGTCGCGCTGACCGTCACCGACCGCACGAAGATCGTCGCGGTCGAGCACGGCTTCCATGGACGCACGGCCGCGGCCGGCGCCGCGACGTGGGGCGCGAAGAAGTGGTACGGCTTCCCGCGCGCGCCGTTCGACGTCGTGTTCGTGCCCCGCAACGATGTCGCCGCGATGCATGCGGCGGTCGACGACAAGACCGCCGCGGTGATCGTGGAGCCCGTGCAGGGGCTCGCCGGCGCCTTCGATCTCGCGACGGATTTCCTGCGGGCCGCGCGCCAGGCGTGCGATCGGCACGATGCGCTTCTGATCCTCGACGAGGTGCAGACCGGCATGGGCCGGCTGGGCGCGCCGTTCGGCGCGGACCTCTACCGCGTGATGCCGGATCTCCTGACGACGGCGAAGGGCGTCGCGGGCGGCTTCCCGTGCGGTGCGCTCCTGATGACGCCGACGATCGCGAAGGAGTTCAAGCCGGGCCAGCTCGGCTCGACGTTCGGCGGCGGCCCGCTCGCGTGCGCGGCCATCGTCGCGACGATCGACGCGATCGAGCAGGACAATCTCATCGACAACGTTCGGACGCTGTCCGCGCTGATCCGCGAGACGTGCGTCGTCGGCCCGGTGCACGGCGTGCAGGGGCAGGGTTTCCTGCTCGGCCTCAAGACGACGCCGCCCGCCGCGAAGGTGCGCGACGCGCTGCTCGAGCGGAACATCCTGACCGGCACGAGCACCGACCCGCATGTGCTGAGGCTCCTGCCGCCGCTCGTGCTCGAGCGCGCGCACGTGGAGCTCCTCTCCGCCGCCTTGAAGGAGATCGGCAGTGAAGCGCTTTAACGATCTCGCGGAGCTTTCGCGGGAGGAGGTCGTCGGGCTGCTCGAGCTCGCCGCCCGCCTAGAGAGAGAGCCCGAGCCGCGCGCGCTCGAGGGTAAGGTGCTGTCGCTCCTGTTCCTGAACCCGTCGCTGCGCACGCTCACGTCGTTCCAGGCCGCGATGGTGCGGCTCGGCGGCGGCGCCTTCGTCGTTTCGCCGGACATGTCGATCCACGGGCTCGAGTCGCGGCACGGCATCGTGATGGACGGCGCCGCGGCCGAGCACGTGCGCGAGGCGGTGCCGGTGATCGCGTCGTACGGCGACGCGATCGGCATTCGCGCGTTCGCGAAGCGGGAGTCGCTCGCCAACGATCTCGCGGACCGCGAGTTCCACGAGCTCGTCTCGCTCGTCGGCGACAAGCCGTGGATCAACATGGAGTCCGCGATCAACCATCCGTGCCAGAGCCTCGCCGACTGGAAGACGATGGACGAGCTCGGCATCCCCGCGCAGGGCGGCCGCTTCGTGCTGTCGTGGGCCTACCATCCGAAGCCGCTGCCGCTCGCGGTGCCAGCCGCGACCGTGCACATGGCCGCGATGCGCGGCATGGACGTCGTCGTCTTGAGGCCCGAAGGCTTCGAGCTGCCGGAGCCCGTCATGGCGAAGGCGCGCGCGGCGGCCGAGGCCTCCGGCGGCCGTGTGACCGAGACGACGGACCGGCGCGAGGCGATGGAAGGCGCGCACGTGATCTACGCGAAGTCGTGGTCGTCGACGCGGCACTACACGGATCGCATCGGGGACAAAGCGCTCCGCGAGCAGCTCGTCGACTGGTGCGTCGACGAGCCCTGGTTCGAGAACGCGCGGCCCGATTGCCGCTTCATGCACTGCCTGCCGGTCCGCCGCGGCGTCGTCGTCGCGGACCGGATCCTCGACGGACCGCGCAGCGTCGTGATCCGCGAGGCGCACAACAGGATGCTCGTGCAGATGGCCGTGCTCTATCGCATGCTGAAGGGATGAAAGCGATGGCGAGACTCTCCGGGACGGAACGGACGATCGTCGTCACGGCGCTGCGTCACGCGGTGCCGTACGTGCGGATGTACAAGCGCAAGGTCTTCGTGCTGAAGGCGGGCGGCGACGCGTTCACCAGCCCCGAGTCGACGCGGGCGCTGATGGAGCAGATCGGCATCCTGCACCAGGTCGGGATCCGCATCGTCGTCGTGCACGGCGGCGGCCCGCAGGCGACGCAGCTCGCGCAGCGGCTCGGCCTCGAGAGCCGCTTCGTCGACGGCCGACGCGTGACCGACAAGGAGACGCTCGAGGTCGCGACGATGGTCATGAACGGCGGCATCAACACCGGAATTCTCGCCGCGTGCCGCGAGCTCGGCGTGCCGGCCGTCGGCATCAGCGGCGTCGACGGCGGGCTGATCCGCGCGAAGAAGCGGCCGCCGGTCGAACGAAACGGCGCGACCGTCGACTATGGCTTCGTCGGCGACATCGAGCGGGTCGACGCGACCGTGATCTCGAAGCTCCTCGACGACGATCTCGTCCCGGTCGTGAGCCCGATCTCGGCCGACGACTCGGGGACGCTGCTCAACATCAATGCGGATACGGTCGCGGCCGCGATCGCATGCGAGCTCAAGGCCGAGAAGCTGATCCTCGCGACCGGCGTCCCGGGCATTCTCGAGTCGCTCGACGATCCGGGCTCGCTGATCTCGTACGTCGATCTCGCGGGCCTCAAGCGCTTGAAGGACGAGGGCAAGCTCAAGGACGGCATGCTGCCGAAGGCCGCGGCGATCGAGAAGGCGCTCGCGGGCGGCGTGCGCCGCGTGCACGTGATCTCGTACGCGCTGCCGGACAGCCTCCTGCTCGAGGTCTTCACGAACGAGGGCACGGGCACGATGGTCGTTCAGGACATCGAGCACCTGACCCCGGCGGAGCAGCAGGCATGAAATTGGGGTCAGACCCCGTTTCTTGTATCTACCGAGGGAAAAAATCGGGGTCAGAGCCCTTTTTCCCTCGATGGGCGTTACGGTCAGCTTCTAGCAGTCGGGGAAAAAGGGCTCTGACCCCGATTTTTTCACGGTCGTCGAGGGGCGCCTCCGGCCGTCCGGAAAATTGGGGTCTGACCCCGATTTCTTCTTCCCGCCATGGCTAGGCTTTGGGACAAGGGCCTGCCGCTCGACGAGCGGATCCTGCGCTTCACGGCCGGCGAGGATCACGTGCTCGACGAGCGGCTCGTCGAGTACGACGTCCGCGCGTCGATCGCGCACGCGCGGATGCTCGAGCAGCAGGGCCTGATCACGGCCGAGGACGGCGCCGCGATCCGCGAGGGGCTCGAGGCGCTCGCCGCGGCGCATGCGGCCGGCGAGTGGCAGATCACTCTCGAGGACGAAGACGTGCACGGGGCGCTCGAGGCGCGCTTGATCGAGCGGATCGGCGACGCCGGCGGCCGCGTGCATCTCGGCCGCTCGCGCAACGACCAGGTCCTGGTCGCGCTGCGCCTTTATCTAAAGGACGCCGTCGCGGCGCTCGCGGAACGTGCCGCCGACGTGATCCGCGCGCTCGACGAGCTCGCGGACACCCAGGGCGACATCGCGCTGCCGGGCTACACGCACATGCAGCCCGCGATGCCGAGCTCGGTGCGGCTCTGGGCAGGCGGCTTCGCGGCCGAGCTCCGCGACGACCGCGAGGGGCTCCTCCGCACGCTTGCACGGATCGATCTGAACCCGCTCGGCTCGGCGGCGGGCTACGGTGTGCCGAACCTGCCGCTCGATCGCGAAGCGACCCGCCGCGAGCTCGGCTTCGCACGCAACCACGAGCCGGTCACGGCCGTGCAGCTCTCGCGAGGCAAAGCCGAAGCGAGCGTGATCTTCGAGCTTTCGCTCCTCGTCGGCGACATCGGCCGGCTCGCGTCGGACCTGCTCCTCTTCTACACGGCGGAGTTCGCGTACGTGATGCTGCCGGTCGAGATGACGACCGGCTCGTCGATCATGCCGCAGAAACGCAACCCCGACGTCTTCGAGCTGCTGCGAAGCGCGCAGGCGACCCTCCAGGGCGCGCTCGTCGAGACGCTCGGCATCACCGCGAAGCTCTCGTCGGGCTACCACCGCGATCTTCAGCGGTTGAAGGCGCCGCTCTTCCGCAGCATCGATCTCGCGGAAGCGGTGCTCGAGATCACTGCGCATGCGCTGCGCGGCATCCGGTTCCGCCCGGAGAACATCCGCCTCGGCGACGAGCTCTATGCAGCGGCCCGCGCGAATCAGCTCGTGCTCGAGCAGGGACTGCCGTTCCGAGAGGCCTACCGCCGCGTCGCCGCGGAGCTCGCGGCGAAGAAGTCATGACGAGGAGGCATCCGAAACCGCGGAGCCGGCCGTCCGGGATCACGAGGACGGCGCCGGCACTCCTCGCCGGCATCGCGCTCGCGGCGCTCGGAGCCTGCGGGCAGAAGGGGCCGCTCGTGCTGCCCGACGAGGCGGCGACGCGCGCACGCACGGCCCCGGCGCCTGGCCGAGCCGACGACGGCGCACGCGCGGACACCCGCAGCGCGGACAGCGGCGGGCGCACGACGGACGACGATGACGACGGAACGAAAGACGGAGCCGATGGCGGATAAGCCGCTCGTCCTCGTCGACGGCTCGTCGTACCTCTATCGCGCGTATCACGCGCTGCCGGACCTGTCGACGAAGGACGGCCAGCCGACCGGCGCGCTGCTCGGCGTGCTCAACATGGTCTACAAGCTGATCGACGAATACGCGCCGCAGCGGATGGCGGTCGTATTCGACGCGCCCGGCAAGACGTTTCGCGACGAGCTGTACGAGGACTACAAGGCCAACCGCCCGCCGATGCCGGACGCGCTCGGCGCGCAGATCGAGCCGCTGATCGACGCGATCCGCAAGATCGGCATTCCCGTCATCAGCGTGCCGGGCATCGAAGCGGACGACGTGATCGGCACGCTCGCGAAGCGCGCCGCCGACGCGGGCGTCCCGACGGTGATCTCGACGTCCGACAAGGACATGGCACAGCTCGTCGACGGCCGTATCACGCTCGTCGACACGATGCCGCGGCCGGGCCGCGACGCGTCGCAGCCGATCGACGCGGCCGCGGTGAAGGCGAAGTTCGGCGTCGGCCCGGAGCTCATCGTCGACTACCTCGCGCTCGTCGGCGACAGCAGCGACAACATCCCGGGCGTCAAGGGGGTCGGTGCGAAGACGGCCGCGAAGTGGCTCGAGCAATACGGCTCGCTCGACGCGCTGATCGAGCACGCGGACGAGATCAAAGGGAAAGCCGGCGAGCGGCTGCGCGAAGCGATTCCGCATCTGCCGCTCTACCGCGAGCTCGCGAAGATCCGCTGCGACTGCGAGCTGCCGTTCGACATCGACGAGCTCGATGTCAAGGCGCCGGACCTCGACGGCCTGCGCGAGCTCTACACGCGGCTCGAGCTCTTCTCGCTGATCAAGCGGCGCCTGCCGTCGCCCGAGCCGGGCGCAGTGCCCGCGTCCGACGAGCCCGAAGCGCCGCGCCGCTACGAGACGGTCCTGACCGAAAGAGAGCTCGACGCGTGGATCGAGCGCATCACGGCGTCGCCGCTCGTCGGGCTCGCCATCGAGAGCGACGATCCCGACTACATGCGCGCGCAGCTCGTCGGGCTCGCGCTGTCCATCGAGGCGGGTGAAGCGGCGTACGTCCCGCTCGCGCACCGTTCGACCGAGGCGCCCGAGCAGCTCGACCGCGACGCGGTGCTCGAGCGGCTCAGGTCGTGGCTCGAGTCCGACGCGGCGGCGAAGGTCGTGCACGACGGCAAGCGCGCTCTGCACGTGCTCGCGCGGCACGGCATCACGCTGCGCGGCGTACGCCACGACACGATGCTCGAGTCGTACGTGCTGAACTCGGTCGCGACGCGGCACGACCTCGACTCGATCGCGTCGAAGTATCTCGGCATCCGCACGGTCACGCTCGAGGACGTCTGCGGACGCGGCGCGAAGCAGATCCCGTTCGACCAGCTCGGCGTCGACGATGCGTGCCGCTACGCGGCCGAGCGCGCCGACGTCGCGCTCCGCGCGCACGACGCGCTCTGGCCCCGCATCGTCGAGACCCCGAAGCTCGAGCGGCTCTACGTCGACATCGAGCAGCCGCTCTCGGCGGTGCTGTTCGCGATGGAGGAAGCGGGCGTCAAGGTCGACGCCAAGATGCTCGAACGGCAGAGCCGCGAGCTCGCCGAAGCGATGGCCCGGATCGAGAAAGAGGCGTACGACGCGGCCGGCGGCCCGTTCAATCTCGGCTCGCCGAAACAGCTGCAGGAGGTGCTGTACGAGCGGCTCGCGCTGCCCGTGCTCGGCAAGACGCCGAGCGGCCAGCCGTCGACCGCCGAGAACGTCCTTGCCGAGCTCGCGGTGTCATACGACCTGCCGCGGCTGATCCTCGAGCATCGCGCGCTCGCGAAGCTCAAGTCGACATATACGGACAAGCTGCCGCGCGAGATCAATCCGCGAACCGGCCGGATCCACACGTCGTATCACCAGGCGGTGGCGGCGACCGGACGGCTCTCGTCGTCCGATCCGAACCTGCAGAACATCCCGATCCGCACGCCCGAAGGACGCAAGATCCGGCAGGCGTTCATCGCCGAGCGCGGCTACAAGCTGCTCGCGGCCGACTACTCGCAGATCGAGCTCAGAATCATGGCGCACCTCTCCGGCGACGAACGGCTTCGCGCCGCGTTCGCCGAGCGGGAGGACATTCATCGCGCGACGGCCGCGGAGGTCTTCAATGTGCCGCTCGCGGAAGTCACGGCGGACCAGCGCCGCTCCGCGAAGGCGATCAACTTCGGGCTGATCTACGGGATGTCCGCGTTCGGCCTCGCGCGTCAGCTCGGCGTCGAGCGCGGCGTCGCGCAGCGCTACATCGACCTCTACTTCCAGCGCTACCCCGGCGTGAAGCGCTACATGGACGAGACGCGCGAGCAGGCCCGCCGCGACGGCTACGTGTCGACCGTGTTCGGGCGCCGCCTCTACCTGCCCGAGATCAACGAACGCAACGCGCAGCGCAGGCAGTACGCCGAGCGCAGCGCGATCAACGCGCCGATGCAGGGCACCGCCGCGGACATCATCAAGCGCGCGATGCTCGCGATCCACGCCTGGCTCGCCGAGTCGCGGGTCGACGCGCGGCTCATCATGCAGGTCCACGACGAGCTCGTCCTCGAGGTCCGCGAGGACCACGCGGAGGAGACGGCCCGGGCCGTCGTCGGACTGATGGAGTCCGCCGCGGAACTCGACGTGCCGCTCAAGGTCGATGTCGGCATCGGCGGCAACTGGGACGAGGCTCATTAGGGCCTCCTCGAGCCACGCGCTGCTGCGAACCGTACGCGATCGCTCCCCCCCAAAGCCGCCGCGCCGCGCCCGCGGTCACCCGCCCGGGCGCGGCGTCGGTCGGCGACTCGCGGCCTTGGGGCTCGGGCCGCGGGGCCAGCAGCCGGTCGCGAAAAATTTTCGGGCCGGGCGCCCGGAACTTTTCGCAACGGCCCCTGACTAATGCAGCAGACGTCCGATGAGGGCGTCCCCGCTATCCTCCCTAAGCGGGCTTGGTTCCGGTTACCCCAACCGGAACACCTTGGTCCCGGGCGTGTCCCCTGAATCCCGCGCCCGGGGCCACTTCAAACTGGCCCCGCGGTTCCCCCCCGGGGCCTTTTTTTGTCTTCGTCACGCGCCTCGTCGGCCGGATCGGCCCCTTCGAACCACCGCTCGAGGCACGCTCGCGCCTCGTCGACGCCCTGACCCGTCTGCGCCGAGAAGACGATCACCGCGGCTGCACCCGGGACCTCGGCCGCGACGCGGCGGCGCTGCTTCGCGGCGTCGTTCCGGCTCACCTTGTCCGCCTTGGTCAGGAGCAGCAGCGTCGACAGGCCGAGGGCCTCCGCCCAGTCGAGCATCGTCCGGTCGAGCTCGGTCACGCCGCGCCGGATGTCGATCGTGACGACGAGACCGCGCAGATTCGGCCGGCCCCGAAGATATCCGTCGAGCAGCGTGCGCCAGCGCTGACGGACCTCGGGCGCGACCTTCGCGAACCCGTAGCCCGGCAAGTCGACGATCCGCCTGCCCGGCCCTGCCTCGAAGAAGTTGATGAGCTGCGTGCGTCCCGGCGTCTTGCTGACGCGGGCGAGCTTCCGCACACCGGTGATCGCATTGATCGCGCTCGACTTGCCCGAGTTCGAGCGTCCGACGAACGCGACCTCGGGCTCGTCGGGCCGCAGGAACCCGCTCGGATCCGAGGCGCTTTTCAGGAATCTGGCGGCGGCCATATTCGAGGGCACGGGCGGAAAGGCGGAGCGCGAGTAGTGTACAATCCGCGCCTCACCTCGACGAAAGCATCCAGGGAAGCGTGGACGAGATGATCGACGAACCGCGCGGCCGCCGCTCGCGGCCCTCGACGGTGCTCGCCGCCGTCGCCTTCGTCGCGGCGGCCGTACTCACGGGGACGGCCTCCGCGCAACAGCAGGGACAGGACGTCATTTTCGGCGGCTCGATCGACGCCGGCCGTGAGAAATCGACGACTTGCGCCGCGTGCCACGGCGTCGACGGAAACAGCGTGACCGCGGATTGGCCGAGCCTCGCCGGACAGCATCCGCGCTACATCTACAACCAGCTGCAGGCCTACAAGAACGGCGAGCGGCAGGATCCGAACATGCAGAGCCTCGCGTCGATGCTGTCCGATCAGGACATGCTCGACATCGCGGCCTACTACGCGTCGCAGCAGCTGACGCCGAAGGGCGCGGATCCGGAGCTCGTCGGGCTCGGCGAGGACATCTACCGCGCCGGCATCCCCGAGCGCGGCGTGCCGGCCTGCGCGGCATGTCACGGCCCCGCCGGCCACGGCAACTTCCTCGCGGGCTACCCACGCATCAGCGGCCAGCACTCGGCCTACCTGCTGAAGACGATGCAGGAGTACGCGTCGGGCACCCGCCGCTCCGATACGCGGTATAACCAGATGATGCGAAACGTCGCCGACCTCCTGCTCGAGGACGAGCTCCGCGCGGTCGTGAGCTACGTGCAGGGCCTCCGTCAATGATCCGGGGGTGCCGCCGCATCGTCGTTCCGCTCGCGCTGCTGCTGCTTGCCGCATGCGGCGCGGGCGATCCGCAGAGCGATGCGGCCCGGGAGCTCCCCCCGGCCGACGATGAGGCGGCCCTGACGCCGGACATCTCCGACGATGCCGCGCGGCTCGAGGATGCCGAGCCGACCTCCGCGCGTTTCCAGCTCGGGGTTCACTACGAGCGCCTGTCGCCGACGCAGCCGACGAGCTCGAGCCCGGACAAGATCGAGGTCGCGGAAGTGTTCTGGTATGGCTGCCCGCACTGCTACGCGTTCGAGCCGTACCTCGAGCGCTGGTCGGCACAGACGCCGGACGATGTGAGCTTCGTGCGCATCCCGGCGCTCTGGAACCCCGTGTTGCGGATCCACGCACGCGCGTTCTATACGGCGCGCGCGCTCGGCAAGCTCGACGAGATGCACTCGGCGTTCTTCACGGAGATCCACGAGAACGGCAACCCGCTCGATACGCGCGAGGCGCTCGCGGAGTTCTTCGCGCGCTTCGGTGTCGATGCGGCCGACTTCGAGCAGGCGTTCGACTCCTACGACGGCGTCCAGACCGAGCTCCAGCGGGCCGAGACGTTGAACCGGAGCTACAGGATCACGAGCGTCCCGACGATCATCGTGAACGGCAAATACACGACGAACGCGACGCTCGCGGGGAGCTACGACCTGCTGATCGAGCTGATCGACGAGCTCGTCGCGTCCGAGCGTCCCCGCAACTGACGCCTCGGCTTCCTCCGCCGGCGCAGCCTCCTCGGGGCGCGCCGGCGCCTAGAACGGATCCCGGGGCTCTGCGAGCCCGTAGGGGTCGACGTGAATCAGCACCTCCGCGCGGGGAAACGCGTTCCGGACCTCCCGCGCGACCTCCTCCGAGATCTCATGCGCCTCGAACAGCGTGAGCTTCGGATCGAGCTCGAGGTGGAGCTGGATGAACTCGGTGTGCCCGGACGAGCGCGTCCGCACATCGTGGAACCCGAGCACCGCCGGATGGCCGGCGACGATGCTCTCGATGCGTCGGCGGCTCTTCGACGGCAGCTCCCGGTCGAGCAGCACGTCGAGCGCATCGACGACGATGCGACGCACGCTCCACAGGATGACGCCGACGACGAGCAGGCCGAGCAGCGGATCGAGCAAATACCACCCGAAGCGGTAGCTCACGAAGAGCCCGACGAGCAACGCGACGTTCGTCAGGATATCCGCCTGGTAGTGCATCGAATCGGCCGAGATCGCGAGCGAGGCGGTCTTCGCGATCACGTAGCGCTGGAACGCGAAGAGACCGAGCGTCAGCACGAGCGACACGCCGAGCGTGCCGAGCGCGGCCGCGGGCGCCGCGAGCGGCTCCGGCGAGACGAGGCGGCCGACGGCCTCGAAACCGACGTAGAGCGCGGAGCCCGCGACGATCAGCGCCTGCACGAGACCCGCAACCCCTTCTGACTTGCCGTGCCCGAAGCGGTGCTCGCGGTCCGCGGGCGTCAGCGCGATGCGGACGGCGAGCAGCGTGATCAGCGACGCGGCGAGGTCGAGCAGCGAATCCGCGAGCGAGCCGAGCATCGCCACCGAGCCGCTTGCCGCGTACGCCCACGCCTTCATCAGGATCAGCGTGAGCGCGACGGCGACCGATGCGCCGCCCGCGAGGCGCATCAGCCGCGCACGACCGCCGGGTTCCGCAACCTGCATCGCGTCGCCGCCCGGAACGGGCACCTCTAGACCTTGCAGAGCCGCGCCGCGGCGTCTCTGAGCGTCTGCTCCTGCTTCGCGAAGCAGAAACGCACGAGCGTCGCGCCGGGCGGAGGCTCGGCGCAGAACACGGAGATCGGGATCACCGCGACGCCGTGCTCGATCGTCAGCCGACGCGCGAACTCGGTGTCCGGCTCGGACGAGATCCGGCCGTAATCGGCGAGCTGGAAATACGTGCCGCGCGCCGGGACGAGCTCGAAACGCGACGAGGCGAGGAGCTCGACGAAGAGATCGCGCTTCTCGCGGTAGAAGTCGGGCAGCGAAAGGTAATGCTCCGGGCGCTCGCGGATGAAGTCCGCGAGCGCATGCTGCAGCGGCGTGACCGCGGCGAACGTCAGGTATTGGTGGATCTTGCGGAGCTCCTCGGTCAATGCGCGGGGCGCGACGGCATAGCCGATCTTCCATCCGGTCGCGTGGTACGTCTTACCGAACGAGAACACCGCGAACGAACGTTCCTTGAGCTCGGGATGCGCGAGCACGGTGGCATGCCGACCGTCGAACACGATGTGCTCGTACACCTCGTCGCTCAGCAGGTAGCAGCCGTACGGGCGGAGCAGCGCCGCGAGCTCGCCCAGGTCTTCCTCGGTGAGGAGCGCACCGCTCGGATTGTGCGGCGAGTTGACGATCACGAGCCTTGTCCGATCGGAAAGCACGGACTTCAAGCGCTCCCAATCGATCGAGAACGACGGGCGCGTGAGCGGAACGTGAAGCGTACGGCCGCCGGCAAGCGTCACCGCCGGCTCGTACGAGTCGTACGCCGGGTCGAACACGATCACCTCGTCGCCCGGGCGCACGACCGCGTGGATCGCGGCGAACAGCGCCTCCGTTGCGCCGGGCGTCACCGTGATCTCCGTCTCCGGGTCCGCATGCACGCCGTAGAGGGCGCGGAGCTTCTCCGCGATCGCCTCGCGCAGCTCGCGCACACCGATCATCGGCGCATACTGATTGCGGCCGGCTTCGAGATAGTGCGTCACGCGTGCCACGAGCTCGGGCGGCGGTTGAAAATCCGGAAAGCCCTGTGACAGGTTAATGGCCTTGTGCTGGTCGGCCAGCTGCGACATCACCGTGAAGATCGTCGTGCCGACCTTTGGCAGTTTCGACTCGAGCAGGTTCATGCGCGCGGAGATCCGACGATGCTTGCGAAAACACTGATCGCGATCGGCCTCGCTCTCCTGGGCTTGGGCCTCTTGCTGCACTTCGCGCCGAACGCGCTCGGCTGGTTCGGCAAGCTGCCCGGGGACATCAACATCGAGCGCGGCAACACGCGGATCTTTTTCCCCATCACGACCATGATCATCATCAGCATCGTGCTCACGGTGCTCGTGAATTTGTTCTTCCGGCGCTGACGTGCGCGCTCGACGAGCCTTGGTGCCGCGCCGAGCGATGATGCCTGCCCGGCGCGCTCAACGCGCGCGAGCGGCGACCCGGTAGAGCCCGGCAGCGATCACGGCGATCACTGCGACGCCGACCGCGGCCGGCCACGATATGCCGAGCGCGATCACGTCCGGATCGTTCGCGAGCACGATCGGGATCGCCATGAAGATGCCGATCAGCGCCTCGCCGGTGATGAGCCCCGCAGCGAACAGCATGCCGTGCTGGGCACCCGCGCGTCCCGCGTCGCGGCTCCGTGCGCGCACTCGATTCGCTGCATGGGCGATCAGGCCGCCGGCCAGGATCGGCACCGACAACTCGAGCGGGAGATAAATCCCGACCGCGACCGCGAGCACCGGCGCGCGCCACGTCGAGCCCCGTCGCTTCAGCCATTCGTCGACCGCGATGATCGCGACGCCGATCAGCGCGCCGTACGCGACCATGTCCCACGGTAACCCGCCGCCGAACACGCCTTGCGCGACGGACGCCATCAACGTCGCCTGCGGCGCGAGCAGAGCGTTCGGGCGCTCGGGCGTCGGGGCGCCGATGCCGTACGCCTGAAGCAGCAAATTCAAGATCGGTGCCATGACGAGCACGGCCGCGATCACGCCGACGCCCTGCATCAGCTGCTGGCGCCAAGGTGTCGCGCCGACGATGTAGCCCGCCTTGAGATCCTGCAGGTTGTCGCCGCCGATCGCCGCCGCGCAGCAGACGACGGCGCCGATCATGATCGCCGCGGCGGCGCCGTTCGCCGCGCCCTGCCCCATCAGCGCGAGCAGCAGCAGCGAAGCGAACAGGATCGTCGCGATCGTCACGCCCGAGATCGGATTGTTCGACGAGCCGACGAGACCCGCCATGTAGCCCGCAACCGAAGAGAACAGGAACCCGGCAACCAGCATGACCAACGTCATCGCGAGCGCGACGCCGAGCGTGCCGACGACCGCGTAATAGAGCGCGAAGAGCGGCAGCAAGAGCACCGCGACGGCGGTCAGCACGAACGGCATCGGCGTGTCGTGCTCGCGATGGTCGTAGACCGCGGCGGCGCCCACGCTCTGCGGCGCGCGCCGGATGCCGCTCGCGAGGCCCGCGAACAGCGACCCGCGGATCGAGATCAGGGCCCAGAGGCCGCCTACGAGCATCGCGCCGACGCCGAGGTAGCGGATCTCCGTCGACCAGATCGCGAACGCGAGGTCCACGGCCGGCGTGCCGGCCGTGAGCGACTCGGCGAGCGGCGTGCCGTCGAGCGCGAACGTCGAGTAGAGCGGGATCGCGACGAACCACGAGATCGCGCCGCCGACGAAGACGAGCACGGCGATATTGAGCCCGACGATGTAACCGACGCTGATCAGCGCCGGCGACAAGTTCGTTCCGATGTACGCGATCGTGCTCGAGCCGACGTATGCCGCCGATTGTGCCGTCGCGGGCCAGAGCCTCAACCCCGTCTCGGCGAGCTTCGCGAGCGCGCCGATCACCGCCGCCGACGCGAGATAGCGGGCGCCGCGGTTCGGATCCTCGCCGACTTTGAGCACCTCGGCCGTCGCGGTGCCCTCCGGGTACGCGAGCTTGAGATCCACAATCAGCGAGCGCCTGAGCGGAATCGTGAAGAGCACGCCGAGCAGCCCGCCGATGCCGGCGATCACGGACACCCAGACGTAGTCGAAGACGTTCCAGTAGCCGAGCATGATCAGCGCGGGCAACGTGAAGATCACGCCGGCCGCGAGCGACTCGCCGGCCGAGGCCGCCGTCTGCACGACGTTGTTCTCGAGGATGTTCGATTCCCTGAAGAACCGGAGCACCGCCATCGAGATCACGGCGGCGGGGATCGATGCCGACACGGTCAGGCCGGCGAAGAGCCCGAGGTATGCGTTTGCGCCGGCGAGAACTACGGACAGCACGACGCCGAGGACGACCGCTTTCAGTGTGAGTTGCGGCAGCGGCTGAGGAATCGCGCTCATCGACGCTTCACCTCCCCGACGGCCACCTACGTCGAGGCGTCACGGGCGCGTCGGAACCCGGCGACCGCACCGTCGCCGGGGAAGCCACATCGAGATCGCAAATGTCCGCGCGAAAGCGCCGCACCCGTCGGTTCAGGCCTGTTCCTCCTCGACCGGGGCAGGAGCCACTTTCTCCGGCATGAGGAACCTCGCCATGACGAGCCCCGCTTCGTAGAGCGCGTACATCGGCAGCGCGAGCAGCGTCTGGGAGATGATGTCGGGCGGCGTCAGCAGCATGCCGAGGATGAAGGCACCGAGGAAGACGTACGGTCGAGCGGCCTTGAGCTTCTGCACGTCCACGAGGCCGCTCCAGATCAGCATTACCGTCGCGATCGGGACCTCGAATGAAACCCCGAAAGCGAGGAACAGCGTGAGCACGAAGCTCAAGTATTCGCCGATGTCCGTGTTCATCGAGACGCCCTCGGGCGTCGACAGCGCGAAAAAGCCGAACATCAGCGGGAAGACGACGAAATAGGCGAACGCGACGCCGCAGTAGAACAGGATCACGCTCGAAACGAGCAACGGCAACGCGAAGCGTTTCTCCCGCCGATACAGGCCGGGCGCCACGAATGCCCAGACCTGATAGAGCACGACGGGCATCGCGATGAAGAGCGCGACGAACAGCGTCGTCATGAACGGCGTCAGGAACGGCGAGGCGACGCGCGTCGCGATCATCGTCTGGCCTTCGGGCAGCGCATCGCGGAGCGGCTCGGAGACGAACGTGAAAATTTCCTGCGTGAACGGCACGAGGCACAGAAACACGACGAGCACCGCGAGCATCGATTTCATGATGCGCGACCGAAGCTCGATCAAATGCGAGATCAGGGTGCCTTCGGCGAGCTGTTCCTGCTCTTGATCGTCGACCACGCTGCTCATCTCGCGCTCGACTCCCGAACCTTCGCGGCCTCGGTCTCTCCGTCCGCATCGGGCGAATCCGCGGTCGGGCCGCCGTCATCCGCACGCGGAGCGGCCTCGTCCGGACGCTTCATCGTCGCCACCGACCCGGACGATGCCGGCTGAGCGGACGCGGCCGCCTCGGACGCCGAAACGTCGTGTGATGCCGGCGTCATGCCGTCGGCGGCCGGCGCAGCCGCTTCGGGCGCGATCGACGGTTCGGCTCCGGCAGACGTTTCGGAGCTCTTCGATGCGGAAGACTCCGTTTCGGGCTCGGGACGCTTCGAAGCCGGCGGCTGCGGCTTCTTCTTCTGCGCCTTGTAGATTTCCTCGAGCGCGATCTCGCGCTCGAGCTGATAGCGAAGCTGGTTTGCCGTGCGCCGGGCCTTCGCAACCCAACGTCCGATCTGTGCAGCGACGCGCGGCAGCCGCTCCGGGCCAAGGATCAGCAGCCCGATCACGAAGACCAGGATCAGCTCACCCATGCTCGTATCGAACATTCAGAGGCCCTCGCGGTCAGCCGTGCCGGCGCTTCAGCTCTGCGACGCCTTGTCCTTCCGCTCGACGAACTCGGCGTCGGGCTCGGTCGCCTGCTGCGGCCCCGCTGCCTCGAGGCGCTTCGGATCGTCGCGCTCCTTGTTGTCGTCCTGCTCCATGGCCCTCCGGAAGCTCTTGATCGCGCTGCCCAGATCGCCGCCGAGCGTCTTCAGCCGCTTCGTGCCGAAGATCAGAACGACGATCAACAGAACAATCAAAAGCTGCCAGATGCTGATGCCGCTGAGTCCCATTTCAAACCCTCCTCGAGGGGCAGCGAAGTATCCAATGATACGCCAATCGTATCGCCGCCGCGGTCAACTGCGCGGCGCGACTTGCAGCCAGAACGTGACCGGGCCGACGTTCGTCAATTCGACTTCCATCGAAGCGCCGAAGCGGCCGGTAGCCGTCGGCACGCCGAGCGTCTGAACCTCCTCGACGAGCCGGTCGAAGAGCACCGCGCCCTGCGCGGGGTCCGCCGCCTTCGAAAAGCCCGCGCGCGTGCCCTTGCGCGTGTCGGCGGCGAGCGTGAACTGCGGCACGAGCAGCATTTCGCCGCCCACGTCCACGAGGCTGCGGTTCATTCGGCCCGAGTCGTCCGGGAAGACACGATATTCGACCAGCCTTTCCGCCAGTCGTTTCGCCTCGGCAGGCCCGTCGCCTCGCTCGACCCCGACGAGAACGAGGAGCCCCAGGCCGATTCGGCCCACGACCTCGCCGTCTACGGTCACGCTCGCGCGGCTGACGCGTTGCAGCAGTCCGATCACGAGCCTCTCCTCAAGTCCTACCCCACAATACGCCGTGCGACCCCGCGAATCGGTCGGAAATTACCACTTCTCATCAAGACGTTAATTCGCGGAAAACTGCCCCGCGGCGCAGCCCGGAAGCGGGCGAGTATGTACTCATCAGAAGGCGACGCAAGGCCCATTCTGGTCGACGGGTAGGAGCAGCGCTAGTTTGGCCGGCTAGTCGTTACGAACGACCCGGAGGCCGGGTGCGGTCGAGCCAGCTAAGCCATGCAACCGAGCAGCTGCGCTTAGAACCATGGTTGTCCGTTGCGGTATGTGGGTCGAAAGTTCTTGGTCCTTCCTTCTGAAGCGGCCGCATTCTCGAATCTGTGCGAACTGTCCAGTTTGACCGGAACTAAGGTGCCCCTGTTGGGGATATATACAGGGGGTTCAGAGGAGTGAACAGTTAGTTTACTATCCGTGAGCCGGCTAACGGAGTTACCGTCCTAGACGGAGTATCCTCGCCGGCACCGAGGAGGCATACAAGGCATGCGCAAATACACGGTCCACTGCGAGTGGGACCCGGAGGCGAAGGTTTGGTACGTCGTAGATTCTAACGTCCCTGGCCTCGCCACAGAGGCCGATACACCGCATGCGCTTTTCGAAAAGCTGCTTGTCATAATCCCAGAGCTCGTTGAACTCAACGAGCCGGACGGGGACGAGGAAGTTCCGCTCGAGTTACTCTGGAGCCATCAAGGGAACGTTCGTCTGCGTCAGCGCGTCTAGTTGTCCGACTACGCACCGCAGCTCAAGAAGCTGCTCAAGCAGCACGGATGCAAGTTCGTTCGCAGCGGGAAAGGGGACCACGATATTTGGTACAGCCCAATCTCGCGTCTCAACTTCCCTGTCGATCACAAGATCAAGTCCCGGCACACTGCTAATCAGGTATTGAAACAAGCGGGCCTCAAGAAGGCGTTCTGACAGGTCCACAGTTCCCGCTAGAAGGTGGAATGGGTTAAGAGAGCCGCGAAGGTCCCTCGCTCGGCCCTGCCTTCTCTAGCGTGTCAGCGGGTCACGTCCCGACATCGAAGTTACCCACTGAACTTGAGCAACGACCGGGGTCTGGCTAACCGCCGAGATCGGGGGAATCTGGGCGCATTTCCCACTTCACCGCGAATTAATGGACCGGCAGGCCCGAAGCGTTGTCCACCCCCGAATAAAGCTCAATCGTCCCACTTTCGCCTGTTCGCACTCGCCCTGTAAGCCGGAAAGTGGGTTCCCGTGGGTAGATACTCGCCCGAATCGTCGTTGCAGTGGGAGAGCACGTCACTCCTCTGTCCGCACGCCGCGCGATCTGCTATTAGTACGCGGTTTTCGCGTCCCCGGGGGAGGAAGCCTACTATGAAACGTCGCGATTTCGTCGCTGCGCTTGGCGGGGCCGCCGCCCTGACGGCCTGCTCTCCGGGTCCGAGCACGTCGAGCGGCGCACGTAGCGACGAGCGCTTCCAATGGCGGATCGTGACGACGTGGGCGCCGAACTTCCCCGGGCTCGGCACGGCCGTGAACAGGCTGACCCGCCTGATCGAGCAAATGAGCGCGGGGCGGCTGCGTATCCGCGTGTACGCGGCCGGCGAGCTGATCCCGGCCTTCGAGGTGTTCGACGCCGTCTCCCGCGGCACGGCCGAAATGGGCCACGGTGCGGCTTATTACTGGCGCGGGCAGGTCGAAGCGGCCCAGTTCTTCGCGTCGATCCCGTTCGGCCTCAACGCGCACGAGATGAACGGCTGGCTCTACTACGGCGGCGGCCTCGAGCTGTGGCGCGAAGTCTACGCGCCGTTCAACCTCGTGCCGTTCCCGGCGGGCAACACCGGCGTGCAGACCGGCGGCTGGTTCAATCGCAGGATCGACAGCGTCGCGGATCTCCGCGGGCTCAAGATGCGGATCCCCGGCATAGGCGGCGAGGTCCTGAGGCTCGCGGGCGGCACCCCGGTCAATCTGCCAGGGGCGGACATCTTCACCGCCCTTCAGACGGGGACGATCGATGCCGCAGAGTGGGTCGGACCCTACAACGACGTCGCAGCGGGCCTGCACCAGGCCGCCCGCTACTACTACTATCCCGGCTGGCAGGAGCCCGGCCCGACGCTCGAGTGCATCGTCAACCGTCGGGCGTGGGAACAGCTCCCGGAGGACCTCCAGGCGATCGTGCAGGCCGCCTGCCAGGCCGTGAATCTGGACATGACCGCCGAGTTCATGGCGCGCAACGCGCAGGCGCTCGCACAGCTCGAGGCCGACGAATCCGTCGAGGTGCTCGAGTTTCCGCAGCCCGTGCTCGCCGAGCTGAAGCGGCTCTCCCAGCAGGTGATCGACGACCTCGTCGCTCGAGATCCGGTCTCGGCGAAAGTCTGGGAATCGTACCGCGCATTTCTGCAGCAATCGGAGGGGTGGCAGCGCGCGTCGGAGCTCGCTTATCTGAAGACGCGCGAGGGCTGATCGCACTGTCCCGCGGCGTCCGCGGCCGTTGACATCGACGGCCGGCAGCCGCAATCATGGTTCCACCGACCGCCCGATCATCGCACGCGCGGGGAAATCTGCGCTCAATGACCGGCCATTAAGGGTCTGTTAACATTCGACGTGCTCAACTGGAGCCGTTTACGGGTCAACCGGAAGTAGAGGGAGCTCGATGAAACGATTCACGGTGGTGTTCGGCCTGATCGGCCTCTTCGCCGCTGCGCCCGGTCTCGCACAGGAGTGCTCGTTGACCATCGAAGGCAACGACCAAATCCAGTTCGACAAGAAGGAGCTGCGCGTCAGCTCGAGCTGCACGGAAGTCACCGTGACGCTCAAGCACGTCGGCAAGCTTGCCGCCAACGTGATGGGGCACAACTGGGTCCTGACGAAGACGGAAGACTACATGGCCGTCGCCCAGGCCGGTCAGGCCGCGGGGCCGCCGAATTACGTTCCGGCGAACGACGAGCGCGTGATCGCGACGACCGAGGTGATCGGCGGCGGTGAGGAAACGTCGGTGACGTTCGATCTGTCGAACCTCGAGCCCGGCGGCGATTACACGTATTTCTGCTCGTTCCCGGGGCACTTCGCGCTGATGAACGGCAAGTTCATCATCGAGTGAGGAGCAGGTCGAAGCTTCGGTCGTCCTCTATCCAGGACAGTGAAGTTCGAGGGGATCAACTGGATACGGAAGTTCGAGGTGCAGTAGTCGTGTAGGAAGCCGAGGGACCGACGCGCCTTTCTGCAGGCAAGGCGGTCGCGAAACGATCGCCGCAAAACGCGGGGTGGAAGAGATATGGCTTTGGCCGTAGTCATCGTCCTCTTGGTCGTCGGGTCCCTCATCTTCCACTTTGCGAGCCCCTGGTACTTCACCCCTCTCGCGTCCAACTGGTCGTCGGTCGACACGACCGTCGACATCACGTTCATCGTCTGCGGCATCGTCTTCGTTGCCGTCAACCTCTTCACCGCTTACTGCCTCGTCAGGTTCCGTCACCGCAAGGGCCACCAGGCGCATTACGAGCCCGAGAGCAAGAAGCTCGAGGGCGGGCTGACCGCGTTCACTGCGCTCGGTGTCGCGGCGATGCTGACCCCCGGGCTCTTCGTCTGGGGCGAGTTCGTGACCGTGCCGGACGGCGCGATGGTCGTCGAGGCGTTCGGCAAGCAATGGCACTGGAGCTTCCGCTTCCCCGGCGAGGACGGCGTGCTCGGACGAACCGATGTCCGGCACATGAGCGTCGAGAACCCGCTCGGCATCGACCCTGACGATCCCGCCGGGCAGGACGACCGGCTCGTCCTGGAACCGACACTGCATCTGCCTGCCGACCGGCCGATCCACATGCTGCTTCGCTCGGCCGACGTGCTGCACAACTTCACGGTGCCCCAGTTCCGCACGAAGATGGATCTCGTGCCGGGCATGGTGACCTATCAATGGTTCACGCCGACGGTCGTCGGGAGCTACGAGCTTCTGTGCGAGGAGCTCTGCGGTCTCGCGCATTTCGCGATGCGCGGACGTGTGATCGTCGACGAGGAGGCCGACTTCGACACGTGGTTCGCGGCGCTGCCGACCTATTCGGAAACGGCATCGGCGCCGCGGGGTAACCCGGAGGCCGGAGCCGCGACCTACGCCGTCTGCAGCGCGTGTCACGGCGCGCAGGGCGAAGGCAACCCGACGCTGAACGCACCGAAGATCGCGGGCCAGGAGCCGTGGTACCTGAAACGGCAGATCCGAATGTACCAGCAGCGGATCCGCGGCGCCGACGAACGCGACGTCTTCGGGATGCAGATGGCGCCGATGGCGAACACGCTCGCCAGCGAGCAAATCATCGCCGACGTCGCGGCGTATATCGAGACGCTGCCGGACGACGAGCCGGAGCAGACCGTGTTCGGCGATCCGGTGCGCGGCCGTGAGATCTACACGACGTGCGCCGGCTGTCACGGCCGCGACGGCCGAGGCAACTGGAGCACGAACGCGCCGCGTCTCGCCGGCATGAGCGACTGGTATCTGTACCGGCAGCTCGAATACTTCCGGGAGGGCGTGCGCGGCGCGCATCCCGACGATTTGTACGGCATGCAAATGGCCATGATGGCCGCGAGCCTGCGCGACGAGCGTGCCCTTCAGGACGTCGTCGCGTACATCAACTCGCTTTGACGCAAGGAAAGTGAGGGTATTCGACTTGACTTGAGATGACGCACGGCCGGCGTGAAGCGCATGCGCGCGGCCGGGAGGGGGCTCCAAATGGCATATGTCGCAATCGCGGACCGGGATCATCACCTGCACGACCCGGATACGTTCGTCACGAAGTACATCTGGAGCCAGGACCACAAAGTCATCGCGATCCAGTACGGCAGCGTAGCGATACTGGTCGGCCTCGTCGCTCTGGGGCTCTCGCTGCTGATGCGGCTGCAGATCGGTTTCCCCGATACGTTCTCCTTCATCACGCCGTACAGCTACTACCAGTTCGTGACCATGCACGGAATGATCATGGTCATTTACCTCTTGACGGCGCTCTTCCTCGGAGGCTTCGGCAATTACCTGATTCCGCTGATGTGCGGGGCGCGGGACATGGTGTTTCCGTACATGAACATGCTGAGCTTCTGGGTGTACCTCCTCTCCGTCATCGTGCTGATCGCGAGCTTCTTCGCGCCGGGCGGCCCGACGGGCGCCGGCTGGACGTTGTATCCGCCGCAAGCGATCGCGGAGGGCACGCCGGGCGTCGACTGGGGCATCATCCTGATGCTCGCGTCGCTCGCGATCTTCATCGTCGCGTTCACGATGGGCGGCCTGAATTACGTCACGACCGTGCTCCAGGCCCGCTGCCGGGGCATGACGTTGATGCGGTTGCCGCTCTCCGTATGGGGCATCTTCGTCGCGACGATCTTGGGCCTCTTCGCATTCCCGGCGCTCCTCGTCGCGGCGATCATGTTGCTGCTCGACAGGCTCATCGGCACGAGCTTCTTCATGCCGGCGCTGCTCTCGATGGGCAGCGAGACCGGCAACGACGGCGGCAGCCCGATCCT
>Ga0079224_100002243_pt1 | contig 23244 bp, 20 predicted proteins | sample Stecom2015_FD_80414 | JGI IMG/M metagenome (GOLD analysis project Ga0079224, IMG submission 80414) | Agricultural soil microbial communities from Utah to study Nitrogen management - Steer compost 2015 | ecosystem: Environmental > Terrestrial > Soil > Agricultural land | place: USA: Utah... | reverse complement strand
GTGGTTCAACGATCACGAGTTCGACGTCGTTCTGTCGAATCTCTCCGGTGCGCCGCACCGGCTGGAGCCCGACTTCTTCACCAACACCCAGTTCAACTCGGCCAATACCGCACCGGGCAACTGTAACGTGGGCGAGTATTCCAACCCGGAGCTCGACGAACTGGGCAGGAAGCAGCTCGGCATCTATGACAGCGAGGAGCGCCGCAAGCTCACGCACGAACTGCAGCGCATGATCGTCGAGGAGCAGCCGCTTGCAGTGCTCGCGTCGCCGATCACCATGTTCGCCGTCAACAAGGACAACATGGAGTTCGTCGGTTATCTCGACAGCCCGCAAGGGCTGCGCGCCAATGCCAACCAGGTGCGGATGCGCTCCAAGCGCGACCAGAACCTGGTGCGGGTCGGCTGGACGGTCGAATACACCGTCCTGAACCCGACGGCGGCGCGGACCATCGAGGAAACCGAGCTGGCGGCGCTGATCTATGACCGGCTGATGTGGATCGCGCCCGACGGTTCACCCCAGCTGCGGCTTGCAACCTCCATCGACACCATCGACGACACCTCGCTCGAGGTCACAATCCGCACCGATCACACGTTCTCCGACGGCAAGCCGGTGACGGTCGACGACGTCAAGTTCTCCTTCGACTACATGAAGAAGTGGGAGGCGCCCTACTTCACCGCGCACCTGAAGCGGCTGGAGAGCGTCGAGGTCGTCGATGAGGATACCGTCCGGTTCAAGCTGACCGAACCCTACGCCCCCTTCATCATGAACACGCTCGGCCAGATGTACGTCCTGCCGAAGCATGTCTGGGAGCCGCTGGTCGAGGAGCTCGGACTGGAAAATCCGCAGCAGTACGCCAACGACGACCCGGTCGGCAGCGGGCCGTACACGATCCGCTATCGGCGCGAAGGCTCGGAGCTGTACCTGGCACGCCGCCCCGACCACTTCGACCCGCCGCTGTCCGACATCCTTTACGTGGTGTTCGGCTCGGCGGAGATCGTCGGCCAGTCGTTGAAGTCGGGCGAGATCGACGTTTCGTTCCAGCCCGTCCCGCCGGCCGGTATCGAGGAGTTCAGGAGCCATCCGAGCCTCGAGCTCTACGAGGCCCGCTCGAACGGCATAATCGAGCTGCGCTACAAGACGACCGGCCCGGTCTTCTCGAACCGCGACCTCCGGCGCGCGCTCTACCACGCGATTCCCTACGAGCGCATCAAGGACGAGGTCCTCGGAGGCATGGCCGTGTTGTCATCCACGCCGATCACGCCGGTCAATGCCTACTGGCATAATGCCGACCTGCCCAAGCCGAAGTTCGATCCCGAGAGGGCGCGAGCCATGCTCGAGGAGGCGGGCTTCACGTGGGACGCGGAAGGGCGACTGCACTTCCCGCCGAAGTAGCGGCTGGCCGCAACTGCGGCCGGCCGACAGGACGGAGCTTCGTCGTACCGTGATGGAAGCGCGCAACCTCGAAAAGCGCTATCCAGTCGTGACGGGCGTGCGTTCGCTGTTCTCGTCTGACCGCGGCAAGCATGTGCACGCCGTTGACGGCATCGACTTCCATGTCGAGCGAGGCGAGGTGCTCGGCCTCGTTGGCGAGAGCGGTTGCGGGAAATCGACGACTGCCAAGCTGCTGGTCGGCCTCGAGACGCCGACCGGCGGCACCATCACCCTCGACGACGAGGATCTGGCGGAACTGCGGCGCAAGGATCGGCGCGCCTTCTACCGCCGCGTCCAGATGATCTTCCAGGATCCGTACGGCTCGATCAACCCGAGCCACGACGTGTTCAAGGTGGTATCGCGGCCTCTCGTCTATCAGGGCGTGACCGACCAGGCCGAGATCAGGCGACGCGTACATTCGGCCCTCGAACGGGTCGGCCTGTCGCCGCCGGAGGTCTATCTCTCCAAGCATCCGCACCTGTTGAGCGGCGGCCAGCGCCAGCGCCTGTGCATTGCCCGGGCCATCATCCTCGGGCCGAGCTTTCTGGTCGCCGACGAGCCGATCTCGATGCTCGACGTCTCCATCAAGTGGGACATCATCCGGCTCCTCCGCAGCCTGGTGGCGGAGAGCCGGCTGGCGATGGTCTACATCACCCATGACCTGGCGACGGTTCCCACCATCTGTCATCGCGTCGCCGTCATGTATCTGGGCCGCATCGTCGAGATCGGGCCGACCGAGCAGGTGCTTCGCCGGCCGGTCCATCCCTACACCAGGGCCCTGATCGCCTCGATACCCTCGTCCGACCCGCACCGGATACGGCCGCCGGCGGCGATCAGCGGGGCGATCAATGACGCCATCCAGCTCCCCGCCGGCTGCCGGTTCCGCGATCGCTGTCCGATCAGCAACGAGGTCTGCGCGTCGCAGGATCCCCGGCTTCGGACCGTCGACGGCCGCGACGTGGCCTGCCACCGGGCCGACGAGCACGCCGGCACCGAGGAGGAGGCTGCCATGGGGGCGATCCGGTGAGACGCTACATCGCCCGCCGCACCGTGCACATGGTGATCACGCTGTTCGCCATGATCACCATCATGTTCTTCCTGTTCCGGCTGCTGCCGGGCGATCCCACCATGACGGTGGTGAGCTCGGCCATGTACCCCAAGGCACAGGAGGCGATGCGGGCGCAATACGGCCTCGACCGGCCGCTGCTGGAACAGTACCTCCTGTATCTCAGGAACTACGCCACCTTCGATTTCGGCTATTCCTTTCACAGCTCGCGGTCGGTGAGCGAGATGCTCAGTGGGCGGATCGTCAACACGCTCGTCCTGATCCTGCCGTCGATGATCGTGGCCTACGGTCTTGGCGCCCTGTTCGGCGCCCTGCTGGCCTGGTACCGGGGCGGCCGGTCGGAGGTGACGATCGTGTTCATGTCGACGGCAGTGCAGGCAGCGCCGGTGTTCTGGGTGGGAATGCTCGCCATCCTGCTGTTCTCGATCAAGCTCGGCTGGTTCCCGTCCGGCCACATCGTCACTCCGGGGGCGTTTCCCGACCTGAGCTGGCGCATGTACCTGTCGGCCGATTTCCTGCACCACCTGGCGCTGCCGTTCCTCGTCCATACGGCGTACCAGTTCTGCTTTCCGCTGCTTCTGATGCGGTCGAGCATGTTGAGCACGATTGGCGAGGACTTCGTCGAGCTGGCACGGATCAAGGGGCTGCCGGAGCGGCGCGTCCTCTTCAATCACGCCGCGCGCAATTCGCTGCTGCCGGTCGCCACCACCATACCGATGATCCTCGGCTGGGCGCTCGCGGGTTCGGTGGTCATCGAGACGGTGTTTTCCTGGCCCGGCCTCGGCCTGCTGATGATCGAGGCGGTCCAGCGGTCGGATTATCCGGTGGTCCAGGCGGCGTTCTTCCTGATCGCGGTGCTCACGGTACTGGGAACGTTTGCCGCCGATCTCCTCTACGGCGTTCTCGATCCGAGGATCGTCTATGACTGAGGCCCGGCGATGAACTGGATCGTCTACTTCGTCCGCGCCGTGCACCAGTCGAGGTCCGGCCGGATCAGCCTTTACGTCATCATCTTCTGCATCCTGCTCGCCATATTCGGACCGCTGATCGCCCCGTACGGGCCGTTCGAGCGGATATACGATGCCAACGACAGGTTGGTGAGGCTTTCGCCGCCGTCGGCATCGCACTGGCTCGGGACGACACTGCTCGGTCGTGACGTCTTCAGCCAGATGCTCTGGGGCGCCCGGCCCGCCCTCATCGTCGGCTTCATGACCGCGTTCGGCGTCGCCGTGATCGGCGTCAACATCGGCCTGATCGCCGGTTATTTCGGCGGTCGCATCGATGCCATCATGATGCGGATCACCGACATCTTCCTCGGACTGCCGTTCCTGCCCTTCATCATCGTCATGCTCGCCATCACCGGCCGCAGCACGACGACGATCATCGTCGCCATGACGCTGATCATGTGGCGCTCGGCGGCGCGGGTCATCCGCGCCCAGGTGCTGTCGATCAAGCAGATGCCGTTCGTTACCGCGGCACGAACCACCGGCGCCGGAGACTTCACCATCCTCTACCGGGAGATTGCGCCCAATATCATGCCGATCGCGCTGGTCAACATCGCCTTTTCGCTCGCCTGGGCCATCATCACCGAGGCCAGCATCGGTTTTCTGGGCTATGGCGACCCGGCCGTCATGAGCTGGGGCTCGATCATTCACTACGCCTACGCCTCGCAGATGATGTACAACGCGCCATGGTGGGTGATCCCGCCGGGTATCGCCATCATGGTGCTTGTCTCGGCGGTGTACTTCGTCGGTCGCGCCTACGAGCACGTCGTCAACCCGCGCCTGGCTGTCCAGTGATGTGGAAGGAGCGCGAGGAACCCGTGGAGCCGGAAGCGCCTCCCAGGCTTCAGGTCCGCAACCTGACCGTCCGCTTTGCCACCCGCAGGGGGGTGGCGCAGGCACTGGACGACGTCTCGCTCTCGGTTCCGATCGGTGCCAGCGTCGGCCTCGTCGGCGAATCAGGATGCGGCAAGAGCACGTTGATGAAGGCGATCGTCGGCGTGCTGCCACCCAATGCCGAGATCATCGACGGTTCGGTGGTATTCCGCGGCATCGATCTTGTCACCGCCGATCCGGAAACCGTGCGCCGGCAGCGTTGGGCAGGCATCTCGATGATCACCCAGAGTGCCCTCAACGCCCTCGATCCGGTCCACCGCGTGGGTGACCAGATCGTGGAGGCGATCCGCGCCCACACCGACATGTCGCGCCATGAGGCGGCGGCACGGGCGAAGGAAATGCTGGCCATGGTCGGCGTCGATCCGGGACGGTTCCGGGCATACCCGCATCAGCTGTCCGGCGGCATGCGCCAGCGTGCCATCATCGCCATGGCGTTGGTGCTGAGGCCCGACCTGGTGCTCGCCGACGAGCCGACGACATCACTCGACATGATCGTGCAGGATCAGATCTTCCGGCGCATCCGAAAGCTCCAGTCAAAACTGGGCTTCTCGATGCTGCTGGTCACCCATGATCTCGGGGTGGTCATGGAGAACTGCAGCCGGATCGCGGTCATGTACTCCGGCGGGATCGTCGAAGAAGGTCCGATGGCATCGGTGATCGACACACCGTTCCATCCCTATACGCTGGGCCTGAAGAACTCCCTGCCCCGCATTGATCGCGCCGCCGAACCGATCGCCATACCAGGCGTACCGCCGGATCCGGTGGCCATGCCGCACGGCTGCCGCTTCGCGCATCGGTGCCCGTTCGCGCTTGCGATCTGCACGCGCGAACAGCCGCCGCTGGCGGCTGTCGGCGCGGGTCACCGGGCCGCCTGTCACCGCGCGGCCGAGATGCCGGCCTTGCGGGGCAAGGCGGCCGCTTACGAGACCTGGCTGTCGACCGAGGCCGCACGAGCCATGGCCGGTGCCGGCGTACCGTGAGGTGCGCCGGGGGCAACCTTCACAGCAAGGAACGGAAAGCCGAAATCATGTCCATTCCGGAGCCTGTCACCGCGATCGCAAGGGATGCGCTGAACTGGCGGCGCGAGCTGCATGCTCACCCCGAACTCCTGTTCGACCTTCCGCGAACGTCCGGGTTCGTGGCCGACAAGCTGCGATCGTTCGGATGCGACGAGGTGGTCACCGGAATCGCAACGTCCGGTGTCGTCGCGGTGATCCGTGGCAGGCAGCAGACCTCGGGGCGGGTGATCGGCCTCAGGGCAGACATGGATGCCCTGCCCATCGAGGAGATCGGCAACGCCAACTACCGATCCACCATACCCGGGCGGATGCACGCCTGCGGGCATGACGGACACACGGCGATGCTGTTGGGTGCGGCAAGACATCTGGCCGCGACCCGGCACTTCGACGGCACCGCCGTGCTCGTGTTCCAGCCGGCGGAAGAAGGCGGCGCCGGGGCGCGGGTGATGATCGACGAAGGCCTCATGGAACGCTTCGGCATCCAGGAAGTCTACGCCCTGCACAACCGCCCCGGTCTGCCGGTCGGAAGCTTTGCCTTGCGCGAAGGGCCGCTGCTTGCCGCATCCGACCGGTTCGTCGTCCGGATCGAAGGCAGGGGCAGCCACGCGGCCGCGCCCCATCGGGCGGTGGATCCGGTACTGGTTGCCGCGCACATGACGGTGGCCCTGCAGTCGGTCGTCTCCCGGAATGTCGACCCGCTGGACCCTGCGGTCCTCACGGTGGCCCAGATCAGCGGCGGGCACGCGATGAACGTCATCCCCGCAGAGGCCGAGGTCACGGGTACGATCAGGACGTTCTCGGCCAATGTCCGATCACTGATGGAGGCCCGGTTCAGCGAGGTTGCCGCCCGGGTTGCCGAGACGTTCGGCGCGACGGCGATCGTCGACTGGCTGCCGGGCTACCCGGTGACGGCCAACGACGCGGAACGCACGGCACTCGCTGCCGCCGCTGCCGCATCGGTTGCCGGGGCGGGCGATGGGGTGACAACCTGCACGCCGGACATGGTGTCGGAAGACTTTTCGTACATGCTGGAAGCCCGGCCGGGGGCTTTCGTCTGGATCGGCAACGGCCCGTCGGCCGACCTCCATCACCCAGCATACGACTTCGACGACGATGCGATCCCTTACGGCATCGCCTTCTGGACCCGGCTGGTCGAGCAGAACTGCCCGGTGTCGTGAGGCGCGCGGAGCCTTCAGGACTCCTGTACCACCTCCACCACGCCGACCACCTTGTCCAGCGGCAGCGTGAACGCGAGCCCGTTGCCGGGCACATCGAGTTCCGCAGCGCGCTCGATTTCACGAAGCACGTCGTCGCAAACCGCCGCAGGGACCACGGTGAAGATGATCTCCTTCTCCGGCTCGATCTGAATCCCGAACACCCGCAGCTGTTCGTTCTTGCCGATGCCGCGGCCGGGCATCACCGTGCCGCCGTGCGCGCCGGCATTCATGCTCGCTTCCAGGACGGTATCCCCCCATCCCTTCCTGACGATTGTCACGATGAGTTGCGGATTCTCCATCGATTACTCCTTGGCGCGGGCAATGACGCGGATGATCACGCCGAGCGTCATGACCGACAGTATCGGCGCCAGCGCGACCAGGGCAATGAACCCGAGCCCGTCCTCGAGCGGATCCCGGCTACCGTTGGCGGCCGCTGCACCCAGCGCCAGCGCCAGGAGAAACGTGTTGGCCAGCGGGCCGGTCGCCACCCCTCCAGCATCTATGGCTATCGAAATGTAGTTCTTCTCGCTGATCACCACCATCGCGATGGCGGCGAGGTAGCCGGGCACGATGAGCCACAGCAACGGTATGCCGTACTCGATGCGAAGCAGGCCGATCGCCACCCATGTCGCCACGCCGGCAGCAATCGTCCGCAACACGAGCGGAGCCGGTATGGAGCCCAGCGACGCTTCGTCGATCTGGTCGGCAAGAATGCGGACCGCGGGTTCGCCCCAGGTCGTCGTGAACCCGAGCAGCACGCCTATGCCCGCCAGCAGCAGGGGGTTGGTCGCCAGTCCCAGCGCCTCGCCGATCGCCGCACCAAACGGCAGGAAGCCGACATTCACGCCAAGCAGGAAGAGGAACAGCCCGACGGCAGCGAGGCCGGTACCGGTAAGAACGTCGCGCACCTGGCGCAATGGCAGGTTGAGCACGAAGATCTGGAACACGAGAAACAGGACCAGCAGCGGCGTCATCGCCAGCAGGACGCTGGACGCCGTGCTTGCCACGTCGGCGATCCACGGCGTGTCCATCACCACAGGATACCCATGGCAAGCACGGCGATGATGGCGCCCGTGGACGCTATGCCCATCACGCCGAATCCGTCTGACACCGCGTCACGGCCGGCCATCACCGCGGTCAGCCCGAGGGTGAGCGAGATCACCACCGGCGCCGTCAGGACACCGGTCGTCGCGCTGCCGGCGTCAAAGGCAAGCGGCACGAAGTCCGCCGGCGCGATGAACCCCAATCCCAGGATGAGCACGTAGGCCCCGCAGATCAGGTACTTGATCGACCAGCCGAAAATGATGCGCGCAATCGCCAGGGCGGTCAGTCCGGCCACCCCCAGTGCAATGACGGTCACCACCGAAACCTGCGGGATCCGCCCTTCGGAAACAGTATCGACCTGCGAGGCGAGGACGAGGACGTCCGGTTCCGCCACGGTGACGGCAAAGCCAAACCCGAATGCCACGAACAGGATCAGCAGGAGCGACCCCCTACGCGGAAGCTCGGCGCCGATATAGCGGCCCATCGGCAGCACGCCGAGATCGACGCCGATGAACAGCAGCAGCATCCCCGCCACGGCAAGGCCGGTGCCGAATACGAACTGGAAGAACACCGCCGCCGGCGCATGCACGATTGTGAACTGAAGAAGGCACACGACCGCGAAGAGCGGTGCCACGGCCTTGAGGACATCAAGGAAGTTCTTCCTGAGGATCGGTCCCATGGCGCGGGATGTTAGATCAGCCGACCGTCGCCGACCAGATACGGCGAGATCCCCGACGGCCGACAGGATGCTACGGGATGGCCGCCGGGACGCGGAAAGGGGGCCTTCGGTCGGAGATGATATTCGTCGACGATTGCCGTAGCTTCCTCCCCGAGTCGAAGCGACCGATCCGATCACTGGAGACGCCATGGAACGCAACACGGTCAGGGTCGACCCGGCGGACGCTCATTTGCGCACCGTTGCCGACGTCGTCGCCGCGATGGGTACCGATCCCGAAACCGGGTTGACGACGGACGAGGCGCGGGCCCGCCTGCAGCAGTTCGGTCGCAACGAGCTCACCGCCGAGAAGCCGGTGCCTGCCTGGCGCAGGTTCCTCGACCAGTTCACCGACGTCCTGGTCATCCTGCTCATCGTCGCGTCGCTGATTTCCGGCGTCCTGTGGTTCATCGAGCGCACCGCGGCCCTGCCCTACGAAGCCATCGCCATTCTCGCCATCGTGTTCCTGAACGCGGTGATGGGGTTTCTTCACCAGTCGCGTGCCGAGAAGGCGGTGGCGACCCTGAAGCAGATGGCCGCCGCTCAGGCGACGGTGATCCGTGATGGCGAAATGCGGCGGATACCAGCGGTCGAACTGGTCCCGGGCGACATTCTACTCATCGAGGAAGGCGACACCATTGCCGCCGACGCGCGGCTGATCCAGTCGACGTCGCTGCAGACGGCGGAAGCCGCGCTGACTGGCGAAAGCCTGCCGGTGTCCAAGGACACCGCGCCCCTTGCACGCGAAGCGGCGGTGGGTGACCGCCACAACATGGTGTTCAGCGGCACCTCCGCCACCTACGGGCGCGGGCGCGCGGTGGTGACCGCAACCGGCATGGCGACCGAGATGGGCCAGATCGCTGGCCTCCTCGAAGCGACCCCCGAGGAGGAAACGCCGCTTCAGAAAGAGCTCGATCGTGTTGGTCGGTTGCTCGGGCTGGCGGTCATGGTCATCGCCGCGGTGATCATCGCCACCATACTCGTGTTCGAGGACATCTCCGGCTGGGCGGTCGTCTTCGACGTGTTGATCCTTGGTGTCGCCCTTGCCGTCGCGGCCGTCCCCGAAGGATTGCCCGCCGTCGTGACAGCCGTCCTGTCGCTGGGAGTACAGCGGATGGCCCGCCGCAATGCGATCGTCCGCCGCCTCGCAGCAGTGGAAACGCTCGGCTCCGCCGACGTGATCGCCTCGGACAAGACAGGAACCCTGACCCGCAACGAGATGACAGTGCTGCGGGTGGTAACGGCGAGCGGCAGCATCGAACTGGGCGGCATCGGCTACGCGCCGCAGGGGACTGTCCGACCCACCGATGGAGGCACCCTCGACGGCGCGCTGCGGACGGAAGTGATCCGCACCCTTGCCGCGGCCGATCGCGCCAACAATGCCGTCCTGCAGGAGCAGGGCGGGCGCTGGTATGTCCAGGGAGATCCCACCGAAGGCGCGCTCATCGTCGCCGCCCGCAAGGCGGGGCTCGAGCCGCAGGCCCTCGATGCCCGTTTCGATCGCGTGGGCGAGATTCCGTTCTCGTCGGAACGCAAGCTGATGAGCACGATCCACGCCGATGCGGAGCGCCAGCACCTGCGCGCGTTCACCAAGGGGGCACCCGACGTGCTGCTGGCCCGGTGCACCCACGAACTGGTCGGTGACGAGGCACGTCCGCTGACGGAGCAACGCCGCGCCGAGATCCTGGCGGCGAACGAGGAGCTCGCAGGCGAGGCCATGCGCACGCTGGCGATCGCCTTTCGCTCCATTCCCGGCAACGCCCACTCGACCGAGGTGCCGACCGACGACGTCGAGCGCGATCTCGTGCTTCTCGGCCTCGTCGGCATGATCGATCCGCCGAGGGAGGAAGCCCGGGAGGCGATCGCCAGGGCGCGGGCGGCAGGGATCCGCTCGATCATGGTGACCGGCGATCACCCCCGCACCGCCGCGGTGATAGCCGCGGAACTCGGCATCAGCGCCGACGGGCGTGCGGTGACCGGCGCCGATCTGGAGACGATGTCGCAGGTGGAACTCGAGGAAACCGTGCGGCAGGTTTCGGTGTTCGCCCGCGTCGACCCCCGCCACAAGCTGCGCATCGTCAAGGCCCTGCAGAGCGAAGGACTGACGGTCGCGATGACCGGAGACGGCGTGAATGACGCGCCGGCGCTGAAGACTGCGGACATCGGCGTGGCAATGGGTATCACCGGGACAGACGTGTCGAGGGAAGCCGCCGACATCGTGCTCGCAGACGACAACTTCGCCACCATTGTCGCAGCCGTGGAGGAAGGCCGCGCCATCTTCTCCAACATCCGCAAGTTCCTGCGATACCTGCTGTCGTCGAACATCGGCGAGGTGATGACCATGTTCTTCGGCGTCCTCCTCGCCGATGTCATCGGGCTGGTGGCAGGTCCCGGCGAACTGGTCCTGCCATTGCTGGCTACGCAGATCCTGTGGATCAACCTGGTCACCGACGGGGCGCCGGCGATCGCGCTCGGGCTCGACCCGGCCGATGCCGACACCATGCGCCGCCCGCCACGCCCGCGAGGCGAGGGTGTCCTCACGCGCCGGATGTGGGGTGGCATCGTCTTCGTCGGGATGATCATGGCCGGCGGCACGTTGCTGGTCCTCGACGCCAGCCTGCCGGGCGGATTGATTGGCGGCAACGGTACCCTGGCGTACGCCCAGACGATGGCCTTCACCACACTCACCCTGTTCCAGCTCTTCAACGTCTTCAATGCCCGCTCGGACGATCACAGCGCATTTCGCGGATTGTTCGGAAATCGCTGGCTGTGGCTCGCCGTCGGGCTGTCGCTGCTCCTGCAGGTTGCCGTCGTCTACACGCCGTTCCTGCAGGAGGCGTTCTCGACCGTGCCACTGGGCATCACGGACTGGCTGCTCTGCGGCGCCGTCGCAAGCTCTGTGCTCTGGCTCCGGGAACTGGCCAAACTCGTCTTCAGGCCGGCGTCGGCGGTACTGTCGCACGGGTAGGTGAAGGGGCGGGCCGACGCAAAGGTCCCGCTGATGGACGAAGAGCCGACTGGGTCGGAGGCGGCGGAAGCGGAAGCGCCAACGCACTGGCCGTGTCCCGGATTGGGACACTTGTCCGTGTACAGTACACCGCACTTCGAGCATCTCGCCTGCGACGGTCAAGCCGGCTGTGCTTTGTGGCGGGAACAGGTATATTTCCCAGGTCGTTATGGACGGCGGAGCTGCGCACGCATTACCGGGCAAGCTCGCCGGATCTTGCTTGAGGCAACACCATGAGCACTGATCATGCTTTGGAATCCCCGAGACGTTTCCGCTTTCCCACCGCCTTCACGATCCTCTTCGGCCTGATCATCGTCGTTGCCGTTCTCACCTGGATCATTCCTGCCGGTCAGTATCAGCGCGTGCACAACCCGGCACTCGACCGCGAGGTGGCCGTCGCGGGGACCTACGAGCGGACCGACCCGAACCCGCAAGGCGTGTTCGACGTCATCATGGCGCCGATTGCGGGCCTGTACGATCCGGCCACCAACCAGGCCAATGCGATCGACGTGGCGTTGTTCGTCCTCGTCATCGGCGGCTTCATCGGCGTCGTCTCGGCCACCGGTGCCATCGATGCCGGCATCACCAGCGCCATGAAGCGGCTGGAGGGTCGCGAGAAGTGGATGATCCCGGTGCTGATGGCGCTGTTTGCCTTCGGCGGCACCACGTACGGCATGGCCGAGGAGACGCTTGCCTTCTACGTGCTGCTGATCCCGGTGATGATCGCTGCCCGCTATGATGCGCTCACGGCGGTGGCCATCATCCTGCTCGGCGCCGGCGTCGGCGTGCTCGGCTCGACCGTCAACGCGTTTGCGACCGTCATCGCCTCGAATGCGGCCGGCATACCCTTTACCGAAGGGATCGTGCTGCGGCTGGTCATCCTCGGCCTGTGCTGGCTCGCCTGCGTCATCTACGTCATGCGTTATGCCGAGCGCGTTCGGGAGGACCCGTCCGCGTCGATCGTCTATGACATGAAGGCCGAGAACGAAGCGCATTTCCTCTCCGGCAACGGCGACGCCACCCCCGAGTTCACCGGCCTGCACAAGGTCGTTCTCGCCATCTTCGCGGTGACCTTCGTGGTGATGGTCTGGGGTGTTCTGGCTGCGGACTGGTGGATGGGCGAGATGACCGGGCTGTTCCTCGCCGCGGCGATCATCGTCGGCGTGGTCAGCTGGCAGGGCGAACAGAAGTTCGTCAACGCCTTCCTCGATGGCGCGCGAGGCCTGCTCGGCGTTGCGCTCATCATCGGGCTGGCGCGCGGCATCGTGGTGATCATGGACGCCGGCAAGATCAGCGACACGATCCTGCACTGGGCGGAGCTGTCGGTCGCCGGCCTCGGCGCGGTCGCCTTCATCAACGTGATCTACTGGGTGGAGGTGCTCCTGTCCTTCTTCGTGCCGTCGTCGTCGGGCCTCGCGGTGCTGTCGATGCCGATTCTCGCGCCGGTAGCGGACTTCGCCGGCGTCGGCCGCGACCTCGTGGTGACCGCATATCAGTCGGCGAACGGGCTGGTGAACCTCATCAACCCGACGTTTGCGGTGGTGATGGGCGCACTCGCCATCGGTCGTGTGCCGTATGAACGCTGGCTGCGGTTCATGTGGCCGCTGCTCGTCATTCTCACGATCATCATCATGGCGTGCCTGAGCATCGGGACCATGTTCTGAAGGAGAGCACGATGGCCATCACCTACGGTGTCCACTCCGAAGTGGGCAAGCTCAGACGCGTGCTGGTCGACCGGCCAGGCGCGGCACTTGCCCGGCTGACCCCGTCGAACTGCCATGACCTCCTGTTCGACGACGTGCTGTGGGTCAAGCAGGCTCGCGTCGAGCACATGACCTTCGTCGACGCGATCCGCTACCGTGGCGCCGAAGTGGTGTTCCTGCGCGAGCTGCTGGCGGAGACGATGCGGGACCCCGAGGCCCGCCGATGGCTGCTCGAGCGGCGGATTAACGAGAACACCGTCGGCGTCGGCCTCGCCGACGATCTTCGCGCGGCGCTGATGGAAACGGATGCGGATGCGCTGTCGCTGATCCTGATGGGCGGCATGAACCGGGCCGAACTGCCGATCCCGCCGAAGGGCGCGTTCGTGACGATGCTCCGGCCGGAGGACTTCGTCCTGCCGCCGCTGCCCAACCACCTGTTCACCCGCGACACGACCTGCTGGATCTATGACGGCGTCACCCTCAACCCGATGCGCTGGGAGGACCGCAAGCTGGAAACGGTCAACATCGCCGCCGTCTACCGTTTCCACCCGGACTTTCGCGATGCGGACTTCCCCGTATGGTGGGGCGATCCGGATCGCGATTATGGCCTCGCCATGCTCGAAGGCGGCGACGTCATGCCAATCGGCAACGGCATCGTGCTGGTCGGCATGGGCGAGCGCACCACTCCGCAGGCCGTCGGCCAACTTGCCAGGGCCCTGTTCGCGCAGGGCGGCGCGGAACGCGTCATCGCATGCAAGCTGCCAATCGAGCGGGCCACGATCCATCTGGACACGGTCTTCACCTTCTGCGACCGCGACCTGGTGACCCTCTACCCGGAAGTCGTCGACGGCATCACCAGCTATTCCCTGCGGCCGGGCGAGGAAGAATGGCAGATCGACGTCCGCGAGGAAGAAGGCCACCTCACCGAGGTCGTCGCCGAGGCCCTCGGCCTCAAGGAACTGCGCGTGGTGCAGACCGGCGGCGATGCCTACATCGCCGAACGCGAGCAGTGGGACGACGGCAACAACGTGATCGCGCTCGAACCGGGCGTCGTCGTCGCCTATGACCGCAACACCTACACCAATACCCAGCTCCGCAAGGCCGGCGTCGAGGTCATCACGGTGCCGGGCGCCGAACTCGGTCGCGGTCGCGGCGGCGGCCACTGCATGACCTGCCCGCTGATCCGCGATCCCGTTTGAGGACCATTCGATGCCCGTCAACCTGAAAGGCCGCAGTGTCCTTAAGCTGCTCGATTTCACCCCCGGCGAGATCCGGTTTCTGCTCAAGCTGGCTGCATCGCTGAAACAGGCCAAGTACGGTGGCTACGAACAGCAGCGCCTGAAAGGCAAGAACATCGCGCTGATCTTCGAGAAGACGTCGACCCGCACCCGGTCCGGCTTCGAGGTCGCTGCCTACGATCAGGGCGCGCACGTCACCTATCTCGGACCGACGGGGACCCAGATCGGAACCAAGGAGTCGATGAAGGACACCGCCCGCGTCCTCGGCCGGCTGTACGACGGCATCGAGTATCGCGGTTTCGGGCAGGAGCAGGCGGAGATCCTCGCCGCCCATGCCGGCGTGCCGGTCTACAACGGCCTCACCGACGAGTTCCACCCGACCCAGGTGCTCGCCGACTTCCTGACCATGCGCCAGTACACCCGCAAGCATCTGTCGCAGATCATCTTCTGCTTCCTTGGCGATGCCGGCAACAACATGGGCAATTCCTTGATGTCGGGGGCGGCGCTGATCGGAATGGACATCCGGCTCGGCGCGCCGAAGGCGTGCTGGCCCGACCCGGCGCTGGTGGATCAGTGCCGCGCCATCGCCGAGCGGACCGGGGCGAAGATCACGCTTACCGAGGATCCGGTCGAAGCCGCTCGGGGCTGCGACTTCGTCTACACCGACGTGTGGGTCTCCATGGGCGAGCCGGATTCCGTCTGGGAGGACCGGATCAAGCTTCTCACCCCCTACCGCGTCACCACCGAGATCATGGCGGCGACCGGCAACCCGCACGCCAAGTTCATGCACTGCCTGCCGGCCTTCCACAACCGCGAGACCGAGATCGGCGAGAAGATCTACCAGCAGTTCGGCATCGAAAGCATGGAGGTCACCGAAGAGGTGTTCGAATCCGACGCCTCCATCGTCTTTGACCAGGCCGAGGACCGGATGCACACCATCAAGGCGCTCCTCGTCGCGACGCTGGGCAGCTGACATGCGCGTGGTCGTGGCACTCGGCGGCAACGCGCTCCTGAAGCGCGGAGAGCCGATGACGGCGGATGTCCAGCGCGCCAACGTGCGAACCGCAGCCGCCTCGATAGCGGAACTTGCGCGCGAGCACGACATCATCGTCGCCCACGGCAATGGACCGCAGGTCGGGCTGCTGGCCCTGCAGGCGGCCGCCTACAAGGCGGTGCCGCCGTATCCGCTCGACATCCTCGGCGCCGAGAGCGTGGGCATGATCGGCTACCTGGTGGAACAGGAGCTGACCAACGCCCTGCCCGCCGACACGAGGCTCGCCACGCTGCTCACCCAGATCGAGGTCGATCCCGACGATCCGGCGTTCGATACGCCGGAAAAGCCGATCGGTCCCGTCTACGACGACGCGGAAGCGGCAAGGGCACGCGAAGCCCACGGCTGGCCGATGGTCGAGGAGAGCCCGGGAAAGTGGCGACGGGTCGTTCCGTCGCCGTTGCCGAAGCACATCACCCAGATCGAGACGATCCGGCTGCTTGGCGATGCGGGCGTGGTGGTCATCTGTGCCGGCGGTGGCGGCATCCCCGTGGTCCGCAACGCCGATGGCGATCTCGAAGGTCTCGAGGCGGTAATCGACAAGGACCGCGCCGCCGGGCTGCTCGCCGAAGAGCTGTCCGCCGACGCCTTCCTGATGCTGACGGACGTGGATGCGGTCTATCTCGACTGGGGAACGCCGCGGCAGCGGCCGCTGGGTACGATCGACCCGGAGACACTTTCCACGATGACGTTTGCCGCCGGCTCGATGGGGCCGAAAGTCGAGACCGCCTGCGCCTTCGCATCGGTCAAGGGCCGCATGGCCGGCATCGGCCGCCTGGAGGACGCCCGCGCCATTCTCGAGGGCCGCGCAGGTACCCGGGTCACAAAAGGGGCATAGGGCGTCGCCGGAAAGGCTGCCCGGGCATGGGCAGGCGGGCCTTATGCCCCCGTGGTCATTGGTCTCAGGATGCCTTGACTTCGATCCGGCGCGCCTTTGTCTTGGCTTCCGGCAATCGCGGCAGGCGTATGGTCAGGACTCCGTTCTTCAGGCTCGCATCGGCCTTTTCGGCATCGACGCCGGAGGGCAGCGGAATCGTGCGCCTGATGGCGCCGTAACTGCGCTCCGACAGGTAGTAGCCCTTCTTTTCCTCCTGCCGCTCGACCTTCTTCTCGCCCTTGACCGTCAGCATGTCGTCGCTGATCGTCACCTCGATGTCCTTCATCTCCATGCCGGGCAGCTCGATCGTGATCTCGACCGCGTCGTCGGTCTTCACCATGTCCGATTTCGCCTCGGACGGCCCCCACGGCCAGTCGAGCTCGCCCAAGCTCTTGCTCAGCCGGTTCCTGAACGTTTCGAAGACCTCGTTCATCTCGCGCTGAAGCGCGGCGATCGGATGATCCTCGCCCCGGCTTTCTTCCTGCTCCTCGTCCTTTCGAGCCCAGGGAATCAGATCCTTGATCTTCATCATGACCTCCATTTCACGACACAAAGACCGGTGATGGCGACGATCTGACAGCGGCCGGCGCCCTGTCCGGCGCAAGAACGGCCGGGTGCGACGGTAGGTGTCCGGAGGAATCCGATCGTTTGCACCCGTTTCCCCGACGGACGCCGCCGTCGCCGATCCCCCGCCTCTGCGCTTCCCGGTCATGCGCCCATCCCTTTTCGACCCGGCGATGCCTCTATTCGTCCGACCCGTTCGACCGAAATATATAGTATGCCGCAAGCCGCGCCGGATAGCGGAGAGACCGGCCCCGTCCGCAGGGAGACCACGCATGCGGGAATCGCTGAACCGGATACTGGTCGCCGTCACGGTAGTGCTGGTCGCACTGATCGTCGTTCAGCCGCTGGTCGACCGGTGGCTGGTGTCGCAGAGCGTGCCGAGGCCGATCGAGACGCGCGCCGACCTCAACGACTTCGAGGCCTCCAGCGTGCGCCTGTTCGAAACCATAGCGCCCTCGGTGGTGCAGATCGGCGTCGTCGGCAACGCCCCCACGGCCAGGGTCGGATCGGGAACAGGTTTCGTCTGGGACGAGAGCGGCCATATCGTCACCAACAACCATGTCGTCGAGAACGGCACATCGATCTACGTTCGTTTCGCGTCGGGAGATGTTCTAGCGGCCGAGCTCGTCGGGCGAGCGCCCAACTACGACATCGCGGTGCTTCGCCTGCCGCGGGGTACGCCGCACCCGCCTCCGATTCCCCTCGGCAGCGCCCGTGACCTGCGGGTCGGCCAGATGGCCTATGCCATCGGCAACCCGTTCGGCCTCGACCAGACGCTGACGCTCGGGGTGATCAGCGCGCTGGAACGGCGGTTGCCCACCAGCGGCGGTCGCGAGGTGTCGAACGTGATCCAGACGGATGCCGCCATCAATCCCGGCAATTCGGGCGGACCGCTGCTCGATTCCTCGGGACGGCTGATCGGCGTCACGACGGCGATCTTCTCCCCGTCGGGCGCAAACGCGGGGATCGGCTTCGCCATTCCCGTCGACGTGGTGAACCGGGTGGTGCCCACGCTCATCCGCGACGGCCGGTTCCCGACGCCGGGGATCGGGATCGCGGTCGCCGACGATTTCGTTGCCGCCCGCCTCGGGGTGACCGGAGTGGTCGTCGCCTCGGTGATGCCGGGCTCCCCGGCCGAGGCGGCGGGACTGGTCGGCATCGAGCAGACCGGCGGTACGCTCGGCGACGTCATCGTGGCGGTGGACGGCAAGCCGGTCCGCCACCTGGCCGAACTGATCTCAGGTCTCGAAGCTGCGGGCGTGGGCGGCGAGGTGGAGCTCACCGTCGCCCGCGGCAGCCGGACCAGAAAGGTGACCGTCGCGGTGGTCGACATCGGGGACTGAGCGTGGCCGGACCTCTTGGCGGGGACACGACGGCCTGCACTTTCCAATCGCCGCGGTTCGGATCATATTGTGCCCGCCGGTCGGCCCCTGGTCCACCGGAACGGCTCGACTGCGAGGAGACTGTCGATGTACACGCCGCCGATGTTTCGCGACGACGATCCGGAAAGCATCCGGGCGACGATCCGCGCGGCGCGCCTGGCCAACTTCGTCACTGCCACCGCCGCGGGTCCGGTCGCCACGCCGCTGCCGCTGTTCCTCGACGAGAGCGAGGGCGAGCACGGAGTCATCTACGGCCATCTTGCCCGGGCCAATCCGCAGTGGCGCCTGCCTCAGATCGGCGAGGCGCTGGCAATCTTCATGGGCCCCGATGCCTACGTGACGCCCTCGTGGTATCCGACCAAGCGCGAAACGGGCAAGGTCGTCCCGACGTGGAACTACGTCACTGTCCATGCCTTCGGCCCGGTCGAGTTCTTCGACGAACCAGACCGGCTGCTGGACGCCGTCAGGAGGCTGACCGACCTGCAGGAAGCCGGGCGCGACGATCCATGGGCGGTGTCTGACGCACCTGACGATTTCGTCAGGGCACAGCTGAAGGCAATCGTCGGCCTGCGCATGACGGTGACGAGGCTGGAAGGCAAGCGCAAGATGAGCCAGAACCGCAACGCGGACGACCGCGCCGGCGTGGCTGCAGGTCTTGCGGCGAGCGACCGCGCCTCCGATCGCGAAGTGGCGCCGCTGATCCCGACCTGACCGCTGGGCCGGCGGACCGGCGTAGACCCGCCGCATTCCGACAAGGTCTGATCAGACCGAAGACCCCAACGCCTTCACGGTTTCCCGTATCGCGACCTCGACGGCCGCGACGATGCGACCGAGCTCCATCGAGGGAATATCGGCGCGGACGCGCTCCGCCTCCTGGCCGACGCAACCGGCCGCCAGCATTCCGGCGACCTGCTCGGGCAGGAACGGCACATGCAGGAACCCGCAGAGCGGCCGCGGCGTGCGCGTCTCCGCCGCCTCCAGGAAACCGTAGAAGCAGGCGTTGCAGAGGTAGGTGCCGGCGGTGGTCGAGAGCCGCGCCGGAATGCCTTCGCCAAGCATCGCCTGTTCGATCGCGCGCACCGGCAGGGTCGCAGGCCGTGCCGTCGGCCCGTTGGCCGACAGGGTCTCGTCGACCGGCTTCAGGCCGTCATTGTCGGGGATCCTGCAGTCCGCCAGATTGATGCCGATCCGCTCGATCCGGATCGCTGCCTCGCCGGGATAGAGGCCGAGCCCGATGACCGCGGCAGGCGCCACCTCGTCCAGTAGCGCCGTGATGCATCCCGGAAGGCTTGCGAACGACACCGGCAACGATCGACCGGCGACATCGACGCCGTCGATCGACCGGCCGTCGACTGCCTGCATCGCCTCGTGAGCCGGATTGCGGCCCATGCCGCCATAGGGTTCGAAGCCGGTGACGAGGATCGTCGAAGTCATGGCGCCTGCCTCAGCCCCCGCGAAATATCGAGCGTTGGCAGCAAGAACGGCCAGTCAGCAGCGTCGCTGCCTCACAGTGCTTCCTGCACGAGGTCGTCGACCGCGTAGCCCAGCGCCTCCAGTCCGTTGGAAAGATAGTCGGCGAGCATCGGCATGCCGAGGAGGTAGTCGGCCGTGTCGTTGACCCGCTCCGCGCGCGCCGTCTGAACCGCCTCGTCCCAGTCGTCGACGTCGAACGTACCGCGGCCGATCCACGCGATCGCCACGAGCTCCGACTGCTCGTCCTCGTTCAGACCGCCTATGTACTCGACCAGCGCGTCGCGGGTGGTATCGCCGGGAATGGCGGCGAGCACGACACCCGGATCGTCGACCGCGTCCCCTGGCGGCTCGCCGTTGGCCCAGGACTCGACCTTGGCATTCCATGTGCGGGCCATGAGCATCACGCGGACGACCTTCTGCGGCCGGATCGTTAGCATCGTCAGCTCCATCTGCTGGTGCATGGAAAATGCGCCAGCCATGCTTTGGTTTCGGTTGCGCCGGGCCCGATGCTTGCAGCCTTCGGGGTTTCACGTTACGGCGGTACAGGATCGCCAGCATGGAGGCTCTTTTCAAGGTGCGAAGCCCCGTCCGCCTCGTCCTCGCTCTCTGTGCCTGCCTGCTCGCATCAGCCCTGCCCTGTTCCACCTCCGCGCAGGATCGCGCAGCGCTGGAACGCCAGTTCCGCGACTGGCTCGCAGGCGATCTGTGGCAGGAGGCGAGCGCCCAGGGCGTATCACGGCATGCCTTCGAGCGGGCCACGAACGGGCTTGCGCTCGACTGGACGCTGCCCGACCTAGCACCGCCGGGGGCGCCTCCTCCGGAGGCACAGCGGCAGGCCGAGTTCTCAAGCCCGGGGGCCTACTTCAAGGAGAGCCGGCTCACGCAACTGGCCGCGATCGGCCGGCGCCAGCTCGCCACATGGCAGTCGACGCTCGACGAGATCGAACGGCGCTACGGCGTTCCACGGCGCATCGTGGTGGCGATCTGGGGCCGCGAATCGGCGTTCGGCAGCGCCGACGGAGGCCATCACGCGATGCGCGCGCTCGCCACGCTCGCGTTCATGGGTCGGCGCAAGGCATTCTTCCGCCGCGAGCTCGTGGCAGCCCTGCAGATCGTCGAAGCCGGCCATATCACGCCCGAGCGCATGAAGAGCTCCTGGGCGGGGGCCATGGGCCAGCCGCAGTTCCTGCCCTCCATGTTCCTCGACTACGCGGTGGATCACGATGGCGACGGCAGGCGCGACATCTGGGGCTCGGTTCCGGATGCCCTGGCTTCGATCGCGAACCATCTTGCCCGCCACGGCTGGCAGGCCGGCCGCGACTGGGGCTTCGAGGTGGATGTGCCGGCCTCGGTCTCGTGCGCCCTGGAAGGGCCGGATCGCGGCAAGCCGATCGGCGAATGGGCCAGCCTCGGCATCGCCCGTGTCGCCGGCCGGACGTGGCCCGAGGCGGAGCTTGCCCGCGAGGGCTTCCTTCTGATGCCGGCCGGGCGACACGGCCCCGCCTTCATCGCGACCGCCAACTTCTACGTGCTCAAGAGCTACAACGAGTCCGACCTCTACGCCCTGTACATAGGCAACCTGGCCGACCGGTTCTCGACCGACAGGCCGTTCGTCGCCCCATGGGGCAAGGTCGGACGGTTCAACCGCGGCGACGTGCGCCGGATGCAGGAGCGTCTCCAGGCTATGGGACACGACGTCGGCGGTGTCGACGGTCTCGTCGGGTACAAGACGCGGCGGTCCATCGGCGCCTGGCAGACCAAGGCGGGCCTTGCCCAGACCTGCTTTCCCGACACGGACCTGATCCGCCGCCTTCGCTAAGCCGGCGTTCGACGTCCCCGCGCACACGACGCTTTGCGTGCCGGGACGCAGGCTGACGGACGGCCCGGCCGCACGCCAGGCCGTCCGTCACGGGATCACGTCCGCGAAGCCGAGCTCGCCGATCCACCGGTTCGGCACCGATCCCGCAATCGCATCGACACCGGCGGTAGAGGCAGGCGTTGCTTCCCGATCATATGAAGACGTCGGTGCTGTCCAGATCGCCCAGCTGGAAATTGGCGATGGTGATCTGGTCCTCGTCCCCCGTTGCGATGACGACGCTGTTTCCCTGCTGGCTGGCCGCGTTCAACACGGCATTGAACGACGCGAAGCCGTAGGCGGTGAGATCGAGAATGTCCTGGCCGTCGGCAAAGCCGCGGATGACATCATGATCCGCACCGGGCCTGAAGACGAAGACGTCCACGCCGGGACCGCCGTTCATGGTATCGTCGCCCGCGCCGCCTTCGATGACGTCGGAGCCACCATTGCCGCGCAGGATATCGTGGCCGTTGCCGCCGGCGAGGGAATCGTTGCCGCCGCGGCCGGACAGGAAGTCGTCGCCATCCATGCCCTGCAGCACGTTGGCGCCGTTGTCGCCGCGGATCTCGTCGTCGAAGGCACTGCCGCGCACGTTCTCCACCCGCACGACGGTATCGATGCCCAGACCCGATGTATCGATGATCTGTCCTGCCGCCAGGTCGGCCTGGATGCCGACGCCGGTGAACACGCCTGCGGTCTGCAGGAAATGATCGTTGGCGTAGTTGACCAGGTCGATGCCGCCGCGGCCGTCGATGAAGTCGTTGCCGGCCAGAGGATCGAAACGGTTGTTGCCGCCATTGCCGATCATCTCGTCGTCGACGCGGGTGCCCCGCACGGCCTCGACACTGGTCACCGTGTCGATGTCGCCGAACGGATCGCGAATCGTGCCCGTCGCGAGATTCGCCACGATGCCCATCTCGCCGCCGTACCGGTAGTCTGCGTGGTAGCTCACCCGGTCGAAACCGCTGCCACCGTTGATCGTGTCAGCGCCTGCGAACGGACGGAAATCCTCCATGCCGTCGTTGTCGCTGTTGCCGCCGATCAGGCGGTCGGCGAAATTTGTCCCCCGAACGGCTTCGATGTCGATCAGGGTATCCTTGTTGCCGAAGGTATCGGTGGCCGTTCCGGTACGGAGATTGACCGTGACGCCCGAACCTCCGCCTTCGAAGAGGTACGAAACGTAGTCGAAACCGGTTCCAGCGGCGATTTCGTCGGCGGTATCGGTGCCATCCAGGGTGTCCTTGCCCCTGCCGCCGACGAAGTCGTCCTCGCCGGCACCGCCGATGAGCCGGTCGTTGCCGTTGCCGCCTTCGAGCGTGTCGTGGCCGTCGCCGCCGACCAGGCGGTCGTTGCCGTTCAGACCGAGCAGGCGATCGCTGCCGCCAAGACCATTGATGGTGTCGGCGTTGCCGGTTCCCCCAAGGATGTCGGTTGCATTCGTTCCGTTGATGTTGGCCATGTCACTCCCCCCGGCCCGCGCCGTTTCAGGTTGATGGTTGTGATTGTGTGGCCACCGGAATCCGGCGACCATCGCACCGATCTAGATACTGGAGACACCACCCGCATGACGCGATTGGGTCATGAACAAACCACGAACCTTGCGTTCGGCGCCGGAATAATCACGAACCATGGCTGCAAATCGTTGATCTGGCTTGGAAAAATGGCGCGATATTAGGCGTTTCCATTGCCTGAGAAATCTGCTT
>Ga0079224_100002241_pt1 | contig 23249 bp, 22 predicted proteins | sample Stecom2015_FD_80414 | JGI IMG/M metagenome (GOLD analysis project Ga0079224, IMG submission 80414) | Agricultural soil microbial communities from Utah to study Nitrogen management - Steer compost 2015 | ecosystem: Environmental > Terrestrial > Soil > Agricultural land | place: USA: Utah... | reverse complement strand
GAAGTCCGTTGTGACCTGTGTGGTTATGGTCTGTGACCAGTGCTCGGATGCTGTGTGATTTTCATTGCGGCCCTGGTGATAATCGTTATACTCAAAAGCATCAATGTCAAGATGGCCAGGGAGTAAGGGGTCTCTGGTCCCGAGGAGGGCAACATGCGCGTCCGAGTCGACGGAAAGCAGTGCCAGGGGCACGGTGTGTGCTACATGACCGCGCCCGACGTGTTCGCGCCGCGCGAGGAGGACGGGCACGCCTACGTGCTCCACGACGAGGTGGGCCCGGAGTTGGAGGCCGCGGCCAGGGAGGGCGCGGACGTCTGCCCGGAGCGGGCCATCACCGTCGAGTGAGGCGAACCGGGCGCGGGGCCGCGTCTCCCCCTGGAGAGGCGGGGCCCCGGCACACGGCCCGGTCCCGGTGGTCGCAGCGGCTCCGAGAAGGGGCGGGATCTATACTCCGGCAGACCGATCGCCCACGACGCCGAGGGGAAAGTGGATGTTCGCCGTCTACGCCGAGAGCTTCTCGCCCGATGACCCGCTGTCCGCGCTGCGCCTGGGGGAGCGCCCCGACCCCGAACCCGCCGCGGGCTGGGCGGTGGTCACGGTCCGGGCCGCCTCCCTCAACCACCACGACGTCTGGTCGCTGCGCGGGGTGGGCCTGCGCGAGGAGCAGCTGCCGATGATCCTCGGCTGCGATGCCGCCGGGTACGACGAGGACGGCAACGAGGTGGTCGTCCACGCCGTCGTCAGCAGCCCCGACTGGGTCGGCGACGAGACCCTCGACCCGAAGCGCTCCCTGCTCAGCGAACGCCACCAGGGGACCCTGGCCGAGAAGGTGGCCGTGCCCCGGCGCAACCTCGTCCCCAAACCGAAGTCGCTGTCCTTCGAGGAGGCCGCCTGCCTGCCGACCGCGTGGCTGACCGCCTACCGGATGCTGTTCACCCAGGCCGGGCTGAAGCCGGGGGACAGCGTGCTGGTGCAGGGTGCGGGCGGCGGTGTGGCCACCGCGCTGATCGCCCTGGGCCGCGCGGCGGGACTGCGGGTCTTCGCCACCAGCCGCGACAGCGCCAAACGCGAACGCGCCCTGGAACTGGGCGCGCACGAGACCTTCGAGCCCGGCGAGCGTCTTCCGGCGCGGGTGGACGCCGTCATGGAGACCGTCGGCAGGGCCACCTGGTCGCACTCGGTCAAGTCGCTGCGTCCCGGAGGCACCGTGGTCATCGCGGGGACGACCTCGGGCGCCAACCCCGACAACGCCGAGCTGACGCGGATCTTCTTCCAGCAGATGCGCGTGCAGGGCTCCACCATGGGCACCCGCCGCGAACTCGACCAGCTGGTGAACTTCCTCGACATCACCGGAGTGCGTCCGGTCATCCACGACACGATGCCGCTGGAGCGGGCGCGCGACGGTTTCGCGGCCATGATCGCGGGGGAGCTGTTCGGCAAGATCGTCTTCACCCGGTGAGGGCCGGGACCGCGCCGGCGCCCGGTTTTCGGGCCTGAGCCCCTCGGGGCGCAGCCCCCGAGGGATGTCACGGGTGGGCCGCCGCTCCGTGCGGAGCGGCGGCCCACCCGTTCGTGCGCGGAAATTGGCCCAATCTAAGGCTCTCCGTGCTTGATTTGTTACGGGTGGTATTAGTACTAAGGTAAATTAGTTTAACCATGCGTATCATTAATCTATCCGGGGGTATCCGTGCCGCCGGAGAGCCGACCGAGACGTGGAGGTGCTTGCCATGGCGCAGCCGCCCCTGAGGCCGCAGAAGACGGCGATGCTGGTCGCCCAGCAGATCGTGGCCGACATCAATCGACGGGGCAACACGGTGGGAGACCGACTGCCCCCCGAGCGGGTCATGCTCGACGAGTACTCCGTGGGGCGGGGGACCCTGCGCGAGTCGCTGCGCTTCCTGGAGTTGCAGGGGGTCATCTCGCTGCGTCCCGGCCCGGGCGGCGGCCCCGTCGTCCAGCAGCCGGACGCCAGCAGCCTGACCACCACGCTGACCCTGCTCATGCAGTTCGAGAAGGCGCCCTTCCGCACCATCACCGAGGCGCGCACCGCGCTGGAGCCGATGATGGCGCGGCTGGCCTCGGAGCGCATGAGCGACGAGAAGCTGGCGGAGCTCAAGGAGAGCGTGGACAACATGCACGAGAACCTGGAGGACCAGGAGGTCTTCCTGGAGGAGAACAAGCGCTTCCACGACCTCATCGCCCACGGCTCCGGCAACGTCATGTTCGGCTACCTGGTGGACTCCCTGCTCGGCATCCTGGACGGTTCGGCCATAGGCATCGACTACCCCCAGTTCCGGCGCGCCGCGGTGCACAAGGCCCATCTGAGCATCTACGAGGCGATCGCCTCCCGCGACCCCGAGGCGTCCGCCGAGGCGATGGCCCGGCACATCCACGAGTACGTCCGCTACGCCGAGAAGAAGTTCCCCGACGTGCTCGACGCGCCCATCGTCTGGAGCTCCTGAGCGGCGCACGGTGACGGCGGCGACGCCACCCCGTCCCGGTGGTCCGCGTCAAAGGTCCGCGCCCACACCACCATACATATAGACGAATGATCTGAATCATGATAAGAAATATGTATGGCAAAAGCGCGATCCAACGATGTGGTCATCGTCGACGCGGTGCGCACCGCCGCCGGTCGCGGACGTGAGGGCGGAGCCCTCGCCGACGTCCACCCGGTGGACCTGCTCGCCCAGACCCTCAGCCAACTGATCTCGCGCCACGACCTGGACCCGGGGACCGTGGACGACGTCATCATCGGATGCGTGTCGCAGGTGGGCGAGCAGTCGGCGACCCCCGGCCGCATGGCCTGGCTCGGCGCCGGCTTCCCCACCCACGTCCCGGCCACGACCATCGACCGCAAGTGCGGCTCCAGCCAGCAGGCGGTCCACTTCGCCGCCCAGGGCATCATGGCCGGCTCCTACGACATCGTGGTCGCCGGCGGCGTGGAGTCGATGAGCCGCGTCGTCATGGGTTCCGCGCGCATGGGTGCCGACCCCTACGGCGCCCTGGTCGCCGAGCGCTACGCCCCCGGCCTGGTCTCCCAGGGAGTGGCGGCCGAACTGGTCGCGGCGCGCTGGAAACTGGACCGCACCGCGCTGGACGAGTACTCCGTCCGCTCCCACCGACTCGCCGCCCAGACCCAGGAGGCGGGCCTGTTCGACCGGGAGATCGTCCCGGTGCAGACGCCTGCGGGCACCGTCGACCGCGACGAGACGATCCGCCCGAACAGCACCGTCGAGAAGCTCGCCGGCCTCAAGACCGTCTTCGCCACCCCCGAGCTGTCCGAGCGCTTCCCCGAGATCGACTGGAGCATCACCGCGGGCAACTCCTCGCAGATCACCGACGGGGCCAGCGCGCTGCTGCTGATGAGCCGCGCCAAGTGCGAGGAGCTCGGCTACACCCCGCGCGCCCGCGTCCACTCCATGGCGGTGTGCGGTGACGACCCGCTGCTCATGCTGACCGCGCCCATCCCGGCCACCCGGAAGGTCCTGGAGCGCTCCGGCCTGTCGCTGTCCGACATCGACCACGTCGAGATCAACGAGGCGTTCGCCCCGGTCCCCCTGGCCTGGCTCGCCGAGTTCGACATCGACGCCGCGAAGGTCAACCCCAGGGGCGGCGCGATCGCGCTCGGACACCCGCTCGGCGCCTCGGGCGCACGGCTGATGACCACGATGCTGCACGCCCTGGAGGACAACGACCAGCAGTTCGGCCTGCAGTTGATGTGCGAGGCCGGCGGGATGGCCAACGCCACCATCATCGAACGCATCTGACAGCGACACCGACTTTCGGAGGAGACAGCGTGGACGTCAACGGAGCTTCCGTCGTCGTGACCGGAGGGGCCTCCGGCCTGGGCGCGGCGACCGCGGCGCGGCTGGCCAAGCAGGGGGCCCACGTGGTCATCGTCGACCTGCCCCAGTCGAAGGGCGCGGAGGTGGCCGAGCAGATCGGCGGGCAGTTCGCCCCCGCGGACGTGACCGACCCCGACGCGGTCGACGCCGCGCTCGACCTCGCCGAGGCCAAGGCCCCGCTGCGCGCGCTGGTGCACTGCGCCGGCCGCGGCGCCACCGTGCGCGTGGTCGAGAAGGACGGCAGCCCCGGCTCCCTGGAGACCTACGAGCAGATCGTCCGGATCAACCTGTTCGGCACGTTCAACGTGCTGCGCCTGGCCGCCGCCCGGATGGCGAAGAACGAGGTCGCCGACGAGGAGCGGGGCGTGTGCGTGCTGACCGCCTCGGTCGCCGCCTACGAGGGCCAGATCGGGCAGATCCCCTACGCCTCGGCCAAGGCCGGCGTGGCGGGGATGACCATCGTCGCCGCCCGCGACCTGGCCTCCAAGAAGATCAGGGTCGCCACGATCGCCCCGGGCGTGTTCGACACCCCCATCCTCAGCCGCTTCTCCCAGGAGATCCGCGACGCCCTCGGCAGGTCGGTGCCGCACCCCAACCGGCTGGGCCACGTCGACGAGTACGCCATGCTCGCCCAGCACATCATCGAGAACAAGATGATCAACGGCGAGGTCATCCGTCTCGACGGCGCCATGCGCATGAGCGCGCGCTGAGGAACCGGACCCACCCGCCGCGGCGGGGCAGCAGGAGAGAGAACCGAAGATGAGCAGCACCACCAACGACGACGCACCCGAGCTCCTCGTCGAGGAACGCGGGCGGGTGCTCGTGCTCACCATGAACCGTCCCCGGGCCCGCAACGCGATGTCGCAGGCGATGGCCTTCCAGATCGCCGAGGCCCTGGAGACCCTGGACAGCCGCCCCGACCTCAGCGTCGGCGTCATCACCGGGGCGGGCGGCACGTTCTGCGCGGGGATGGACCTCAAGGGCTTCGCCCGCGGCGAGCGTCCGATCGTGCCGGGGCGGGGGTTCGCCGGCCTGGTCCAGAAGCCGCCGCGCAAGCCGCTGATCGCGGCGGTGGAGGGCTACGCGCTGGCCGGGGGCTTCGAGATCGTGCTCGCGAGCGACCTGATCGTGGCCTCCAGGGAGGCGAAGTTCGGCCTGCCCGAGGTCAAGCGCGGGCTCACCGCCGCGGCGGGCGGCCTGCTGCGGCTGCAGCACCGCATCCCCTACCACCTGGCCATGGAACTCGTCCTCACCGGCCGGATGTGGCCGGCCACCGAGGCCGCCGAGGTGCGTCTGGTCAACCGGCTCACCGAGCCCGGCAAGGCGTTCGAGGCGGCGCTCGACCTCGCCGAGGAGGTCGCCGCCAACGCGCCCCTGGCCCTGGCCGCCTCCAAGCAGGTGCTGGTCAACTCGGTGGACTGGCCGCTGGACACCCAGTTCGAGCGCCAGGAGGAGTACGTCGACCCGGTGCGCAACTCCGCCGACGCCAAGGAGGGGGCGCTCGCGTTCGTCGAGAAGCGCGAGCCGCGCTGGACCGGCCGGTAGGCCGGTTCGCGCAGGCGGTGCGGTCCGGGGAGGACCGGGACCGCACCGCCGCGGCCGCGCGGGGTGTGGAATACGGAAAGCTCGGGGGCGCCCTCACGGGGGCGCCCCCGACGTGTCACGGCGGGGCCGGCCCGGGACCGAAATCAGCACATAATTGCTGATCAACATAAGCATAATTATGATAGAGTCGTTGCTGATGTGAGAGGTGTCGCCGCGGCCTCCCGGCACGCCCGGCGGGCGCCCGTCCCGGAGTCGCGGGGCGGGGGTTTCGCAGGGGAGGGCGGGTCGAAGGGCGCGTCCGGTGCCCGGTGTTCCGGACGGCGGGGGAGTGCCCCCGGGGGCGGTCGCCGTGAGGTGGCTGTTGACCTGGGGGAAGCTGGATGCTGAAATCTAGTATAATGATTAACCAAGACCGGAAGGGGACAGCCCCATGACGGCCAGACCCGTCGATGAGTACACGGAGATCCGCGAACTGGCTGCGAAGGTCGCCCGTGAGGTGTACGGACCGATCGCCGAGCAGTTGGACGTCGAGCGGAAGCCGATCTCGGTCGAAGAGCGGCTCCGCCTGGGCGAACTCGGCTTCCTCGGCATCGCCCACCCGGAGCGCTACGGCGGCGCCGGGGCCCCGCTGGCCCAGGCCCTGGCGGTGATCGAGGAGTTCGCCCGGGTCTGCCGCCCGGCCGCCTTCCAGATCTTCGAGGCCAACACCGGACCGGCCCAGGTGATCAACCACCTGGGCACCGAGGAGCAGCGCGAGCGCTGGCTGCCGGACATCATCTCCGGAGCCAAGACCATGGCCGTCGCCATCTCCGAGCCCGACGCCGGCTCCGCCGCGACCGACATGCGCACCACCGCCCGCCCCTCCGGCGACGGCTACGTGATCACCGGCAACAAGCGGTGGATCTCCAACGGCGGCGAGGCCGACCAGTACCTCGTCTACGCCCGGCTCAACGACGAACCCGGCTCCCGGGCGATCGGCGCGCTGGTGGTCGACAAGGGCACCCCCGGCCTCAGCTTCGGCCCCCCGGAACGGCTCATGGGCTTCCGCGGCATCCCCTCGGCCGACGTCATCTTCGACGAGGTGTGGGTCCCCAAGGAGAACCTGGTCGTCCCCGCGGGCGGTTTCGGCAAGCTGTTCGGGGTCTTCTCCATCGAGCGGCTCGGCAACACCACGATGAGCCTGGCCATCGGCCAGGAGGCGCTGGACCGCACCATCAAGTACGTCCAGGAGCGCGAGCAGTTCGGCAAGCAGCTCATCGAGTTCCAGAGCGTCCAGCTCACCCTGGCCGACATGGTGATGCAGGTGGACTCCGCCCGGCTGCTGCAGCAGCGCGCCGCGGCCAGCGCCGAGGGCGGCAAGCTGCCCGACCCGCTGCAGGTCTCCCTGGCCAAGTGCGCCGCCAACGAGATGGCCAAGCGGGTCACCGACCTGGCCATGCAGCTGCACGGCGGCAACGGGTACACCGAGGAGTACGGCATCGAGCGGCTGCACCGCGACGCCCACGGCTGGGCCATCGCGGGCGGCACGCCGAACATGCAGCGCATGCGCATCGTCTCCGAACTGCTGGGCCGCAAGTTCAACCAGCGCCGCTAGGGCCTCTCGGCGGGCCCGGGAAACGGGTGGCCCCGCCGCGCGATGCGGCGGGGCCACCCGGGCGGTGTCCGCGGGACGGTCCGCCGAACAGGCCCTGGACGGGCCGTTTCAGCACACAGCTTCGAGCGAGAAGAGGGCGATCGTGGAAGAGGGGCAGATGTTCGACCTGGGGCCGCGCCACCGCGAGATCCAGAGGGTCGCGCGTTCCGTGGCCGAACGCGTGGCGGAGTTCGCCGACGAGGCGGACGCCGCGGTGGAGGTGCACCAGGGTGTGGCGGAGGTGCTGCGCGACAGCGGCCTGGCGCGCCAGGTGGTGCCCGCGGCCTACGGGGGTGAGAGCGACGTCCTCGACCCGCTGGCCATCGCCGTCGTCCGCGAGGCGCTCATGTACAGCTCGGCCCACCTGGACTCCCTGTTCGGCATGCAGGGGGTGGGAAGCTACTCGCTCACCGTCGGCGGGACCGAGGAGCTGAAGCGCGAGTGGCTGCCCCGGGTGGCGCGCCTGGAGGCGATCGCCGGGCTCGCCCTGACCGAGCCCGACATCGGCTCCGACCTGCGCGGCGTCACCACGACGATCGAGGCCACCGCCACGGGCGTGCGGGTCGACGGCCGCAAGTCGTTCATCACCAACGGCGGCGCCGCCGACTTCTACTGCGTCCTCGGCCGCGAGGGCGAGGGCTACTCCATGGTGCTGGTCCCGGCGGACTCGCCCGGACTCACCATCCGGCGCGGGGACGACCTGATCGCCCCGCACATCCTGGGCGAGCTGCACTTCGACGGCGTCGAGGTGCCCGAGAGCCACCGCCTCGGCGTGCCGGGCAAGGCGTTCTCCCTGATGCTGCAGACCCTGGCGGTGTTCCGGGTGACCGTGGCGGGCTCGGCCGTCGGGCTGGCCCAGGCGGCCCTGGACGAGGCGCTGAACCACGCCCGGACCCGGGAGCAGTTCGGCCGTCCGCTGCTGGAGCTGGGCGCGGTCTCGCAGAGCCTGGCGTGGTCGTGGACCGAGGTCGAGACGGCCCGGGCCATCACCTACCGGGCGGCGGCGCTGGCCAAGAGCGATCCGCTGGCCCACCTGGACTACTCTTCGATTGCCAAGGTCAGCGCGACGGAGGCGGCCGGGAGGGTGGTCGACCGCTCGGTGCAGACCATGGGGCGCTTCGGCCTGGTCCGCGGTTCCAAGATCGAGCGGCTCTACCGCAACGCGCGCCCGCTGCGCATCTACGAGGGCGCCACCGAGGTGCTGCTCGACTCCCTGGCCCGCCGCCTCGACAAGCGGAGCCGCTGATCCCTCTCCCGTCCCGCCGCGACGCAGCGTGTGTCCTGCGCGACCGACTCCCTTGACCCACATCACAGAAAACCATTATGATGATTAGAAGTAATACGGTGTGGGGAATCGCGACGTCGCGGCGGACGGGAAGCGCCACACGGACGATCACGACACGAGACCACTGTGAAGGGACGCGATAATGCGCCGTTTTGAAGGACGTATCGCCGCCGTTGTCGGCGGTGGATCCGGCATGGGCCGCGCCATCTCGCACCGCCTGGCCTCCGAGGGCGCCACCGTCTACGTGGCCGACCTCAGCGAGGACGCGGCGCGCAAGGTCTCCGAGGAGATCGCCGCCGAGGGCGGCAAGGCGACCCCGGTCCAGGTCGACGCCACCGACAACGACAGCCTCAAGGCGCTGTTCGACCGCATCCGCTCCGAGCACGGCGTCCTGCACGTCCTGCACGCCCAGGTCGGCATGCCCGGCCCCGGCGGCATCGACACCGACGACGCCCAGTGGCAGAAGAACATCGACGTCAACGTCAAGAGCGCCTACTACACCTGCACCCTCGGATACGACCTGCTCAAGGCCGCCGAGGGCAAGGGGTCGATCACCATGACCTCCTCCACCTCGGCGCTCGTCGGCTCCCCCTTCAGCCCCCTCTACTCGATGACCAAGGGAGCCCTCGTCCCCTTCACCCGCGCCCTCGCCCTCAAGGGCGCCCCCGACGGCATCCGTGTCAACGTGATCTGCCCCGGCACCGTGCAGACCCCCATGCTCGCCCAGTTCTTCGGCCGTGAGCCCGGAGCCGACGTCTCCGAGCTGACCAAGGACTTCATCAGCGGAATCCCGCTCGGCCGCGGTGCCCAGCCCGAGGAGATCGCCTCCGTCATCGCCTTCCTCGCCAGCGACGACGCCAGCTACGTCACCGGCGTCACCATCCCCGTCGACGGCGGGCTGACCGCCAAGTAGCGACACGGACACCACCCCCGTCCACGCGGTCCCGCACGCCGCGCGGACGGGGGCCGACCGGGAGGACCCCATGGACTTCAGCAAGGACACGGTGCACGAGGACATCCGCGCGGCGGTGCGGGACCTGTGCGCCAACTTCTCCGACGACTACTGGATGGAGCACGACCAGTCGCAGGAGTTCCCCTGGGACTTCTACAACGCGGTCGTCAAGGGCGGCTGGCTGGGCCTGACCGTTCCCACCGAGTACGGCGGCGGCGGACTCGGCGTCACCGAGGCCGCCATCGTGGAGCAGGAGATCGCCGCCTCCGGCGCGGGCATGAACGGCTGCAGCGCGGTGCACATCGGCATCTTCGGCTTCGAGCCGATCATCAAGCACGGCAGCGAGGACCTCAAGCAGCGCTTCCTGCCCCGCCTCGTCACCGGCGACCTGCACGTGTCCTTCGCCGTCACCGAACCCGACGCGGGCACCGACACCACCAACCTCTCCACCTTCGCCCGCAAGGTCGACGGCGGCTGGCTGGTCTCCGGCAAGAAGGTCTGGATCACCAAGGCCCAGGAGGCCGAGCGGCTGATCCTGCTGGCCCGCACCACCCCGCGCGACCAGGTGGCCAAGAAGACCGACGGGCTGACCCTGTTCTTCGCGCCCGTGGACCGCGAGCGCGTCACCGTGCGCCCCATCCCCAAGATGGGCCGCAACGCCATCGACACCAACGAGCTGTTCATCGACGACCTCTTCGTCGCCGACGAAGACGTCATCGGCGAGGTCGGCAAGGGCTTCCGGACCATCCTGGCCGGCCTCAACGCCGAGCGGGTCATCTCCGCCAACGCCGCCATCGGCATCGGCCGCGCCGCGCTGCGCCGCGCCACCAACTACGCCAAGGAGCGCACCGTCTTCGGCCGCCCGATCGGCCAGAACCAGGGCATCGCCTTCCCGCTGGCCGAGGCCCTCATCAAGCTCGACGCCGCCGACGTGATGTGCCAGCGCGCCGCCTGGCTCATCGACAACGGCCACCCCAGCGGCCGGGAGGCCAACGCGGCCAAGTACCTCGCGGCCGAGGCCGGGTTCTTCGCCGCCGACGCGGCGCTGAGCGCGCACGGCGGCTACGGCTACAGCAAGGAGTACCACATCGAGCGGTACTTCCGTGAGGCGCGGCTGATGCGCATCGCGCCGATCAGCCAGGAGATGGTCCTCAACTACGTGGCCGAGCACGTCCTGGGACTGCCGAGGAGCTACTGATGCAGCCGTACCGTTCCGTCCTCTTCGTCCCCGGCCACCGCCCCGCGTGGGTGGCCAAGGCGCTGGCCTCCGGAGCCGACGCGATCGTGCTGGACCTGGAGGACTCGGTGCCCCAGGCGGAGAAGGCCGCCGCCCGGGCCACGGTCGCCGAGTCCATCCGGCGGGTGCGCGCCGACAACCCCGACGTCGGCCTGTTCGTCCGGGTCAACCCGCTCAACACCAAGATGACCGGGGCCGACCTGGAGGAGGTCGTGGTCCCCGGGCTGACCGGCATCTTCGCGCCCAAGGTGGAGCAGGCCACCGACGTGCTGCGCTACGACGCGCTGCTGGACCACTTCGAGGCCCGCAACGGCGTCAGCGGACTGGAGTACATCATCCCGGTGGAGACGGTGCGGGCCATCCACTCCTGCCTGGAGGTGGCCACCGCCTCCCCCCGGGTCGGCGCCATGATCGGCCCGACCGCCGAGCACGCCGACATCGCCCGGGCCGTCGGGTACGAGTGGACGCTGGAGGGCACCGAGACGCTCTACCACCGCAGCCGCATCCTGCTCGCCTGCCGCGAGGCCGGCATCCACGCCCTCACCGGGCTCTGGGAGGACCTGGAGAACCTCGACGGCCTGCGCGAGTTCGCGCGGCGGGGCCGCCAGCTCGGCTTCCGGGGCATGATCGCGATCCACCCCAGCCACGTCGCGGTCATCAACGACGTGTTCACCCCCTCCGACGCCGACGTCGCCTTCTACCGGGGCCTGGTCGAGGCCTACGAGAAGGCCGCCGCGGAGGGGATCGGAGCGCTGCGCTACCGGGGCGTGCACATCGACAAGGCCCACTACGACAAGGCACTGGAGTGGCTGGAGCGTGCCGAGCGCCTGCGGGCACGCGACGCGACGAACGGGGAGGAAACGAAATGACGATGCGAGGGCTGTACTTCGAGGAGTTCGAGGTGGGCAAGGTGTACAAGCACCCGTTCACCCGGACCGTCACCGAGATGGACAACATCATGTTCACCTCGCTGACGATGAACCTGCAGCCGCTGCACCTGGACGAGGAGTTCGCCAAGACCACCATCCACGGCCGCCGCGTCTTCAACAGCCTGTTCACCCTGGCGCTCATCGGCGCGTTCCACGTCCCCGAGCTGACCATGGGCACCACCCTGGGCAACCTCGGATACGACGAGGTCAAGTTCCCCCACCCGGTCTTCCACGGCGACACCCTGCGCGCCGAGACCACCATCCTCGACAAGCGCGAGTCCAAGAGCCGCACCGACTCCGGGATCGTCTGGTTCGAGCACCGCGGCTACAACCAGGACGACGTCCTGGTCTGCCTGTGCCGCCGGGTGGGACTCATGCTCAAGAAGCCTGCCGACGCCGACAGCAACGAGAAGGAGTCCTGATGAGCCTCAGCGCCGAACGGATCGCTGCCCTGCGCGACTACGTCCCCCGGGAGCGGAACCTGACCATCGGCGGCCGGGCCGTCGAGCCCGCCGGTGAGCGGTGGGACGTCTACAACCCCGCCACCGAGGAGGTCCTCGCCACGGTCGGCGGAGCCACCACCGAGCAGGTCGACGAGGCCATCCGGGCGGCCCGCGCCGCCTTCGGCACCTGGTCGAAGATGTCGGGCGAGGAGCGGTGCGCCGCCATGAACAGCCTCGCCGACCTGCTGGAGGAGCGCTGGGAGGAGCTGCTGGCCTCCATCGTCAACGAGGTGGGCACCCCCGTCTCCCTCGCCGAGTTCCTCCAGGTGAAGATGGGCATCGGCCACCTGCGCTGGTTCGCCGAGGCGGCCAAGAAGGACCGCACCGTCCACCTGGGCCCCTACGACATCCCGGTGCCCACGGAGAGCGACGTCGACCACTACCCGGTGGGTGTCGTCGCCGCGATCACCGGCTACAACTACCCGCTCAACCTGGCGGGCTTCAAGTACGGCGCGGCGCTGGCCGCGGGCTGCACCGTGGTGCTGCTGCCCTCGCCCCGCACCCCGCTGACCACCCTGCTGCTGGGCGAGCTGGTCCGCGAGTCGAACCTGCCCGACGGCGTGATCAACGTCGTCACCGGCGGCGCCGACATCGGCCAGTACCTCTCCTCCCACCCCGGCGTGGACAAGGTGTCCTTCACCGGCTCCGACGCGGTGGGCGCCAAGATCATGGCGCAGGCGGCGACCAACCTCAACGACGTCGTCCTGGAACTGGGCGGCAAGTCCGCCAACATCGTGCTGCCCGGCTGCGACGTCGAGTCCTTCGCGGTCGACATGCACCTGCGCTGGTCCCGCAACGCCGGCCAGGGCTGCGCGGCGCTGGCCCGGCTGCTCGTCCACGAGGACCTCTACGACCGCTTCCTGGAGTCGGGGGCCGCGGCCTTCAACCAGATGAAGGTGGGCGACCCGTGGGACCCGGCCACCAACATCGGTCCGCTGATCCGCCCCGACCACCGCGACCGCGTCAACGGGTTCATCACCGAGGCGCTGGAGCAGGGCGGCAAGGCGCTGCTCCAGGTGGACACCCCGCTGCCGGAGAAGGGCTGGTACGTCAACCCCGTGCTGCTGGGCAACCTGCCGCACAGCGCCCGCGCGGTGCAGGAGGAGATCTTCGGCCCGGTCGCGGTCGTCCTGCCCTTCAAGGACACCGACGAGGCGATCCGCCTGGCCAACGACACCGCCTACGGGCTGGCCGCCAACGTGTGGGCGCCCGACCTGGCGGAGGGCCGCCGCGTCGCCGAGCAGCTGCGCGCCGGCACGGTGTGGATCAACGGCGGCGGCGCGATGCGCCCCGACGCTCCCTTCGGCGGCTCGGGTCGCTCCGGTGTCGGCAGGGAGCTGGGCGAGTGGGGCATCCGGGAGTTCCTGGAGCCCCGCCACATCCAGTGGGCCGTCTGACGCCCGCGTCCATCCCCTCGTCGGCACGGTTTTGGGAAAGTAGGCGAACATGACGGACAACAGGGCCGGAGCGGGCGGTCCTCTCGCGGGGGTGCGGGTCCTCGAACTCGGCTCGATGTACGCCGCCCCCACCGCGGGACGGATGCTGCGGGACTTCGGCGCCCAGGTCATCAAGGTGGAGGACCCGGTCGCCGGGGACTACGCCCGGCAGTGGGTTCCGCAGAAGGACGGACTGTCGCTGGGCTTCTCCCGGCTCAACTCCGGCAAGCGCTCGGTCGGCGTCGACCTGCGCAAGCCGGAGGGCCAGCAGCTCGTCCGGCGGCTGGCCGCCGAGGTGGACGTCGTGGTCGAGTCCTTCCGGCCGGGACGGCTGGAGGAGTGGGGACTGGGCTACGACGCGCTCAGCGAGCACAACCCCGGTCTGGTGCTGACCCGGGTCTCCGGGTTCGGACAGACCGGCCCCTGCCGCGAGCGGCCCGGGTTCGGCACCGTGGCCGAGACGGCCTGCGGGTTCGCCCACATCAACGGGTGGCCGGACACCCCGCCGACCGCGCCGCCGTTCGGTTTCGCGGACTCCATCGCCGGGATCTCGGCGGCCCTGGGCACGGCCATGGCGCTGTTCCGCCGGGAGCGCACCGGCCAGGGAGACGTGGTCGACGTGGCGCTGTACGAGCCGCTGATGTTCATCATCGGCGACCTGGTGCTGCGCTACACCGGGCTGGGCGAGATCCAGAGCCGCATCGGCAACGACACCGGAGCGGCCTCGCCCCGCGGCATCTACCAGGCGGCCGACGGCAAGTACCTGGCCATCGCCGCCTCCAGCCAGACGATCGCGGCGCGGCTGTTCGCGGCCATGGGGCAGCCCGACCTCATCAAGGACCCGCGGTTCGCGACCAACGCGGCCCGGCTCGCCAACAACGAGCTGGTGCAGAAGCAGGTCGCCGACTGGGTCGGCTCCCTCCCGCGCGACCAGGTGCTGGCCGTGCTGGAGGAGCACGAGGTGGTCAGCTCCCCGGTCAACGACGCCAGCGACATCGTGGCCGATCCGCACTTCCTGGAGCGCACCCTGGTGCCGATCACCGGCAACGAGACGCTCAAGTCGGTGCTGATGCCCGGTCCGGTGCTGCACATGGCCAGCTACTCGGGACCGGAGTACTGCGGGGTGCCCTCGGTCGGCGAGCACACCCACGCGGTGCTGGCCGAGGAGTTCCGGTTCTCCGAGACGGAGTTGACACAACTGGCCGACAGCGGCGTCATCAGCGCTCCCGCGGACCGGTGAGCTGAGGAACCGTGAAGCCACTCCTCCGCCGTGCTCGCGGAACGGTCGTCACCGGGATTTGGGCCCTGTGCTTTTCCCGGGATAAACCGTCGTGAAATCGGCGGGGGAGTGGAATAGCGGTATGCTGCCGAACATTATGAGTGGATTTGGGTCATCCGGCGTCACGTGGGAACGGCGCAGTGAGAAGGTCTCCGAGATCGTCGCCCGCGAGATCGTGCGCGATATCGCCAAGAGACGTCCCGCTCCGAATTCCGTCCTGGAATCCGAGAGCGCCATGATCAAGCGCTACCAGGTGGCGCGCGGTTCACTCCGCGAGGCCCTGCGCATCCTGGAGGTGCACGGGCTGATCCGGATGAAACCGGGGCCGGGCGGCGGCCCCGTGCTGTCGGAGGTGAACAGCCGCGACTTCGGCCGGATGGCCACTCTGTTCTTCCAGGTGCTCGACATTCGGTTCAGCGAACTCGTCGAGGCCCGGCTCATGCTGGAGCCGTTCGTCGCCCGGCTCGCGGCCGAACGGCACGACCCGGACGACAACGAGGAACTGCGGGAGATCGTGCGGCAGGGGTACGAGGCCAAGAGTAACGACGCCTGGCTGCGCGCCACCGACGCGTTCCACACCAAAGTGCTGTCGATGTCCGGAAACGGCATGCTCACGCTCATCGCCTGCGCGTTGAAGGACATTTTCACCGAGCGCGCCTCGACCGTCTATGTGGCCAATGAGGGTGACCACGTCAGGGAGGCGCATTCCCAGATTGCCGAGGCGGTCATCGGCGGTGACGCCGAGACCGCGGAGCGTCTGATGCGCGACCACCTCCAGGAGTACGTGGAGGTGGTCGCCGAACGCGAACCGAATCTGATGAACGAGGTCGTCGACTGGCGGTAGCGGCGCGGCCCGATCCGGCGGTCGCACCACCACCAGGAGAACAGTCGACCGGGAACCGTTCGCCGGACCGGTCCTGCTTCCACGGCGCCCCGGTCGCCTCCGACTCCCTGCCTTGCGGAGTCGAAGGCGACCGGGGCGCCGTCGTCAGCGGCCCCGTCGGCCACGCCGCGGTGGGCGGGGGACCGCGGCCGGGGAGGAGAGCCTCCCCGGCCTCTTCCCCTCTAATGATAGTAATAGTTATAATCTCGTGAACCTTTGAGGTTCTCCGTGTCCGCCCCCTCGTCCGTCGGCATCGGCGCAGGTGGCGAGGGGTGGGATGGAGGGTTTCCGGGGTGCGGGCGGGCCGTTCTGCGCCGGCGAAAGCGTTCCGTGGGTCTGGACAGGTGTGACCGAGGCCTCTAACGTGATAACCATCACGATAATCATCATGGTTACGTGGTCAGTTGATTGGATGGCCCATGAACATGCGCAAGAGCTGGTCCCGTTCCGTTCTGGCCGCCACCGGAGCCGCGGTCCTGCTCGCGGGAGCCGCCGGATGCGGCGGCGACCCGGCGGAGAGCACGGCCGGTGAGGGACTGCCGGACACGATCAAGGTCATGTCCATCAAGGAGATGACCGGGGCGGTCTCCTTCGCGGGGGAGAACAGCACCAAGGGCGTCGACCTGGCGGTCGAGCAGATCAACGAGCAGGGGTTCCTCGGCGACACCAAGCTGGAGGTCGTCCTGGAGGACGGATCCGACAGCACCCAGGAGGCCGCCAGCCTCGCCACGCAGGCGATCTCCGACTCCTCCTACTCCGCGATCCTCGGCCCCGGCCTCAGCAGCCAGGCCTCCGCCATCTCGCCGATCGCGGAGAAGAACCAGATGCCGGTCATCTACTACCAGGCGGGCAGCAAGGGCGTCCTCACCGGCGACTACACCTACCGGGTCACCGCGCCCGCGGAGAGCTACTACCACATCATCGGCGACTACCTGGCCGAGAAGAAGATCGAGACCGCCGCGGTCCTCTACAACAGCGCCAACCCGACGCTCACCGAACTCGGCGAGAACGTGGTTCCCGGCGTGATCGAGGACAACGGCGTCTCCATCGAGCGCTCCGACACGGTCACCAACGAGACCCAGGACTTCACCGCGGTCAGCTCCCAGATCGTCAAGGCCGACACGGACGCGGTCTTCCTCCTGCTCCTCGGCCCCCAGAACCCCCGCGCCGTCAGCCAGCTCCGGCAGAAGGGCTACGAGGGCGAGATCATCGGCATGACCACGATGGGCGCCGGCAACCTGGAGACCGCGGGCGAGGACGCCGCCGGCGTCGTGTGGCCCAGCAACTTCAGCGCGCGCAGCGAGGCCCCCTCCACCCAGGAGTTCGTCGAGGCGTACAAGGCCAAGTACGACGGCGAGATCCCCAACAACTACGCCGCCGAGGGCTACGACGCGACGTGGCTGCTGGCCCGCGGTATCAAGGAGGCCAACAGCGCCGACCGCGTCGCCATCCAGGAGGGCATCGCCAAGGTCGCCCAGGAGGGCTTCGACGGCGCCCAGGGGCCGCTGACCTTCGAGGGCAACGACGTGCGCGTCGAGGGAGTGCTGGCCAGCTGGGACGGCTCCGAGGAGATCGTCATCACGCTGGACGGTTCCTGACGATGGACCGCCCGACCACCAGAGACGTCGGAAGAAGACAGGCAGCGGTGAGCACTCGCTCCACACCCACACGGCACACCACGGTTGAGAGGAGGTCCCCCCAGTGGTGGAGACCCTGATCAACGCGGTCACCCTCGGGTCGATCTACCTGCTGTTCGCGCTCGGCATGAGCGTGGCGTGGGGGACCATCGGCATCCTCAACTTCGCCCACGGCAGCACGTTCATGATCTCCGCGATGGTGGCCTACTACCTCGTGCAGCAGGTCTCGCTGCCCATGCCGGTCATGATCCTGATCGGGGGCGCGGTGGGCATGCTGGTCTCCGTGCTGACCCAGGCGCTGGTCTTCAACCCGATCCAGCGCCGCAATCCCGACCTCCTCAAGGCCGAGATGCAGATCGTGGTGGGCGGCATCGGGGTGGCCAGCGTCCTGCTGGCCATCGCCCAGAACCTCACCAAGAGCGTGCCGTTCGGCTTCTCGGCCAGCACGTTCACGATCAGGGCCTACTGGGTCGGCCCGGTGCAGATCTCCAACGTGCAGCTGGTCATTCTGGTGGCGGCCGCCGTCCTGGCCGGGCTGACCGCGTGGTGGCTGCGGTCGGCCCGGGCCGGGCTGGCCCTGCGCGCCATCGGCGTCAACCCCGAGGTCGCCAGCCTCATGGGCGTCGACCGGGGGCGGATGGCGCTCGGCACGATGGCGGCGGCCGGGGCCCTGGCCGGGATCGCCGGGATCCTGCTGACCTACTACCTGGGGTCGATCGCCGCGGAGACCGGGGACAGCCTCCTCATCAGCGCGTTCGCGGCGATCATTCTCGGCGGCGTCGGATCGGTCGCCGGCGTGGTCACCGGAACGATGATCCTGGCCTTCGCCGAGACGCTCGTGGTGACCCACCTGTCGGGCACCTGGGCCAACGCGGTGGCCTTCGGGCTCATCTTCCTGGTGCTGCTCTTCCTGCCCCGCGGCATCTTCGGCCGTAAGGAGGTACGGCGGACGTGATCTGGTACGAGGCGAACCTGGTCCTGATCGAGGCCACGTTCATCAACTTCCTCCTGGCGCTGAGCATCCAGATCCCGCTGCGGGTCGGAGTCTTCTCCTTCGCCGGCGTCGGAAGCTACGGGATCGGCGCCTACGCCGCGGCGATCCTGACCATCCGCTACGACGTCCCCGCCTTCGCCGCGATCGGCGCCGCCGTCGTCCTCGCGGCGGTCGTCGGCTACCTCTTCTCCCTGGTGGTGGCCCGGCTCAGCGGCCTGTACCTGGCCATGGCCACGGTCGCGTTCGTGCTGATCATCTCGGTGCTCGCGGTCAACGGCGGCGAGCTGACCGGGGGCGCGCACGGCCTGTACGGGGCGCTCAGCGACCTGACCACCGGCGGCGTGATCGCGGTGTGCGTCGTGGTGGCGGCGCTGCTCACGCTCACCGAACGGGGACCGCTGCGCAGGCGGATCGAGGCGGTCCGGGAGGACCCGGAGCTGTCCCTGTCCATGGGCATCGGGGTCGTTCCGATGCGGCAGCTGGCCTTCACCGTCAGCGGCGCGCTCGGCGCGTGCGCCGGCGCGATGAACACGCTGCTGCGCACCACCGTCTCCCCCGAGGAGCTCAACTTCCACCTGATCGTCCTCGCCCTGACGATGGTCGTCATCGGCGGCTCCCGGTCGTGGGTCGGCGCCTTCATCGGCGCCGTGATCTTCACCTGGCTGCCGAGCCTGCTGTCGGTCGTGGGCGAGTGGCAGGGCGTCGTCTACGGCGTGGTCGTCGTCCTCGCCGCGATCTTCATGCCGACCGGCCTGGTGGGAGCGGCCAAGGACCTCCACCGGCGGATCCGCGGCCGCAACAGGGCGGTTCCGACCGCTCCGGACGACGTCAAGGAGGAGCGCGAGGTGTTCGAGGCGCTCAGCGACGACTCCACGGAGGGGGTGCGATGACGACGGCCCAGACCGCGCCTCCCGTGCTGGAGGCCGAGGACGTGGCGGTGCACTACGGCGGCATCAAGGCCGTGGACGGCTTCGGGCTCCGGCTTCCGGCGGGGAAGATCTACGGAATCCTCGGCCCGAACGGCTCCGGCAAGAGCACCTTCCTGGCGGCCGTGACCCGGCTGGTGCCGCTCACCCGGGGACGCCTGCTCATCGACGGCAGGGAGTACCACACGGAGTCGCCGACCATGCTGGCCCGCAAGGGCCTGGCCCGGACCTTCCAGACCGTGCGGCTGCTGCCGGAGCTGACCGTCCTGGAGAACGTCCAGCTCGGCGCGGACACGAACGCCTCCGGAGGACGGCTGAGGTCCTGGCTGGGCCGGGACAAGCCGTCCGAGGCGGTCGAGGAGGCGATCGAGCGGACCGGGCTGGGCGACGTCCGTTCCGCCTGGCCGGGGGAGCTGTCCTACGGAATGGCGCGCCGGGTGGAGATCGCCCGGGCCCTGGCGGCGCGGCCGCGGCTGCTCCTGCTCGACGAGCCGACCGCGGGCATGAACCACTCCGAGCGGCAGGAGGTCTCGGAGCTGATGCGCAAACTGCGGGACGAGGGGCTGGCCCAGCTGATCGTCGAGCACGACGTCCAGATGATGGTGGACACCTGCGACCACCTCGTGGCGATGAACTCCGGCACGCTCGTGGCCGAGGGCTCGCCCTCGGAGGTCGTCTCCCATCCCGCGGTGCAGGAGGCCTATCTGGGGAAGCGGTGGCGGTCCCATGCTTGAGATCCGTGATCTGCACGTCAGCTACGGAAAGATCGAGGCCGTCCGCGGGGTGAGCGCCGCGGCGGCCCCCGGCCGGATCACCCTGGTGCTCGGGGCCAACGGCGCGGGCAAGACCACGACGCTGCGGGCGGCCATGGGCCTGCTGCCGGTCCGCTCGGGCGAGGTGGTGCTGGACGGCACGCCGGTCACCGGCCGGCCGACCCACCGCATCGTGCGCGAGGGCCTGGCCCTGGTGCCGGAGGGGCGGCAGGTCTTCGCCCCGCTGACCGTGGAGGAGAACCTGACCCTCGGCGGCTACACCGTGAGCCGGGAGAAGGCGTCGGGAACCCTGGAGCGCGTCTACGAGATGTTCCCCATCCTCAAGGAGCGGCGCAACGGTCCGGCCGGCCTGCTCAGCGGTGGGGAGCAGCAGATGCTCGCCTTCGGGCGGGCGCTGATGTCCTCGCCGCGGGCGATGATGCTGGACGAGCCCTCGATGGGGCTGGCCCCCACGATGGTCGAGTCCGTGTTCGGCGCGGTCCGCACCATCGCCGACTCCGGCATCGCGCTGCTCATGGTGGAGCAGAACGCCGACATGGGGCTGGAGATCGCCGACGACGTCGTGGTCGTGGCGCGCGGTGAGGTGGTGTTCAGCGGCCCGGCGGAGCAGGCCCGCCGCGACACCTCGGTGGTCCGCGCCTTCCTGGGGGAGGCGGCGCTCGGTTCCTGACCCCGACCAACGGCGGGGCCGTGCCCGGCACGGCCCCGCCGCCGTGCGTTCGTGACGCACGGCCCTTTCCGCGACAGTACGAAGGCGGTGAAGCGTGTCGCGAACCCCGACCGAAACCTCCGAGGTCTCCCCGAGCCGGGTCATCGTCCCGCTGGTCCTCGGCGGACTGACCTACGCCATGTCGCAGAACGCGATCGTCCCGGTCCTCGCGGAGATCCAGCGCGCCACCGGCTCCACCGTCAGCGAGGCGGCCTGGGTGGTCACCGGTTTCTTCATCTCCTCGGCGGTGCTGGCCGTGATCGCCGGGCGCCTGGGGGACCTGCTCGGCCGCAAGCCGGTGCTGCTCGCCGTGCTGGCCCTGTTCGCGCTCGGCGGCGTGATCGCCGCGGCGGGCGGGTCGCTGGGCGCGGTGGTCGCCGGACGGGTGGTCATGGGGGCGGCGGGCGGCGTCTTCCCGCTGGCCTTCGCCATTCTCGGCCGGCTGCTGCCCCGGGACCGGGCGGCGGTCGGCATGGGCATGGTCAGCTCCATGCTCGGCCTGGGCGGCGCGCTCGGGCTGCCCCTGGGCGGCCTGGTCGCCGACCACTTCGGCTACCAGGGGCTCTTCTGGGGCTCGGCGGGCATGGCGGCGGTGTCCCTGGCCGCGATCGCGGTCCTGGTACCGGGGGTGCCCGGACACGGCGAGGGCCGGATCGACTGGACCGGCGCGGTCCTGCTCACCTTCGCGCTGAGCACCGTGCTGCTCGCGGTCAGCCAGGGGGCGACGTGGGGATGGCGCTCCGCCCCGGTCGTCGCCCTGGTCGGCGCGGGGAGCGCGGCCCTGGTCGCGCTGCTGGTGGTGGAGCGCCGGGTCCGCGACCCGCTGATCAACCTGGGCCTGATGCGGGTGCGCAACGTCTGGCTGGCGCACGTCATCGGATTCCTGGTGAACTGCGGGCAGATCACGGCCTTCCTGCTGGTGCCGCAGATGGTCCAGATGCCGGCCGGGGGCGGGGTCGGCCTGGGGGCGGGGGCGACCCAGGCCGGGATGTACCTGCTGCCCTTCTCGCTGACCACCCTGGTGGCGGGGGCGCTGACCGGCCGGGCCGTCGCACGCTTCGGGACCCGGCCCCCGCTGGCGGTGGGCGCGGCCTCGGCCGTGGCCGGACTGGCGATCCTGGCCTTCTGCCCGACCACCCCGGCCACGGTCCTGCTCGGGGCGGGGATCACCGGGATCGGCGGCGGAACGGTCTACAGCGTGCTCCCGGTCCTCATCTCCGAGTCGGTGCCGGAGCACGAGGTGGGCGCGACCAACGGGATCAACACCATCATCCGCACCATCTCCATGGCGATCCTGTCGCAGGTGACCACGGTGGTGCTGGTCCTGTGGACCCCCGCGGGGGCGCAGTACCCGCTGCGGGCGGGGTTCACGATCGACTACAGCCTGGCCGCGCTGCTCAACCTGCTGGCCCTGTTCCTGGTGCCGCTGGTGGTCTCCACCGTGGCGGGCGGCACCCGGCGGAGCGGGCACCGCCGGCGCGCGGGGCGCGCCGCGGCGCGGCACCCGGAGCCCGACCGGACGGCGGCCGGGGACCATCCGCGGAGCGAGACATCCGATGACAGGAGGACAACGGGATGACTGAGGACGTCGAGCGGCGGCTGCGCCGCCTGGAGGACCGGGCGGAGATCCACGACCTGGTCGCGCGCTACGCCCTGGCGGTGGACGACCGCGACTACGCCGCGCTGGCCGGGATGTACGCCGCCGACGCGGTGTTCGATCACGCGGGGGCCGTCCTGCGCGGCCGTGAGGCGATCGTGGAGTTCCTGCGGGAACGGGCCAAGCTGAACGGCAAGACCGTGCACTCGCCGCATACCATCGCGATCGAGTGGGTGGACGACGACACGGCGCGGGGCACCGTCGCCGGGCACGCCGAACTCGAACGCGACGGGGAGTTCCTCCTCGCCGCGTTCCGCTACCACGACTCCTACGTCCGGCAGGACGGCGCCTGGCGGTTCCGGGAGCGCAGGTCGAAGTTCCTCTACGTCACCCCGGTGCAGCACCTCGCGGAGATCTTCCGCACCCCGCTCACCCTGCGCTGGCCGGGGACCGACCCCGCGCCGAGCGAACTGTGACACCAAGAGGCGTCGGGGCGGCCTGGTCCGGGCCGCCCCGACGCCTCTTCTCTTCTCCGCTCCCGTTCCCCGTTCTCGGGAGGTTCGGGGACCGGCGCCGGGTCCCTCCCCCGACACCGGCGCCGGTCCCGGTCCCGCTCCGTGCCTCCGCACCAGGGGACAGCGGGGGGACGGAGCGGGGGTTGGCGGACGTGGTCGGTCGCGGTGCGGCGCCGTGTCCCCGCAGCCGCACCGCGACGGTCTGTGCAGCCTCCGCGGGCTCAGCTCTCCAGGCCGAGGATCCGGGCGAGGTTGCCGCCCAGGATCGCGGCCTCGTCGTCGGGGTGCAGTTCCAGCCGCCGGATGGCCTCGATCTCGGCGGCCGGGTCCACCATCGGCCAGTCGGAGCCGAAGATCATCCGGTCGGGGCCGTGCCGGTGCACCAGGGCGCGCAGCCGCTCGGTGGGGATCTCGGCCAGGCTCGGCGGCCACGAGGTCTCCAGCACCAGGGGCAGCCCCACCACGTACTTCTCCGCGTCGTCCAGCCGCCGGAAGCCGCCGAAGTGGCAGGCCATCAGCCGCAGCTTCGGGAAGTTGCGCACCACGTCGGCGAGCATCTGCGGGGTGG
>Ga0079224_100002240_pt1 | contig 23256 bp, 15 predicted proteins | sample Stecom2015_FD_80414 | JGI IMG/M metagenome (GOLD analysis project Ga0079224, IMG submission 80414) | Agricultural soil microbial communities from Utah to study Nitrogen management - Steer compost 2015 | ecosystem: Environmental > Terrestrial > Soil > Agricultural land | place: USA: Utah... | reverse complement strand
TAACTTTAAATCCAAAAAGATGAAAAACAGTTTTTACGCCTATTTCAGCAAAAGCTCAGGATGGCTCCTAGCCCTAAACCTCCTGTTGGTTTCCTCAGTTTTTGCGCAGCAAACAACAACTGGAGTGGTGAAATCCCAAGATGATCAGGAATCACTGCCCGGAGTATCGGTTCTAATTAAGGGCACACAAAGAGGCACCGTAACTGACCTAGACGGCATCTTTTCGTTACAAGCCTCCCCCGGTGAGGTTTTGGTGTTTAGCTTTGTTGGCTACAACAGCAAAGAAGTAACGGTTCAGAGTGGTTCGTCCGACCTAGAGGTATTCCTTGATCCTGCCCTAAGTGAGTTGAATGAAGTAGTGGTCATTGGGTACGGCTCCCAGCGAAAATCTGATCTCACCGGAGCCGTGGCCACGGTAAAGGGTGACGTGCTACAAGAGCGTCCAGCAGCCTCGCTGAACCAGGCACTTGCCGGCCGTCTAACCGGAGTGAATGTATCGGTCAACTCAGGGCGTCCCGGAGGAAGGGCCAATATCAGAATCCGGGGTAATACATCAGTCAGCGTCTCCAACAATCCCCTATACGTCATTGACGGGGTCATTCTTAATGCCACCGGTCTGACCAATGGAAGCACACCGATCGACTTTATTAATCCCAATGACATTGCTTCCATCGAAGTGCTAAAGGACGCTTCCTCCACAGCAATCTACGGTGCCAGAGGTGCCAACGGCGTCATTCTTGTGAGCACGAAAAGGGGTAGTCAATCCGGAGGTATGATCACCTATGATGCCGATATCAGTATGGGCGTACTTCCCAGAAAAATACCCTTGTTAAACTCTGAAGAATTTTTGCGGGTTGAAGAAATCGCCTACCGAAACGCGGAAAAATATGACCCCGTAGGCTGGGCCGGAGGAAAATATACCGACCCACTAACCAAGAGAAACAATCCGGATCTTTTCGACGCCAACGGCAATCCCATTTACGATACAGATTGGCAGGATGAAGCTTTCCAGCAAGCGATCACCCAAAACCACCAGCTGGCTTTTACAGGCGGCAACGCCAAAGACAGCTATGGTATTTATCTTGGTTACAGAGACGAAAACGGATTGGTTAAGGAATCGTGGCTAAAGCGATACGCAGCACGCTTCGTATTTGATAGCCAGATCAAGGACTGGCTCAAGGTGGGTGGTAGTTTAAGCTATAACGATCAGAATGAAAGCCAAGTGGACCCACTCGGTGGAGGCGGCATCATCGCCATGCGCCAGGTACTGGAAGCTTTGCCGATTATTCCGGTAAAATATCCTGATGGTAGATGGGGCGGCAATGAGGACTATCCCGGAATGGAAGGGGGAGGAAACCCGGTAAACATTGTTAAGGAAAGGCTCTTCCATGTCAAAACGCAGACGCTACTTGGGACGCTGTATTCCAACATTCGCATCATGGATGGCTTGGACTTGCGGACGACCTTGGGTACAAACATCATTAACCAGCGAGTGGACTACTACGGAGGACGTACCCTGAACTATATTTCAAGAAACCAAGGAGGGGATGCTTCCATCGAAAATACCCGTCACAACTCTTGGCAGTTGGAAAACTACCTAACTTACAACAAGGAAATTTCTTCCAACCAGTCACTTAACGCCATGTTGGGCCTTTCCTGGCAGCATGTGGATTATTTTGGGGCTACTGCGAGAGCGCAACGCTTTCAAGACGACTACTTTGCCTACAATAACCTAGGGGCAGGAGCGAATCCTGTGGCAGCAAGTTCCGGTACCAGCGCCTACGGCTTGAACTCCTACTTCGGCCGCGTCAATTACAACCTAATGGACAAATATCTTATGACCGTTACCGGTCGGGTGGACGGATCATCTAAATTCGGGGAATCCAACCGTTATGCAGTGTTCCCATCGGCTGCCCTGGCCTGGAGGATTTCAGAAGAGGATTTTCTGAAAGGCAATACCTCCATTTACAATTTGAAGCTCCGAACCAGCTACGGGATGACCGGCAACTCTGAAATCACCGCATATCAGTCCTTGGCAGGATTAGGCAATTATTCCGTGATCTTCAACGGCTCCCGTTCGATCGGCATCGGGGTGAACCGATTGGCAAACCCTGATCTGCGTTGGGAAAAAACCCAGCAAGTAGACGTCGGCGTTGAACTTGGCTTGTTTGACGGACGCCTGAACTTTGAAGCGGACATCTACCGAAAACTAACCACCGATATGTTGTTAAGTGCACCAGTACCCTCCAGCAGTGGATATAGCACAGTGACTTCCAATATCGGAAGCATGGAAAACAAAGGGATCGAATTTGCTTTGAATAGTGTCAACATCACGCAGGGTGATTTTACCTGGACCACGGACTTTAACATCTCCATCAATAAAAACAAGGTCATTGCCTTGACCGGTGGGGCCGATATTTTCTCCGGATCCACCATCATTCGGGAGGGCGAGCCTGTGGGATCCTTCTTTGGATTTGTCCATCTCGGTACATGGGGAACCCATGAAGAAGACTTGGCTGCTAAATACCTCAAGAAGCCCGGTGACATCAAGTATGAGGATGTGGATGGCAACGGCGTGATCAACGACAATGATCGGGTGATTATAGGCAGCGGGATCCCTGATGGCTATGGAACTTTGCTCAACACTTTTGAATACAAGAACTTCTCTTTGACCGTAGACTTGCAATTTATGTACGGCAATGATGTCCTGTACCGCAGCAAGCACTCCGCTGAAGACCGTCAGGGCATTGCCAACAGCTTTAAAACAGTATTGAACGCATGGACTCCTGAAAATCAAAACACCAATATCGCCGAGTTGAGGCCGGTATCGGCAGGATATAACACCAATAATGATACGGACAGGGTACAGGACGGCTCCTTCATTAGAGGGCGAAACCTCTTGCTGGCCTATACTTTCAACCCCAACATTTTGCAGAAGCTTCACTTGAACAGATTGAGGGTTTATGCTTCAGCGCAGAATTTCTTCTTGTCTACTAAATTTGAAGGTTACGACCCAGAGGTATCCACCTCAGGATCTCCTTTCGATCAAGGGGTAGACTTGTATGCTTATCCTAAGCCAAGGGTATTTATGTTGGGAATCAATGTAGGCTTATAATCTTCCATTAAAAAAAACATTGTCATGAAAAATATATTGAAAATTACCAGCAATTTGTTGGTCTGGATTGTACTAGTGGTTGCCGGGTCGGGCTGTTCGGAATTTCTGGAAGAGCCGGATAAATCCAACTTTACCTTAGAGAATTACTTCACCAAACCGGAACATGCCGAAAGCGTGGTCAATTCCATTTATGAAAGCTTGATGCCGGTGACCGGAGGAGGCTTCAACGGGGGACCATGGATGATGCTTGAGTTTGCGACCGGTCTAGCCAACACGGAGTTGGGTCAGGCGCAAAACAGTATTTTTGTCAGAAATTTAGTCAATAACTCAGATAATGGTTATGGCCAAACGTATTGGACCAGTAGGTACCGAGGAATTGCCAATGCCAACCTCGCCATTGCCAAGATACCGGAAATCAATATGGACGAGTCCGCCAAAAATCGGTATTTGGGAGAAGCGAGGTACTTGAGGGCCTTATATTATTATGAGTTGGTGAGGATTTTTGGCAAGATTCCTCTGATCACTGCGCCGGTTAGCCTCAATTCCCCCGAACTGTATCCAGACCCAGCCACAGAAGACGCAGTCTACAACTCGATCGTTGAAGACCTGGAGGCAGCAGAATCTTCGGGCTTGCCTTACACGGATCCGACAGGCCGCGTATCGTTGGGCGCTATCAAATCGCTATTGTCCAGTGTCTACCTGACTATGGCTGGCTACCCGCTTCAAAAGGGAGAAGAATATTACCAAAAAGCAGCCAACAAAGCCAAGGAAGTAATCGATTCTCAACAATATCAACTGTTCACCTCCTATGACCACCTTCATGATCCTGATAAGAAGAATATTGAGGAGAACATCTTTATGGTCCAATTTGCGGCATTTATACAGCCTTCAAACTGGCAAACCTCCATCATCCCTTACAACCAAGGAATTTCTGCTTATTCCGATGAAACCGGCGCCATCTTCGCCAACAAGGAATTTGTGGAGTCCTATGAGGCAGGGGACAAGAGGGTCAGGGAGAAAGAATTTTACTACCGAAGGTATACCCTCAGCAGCGACCGCAGTCAAGAGGTGGATCTAGGGGGGTATTATATCTACAAACACTTTGACGACGAGGCGCATCTTTCCACCACCAGTAGTGATCTCAATTGGCCGATGATGCGCTATGCAGAGGTTTTGTTGACTTATGCGGAAGCTGCCAATGAGGTTAACGGTCCAAGTCCAGAAGCCTATGAAGCGGTAAATCTGATCAGAAGGAGAGCCGAGCTGCCGGATTTGGAGGGTTTAAGCCAACAGGCGTTCAGAGAGGCCGTTTGGAAAGAACGTTGGTTTGAATTGAGCTTTGAGAACAAAACCTGGTACGACATGGCCCGACTTAGAAAAGCCTTTAATGTCAATACCCGAGAATTTGAAGACTTTGTGGGCCACCAGTTCTCTTATGGACCGGTATTGAAGGAAAGAGAATTGCTATTCCCTATCCCGACCGCAGAAATCAGAAACAACAGTAAATTGATCCAAAACACAGGATATTAATTGAATGGCAGCGAGCGTTCCATCGAAAATATTTCTGTTCCTAAACTCCCATTAATAAAGGAGGCTTTATATATTGAGGGTTCATTGCTTAAGCCAGCTGGAAACAGCTGCTTAAGCAATGAATTTTTATCCATCCACCTAAAAATACAACTACATGAGGAATCAGTCGAACCATCAGAGCAAGCTCATACAAAAGTGGTCAAGAAAATGCTTGGCAATATTTTTCTCGCTTTTCGTCATCTCGCTATCTTGCCAGGCACAATCGTCAGATCAATGGCTTCGTTTTGAAGGTAAAAATGGCCCCGGAAAGGGCAAACACATTGTCCTGATCAGTGGCGACGACGAATACCGTTCTGAAGAAGGTTTGCCGATGATGGCTAAAATCCTTGCTGAACATCACGGTTTCAACACGACTGTATTGTTTGCCATTGATCCTGCGACAAGTACCATTAACCCCAGCTACCAGCACAATATTCCCGGAATGGAACAGCTCCAATCTGCGGATTTGGTGATTATGTTGATTCGGTTTAGGGAGTTGCCTGATGAACAAATGAGGTATTTTGACCAATACCTAGAATCGGGTAAACCGATTATTGGGTTGAGAACCTCTACCCACGCGTTTAATTACGGCAAAAACCCCAACAGCCCCTACGCGAAATACAGCTGGCAAAGTAAAGCCACGGGCTGGGAACGGGGCTTTGGAGCCAAAGTTCTTGGCGAAACCTGGGTAGCCCATCATGGACATCATGGACAGGAAGGGACGAGAGCCTTGGTCGATGGGGTAAACCAAGAAAATGACCACCCTATTCTAAGGGGAGTAAAAGATATCTGGGGTCCCTCTGACGTTTATACCGTAAAGAATTTACCAGAAGAAGCAATGTACTTTTACATGGCCAATCCACAAAAGGTATGACCGCTGATGCGCCGCTAATGTGGGACAAGTCGGTTATGCCGCTTGCTTGGACATTGGACTATAAAGGGGAAAGCGGAAAGACTACTAAAGTGTTTACCACTACGATGGGTGCCTCCACGGACCTTGAAAGTGCGGATCTTCGCAGATTGATCGTGAATGCTGGTTTCTGGCTGTTGGGCATGGAGTCGGCCATTACCCCGGATTTAAATGTGGAATATGTTGGTGAATATAAGCCAACCATGTTTGGATTTGATACCTTTCAGCGAGGGCTCAAACCTGCAGATTATAAATGATGCCATCTAGTTCTCCCTTTTCATTTACCATCTTCTAAACCCACTCGTTATGGAAGCGCCCCTAGATCGAAGAAATTTTCTCCATGTCATGGCTATTGCCGGTGCCGGTTTGGCTGCTGGCGTGTCAGCCCCTGTGTTCGGCATATCACAGAAGAAGCCAGCGTTGCTCGGGGGGCCAAAAGCCCATCCGGATCCTTTTCCCGGCTGGCCGATTTTTGATGAGAAAGAAGAAAACGGTCTCTCGGAAGTACTGAAAAGTAATTTATGGGGCCGGTTGAACGGAGGTGTAGTAGCAGAATTCGAGAGAGAATATAGTCAGCTTACGGGCGCAAAGCATTGCTTGGGTGTATCCAGCGGAACAAGCGCTTTGCTGACCATTTTGGGCGCCTTAGATGTGGGCCCCGGGGATGAGGTCGTCATTCCGGTTTACACCTTTGTGGCAACCTACAACGCAGTGGTATTAAACTATGCGTTGCCAGTGTTTGTAGACACGGATGTAGAAAGCTTCCAGATGGATGCGACAAAAATCGAATCTGTCCTCAGCCCCAATACTAAATTAGTCATGCCGGTGCATATAGGAGGTTCTCCAGCTGATTTGGACAAGATAATGCAGGTGACCAGTAAGGCCCAGGTCCCGATGGTAGAGGATGCCTGCCAAGCCCATCTCGCTTCTTGGAAAGGGAAGATGGTGGGAAATTTCGGGCTTGCCGGAGCCTTTAGCTTCCAATCCTCCAAGAACCTCAATTCGGGCGAAGGAGGGGCTGTAATAACCAATGACGAGGCATTTGCCTCCACATGCTATAAGTTTCACAACCAAGGCCAAGGCGGACAAGGGACATCTTATCTAGCCGGTACCGGCACCCGAGCCTCTAACATGCGCCTCACGGAGTTCCAAGGGGCGCTGCTATCCGCACAAATGAGCCGGTTAGAGCACCAGGCTAAAAGAAGAAGTGAAAACGCCGCCTATCTGACCACCCTATTGCAGGAAATACCGGGAATTTATCCGGCTAAACTGTACAAAGGAACCACTAACAGTGCCTATCATCTTTATATGTTCCGCTATGACAAAAGCTTCTTTTCAGGAATGGAACGTTCAAAATTCCTGCAAGCCCTAAATGCGGAAGGAATACCTTGTTCATCAGGCTACGGCACGATGAACAAAGACAAATACGTTACTGATCTGGCTAACAACCGTCATTATCTTAAAATTTACGGAAAGGAAACCATGCAGCAATGGCTGGAGCGCAGCCAATGTCCGCAGAATGATCTATTAGCAGGCGAACAAGGCGTGTGGTTCACCCAAACCATGTTGCTGGGAAGCAGGACAGACATGGAACAAATTGCCGAGGCGGTCCAAAAAATCCATCGTCATGCGGCAGAATTAAAAAACTCATAAACCCTAGCACTTCTAGAATAACCTATCCATGACAAGTATCACCGAACTGCCTTCAAAGTACAACCATCTCGAGAAAAAAAGTGTAGAAGAGCTGACTACTTTAATTAATCAAGAGGATAAAACTGTTCCATTGGCGATAGAAAAGGCATTGCCCGCCATCCAGAATTTGATCAGGGCGATTGTAACAAAACTCCAGGAGGGAGGAAGGATGTTTTATCTGGGAGCAGGGAGTGGGGGAAGACTCTCGGTCTTGGACGTAATAGAACTCCCCACCACTTTCGGTATTGAACCGGGACGGGTGAAGGCCATCTTAGCGGGGGGTATCGAAAACCTGGTTCTTGCATTAGAAGATAAAGAAGACGATGAATTAGAAGGCTGGAAGGCATTGCAAGCGCAAGAGATTTCCGCTAAGGACATCGTCGTAGGCATATCGGCCAGTGGCACGACCCCTTTCGTGTTAGCTGGACTTAAAAGATGTAGAGAGAACGGGATCGCCACAGGATGTATTGTAAGTAATCCTTCATCTCCTATTGCGGCACAAGCAGACTACGCTGTGGAGGTTATCACAGGGCCAGAATTCATTACCGGAAGCACTAGGATGAAATCCGGAACTGCCCAAAAGATGATATTCGACATGATCAGCACCACCGTAATGATCCAATTGGGAAGGGTACTTGACAACAAGATGGTTCATGTTAAGCTGATCAACCAAAAAATAACAGATCGGGCGGTGAAAATTCTTATGGAGCTGTCTGGACTCAAGGATTATGAAGAAGCCAAAGCTTTACTATTAGAGCAAGGAAGTGTGGATAAAGCCGTCCGGTATTTAAATGACGCCAACCATCATTAAACAATAGCATCTAAACATAATTTTTGCCTGCTTTAGGCGAGAACACCAATGATATACTATGAACAAAATAGGATTTAACGTGCTGGCTTGGTCAGCGGTAATGTCTGAGGAAATCTTCCCCATTCTAGAAAGATTAAAAAATATTGGATATGACGGCGTTGAGTTTTTTGTGGGCTCTCCCGATGAAGCGATTTATAAAAAGATTGGTGACCACGCCGCAGATCTTGGATTGGAAGTCACCTCCGTGCTGCTGATCGGACCTGATGAAAACCTCATTGATCCGTCAGCCGCTGTTAGAGCCAAAGGCTTGGAGCGGCTAAAATGGGGAATTGATAGATCTCACGACCTCCGGTCGCAAGTCATCTGTGGTCCGTACCACTCTGCTTTTACCGTTTTTGCCCAACGGGCGCCAGAAGAGGATGAATATAACAGGAGTGCAGAAGTCCTCCACCAAGCAGGAGAGTATGCCGCTCAAGCGGGAATTTTGTTGACCCCTGAGGCCGTCAACCGGTTTGAATGTTACCTCTGCAATACCATGGAACAATTGGCTTATCTGGTCAACAAAGTGGACCATCCCAATGTCAAAGCCATGTTTGACACCCATCATGCCAATATTGAGGAGAAGACTTTTAAGGAGGCTATTGAGCTGATTTCACCCATTCTAGGCCACGTCCATATCAGTGAAAATGATAGAGGCACACCTGGTAGTGGTCACATCCATTTTGATGAGGTCTTCACGCAACTCGCTGCCGTCAACTACAAAGGCTGGCTGACCATTGAAGGCTTTACAAGGAATGATCCTGCCTTCGCCAATTCCATTGGAGTTTGGAGAGAGTTTTCTGAGCCATGGGATATGGCAGAACGGGGCTATCAATTGATCAAGGATATGTGCATTAAGCACGGTTTGTAAAGCCACCGTAGAAAAAATGACTTGATTTTTAAAGAAGAGAGCGGAAAACCCGGGTGTAGACCTAAAGTTTTTTGTTTTAGGACCATTCCCTATCTTTGGCCTTTCTTCAAGATTTTATGGAAATAAGAGACCAACAGTATCAAATTCAAGGAGTTTCACTACTTGAAATTGCCCATACCTATGGGACGCCTGTGTATGTCTATGACGGGCAGAAAATATTGGAACAGGTGGCGCTGCTTAACCGGGCGTTTGCCGATGTCAATATGAAGATCAAATACGCCACCAAGGCACTATCAAATATCAATATTTTAAAGTTATTGAAGGATGCGGGTACAGGTGTAGATGCGGTCTCTATTGAAGAAGTAAGACTGGCCTTGCATGTGGGATTCACACCGGAAGAGATCATGTACACACCTAATTGTGTGTCTTTCGAAGAGATACAGGAAGCAGTAGCGTGTGGGGTAATGGTCAATATCGACAATATCCCTATGCTGGAACAGTTCGGGTCTCATTATGGAGACAGGGTTCCACTATGCATCCGGTTAAACCCGCATATCATGGCTGGGGGTAATGCTAAAATTTCCGTTGGACACATCGACAGCAAGTTTGGCATTTCGATACTACAATTAAAGCACGTATTGAAAATTGTTGCTGCCCATAACTTGAAAGTGATCGGGCTTCATGTCCACACCGGATCGGATATACTGGATGCTGAGGTATTTTTAAAAGGAGCGGATATACTTTTTGATGCTGCTAGAGAATTTAAGGAACTTCAGTTCCTGGATTTCGGCGGTGGCTTTAAAGTAGCCTACAAATTGGGCGACATCACCACAGACATGATAGATGTAGGTGCCAAGGTCTCGGACGCCTTTAAGCGCTTTTGCCAAGATTATGGTAGAGAACTGGAAATTTGGTTTGAGCCAGGCAAATTCTTGGTCAGTGAGTGTGGATACTTGTTGGTCAGTGCCAACGTGATTAAATCCACACCTGCCTCCACATTTATTGGAGTAGATTCTGGACTCAATCACCTAATCAGACCCATGATGTATGATGCCCACCATGAGGTAGTCAATATCTCCAATCTATCCGGACCTGAAAGAGTATATACCATGGTCGGATATATCTGCGAGACAGACACCATTGCTGCTGATAGAAAGTTAAAGGAAGTCAAGGTAAATGACGTTCTCGCCATCTTGAATGCAGGAGCTTATGGATTTAGTATGTCATCAAATTACAATTCTCGACTGAGACCGGCTGAAGTGCTTGTACTAGATGGCAAACCAAAATTAATCCGAAAACGGGAGACTTTTGAAGATATACTTCGCCACCAGGTTGAATTGGAAAACCAGTAGCTTGATTGCTACTGGTTTTTTTTTGTTAAAAAAAGATAATACATTCTTGAATCTACTATAGAAGAGTCCTCCGATAAAAAAGAAATCCAAATTTCTATTCCCTGCCTCCACAGGACCGGCATCAAGTATTTTTCATTTTGAAATAAAATTTTGTTTTTTCTAAAATTATGCATTCATTAACCAATAACCGCTTAAAAGTGCGTGTAACATTTTGGTGTATGCGAAATACATAAAAGACGAAAGCAAAACACGAAACACGTTTTGCCTTTTGTAAACAGCATTATTGTAGCCATCAATAAATATATTTTAGATCTTCAAATCTTAAGATCAAATGGAGAATATCAGAAGTAGGGGCAGCAAAGCCATCATGCAGATCCAAATGGACCAAAACAATGCAGGCACTGTAGCTCAGGACCTTAAAGAATACGCATCTGTCTTAAGCAGTTCGCTCGGCTACAATACCCAAGAGATTCTGGAAGAGATGTCCAGCCATGATTTGGATCACCTTGTAAACACGTTTAAGAAATACTTCAATGACTATGTGGAGCTATTGGACGCGGATAGCATAGTTATTCAGGAAAATGAGAAATAGTCCTCCTTTGAAGTAAAATAGGGGAACAATAAGTTGGAAGAGGTTTGACGAGGGACGGTCAGGCCTCTTTTTTTATATTTTTTAATAAAACTAAATCCATTTTTTAGGATTTGAAAAACAATTTTATGTATGTTTGTGAGATGAAATTTTATTTCTTCATCAGAGCGTTTTTTTATACAGCCACTACATCCACACAGAACAATTTTTAATCGCATAATAATCAGTGTAATACAGTTGAATATCCACCTCTATCAATGTAATATATGAAACAACATCTACTAAAGCATTCCTGTTGCTTTTGGCGTCTTCAACGTCCGTTCGCGATTTTTTCTGTGATGTGGCTGATCATTGGCCTCACACAATTGGCTACAGCACAAACGGTTGTCGTCACTGGAGAAGAAAACAACATCAATATTCAGCGGGTCAAATACCGGATGGGATCTGGATATTTTGAGCAGGTCAATCCCACGGGCAACGCGAACCCAATCCCTGAGGACAGCCCAGTATTCATTGAATCTGTTATCTTAGAAAATGGGGACGAAATTTTTGTTACGTCTAGAAGACCACAAGTGGTAAATCCCCACCCCCTTCTGGGAACAAACCACATTAGTCATTCAAGTGTAGAAATTATCAATTCGGAAGGACCAACCGTGAACCATCTCCAAGACGACTTCCTTCCACATTTAGAAGAAGTGGTATCCACTGCAGATCTGAGATCCTATTGGAGCATAGGCAGCCAACCTTCAATCCCGAGCGGAGAACGATTCGTAGACCTACGTTACCCTTTCCCAAGCACGGGCTATATCTTGTTTTCCGAAAGAAACGGCAATTCTTCAATAGATTTTATTCCCCTTGGTCTAGATGGACGACCCGTCCCGGGGGCCAGCACGGTTCAGATCCGCGGCTACCAGTGGAATACGGGCGTCAATCATATTACAGACAACCCTTCTCAAAAGCAATGGCTGATAGTTTTTTCAGCGTCATTGTTCAACACCCTGCAGCCTGTTGCAGGCGTAAGAGTGGTTAGTATCAATGAACCGGACGGAAAGCTGGTATTTTTTATCGGAGAAATCTCTGCAGCACCAGACTACTCGGGATCTGTCAATAATTCTACAGACTCAAAAGCGGTATTGAACATTTTGGATAACGATGAAATTAACAAAGGACCTGTTCAACGCTTTGATGTGGACATTGCCGTTATCACTCCCTTTCCTGACAACACCGTGATCTTCAATGAGAACGGTACCGTGGATGTACCAGCAGGGACCCCTCCCGGCGTCTACACCATGACCTATCAGATCACCGACGTAGTCGGTGGGGAGTCCGCACAATCCACAGCGACTGTAAGGGTGTTTGAAATGATGCCGGAGGCCAAGGATGATTACGCAGAAGCTACAGCAGGTGGAGCATCTGGCCTGATTCAGGTTTTGGACAACGACTGGATCAATGGTGAGCCTGCCACGCTGGACAAGGTGAATTTATCCCAACTCACGAACAGCAGCAAGGGGGTACTGACACTCAATAGCGACGGAACCGTGGACCTGGCTCCGGGGACAGCCTCGGGATCTTATCGATTGACCTATCAAATCTGTGATAAAACTAATCCCGCTAAATGTGATTCAGCAACAGTAACAGTATTCGTCAACATGAGAGAAATCGATGCGGTCGACGATGACTTCGGTCCTTATAACCAAAATGGGGTACTGGGGAATGTTCTGATCAATGACCGAATCAACGGGATCCCAGTCAGCCCCAATCAGGTCACTGCCGTTATTACTGACGCTGGCGGCCTGAGCGGTGTAAGCCTTGGCGAAAATGGCGTCCTTCGCATTTCTGGAACCGTGGCTCCTGGATCCTACAGACTAGAATACGAGTTATCAGAAGCACTCAATCCTAACAATAAGGATTTGGCTAAAGTAAGGTTTGTTGTCCATCCGAAACCGGCCGATCCCGTGAATCTAATCGATGCGGTGGATGATGATTTCGGAACATACGACCAAAGTGGAATCGTGGGCAATGTGTTCGTCAACGACAAAATAAATGGTATTGCCGTAGACCCCGATCAAGTCACTGGGGTGATTACTGACACTGACAGTCTAAACGGTGTGAGTCTTGGAGAAAATGGCGTCCTGCGTATCACTGGAACCGTTCCTCCTGGCTCTTATGTATTGGAATATCAGCTATCAGAGGCACTTGACCCCGATAATAAGGATCAGGCGAAGGTAAGATTTGTCGTCAATCCCGATCCGGTAGATCCCGTTAATGTAATTGATGCGGTAGATGATGATTTCGGAACTTACGACCAGAATGGTGTTGTGGGCAATGTGCTCGTCAACGACAAAATTAACGGCATTGCCATAGACCCGGATCAGGTGGTGCTAAGTATTACCGACAATGGCGGCCTTAATGGAGTACTCCTCGATGCAACTGGTATGTTGCAGCTTTCGGAAAGAGCTGCGCCAGGATCCTATGTTTTGGAGTACCGAATTTCCGAAGCTGAAGATCCGGTAAACAACGAAGTTGCTAAAATAAGATTTATCGTTAATTCCTCTTCGATGACCCTCGTCAATGATGTGGCGGTGACCAACCAAAATCAAGCAGTCACTATTCCAGTGTTGAGCAATGACCATACAGAATCCGGAGCTTTTAATTTGGAAAGCCTAGAAGTCGCTGTGGCTCCTGCCAATGGAAGGTCCTTAGCTACCGGCAATGGAACCATGACTTACACACCCGCCACCAATTTTAATGGTCAAGATGAGTTTACCTACCGTGTTTGTGACAGTGTAGACGGAACCGCCTGTCGTACAGCCGTGGTGACAATTACGGTACGACCGATCGCCGTTGACATTATTAAAACAGTTGACAAAACTAAGGTATCTGTAGGGGAAACCCTCAGGTATACAGTCACCGTCACCAACAACAGTGATTTTGCTGTACAGAACGTGGTGGTTGAAGACCTACTACCCGAGGTGCTGCTATACGCTTCTAGTTCTCCCGCACCAGCAGCGGACAACACCTGGGTTTTTTCACGCATGGCCGCCGGTGAATCATTCTCCATGACCATTGATGCCGTGGCGGTGTCTCCGGGAGAAGTAGTCAATACCGCTACTTTGAATATCGGAGAATATACAACCTCCGCTGAATCCCCCTCCGTCACCATCGGAAGGCTTCCTGTTGACCTGAAAATCAGCAAGACCTCCAACAACGTCGAAATCTATCAAGGCAACGAGTTTGAATATGTAATCCGGGTAGAAAATGTCGGAGGCAGTGATGCCGAATCCGTTACAGTATCAGACAACATGCCTATGGGCCTGATCTACATTAGCAGCAGCTTCTCAGCTTCCTCCAATGAGATCCAGCCTGTAACTGCCAACAGCGGTAACCAAATTATTTGGGACATCCCCGCATTTCCCGCCGGCGAAACATTGACCATCACCCTAAAAGTGAAAGCTGATCAGCCGGGAGTTAAAATCAATACGGTCGAGGTGTCAGCAAAAGAACAGGAGGAGCTGAGTCCAGCAGACAATACCGCTCAAGACACCAATGAGGTGTTGACCTTCTTTGTAACCAATGTGATTACGCCCGGTGATAGGGACAACAAAAACGACGAGTTCATTATCAAGGGAATCGAACGTTTTGCTGCGAGCCGATTGGTTATTTTCAACAGATGGGGCAACCACGTGTTCGAGGCAGACAACTACCAAAACAACTGGGACGCCCAAGGCCTTACCGCAGGCTCATACTTCTATGTATTGGAGCTAACGGACAGCAATGGCAACATGCAGACTTTCAAGGGATGGGTTCAAGTTATTAAAGACTAATCAGATGAAAAATACTTTTAAATTAACCATAATATGCCTTCTTCTGGTATTTGGTGCCATAGAAGGAAGCGAAGGGCAACAGCTCCCTCAATTCAGCCAGTACATGTTCAACGGCCTGCATATCAATCCGGGCTATGCCGGATATAAGGGACAGCCTTACCTCCAGTCCACGTATAGAAGCCAGTGGGTAGACCTTCCTGGCGCCCCCGAGACTGTCACGCTCACCGCCGATTTCAGTGCCAACGAAGGCAGAATGGGATTCGGGGCTTCCATTTTAACAGATCAATCCGGCCCTGCCCGAACCTCTTCAGGCCTTTTAACTTATGCTTATCGAATTAAAACGGGTGACGCGTCCTTTTTAGGACTAGGTCTAAGTGCTGGAATATCTGAATATTCGATTGATGGCTCTATGTTCAACCCCAATGACTTTGATGATCCTAATATTCCATTAGGGAAAGTCAGTTTAATCACGCCGAACATGAATACCGGCATTTTCTTCCATACCCCCAGGTTCTATGCAGGCTTAAGCGCTTATAATTTAGTGGGCAAAAAGAGCCTGGAGGAAGAAGCAATTGCCTTGGCCTACCACCACATGCATTATTACCTCACGGCTGGGGTCCTATTGCCCTTGTCGGAAAGCGTGCAGTTCAAGCCATCCTTCCTGCTCCGAACCGCAGAAGAAGGTCCTTCCAACCTCGATGTCAACGGGATGTTTTTATTTTTGGAAAGATTGTGGTTAGGCGCCTCTTATAGATCCAACCTAAACCTCAATGGACATAATCTACCAAACAATCTCTCTAAGAGAAATGCGGTAGCCTTTATCGCCGAGATATTCGCTACTGAAAGTCTGCGGTTGGGTTACGCCTATGACCATAACACCAATGTCCTGAACAGTTACAAAAACAGTTCACACGAAATCTCCGTGGGCTTTTACATCGCCCCCAAAAATATCCGAATGACTAACCCCAGATGGTTTTGATTATGAAAAAAATGTCTAGAATATACATCATCGGCTGCCTGGTCTTACTTTCCTCCGCGATGGCGTTCGGCCAAAAAGGAAAATTGAGTTATGCCGATCAGCAATTTGAACTCAACCGCTTCGTAGAAGCTGCGAAAGGATATGAGGTTGCTTTCGAAAAGAAGGCCACTTACAGAGCCGCCCGAGGAGCGGCCTTATCTCACGACAAGTTGGCTGCATACCAAGATGCACACGACTGGTGGTTAAAGGCCGTGGGATTTGAAGAGGCCACATCACAAGATTATTCCCATTACCTCGCAGCGCTTCAACAAACCGGTAATGTGGAACAATTAGAAGCGGCATTGAAAGCTTCTCCTAATAAAAATCATATCAACCTTGACTCCTTAAAAACGTGGTACGCCAATCCCCGTAACGTGGAATTAGTCAGCATAGAGATCAATTCGGCTGCTGCTGACTATGGACTCAGCTTTGATCCGAAAGGAAATACCTACTTCTCCTCCGATCGGGGCACCGTATCTTCTTCTGCTAAAAAGTCAATACGCATTGATGGTGCAAACAAGTTCAACACCAAGAGGAACGACATGACAGGCAGGGATTTTATCAAAATCTACCAAGCCAATGCGAACAACCAAATCAGCGCGGTGTCGCCGGTAGTTCCAAAAACCTTTCATTTTGCTGATCCCTATTTTATGAGCAGCAAGCCAGTGGTGTTCTACACCTTGACCAGAGACCCAGGAAGGGTCAAGAAAAACCGGAATTATACCATCCATCCGGAGGTCTATTTTAGTACTGTCAATGAACAAGGCCAGTGGACCGACTTTAAATCATTCGCTTACAATTCCGCCTTGGAACATGGCGTGATCACCCCTTTTGTTGATGAGCAGGAGAATAAGCTTTATTTTGCATGGAACGGTGCAGGTGGATTAGGCGGCTATGACCTATACTATGTCACCTATGACGATCAATGGAATTTCAGCGAACCTGTCAATCTCGGCCCTTCCATCAATACTGCAGGTGACGAAAGAGACCCTTATTTATCAGGAAACACTTTTTACTTCACATCAGATGGTCATGACGGCCTGGGTGGACTAGACGTTTTCCAGGCCCACTACGCGAACGGAAATTTGTCTAGCCCAAAAAATCTAGGTCTGCCCTACAATTCCCCACAAGATGACTATGCGTTCCGAAAAGGACCAGATGGAACCCGCTATCTTTCGTCTAACCGCATGAGCGGGCAAGGGCTGGATGATATCTATCGGATTGAGGATCTATATCGTCAGTTTATCGGTAGAGCAGTTGACTGTCAAGGAAATTCCCTGGTAGAAGGTTTACAGGTACAACTGATCCAAAAAAACAATGGTGAAACAGTAGAAATCAAGCAATCTAACAAAGAAACATTTACTGCCGACCTCTCACCCGATACAGATTTTCAACTTCGGCTCAACAAGCCAGGATATTTTGGGATTACTGATCATACATTGACGACCAAAAGTCTGGTTTCGGACAAGCTTGAAAAAGAATATGTGATGAAAAGGATACCCTATCAAGCAACCGTCTCAGAAAATGTCATTTACTACAACTTCGATGATTCAAAAATCCGGCCTGACGCTGAGCCTATCATGCAGCAAGTAGCTGAAATGATGAAGAAGTACACCTTCCTTGGCATTTTGGTTAAATCCCATACCGACTCCTTTGCCTCAGATGAGTATAACGAGGCTCTGAGCCAAAGAAGAGCCAACGCCGTTAGGGACTTTTTGGGAGATTATGGTATCGCCCGATCCCGAGTTACGTCTGAATGGTTCGGTGAACAACGACTCGTCAACGATTGCGGTGATGGAGTGCCTTGTCCTGCTGCATCCCACCAGGAAAACAGGAGAAGTGAGCTAATTTTGATGGCTTTCCCTGAGGAGGGCTCCAATTATGAATTCCCCAAAGAACTCGAAGGCAGTGACAATCCAGACCTTCAAGGGATTCAGCGGCCTATCGACTGTAGATAGGAAGTATATTATATGGTACAGCCGTGAATAAAAAACAAAAGGCCGGGTCAAACCCGGCCTTTTGTTTTTTATGACGTTAGCCATTTTATCTACTCGTCAGCAACTCCGTTGGCTTGTCTCCTTCCTGATAGGGTATGGCTGCTAATTGTTCCATTTTTTCCATCTTCACCCGATCAAAAGCCATTCGGTTTTCAGGCGCAATAGGCTCAGATGGCGGAATTTTCTCTTTCAACCAATCCACCTGCTTGCCATGCTTCCAAAAGCGGAAGCATAAATGTGGGCCGGTGGCCAAGCCGGTGCTGCCCACATAACCAATGACCTGCCCTTGCCTGACACGCGCACCTTTCGTCATACCTTTACCTATTTTAGACATGTGAAGGTATTGGGTGGTATAGGTACCGTTATGTTTGATTTTTACATAATTTCCGTTTCCACCGGAGTAGCCTGCTTCAACCACTGTACCATCACCAACTGATCGAATCTCCGTGCCTGTCGGAGCCGCGTAATCGGTACCCAAGTGGGGTTTATATCGCTTTTGTACCGGATGAAATCTGTTTAGGTTGTACCGGGAACTGATCCTTGTAAACTTTAATGGATCCCGAAGGAAAGCTTTTTTCAAACTATTCCCTTCTTGGTCAAAAAAGTTAATTTCTCCGTTTTGTTCAAACGGTATGGCGTGATAAGGCTCTCCCAGATGCTCAAAGTAAGCCGTTTGTATTCCTTCTACACCGACCGACTTTCCGTCTACCCACTTTTCGTTAAACACCACCTTAAACCTGTCTCCTTTTTGGAGCCTTTGAAAGTCCACTGTCCAACCGTAAAGATCGGCAAATTGGTCAATCAAGTCTGGACCCACGCCTTGCTCTACCATGTTCACATACAAGGAGCTGGTAATGGTACCTCCGACTTCCCGCTTCTTGATCTCAATCGGTTTTGCCTCTTTGTACACATCCACTTCATCCAGTTTGAACACTACGTATTCCACTTGGTTGGGTTCGTAAATGAAGAAACGTGCTTGGGAGGAATCTTTGGGAGTTAAAACAGTGTATTTTCTATTAAAAGCGATGTGTTTGACATCAAAAATTTCTTTGGACTTTTTAGCAATCTCGTCGATGATCTGATAGGGGACGTTAAAGGGGCCTAAGATGGTTGAAAGTGTTTGATTCTTTTCTACTACGCCTTCGATGATTTCTAATTCGCTGACGTCAATTCCAAATAAGACTTTTTCTTCCACAGGAACTTCCTCCTGTATTTCTTGTTTGACGATTTCTGTAGCCGGGTGTTGGGGGTTGTTGTAAGCGTAATAGCCGACGCCTCCAGCTGCTAAAAACAATAAACAGGCGGCGATCCAGTTTCTTTTCATTATTTGTAATTTATGCGATGATTTAGCAGATCTTGAATTTATCCAAATTTGATCAAAAATACGCTGGGTTGCCAAGGATTTATCATATTTTTTGGTCAATCCTCTGGCAATACACGTTAGGAAACGACTGGCCTATACTTTTAGTATGGCCTCAAGATCTTTTTTATGCGAATTAATCCATCATTTCAGCCGCATACAAAGCATTTCCTTCTTAATTCTTATATTTGGCGATTGACTTTTCAAACGATAAAAACATATGTTAAGAACACATACCTGTGGAGAACTACGGCTGGTGGACGTCGACAAAGAAGTGAGCCTTTCGGGCTGGGTACAACGCGTCAGGAACAAAGGAGGGTTGATCTGGGTGGATTTAAGAGACCGTTACGGTGTTACCCAATTGATTTTTGAAGAAGAGTCTTCTGATGCCGCCCTCTTAAAGCAAGCCGCAGGTCTGGGCCGGGAGTTTGTGATCAATGCCAACGGAAAGGTCATAGAAAGAGCTGCCAAAAATGACCGGATGCCCACCGGAGAAATTGAAGTAAAAGTTGCTCAAATCAAAGTGTTGAATCCATCCAAGGTTCCCCCCTTCATCATTGAAGACGACACGGATGGGGGTGAAGACCTAAGAATGAAATACCGCTACCTCGATTTAAGGAGAAATACCGTCAGGGAAAAGCTACAACTCAGACATAGGATGATGCAGGAAACCCGCAAGTATATGGATTCCCTAGATTTCATCGAAGTGGAGACCCCTGTATTGATCAAGAGTACGCCAGAGGGAGCAAGGGACTTTGTGGTTCCCAGTCGTATTAATCCCGGAGAATTTTATGCCCTGCCACAATCCCCTCAGACGTTTAAGCAACTTTTAATGGTCAGCGGTTTTGACCGTTACTTTCAGATTGTCAAATGTTTTAGAGATGAGGACCTAAGGGCGGACAGGCAGCCTGAATTTACACAGATAGACTGCGAAATGTCCTTCGTGGAGCAGGAAGATATTCTAGATACCTTCGAAGGTTTGATCCGGCATCTTTTTGCTACTGTAAAAAAAGTAGCGCTGGGTGAGGTAAAACGAATGGCCTACGCCGATGCCATGCGGCTCTATGGCAATGACAAGCCGGATCTACGTTTTGGGATGGAGTTTTCTGAATTGACGTCCCTCGCCCAACATAGAAACTTTCCTGTCTTCGATGCAGCGGAATTGGTCGTTGGAATATGCGCTCCCGGAGCCGGTGAATACACCCGCAAGCAACTGGATGAGCTTACCAACTGGGTTAAGAGACCCCAGATAGGTGCCAAAGGATTGGTATATGTGAAATGCAATCAGGACGGATCGTTCAAGTCAAGCGTAGATAAATTCTACAACCAGGACGATCTAAAATCCTGGGCAGACAAGATGTCGGCAACACCTGGCGATCTGTTGCTGATATTATCGGGCGAAGTAAACGCTACCCGGAAGCAAATGTCTGAGCTCAGATTGAAGATGGGTGAAGACCTTGGCCTTCGGGATCGAAATGTATTTAAACCATTATGGGTACTGGATTTCCCCTTGTTGGAATGGGATGACGAAAGCCAGAGATACCATGCCATGCACCATCCATTCACCTCACCAAAGGCTTCTGATATTCCTTTATTGGAAACAGATCCCGGCGCGGTACGGGCCAACGCCTACGATTTGGTCATCAACGGGGTGGAGATCGGCGGGGGATCCATTAGAATTCACGACAAAACCACCCAGCAGATGATGTTCCGCCACTTGGGCTTTAGTCCGGAAGAAGCGCAAAATCAGTTTGGCTTTTTGCTGGAAGCTTTCGAATATGGCGCACCTCCACATGGTGGAATCGCCTTCGGCTTTGACAGGCTCTGTGCGATTTTCGGCGGGTCAGATTCCATCCGGGACTATATTGCATTTCCGAAGAACAATTCAGGCAGAGACGTAATGATCGATTCTCCAAGTGCCATTGCCCCTGCGCAATTGGAGGAGTTGAGCATTGCCCTGGCTGTCAAGAAAGACAAATAGACCAGTGAGGAACCGGCGTTCCTTGTTGGATAAAGACATTGCTTTAAAACCCATACATCCCTAGGATGCATGGGTTTTTTAGATTTTACTCAGAAAGATTGTTTTAGCGTTTACATTATTTTTGAACGTGCCTTATTGCCAGGTGGTAAGTGTGAAATTGTCATGCTTTTATCCTTATTTTTAGAGATAAAATTGGGAACGCGCTTCTGGAAATGACCAATCTATCTCTTCTATGGTCCTCCAGCACCGCTACTTCTATCTTTCTTGTTCTAACCGTTTCCTCATGTGTGATTGTATTACCTGTCTCCAAATAGTAGACTACTTCCTTCTGGTCTTTCATACAGCAGTGATTCTATTCAATTTATTCGCTTGGATCTCGAAGCCATTGAGGAAAGCCCATCTGGTGGTTATCAGTTTGACTTTTGCTTCCTGGGGAATATTGGGGATTTGGTATGGTTGGGGCTATTGCCCTTTGACGGATTGGCATTGGGAAGTATTGTATCAGCTTGGGCAGGATGATTTACCCGCCTCTTTTGTCAGTCACCTACTCGAAAGGGTGCTCGGTTGGCATCTCCCGGACACGACAGTGGATATCCTCACGCTGGGTTTGGCCTTACTCGCTTTTGCTACCTCGGTAAAGATCAACTTCTTCTCTAGAAGCCCGGCGGCCCGGAAAGATTAGTTCCCTACTATTTGTTCAACCCTAAAATGAACTTCCTGGCCACGGGCATCGCGATGGGAAAGAATGACTTAAACAGCCCGACATTCGCTCTGGCTTTCCTCATCAACCATCCAGTTCCTCCTAATGCTTGTGTCATCGTGTTGATCCTACGGACTGTTCTTTTCAAATAGCCCTGCCGGATCTTTGTGTATTCATCCAGTCGGCCTTCTTTAAGCAGCTGGCTAACGATATAAGCATCTTCAATTCCCAGATTCATCCCCCTAGCGCCCACGGGGGAATGCAAATGTGCTGCATCTCCTATTAGCACGATACTTCCCTGCTGAAGCGTTCTGGCGACCCGATGGCCTACCCGAAAAGTGGAACACCAGATGATCTTGCCAACTTTTGTTTTTCTGGGCAAATAATTCAGGAGACTTGGCATATTGCCTGCTACCCGCCAGACATCCCCCCTTAATCTAATCATGACCACTCCGCCTTCTCTACAGACCATCACATGTCCTTCATCAGGAGCTCTTGGAATATCAAGCTCCACATCATATAATTCCCATTCTTCGTTATACTTAAAGCCCTCCATCCCTATCCCGCTTAGTTCACGCACACTACTTTTTGCACCATCGGCACCGATAATAAGCTGGTAGTCTCGCTCTTCAAGCATTCCATTAGCCCCCCTAAATGTTGCTGTTGGGGATTGGTGATCTTTGGATAGCGATGACAGAGCAGTTTGAAATTCGACGACCACGTTCCTCTCGGTCAAAGCTTGCAGCAACAATGCTTCGGATTCTTGTTGAGGCTGAATGAGCATAAAGGGATACTTGTGTTTCGTCTTGGTGAAATCATTCTGAAAAACCAATTGCTCTCCTTTCCAAAAGTTGATTTTTTCCATCTTCCGTCCATTCTCCAAAAACCGTCGCGTTAAACCGGACTGTTCCAAAAGAACCAGTGTTCTCGGGTTTACTCCCAAAGCTTTGGAATGAAGACTTAATCCTGTCTCTTTATCCACAATCTTGGGCCTAAGACCTTGTTCTGATAAAAACAGCGCGGCAGAAAGACCAGAGGGACCTGCTCCCACAACTAAAACCTTCTCACTGTTATTCATGACGATAAAATCAATATAGCCGGGAAACACTGAAAATGAAAGATTTATCTCTCTAACACTTTCAAAGATAAAAGAAGCAAACCAAGATCATACACTATTGCGCGGCTGATGGGAGCAGACTTCGCAGTAGCCGTCTATTTCCAAACCTGTCATTAGGCTTCTTTTCTCTTTAAAGGAATCCAAAGCCGGTTAATCCATAGATTGCAACTTTTAGACCTTTATATCATGTTATGAATGCGTACCTTTGTGTGTCAAATAACAGCAACGAAAATGGGAATAGGAAAGGGGTCAAAAATCTATAGCATATTTACCTGCAGGTGCCCCAAATGTCATGAGGGAAAAATGTTTTT
>Ga0079224_100002239_pt1 | contig 23259 bp, 18 predicted proteins | sample Stecom2015_FD_80414 | JGI IMG/M metagenome (GOLD analysis project Ga0079224, IMG submission 80414) | Agricultural soil microbial communities from Utah to study Nitrogen management - Steer compost 2015 | ecosystem: Environmental > Terrestrial > Soil > Agricultural land | place: USA: Utah... | reverse complement strand
TTATTCCCGGGGCCCAGCTGGCCTGGCTCCCCCCTCCCCCAGGAATTATTTAAATAAATAATTTTAATTAAAGGGGAAATTACATTAAATCTAAGATTTAATGGATTAATTAATTATTAGATTGAACTGGTAATTGGTTAATTAATTTTTTTTTCATTAGATAAAACTCCCCGGCGGGGGCGCGTGTGTCCCTGCGGGACCCCGGGGTAGTAATTGGTTAAGGCGTGGAAATGAGGAGAAAAATAATTATTTTAAAGGAACAAGAGTTAATTTTAATTTATCTCTAAATAATATATCCCAGTGCTGTAGGACTGGTATTAATTAGAGCAACCGTGGGTTCGCACACGGTGGCAAAATCAGGTATATGGCCACACGCTTTAATCAGACCAGGTGGATCCTCGGTACCTAGTTCGTAAGCGTGTAGAGTAGGTTTAATTGGTAAAGCTGTCTTCTTTCGATAAGCTTCAATTATAATTTTTAGTTGTTCAGAAGATAAATTATTATTTGATAAAATATATTTACCTCGGAAAACTTTGTTTGAATTCCCCGGGGGAGGCCCCCCGAGTCCGGGACGCCCGGGCCCCGGGATAATCCCTGATTGTTCGTTTATCTGATTTCAAATCTTCAGCTGCTTGACAGCATTCAGAACAAAGTTCTAAAGGGGGTTTAATTAATAAACTATCATCAATCGAATAAATTAAAACTTTAGTTCCTTGTGCTTTTCGCATTAAACTAATGGTTGCTTCATCTAATTTAACGCCAAATCCCGATGTCAAAACATCTAATACACCAAACATTGGATTTAAGCTTCCTGAGCGATTCCAGACCGTAGCTCGGGTTTATAATTAAATAAAATATAATTCATTTTTCTTTTGTTCATAAATGAGTTAGGGGGGGGAATTAATTATTCGATGCTACAGGTAATTGACCTGGGAAAGCGTGGAAATGAGGAGGTGAACTAATGGCCCATTCTAAAGAAGATGCAGTTAATGTAACACCAGCACCTTTAGGAGATGAAAAGAATGCAGGAACTTCCCAGTAATTATTGGCTAATTTATCTGCTGGTTGTACTAAAGTATCATAAATAATATAAACAAATAAAACAGTAGCAACAACTGAGATAATAGAACCATAAGATGAAACTAAATTCCATCCATAAAAAGCGTCTGGGTAGTCAGGAATTCTTCGTGGCATCCCTGATAACAAACATTTAAATTAATCTTAATTAAAAATTTAATGGGTTATAACTAAATATTTTACCTTTGTAATTTTCATTAGTTATACAACATCTGTTAAGAGTATCATAGCCCATTTTAATTCAGTTTTAGCAGAAACTATACCGATATAAGTCTTAATTAATTGCTTAGATTGAGCGTCATAAACATAAATTAATTTCCCGGGGGAGGGCCCCCCGAGTCCCGGTAGCCTCCCGGGCGCCGGGTTAATTTATAGCCGCTTCCTATATATTGTTGCCCTGTAACTAAATTATGCCATAGATAAATTCCAGGATTCCTTTGGAATCCGGTAGTAATAATATTTTTATTTACCCGGGCCTCATTCTCTTAAAAAATGAATTCTAATTAAGAATAATTTCTAGCCATAATTTACATTATGGTTGGGACTATATCTTATTCATAAATAAATTATGAATCATCATATAAAATATTAATATATTTTGACCTCTTAAGGTACTAGTCTCTGAGGTTTTATAGAAAAATTTATTATATTACCTGCTGATAATCTTTATAATTTATAAAATTATTACTATTTATTTTGGTCCCGGGGTCGGGGCCCTTGCGAGTCCCGGGAGCCCCCCGGGGTTAAAAATTTTAAAGTATTTATACTTAAAGAAAGTTTCAGCATATAATGATGTTATTAAATTAAAATTTAAATATAAATTAGGCCTATCTTTGACCTAAGAAATGTTGTGGGAAGAAAGTTAAATTAACTCCCACAAAAAGAGTCCAGAAATGAATCTGACCTAATAATTCATTATAAGGTCTCCCTATAATTTTAGAAGGAACCCAGTAGTACCACGCAGCAAATAAAGCAAATACAGCTCCCATAGAAAGAACGTAATGGAAGTGAGCTACTACATAGTAAGTCGTAACCCAGAATCTTTCGAAACTGGCTGGACTATATCTTTATTAATTTACCCTAGCCCCGACCTACCGGTCGGTATTTTAGTAAACTAAATGTTTAGCGTATAGTCTCTGAGAATCCTACTTTCCCCTCTGGGATTTGGTTTTCTGCTGATTATCTAATCCTTTAAATTATTACTTAATTTATTCCCGGGGGAGGCCCCCCGAGTCCCGGGAGGGGCTCACCCGGCCCCCGGGAATTTTTTCATCGAAAAATATTTATTAAAGTATTAAAGGCTCACCGTTTAGGTGGAATATATTTGACTCAATTCTAAAGATTTTCCAGCATATAGCTAAATTTAGCCATGACACTTAATTTAATCATTTAATACTTTACTTTCAAATAATTTAAATTGAACTAATTTTTCTCCTCCTAATTTTATAGGATTTGAATTAAAAAATTCAATTAATTTAAATAAAGAAGTTCTATTATATGTCTCAAGAATATAAAATGGTTTCCCACTATTAGCCTTAATGTTCCTAGGAACATTGGGAATATTAAAATACAATTTTATAGCAGTTATAATATTAGAATCATAAGTTTGAGAAATACTAAATGAATGAGATCCGTTTAATCTAATTGAAAAACAACCCTCTGCTGTAGTAAATCCTACTAACCAATTTAAAAAATAAGATAAATTCATAATTTCTATAGGACTTAATATTGGGTTTAATAAAACAAAATTATTTTTTAAATAAATATATGTATCATATGAAATATTAGCTCTATTTAAAAAGCAATATTTAAAGAAAAAATATCTAGATCTCATATTAGTAGTTAATAAAGGATATTTATCAAAAATTAAAATCAATTTAGCAATCTCTTCTTTATGATCTACTTGGAATAAAACATAATTAGATCTTATATAAATTTTTCCTACACCTAATTTAGTTTTAATATCCTTTAATAATTGAATATTTGACTCAAAATTTTTCAATTTGATAATAATTCTAAATTGCAATATCTTTTGTCTCCAATGATTAACTTGAATTGAACCATCACCGTCTATTAAACCTACAAAAAATTGATAAAAATATTCAATATTATCTTTTGTATCTATAGAATATTTTCCTATATGAATCATCATATTGGTAAATTTTTTTTGAATCGGAGAAAAAATAATAATAAAACTTGATGTACTAAGTAAAGTAAAATAAATTTCCATATCATGAAGAGCAACATCAAGAGAAGCATTAGCTAATACAACTCCTGTAACCCCACCAATAGTGAATAAAAAAATAAACCCTAACGCGAACAACATTGGAGTAGTAAATCTTATAGATCCTCCAGCTAAAGTCGCTCAAGACAAGGCCTTTAACCATCGCAGGTTCAGCACCCGACTAAATAGACGGGTACATCTTCTTTGGATCTTGAAAGAAGATGTTGGCTTTTCTCTCATTTAAAGCATTATAGTTATACTTTAAACTTATTTGGGTGTTAATCCAAAGTCCGTTACCGGTGAGTTGGACCATTCCTTTCAGGATCGTGCCAAATTATTATTAATTCCGGGTTAGATCCTGTGTGGCGTCTGGCCTCTACACTTTTATGTGAAGGTTTCCCCAATCACAATTTAGCTCGACGATATTCCTGTTCAGTTCATTTCCTGAATTAGGAGGTCTCTCGAATTTGCCACCGCAGCGGTTTGATAAAATTATACACATAATTAAAAAAAAACTTTATATCTCATTGATTCATGAAGATATGGTGAAACTAATTTTCGTATTATTGGCATAGATTTTGAAGAAATATAAATAGTTGGTTGATTTCTTTGCATGTGAATTGAACATTTAATATTAAATTTAATCATTAAAACATTAATAATAAAAACATTCTCTTTTAGAGTAAAAGATTGCGTTTGAAGATAAATACCACTTGTACCGCGTGTTCCATCACCAGCTATCCAATGAGCTAATGCTTCAGGAGTTAATAAATTATATAAATCCTTAGGTACAATTTTTATACCATCCTCATAAAATAAATTATATAGTTCAGTAATACAAGGCATGGCTCTAGTTTTCATTTCTAATGCATAATGTTTTATTCCTTTTACAGTAGTTTTAGTTAAACGTGGATAAGAAGGACAATAATGAGAAAGTTTAAAAAATACATCTAATAAATAAGCCCGAGTCCCGGGAGGGGCTCCCGGGGAATTAATTAAAGTTTGTTTAATCCCTAATCTTGCATTTCCTTTACCTTTATTACATTGTAACCAAGCATCTGAAAGTAATAGACCAATAAAAATGGAATAATGTTCCTTTGGTATATTTATTATATTTTGTACAATTCGTGTATATTTACGATAATTTACTGTTGAGGATAAATTACTACCATATACAACTAGTGAAGTAGTTTCTAGATCTGGCTCTAAATAATTCCAATTTGATCTACCCGGCGGTCCGGAGGGACCCACGGAAGAAAATTTATTAAGTTTAGAACGATCCATGGGCTCAGCATCGCTTGACCCCAGGGTTCTAGTACTATAAAATCTAGCCCCCCCCATCGCCCCGGTAGCTTTATTTATATTAAAAAAATATTTATGCTCAATTATACCCGGTGGCCCGACTCGGGGGCGGGTATTATTATTTAAAAAGTTTTTTATTAAAGATGAATTAATTTTATAGCTGCTGGTCAATATTTTCTGGCTGAAAGAAAATGGTAACCATGAGAATATTTTAATTCCAGTAGGAACAGCAATTATCATTGTAGCGGCAGTAAAATATGCTCGAGTATCAACCTAAATGAGGACTATCAGTCCTTAGGACTATATCTTATTCCCCAGGGTAGCTAGGAAATTTCTTCATGTAGTCTCTGAGGAATAAATGAATTTTTAAAAATAATAATTTTTTCCTGCTGATTGAAAAAAAACATACTAAATTATTACTATCAAAGTATTAGTTAGTTAATTTAGTTCCCAGCATATAGAAGAATTATAATAAATACTTTTAATAATATTTACGACGTATGATATTATATCTATAATCCTAATTTATATAACATAGAAGAATCAAAATGAATTTGAACTAAACCACGTAAAGTTGGCATGGATTGTTTCCAAATATAAATTCGGAAATCCCCTAGGAGCTTTTTGAATAGAACGTTTAAGATTAAATTTGGTATTTAATACTGAAATAAGAAGAAGCTTCTTTAGTAAAACTATCAGTACATAATGTACAACCACCGGTTGCTTTATTAAAGGATCCATCTTGTTGGATCCAATGCGCCAACCGCCTTGAGGCGGTTTTATAAATCAAATCCCGGGGGAGGCCCGGCGAGTCCGGTAGAGGCCCCCCCCTCGGGATTTTTAGGAATAATTTTAATTCCATCTTTATAAAATAAATTATGAAATTCAGTAAAAAATGGTAATGCTATTGCGGAGCAATGGAATAACTTAAATATTCCTTATTAGTTCGTTTATCAATATATTTATTTAATTTTGGAGAACTTAAACAAAATTGAGACAAAATTCCAAATAACGAAAATAAATAATATTCATATTTAATTGATTGAGCAATTCTAAAACGACCATTAATAGCCCTTCCGCCCATTTCAATATGAGCATCTCCAAGTAAACTACCTATAATAATTTCACGCCTCAATAGAATAAATATGAGGACTTGGATTACTCATTAAAAATTTGAATATAAAAAATATGTCAATTGAAAATATATTAGTTGAAAATAAATTATATAAATTAGGTATTATAGGTAAGCTTAATAACATTGAAACATCTAAACCAACGGCATAAAGATGATGTGACCATACTATGAATCCTAAGATACCAATTGAAAGCATTGCATAGCGTTGATCCCTAAAAATATATTTAAAATTTAGATCATTAAGAATTAATTAAGATCTACCAGAATTCATACCTGATTTGAGTTCTCTGATCCGATCAAGACCTTGAGAAGACAAATGTTGGTTAGAATTGACAATGGTCATAGCTTCCTTGAAAGCTAAATAATCAAGTTGTTTAAAATTACCTAGTGGGAATAGGTCAAAGTGAGGAATAACTTTTGTCATAATACTATTTAAATCCTGAATAATAAAATCACATCGAGAAGTAAATTTATCAGACCGAACATAAACAGTCCCACTATCAAAGAAGGTAATAAATAAGTTCATAAGATTGACATCCTTACTATGCTGAGTTATAAAGAATCGGAAATCTACTTTTTCGTAAGAAGAACCAGATTTAGGAGGTCTTACTCCAATAGAAAACCCTCCATCGCCTGCCACAAAACCAGAAACCCAATAAGGATTTAAATTATTAGGTAATTCAAAGACAGGACGGTTAAAAGGCTTAATATCCGGATAATATTGAGCTATTTTCGGGGACACCCCAATATTAATAGCAGCATAATAAGAAAGGATCGTTAAAAACCCATTAAGTGTTAGATGTTCTTTTTGGTCCATCATAGCTACAACTTTAGACCAAAGTATAAAATCACCTCTTTTTCTACTTAATAGAGGGTATTTAGAAAAATGGGGAATAACTACTGCGATTAAATCTTTAACTTGTGTAATTCTAAAGACACTAATTTTTCGATCAGGTCTAGAATATACTGAACCAACGCCAAAGAAATCCCCGGGGGAGGCCCCCCGAGTCCCGGGAGGGGGTACCGCCCCCCGGGTAATTTTATGAAGAATATCTATATCTTTAGTATGTAAATTAATTTCGTAAGAAACTCTTACATTGCACTTTAGTGCAATAGTGATTGAAATAATCACTGAAAAGCAGCCCTCTACATCCGAAAAACCTGTAACCCAATTAGGGTCCAAGGCCTTACCCCGAGAAGAGGTATTAGATTTTAAACCCGCTGTATTTGCAGTTGAAAAATCCCTTTTCCATAGATATTTGGAAGGAAAAATAAAGTAAGAAGGAATTAAAAACGTATAAATAGAAAGATATCTTCTAATTACTTTAAACAGAGTTAAGCTACATTTATAACTATCATTAATAACCCTACTATAGTTTTGTCTATTAATAAATATTATTTAGGGCCGGACTTTATCATAACCCTTTTTAGGGGTTCTCCACATAAAGTCTCTGAAGAATTCTTTATTTTATTGAGTTAAAATCTAAGATTTCCTGCGGATTATCCCTTATCTATAAAATTTTAAGGATTAACCTATTTATACACTTATAAGCCTTCCCGCATATAGTGGAGTTCGCCATTAATATTATTATTAATAAAGGGCCTATTTGACCATACCTAAGTAACCAAATACAGGTTTCCCTGAGAAAGTTGAAATTACATGACTTATGATACCAAATCCAGGTATAATTAAAATGTAAACTTCAGGATGCTTCCTTCCCCTAGGCTACGCCGTCGGGGGAAAGATGGACTATATCTTCACCTTATTCCACTTATTCATAAAATCTAACCATGCTTTAAATTGAATACTATTAGATTCAAAAGCTTCTAAATCACGTAAAGCAAAGTAGTCATGAATAAGAAATAATCGATGTGCTTTATGGCTTCGACTTGTATGTGTTTTAAAATACTCTAGCATATTTAGAACATCTTCACGACTTTGTACTGACCAATGATAATAACCATTTTGAGAACTATCAAAATACACATTACCACCAAATACATCTTTGAACCATTGTACATCTTGTAAAAGTTTATTAGCTACTCTAATACTTAATTGAGGATGATTATTTTTCATGCTCATAGTAATTGTACCATCAGCGTCAAAGAAGCCTGCAAACCAGTTAGACTCCTTATTTAATTCTGTTGGGTAAATAACTGGAATATTAAGTTGTTGGCATACTAGATGTAGTTGTTGTAGACGTGAAGTATGTCGAATATGGCCGTTAATACAATTGATGAGATTAATCATACCTTGTTTATTATGAAGTCGGTAACGATAAGCTTTAGCGCCTGATCGCATTTTAATACTACCACCAAGTTTATCTTGGATATAACGTAAACAACGTAGATCTTCTAGTCCCATAGTAATTTCTAGAGAAGTATATCCTTGTTTACTTACTTGTAAACTACCATCTCCATCAATTAATCCGGCAAGCCATTCACAGAATGAATTAGAATAGGGTGTTACGCATGTAGTCTCTGAGGTTCCTACTAGACTACTTTTGTGTCGTTGGTTACCTGCTGATTGTGTCTTAGACATGATATTTTGACTTGATCGGGATCTAATAAATAAACCACTTACGTTCGAAGTAATCATGACTGGTAACAGACATTCCCAGCTTATAGCGTAATTCATATTTATATTAAATAAATCGGGCCATTGTTGACCGAAGAACCCGTTCCTTCATATCTTAAATTATTTCACCCTATTTAAGATACATGTATCATCTTCACCCAATGTCCTCTCTTTTGAGTTTAACTTTGGTTTCATTAATGACCTTGTGCCCAGATTCAAATATGAATCTATGGAAGGACCGACTGTACATTAAGCATCATTTCAGACACCCACTAATGACCCAGTCTGTAGCGATTACTTAGATAACCGACGGTCTTACTTTGGGAAGCTTTGACCGTTTTCATTAGTGTTGCCAAACAAAGAATAAATTTATTCTTTATTCCCAATCCCGGTAAGGACTCGCTGATTCAATCTAATTTCCTTCTAAGAGTTTCCATTAGATTTGATGAATCAGGACTAGAGTAATGGTACATTATTAATTCTAATAATGTTCACTGTTTCAGGTCTTTAATTTGGTATTACTCTTTAATGATTTATTAAGGAATACCAACCTTAATAATCAGAGACACTTGCCTTAACAGTTTCATGACTTGCGTAAAACCACACTCTTTATTCCTATTATTTAGATTACTTACTCTTACGTCTTGTTGAATTTACTTTAGTTGCTATTAAAATTAATTCTTTTCTTAGTTCAGAATCTAAATGATCTTTATTAGTAATACGATGATGAATTTCTTTCCAAAGAAGATAACTATTTAGTTTTTTAGTCTTAAGAAGATGTTTATCAAAATAATCATATAATAAATAACAAGCTTTTTCACCATTAACTACATAAGAATAATTAGATTTTTTTGAATGAGCTTCAATTACTCCTGTATTAAATAGTAAAATTAAATGACTTAAAATAGGTACATTTATATCTCCTTTTTGAGATAAAATATATCGTAGTCTAAAAGCATTAGAATTAGATAAAAATGATACTGTAAAACATCCTTCTGCATCAGTAAAACCAGATAACCAACTGTTATTTAAACTAGGTAAAATATTAGATTTAATAGGTACAATCTTATCTAATAAAATTTTACCTTTGCTTACTTTAGAATTATACAAATTAAGAAATTCATTAAAACTTTGTTGTCTACTTGGAAGAACAATATTACCATTGAATAAAGAATTAATTAATTCTAAACCTTTTTTGTCTTGAACAATATATCTTGAAGTTCGTTTACCTTGTCTGATAACTTTACCAAAACCTAATGTTTCTTGGATTAATTTTAAGATTTGTTCATCTTCTGTTGATTGAGTAATAATAAATGATAAATCATTTCTATTATTAATAACAAATGAACCATCTCCTTCAACAAATCCAATTAACCAAGTAAGAAATTCATCTTCAGGTAATGTTTTAGAATGATTGAAGTAATTATTATATTTTTCTTTGAATAAAGAAAAATCAAACGTTTGATTATCATTCGATAAATCTGAAGCTAAAGTATTTAAGTGTTTTTTATTTGAACTTTTTGACAAGACGCTAGAAGTAATAAATGGTGTTAAGAATAAATGTTGATATAATAGAGGATCCCCACCTCCTGCAGGTTCGTAAAATGAAGTATTAAAGTTACGATCTGTTAATAGCATAGTTATACCCAAAAATCTTGATTTACTGGACTAGGTCCCATGACTCAAATTATAAATATAATTTGGCCTCAAAAACATAATATGTTTAAGGTAAATTCTCATACATTCACATGTATGTTGGGGCTATATCTTATTAATCTAAGTTGTAAAAATTGTTTAAATGATCCCAAGTAAAAACAGTTCTTTTATCATTCATACAAGATTTAATTGAAATAATTTCTTCAATACTAGTTTTATGTTTAAATTGACCAGATTTAAAATAGTCTAAAACTTTAATCCAATCTTTATAATCTAAATATTTACTACCAAATAGAGGAAATGTATTTAAATAATTTTCTAAAACCACGTTACCACGTAGACTAGTTGTTCTTACTCTATATTCAGGCTTAGGTTTATCAACTCTAATAGCCTTAACTGAAGAAAGTAAGAAATTAGCGATAATTTCTAGAAAATCTAAATTACTTCTGCCATTATGATCATTTTGTCTTTGACTTAATTCAAACTTACATTCTACTCTAGAATATTTAGAAGTAATAGTAGTTCTTACAGAAAAATGACCATCAGCTTCAATAAAACCAGATAACCATGCATTAGAATCTAATGGACTATTATTTAAAGGTTTCTTAGTCATATTAAGATCTTTAAATCTTAAATTTAACCAATCGATTAGATTCCATAAAGCATAAATTTTAGGAGTTCTCATATTACCATTAATTAATGAAGTTAATAATAATAATCCATCATAATTATTAATAGTTAAGATATAAGCATTTACTCCTTTTTTTCTAGAAAGTGATCCATTTTTTAATTCTTTTTGGATCATTAAGGCTAACGGTAAATCTTTTAAATGAAAAACAATTTGAATTGAAGGATAATTAATTTTACCTTTAGCTGATCTTTCCGTTTTTGGAACTACAATAGTTCCATCTCCTTCAATTAAACCAGCTAAATAAGAACTCAGTCTTAGACTGGATAAATCTTTATAATTATTAGTTTTATTTGTTTTTACTTGTGTAAATGGTAAAATTTTACAACAGATTAATTCCGGCGTATAGTCTCTGAAGATCCCCATAAGATTCAAATCAAATAGGTTTCCTGCTGATTGTGTTCCATTAAAATTAAATAAGTGAAACAGTTCCCAGCAAATAGCCGAATTTAAAGCCGGCAGTGTAAGTTTACCGGCTAAAACTGGTAATGAAAGTAATAACAATACAGCTGTAATTAAAACTGCCCAAACAAATAAAGGTAATTTATGCATACTTAACTTTGGATAAAAATAATAATTCCATTATAATTAACTATATAATTTATAATTATTATTATTTTTAAAGGACTATATCATTTAGATTTATTTAAATCTAATATCACGTGTGTTTTATATATATTAATAAAACTTGTTCCCTTGAGAACACGTCTCTGAAGAATTAAATTATTATTTATTTCCTGCGAATATTTATAATATTAATAATTATTACTTTATAATTAAGTATATTAATATTGATATAAATTCCTCGAATATAGTGATATTTAATATAAAAATATATTTTATATAGGCTTATTTTTCCACTTTAAGAAAAAGATTTACTATATTTATATTAAAATTAAAATTAATATTAATTATTAAAGAGGGAGTGGGGAGTAATTATATTTGATATTACAAGCCTAACTTGTAATACATTGAAGGGTGCATAAAAGGTAAAACCAATTTTTGTAAATTAGCTCGATCTTGTGCAGGAATAAAAATTCTAGCTTGATGAGGCTTACCAGAAACTAAAGACTTAGAAGCATGTAAACCAAAATTCCCGGGCGAGGGGCCCCCCGAGTCCCGGGAGGGGGTACCGGGCCCCGGGTATTTAAAGCTTCGATTAAAATCTCTACTTCAGCAATAGTAAAACTTTGTGTATTAATAAATACACCTCCATTATAATAATGCCCGTCGTCCATTATCCAGAAAGCAAGAGCAACATCGGTTAATAATTCCCTGATACTCAGGGGTATAATTTTTACTTTACGATAATGAGTTATACCAGTACGTTTATTATAAACAGGAGAAGAATTATAAAATACATCGTATAATTCTCTAAAACACTCATAAGACAAAGTTTGAAATATTAAGCTATAATAAGTTTTTTGATAACGTTTATCAAAATATTTTTCAAGCCGAGGACCTGTATTACAAAAATTTATGAATAATGTAAAAAGATAAAAAAAATATTCAGCATGAATAATGCTTTGTTTAACTCGAAAATTACAAATGCCAGTCTTGGAGCTAAAAATGTTAGATGTCCCATCACCAAGCATTACCCCTATATAAACCTCTCTTAAACGCCCCTTTAATCTTTGAATTAATTCCAATTCATTGGGGGATCCAATCGAATCATGATGTACGTATGTAAGATTATTATATGGAGTAACAAGATCATTATTAAATACCCAAAATAATATTAATATTAATAATAATAATGATATAAAAATGATTAAAATAGCTTTCTTAAAGAATAAAAAAAATATTTTGAGTTTACCTGGAGCTCTCATATTTAGGATAGTAGTAATAAAGTTCATAGCACCTAGCATAGATGAAATACCTGCTAAATGTAAACTAAATATAGCTAAATCAATTGAACCACCTGAATGTGATTGTAAGCTAGCTAATGGGGGATAACTTAAATGTTGATAACTTCAAACCTAAAACATCGGGCGCACGGAGGGGCGCGAGGTAAATTGGTTCTATCGTTATACGCAACTGTTCTCACAGTTGTTCGGACTATACTATCAACAAGATAATTTTATAAAGGGACTAAACTTTATTAAGCTTTTTCTTGATCCCATAATGATATATTGGCTCTAACGGATCTTAAAGATCTTAATTGAGCTCTAATCTTAACAAGTTTATCAAAATCTCCTTTATTATTATTAAAGGATCTGGACCAAATTCTAAATTCTACTGCTTTCATACCTTTCATATTATTATAAAAATAGTCAATTATATTACTAACCGCTCTAGAATTAGTAGTATCTAGCATATAATAATTGTGTTTGTCTTTAAATACTACCTTTGTTGAAATATGAAGAATATGTCTAATACCTTCTAATACCACTTTATCTAATTTTTGTGTTATAGCAAATGCATGAACAATTCTATTACTAGCTTTAGAAACGAGATAAAAACTTCCTTCTGCTTCAACAAACCCAATTAGCCATGGTTTAGAAATTACCTTTTTAGCTTCATTAGCATCTTTCAAAGGTAAAGTAACTTGGTCCCATGCAGGAGAAATGTAAGATTCAGAGGGTTTAGTTAATAAAAGTGCTTCAATTAAACTATTCTTCTCCGTTTTCGTTAGATTAGGATTTTCAAGAATTAAATAAGCTTGTTTAAATAGAATGTAATTGAAATACTTAGTAGTTAATAGAGGATATTTGTCAAAGATAGGAAAAATCACTGAATTTAAAATTTTTCGGTCTCTAATTCTAAAATGAGCCATATCTCTATTTGATTCTACATAAACTGAACCCACCCCAAGTTGTGTTTTAATATAATATAAAGCTCGTAAATTATATGTATTTTGTCCAATTTTGAACGTTAAATTCCATTTATCATTTTGGCGTAATATAGAAAAAGACCCATCTCCGTCCGTCATTCCAACAAGCCATTGTTGGAACCATTCATTATCTTGTTGCACCACATTAAGTCTCTGATGGGATATAGTTGAATAATATTTTACTATATCCCAAGCGGATTGTCCCCGTGTCAAGAACATTTTTACTGCCGAAGTATTATACCATAAAGGGTTAACAATCGACGAGTAGTGCTTTCCGAATTGAGGAGTTCCCCGCATCGAGTGGTGTTTAATTGCCCGATTCTCATGAATCGGCGACTGCTTATCTTTCTTAAAAACTGTCCACCCACTACCTGCTCCTTGCTCTACAAAGCTACTAGCTAATAATAATATTAATGAAGGTGGTAATAACCAGAATGAAATATTATTTAATCTAGGGAAAGCCATGTCAGGACTACCAATCATCACAGGTACTAAAAAGTTCCCGAAACCTCCTATAAGAGCTGGCATTACCATAAAGAAGATCATAATGAACGCATGGGCTGTAACTATAACATTATATAGTTGGTGATCTCCCTGCAGATATTGGATACCAGGTCCAGCAAGTTCTAATCTAATAAGCATAGAAAAATCAGTACCAATCATTCCTGCAAATAAACCAAATATTAAGTATAAAACCCCAATATCTTTGGCATTAGTTGAGAATAGCCATCGTACCATTATAATTTATATGAAATAATCCTTTTTTTATTATAAATTTATTATTTTTATCTTTAAATAATATGAAAATAAAAACTAATATTATCTTATATTTTATATTTTTTTTTTACCCGGGGGAGGCCCGCCGAGTCCGGGACGCCCGGGCCCCGGGTATTTTTTTTATAAAAATTGTCTCCCGGGCGAGGGGCCCTCCCCGAGTCCCAGGAGGGGGTACCGGGCCCCGGGACTTTTATTAATTTTATTATTTTTACAAAAATTGTTTCCTTTCTTTTAAAATTTTAAAAAATTAAAAAATACCCGGGTTAAAATTATTTAAATTCTGAAACATACCCCCCTTACCTAATTTGTTATTTTTTTTTATTATTAAAATAAATATAAAACATTAATTAATAATAAATAAAATTTAAATAATTAACCATAAGTCCAAAGGACTGATGTAATATCAAAGATATTACGAAAATAAATACAAAATAAAATCAGATAATGCCCGGGGGAGGGGCCCTCCCCGAGTCCCCCCCGGGCCCCCGGGCCCCGGGGAATTTATAATAAATTAATTATTATTATTCGATTATTCATTATTCATAATTCATTATTTAAAATATAATTCCCAATTCATCTCTAGATGAATGGGCGGTATAATAAAAATAAATAAATAAAAATTAGATTAATTTATAATTCATTATAATTATTTAATATCAGGTAATCCGATCATAACTGGAACTAAGAAGTTACCGAAATCTTTTATAAGAGCTGGCATTACCATAAAGAAGATCATAATTAAGGTATATGCCGTAACAATTACATTATATAATTGGAGGTCAGCCTGTAAATATTGAATTCCAGGTCCGGCTAATTCCAGTGCTAGTAACCACTGGAAAAAGGCTGTTCCTATCATTCCTGCAAATAATCCAAAGATAAGGTATAAAACCCAATATCTTTAGCATTAGTCGAAAATAACCATTGAACTATAAAGATCCTTATGAATAATCCTTTTTTTTTTATTCCTGGGTGAGGGGGCACCGAGGCCAGCAGGGCCCCGGGAAATTTTTACCATTAATTATTTCCCGGGCGGGGGCCCGGCGAGCCCGGGAGGGACGCCCGGGGCCGGGAATTAATGTATTTTATTTGCCGGGGGAGGCCCGGCGAGTCCGGGAGGGGCCTCCCCGGCCCCGGGAAATAAATACATAACAAAGTTACGTACCTGAACTTTATCCCCTTGATTTTAAAAATCAATGGGGAATATTTTAAAAGGATTATCAATAAAAATAAAATTATAAAACCCGGAGCTATGGTACCGTGGACGACATGGTCCACTGTATTATTTATAGTCTTTTATCTGGGGTCTAAGATATTAAAAAGTTATTTTTATGAAGGGCAGCATCAGTATATAACTTAGAACTTGAAGAATCTGTCTGAATTGAATCCGATGATTGATTCTTTTTAAGAAGGATCCCTAAAGTTATTAATAAAGAATAATCTTGGTTTAAGAAAACATTACCAAATGCAAAGTTAAAAATAAAATTTTCAAGGGGGGAGATATTTTTTAATAAAAAGAAAATTATGAGTATAATAATAAGAAGCTCATCATAAGCCCGAATAATCCCATTGCCTCTGTAAGCGCGAAACCCAATACAGTGTAAGAGAATAATTGAGCTTTAATAGAAGGATTTCGTGCAGTTCCATTTATTAATGAAGCAAACACAATACCGATCCCAACTCCGGCACCTGCAATAGATATAGTCGCTAACCCCGCTCCGATGATTTTAGCCGCTGCTAATAACATAATAAAAAATTTGATTGTTCCCCGGAATTCTAAACCCCTAGGATTATTTAACAATTGTCTTAGACATTTAATATATAAAATCATGTTCCATGATCATATCATATTATCTTATATATTTATATTTTATATTTTTTTTTATGAGTAATTATCATCTTTTTTCCACGGTTCTCAAGAACCTTGGGGGGTAAAGGGGGAATTTTAAAATCCACGGTCGAAGACCTTGAACATAGAAGAATGCATATAAGGTAATACTAAAGATCTTAATAATGGAAGAGATTCTTTCCAAATATAAATAACAACATGGTTACCCCGTTTAAGTTTCTGAATACCCCGGGGCCCGGGTAACTTTTAAACCAAATTTTAACGTTAAAACTTCTAATAATATTTCATTTTCGTGATATGAAAAATTATGAGTATTTAAATATACTCCCCCTTGTCATATGGCGATTACCATATCACATAATCCAATGAGCTAATGCAGAAGGAGTAAGTAATTCACCAATCATAATCGGGAGTTTTTTTATCCCATTTGGATAAAATAATTCATGGTAATAATTAAGACAAGGATAAGATCTAGTAGTAATTTGAATACCTTTATGAACTGAGTTTTCTAATAATGTCTTAACGAGCATTGGAGGAGATTGACACAAAGGCATTAATAAAGTATATACATACCATCCATATTCAAAATGAATCAAGCTTTGTTTAAACCCAAGTCGGGTATTAGCTTTTAAAGAAAAACGTTGTAACCAACCATCACTTAGTAGAATCCCTAGAATAGGACCCTTTAAATTAAATGGGATATCAGTTAGAGCTTTAACTTTAGTACCCCGGCTATCTGACCCGATGTTGCTCCGATAGAACCTTCACTACCTCGAACTACTAAAGCTTTACAAGAAATAATCTCTTGAGAAATTAAACTTCCATCAATACCCGGGGGAGGCCCCCCGAGTCCCGGCAGGGGGTCACCCCCCCCCGGGTTAAATTATTGATATTATTTAACATAGTTTCATGCAACAATATTTCCCCGGAATACAAGACCCTTAGGATAAATTTAACGATTGTCTTAGACATTTTTTTATATATATATATATATTAAAATTTTATTAATTAATATATATATTATCTTATTTTTTAATTATTTTGTTTGATTTCTCCTAACCCCGCTCCGATGATTTTAGCAGCCGCTAATAACATAATGAAAATTTAGCCTCGGGGAGGGGGGTACCCCGGGTAGTATCTTTAATATTATTTAGCTTATTAATAGCATAATAACCTCTTAATCTATTATATAAGTCGCTACAACTCCTAATATAAAAAGAATTATTAATAATATTATACCAGCAATATACAGCAGGAACTTTCTTGTAATGTTTTGACAAAAATGTCTATCCTTAATTGGATGTAAAAATACAGCATTTGAAGGTAAATTGGGTAATTTAATTTGGGATTTAAAATCTAAATTATTATCTAAATTATTGTTACCTAACATAATAAAAATTTTTCTTTGTTCCCCCGGAATATAAAACCCCTAGGATTAATTTAACAATTGTCTTTGACATAATATTTTAAATAAATTATATCATTAATTAAATAAAATTCCCGGGGGAGGCCCGGCGAGTCCGGTAGAGGCCCGGGCCTCGGGATTTTTATTATAAAATTATTTATTTATGATATTTATCTATTCCTTTTATTATTTATTCCTTTATTTAGTCCAGCAACTATGCTATGGAGTTTTCCTCCATGGGGCGGGGGGATGCCCTTCCAGGCCGTAGCCCTCGTATAATTAAAGAATTTTCCCGGCCGGAGCGTACCCCTCCCGGGCTCGGGGGACCCTCCCCCGGCAAATTAATTTAATTAAATAACACGATGAATTCATCGTGGGAATTAATACCCGGGTATTACCGATCCGAAGGATCGGGGAAATTAAATTATTATTTTTTTTAAATTATAAAATTCCCAGCCCCGGGAAAATTAATTAATATTATTTTATATTATTTAGGGTCAAGCGGACTCGAACCACTACTCAAAGACTTATCGAGTCTCTGCTTTACCTGTTAAGCTATAACCCCATCCCAGATTCTTTGAATCTGGATTGTTTTATTAATATCCCAGGGGGTCGGGAGCCTGGCTTTGTGGCCCCGCGGAGTTAATTTTATTTATTTAATATAATTTACTTTTAATATTATTTAATAATATTTTTTAATTAATATTAATCATTAGCGGAAGATAGAATCGAACCTATAAACCAATTCATTAACAGTGAATCAGCGAAAAAAAAAAATAATATAAAAAATAAAATAATATAGCCATTAAAAGGAATTGAACCTTTTTCCAGTTATTAACAGTAACGCGCTTTACCTTTAAGCTATAATGGCTTAATTATTTATTAATTATCTTATATATAAAAATATAATTTAAATAAATAAAATAGGCGGGGTCCACCGCGCGGAACTTATATCTTTTAAACAAAATAATCCCGGGCCCCGGGGCCTCCCGGGACTCTTGGGCCTCGCCCGGGTAAATAAAAACCCCAATAATCATCTATAGATGATCATGGGAGGAAAAGTAAATTAATTATAATAATATTTATTGTAATTTATATTATTTAAAAGTATTAAAAAAAGGGGGGAATAATTATACTTATTCATCTTCATTTTGCCACCCAGGCTAGGAAGCCTCGGTAGGTATATTTGTTGACTTTCCGTTGATGGGACCAAGATGGATTCATATCAATCCCCCATTGATGAAATCAAGGGGTTTATTAAATAATTCATCTATTAACAGATCTTCGATCTGGGGTGAATATTACCTGTTTTAAGAATAGTAGAGGATAAATTATTATTATTTATTGTTAATTTTATTTGATCAATTAACACCAGGGCTTCCCCCCGGGTAAATGATAACCAAATTTCCCGGGGCCCGGAGCCCCAACCGGGACTCGGGAGGGCCTCCCCCGGGGAATTTTAAGGATTAATTGCCAACAAAAATAAGAACAAGCGCCACCGCCAGTACCTAAGGTACTTGGGGTTTAATTTTGTAAATTATAAAAAAAAATATAATACCTCGCTAGGGTTGGGAGGACTGAATCGCTCTACCATTGAGCTACTTCCGCATATATTAAAATATTTTAATTTAATTAATTTCCCCACGCCGGGCCGCCCCCCGTGGCAAATAATTTTATTTATTTTAAATCCCGGGCCCCCCCGTCCCTCCCGGGCTCGGGCCCCCTCCCCCGGGATAATATTTATATTAATTATTAATTATAATAATTTTTATCTAAAGGGGGGAGATTTGTTTTATTATTGAAAATTATGATCCCCAATAATAAAAAATAACATATAATAAAAGCCAAACTATATCTACAAAGTCATTTTTTTTTACTTTAAAAAATATAATTATTATAATACATTAATTAAAAAGTTTAACTACGTTAACAAACCCGGGGCCCGGGGAGCCCCTGCCGGGACTCGGGGCGGGCCCCTCCCCCGGGTATTTTTTTTTAACAACATCAACGAAGTCATTCTTTTTAATTTTAAAAACATATTCATTATAATATATTAATTTTAATTTTAATTATAATAATTATATAAATTAAAGTTTGGGTAAACCACCAGACGTTGGCGCCTGGAGAGGACTATATCTTTATCCTTATTTAACCAGACCAGATTTTTTATAAAAAAAAAAGTCCAGTCCTGTTTTAAGAATATATCACATATTATTAGTTAAATTTAGGTTCCATAAAACCCTAGTCTCTAAGATATTATAAATTAATTATTATATTATCTACTGATTATCTTTTTATTAATTAATAAATTATTACTAACTATAAAAAATAATTAAATTAAATTACCCGGGAGGGCCCCCCGAGTCCCGGGAGGCCGGGTTATTTTTTTTTTTATTAAATTTAGTATTATTAAAAAAAAAAGAAGTCCCAGTATATGGTGATATTTATCAAATAATTTATTTTATTATTAAATTAATTTATTATTTGAAGGTACAAATTTTTTTTAAGTGCCAGTATATAATCGCAGCTTCAAATCCAACGTGATGAAAATCTGTTAAATGGTAATTAATAAATCTAAATAAACCTACTGTTATAAAGATAGTTCCAATGATAACATGAAGACCATGGAACCCAGTCCCGAAGTAGAAAACGGATCCGTATACTGAATCTGCAATGCTGAAAGGAGCAGTGTAGTACTCAAATCCTTGTAAAGCCGTGAATACCATTGCTAATACAATGGTACCAGCTAATGAATAAATTACTAATGCTCTATTACCATTAATTAATCCGTGATGAGCAACAGTTACTGTAGCTCCAGATGATAATAATAATACAGTATTTAATAAAGGTACCTCAAATGGATTTACAGCTTCAATTCCAGCTGGAGGCCAGTTACATCCTAATTCTACAGTTGGAGATAACGCAGAGTGTAAGTAAGCCCAGAAGATACTTAAGAAAAACATAACTTCAGAAATAACAAATAGTATAAATCCCATTGTTAAACCAGCTTGTACTTTTGAAGTGTGACATCCTTGGTATGTAGACTCAGAAATAGTATCTCTGAACCAGAAAGACATTGCTAATACAGTACTGATAAATCCTAAAGCTAGATAAAAACCTCCATTAGAATAACCATGGAACCACGCTACTGCAGATAGCGTTGTTGTTAATAAAGCGAATGATGTCACTAAAGGCCACATTGACCCTTGGTCAAGGGAATAGATCATATCATTATTCCCAGGGTTACCTGGCAATACTAAGCGTGTGATCGTTGAGGAACTTTTATATATATTTCCTGCTGATTTTTTTTTATCCCGAGGCCGGGGGGCCCCCGAGCCCGGGTATTGATTATTACTTATTTTTACCGGTTGAATCGAGGATTCAACGGGATTTTAAGTACAATAGTATTTTATAAAATATCCCAGCATATAGCTTAGTTCCATGGTTTATTAAATAAACCACGGCCCTGGTATTTTCAATAAAATTATTAAAGGGAAATTTAATCCCCCCCTAAATTTTTAAAGAACTTGGTTAAAATAATAATTAAACCTTAATTTAAATACAAATTTTTGTTAAATTATTAGGAATAAATTTCCCCCCCCTTGATCTTAAGATCTATAGGGATCATGGCGCCCCCCCGTGAGGATAATATTTTAAATTTAATTATTCCATGATCCATGGATCATGATTTTACCCCCGGGGGCCTTTGGATATAAAGATTCAAATTTTAATTGGCTAAATATTAAATAATTATTATGACCAGCCGTTCTACGGCGGGTATCAATATATCGCGATTAACCCGGGGGAGGGGCCCCGGGTATTTTTCCCATCCATAATCTAGGCTAACAGCATTAATTGAATCAAATTTAATACCCGGGAAAATTAAAAATCCGGCGGCCGGGGGGGTATTTTAGTATTAATATCTACTACAAATAATAATTGAGCTTTAGATTTTATTGATCCTTCCATAAGAGTCTTAGGATTACTAACAAAATAAAAAGTACCCAATTCTGTTTTAATTAATTTAGTTAAATCCGCGCCCCGGGGGGCTCTCTTCCATATCTGTATGATAATCTGTGATGGACTATCAAGTCCATCGGGGTCAAGTGATTAAGCAGCTTTAAAAGGTGTATCGTAAAAACTATGAATTGTAATTCCCCATTCTCTGAATGGGATATTTTACCAGTTTGTAATGTATTAAAATTAAAATCAAGCTTTGGATGTTTAATTTCAGCGATGAATTATTGAAGTATAAATTGGTGTTTTACCAGATTCAATAATTCTAACCTTAAATCCAAAAGACAGCGGGGGTACCCCGCGGTATTTAAATATTTACCCCGTGCCAGAGGGAGGAGGAGACCTAATAAAAATTGAGTTTCAGCTAAAGAAGCAATTTGTATTATTGATTCAATTTCAACTTCAGAATAAATATTTAATAACTTACTTTTGGGATTTATTGGAGCTGTTAAGTTTAACCATTCAGATAACCATAAATCCTGGGGGAGGGGTAAAATGAAGCGGTGCTAATAATTTACCCCGTGAATTAAGTATTATTAAATTTAATCCCGAACTATTGTTATTTGTATTTAAATCCGATTTATTCTTAGAATAATTTTTATTGAAATTATTTACACAAGGAGAAGGCTCTACTAAATGAAAAGCGTGTGCTTGAATAGATTTGTTCATATAATAAAAATAATAGAAACCCAACATTAAAAATTTTCAATCAAAATAATATTAATTCCCCAGTACCGAAGGTACTCGGTTTTTATTAAATAAAAATGCCCGGGGGAGGCCCGGCGAGTCCGGGAGGGGCCTCCCCGGCCCCGGGATTAATATTACTTTATTTTTATTTAAGCAATAATAAATAAATACAATGCTTAATATTAAATTTTATTAGTATGGTAATTTTACACTTTTGAATTTAGGTTAGATATTACTATTTAACCTCTTATTTAATTAATAATATTTAATAAAAAAAAATAAATATTTTAATTATTTTTCTCGCGGGATATAAATTTTATTTAAATATTAATAAAGCAATAATTAAAGAATTGAACTTTAAATGAATACCCGGGCCCCGGGGTCCGGCCCCGTGATCGGGGCGGGGGGCCCTCCCCGGGGTATTAAAACTATTTGTTCTTCCATTAAACTATTATTACTTAATTTTTAAAATATTTTATTATTTTCCCGGGCGACATTTCGAGAATTCGAAATTGAGGCTCCCGGGCTCGGGAATTTTTTAAAATATTCTATTATCTTATAATTTTTCTATTTCAAACATGTTTGAAATGGACTATATTGTGACTGAAGATTAAAAATTAAAATACCGCTCTACTAAATGAAAAGCGTGTGCTTGAATAGATTTGTTCATATAATTATAATATATAAATACCTATCATTAAAGATTTACCCTCAATAAAATAATTTATATTATTTATTCTTTCCATGTTTATTAGTTAAAATAAACATTGAATTAAATTAATAATATTAATAATTATTAAATAAAATTGAAATATAAAGTTAATTAAATTAAATTAAATTAAATTAAATTAAATAAAAAGCTCTCAAGAAATCTGATGAGGAAAAATTTTTGGTTGTCGTGCCATTGGCGCCTCTCAACCCTTCTCTTCTCGGGTGTGTGGGAAGGGGTGCGTCTAAAACCCGTAAGTCAAAACCCGTAACATAGATCAAAACCCGTAACAAATGTTCAAAATCAGTATCACAAGATCAAAAAC
>Ga0079224_100002238_pt1 | contig 23262 bp, 24 predicted proteins | sample Stecom2015_FD_80414 | JGI IMG/M metagenome (GOLD analysis project Ga0079224, IMG submission 80414) | Agricultural soil microbial communities from Utah to study Nitrogen management - Steer compost 2015 | ecosystem: Environmental > Terrestrial > Soil > Agricultural land | place: USA: Utah... | reverse complement strand
TTGTCGGCTCCTTCTTCTTCCGGCTCACCTTCAGAGGTGCAGCGGCACTCCTCTCCGCTGCAGCGAGAGAGCGGCGTGCAATGCGGTTTGTTGGCAGCGGTGGGCGCGGGTATTTTGACTGCATCTGCATGTCCGAGGGGGAGTCCATGTCGCCACCGCCGACGACCGATATAGAGATCGCCCGTGCCGCCGAGATGTTGCCGATCGCCGAGATCGCCCAGAGGCTGGATATACCGCCGGACGCGCTCGACCTCTACGGGCCAACCAAGGCGAAGCTCACGTCGAGTTTTCTGAACCGTCTCGACACGCGCCCGGACGGGAAGCTGATCCTAGTCACCGCGATGACGCCGACGCCGGCGGGTGAAGGTAAGACCACCACCAGCGTCGGTCTCGGCGACGGGCTGAACCGGCTCGGCCGCAGGACGGCGATCTGCCTCCGCGAACCGAGCCTCGGGCCTTGTTTCGGCATGAAAGGCGGCGCAGCCGGCGGCGGCTATTCTCAAGTGGTGCCGATGGAGGACATCAACCTGCACTTCACAGGTGATTTCCACGCTATCAGCGCCGCGAACAACCTGCTCGCCGCCATGATCGACAACCATGTCTACTGGGGCAACGAGCTCGGCCTCGACGTGCGGCGGATCGGCTGGCGTCGCGTTCTCGACATGAACGACCGCGCACTCCGCGACGTCGTTGTCTCGTTGGGCGGCGTCGCCAACGGCTTCCCACGGGAGTCGGGATTCGACATCACCGTCGCCTCCGAGGTGATGGCGATACTCTGCCTGGCGCGCGATCTGCCGGACCTGGAGCGGCGTCTCGGCAACATCGTCGTCGGCACCGCGCGCGACGGGAGGCCGGTGACGGCCCGGGATCTCAAGGCGGACGGGGCGATGACCGTGCTGCTGAAGGACGCGATCCGGCCCAACCTCGTTCAGACGCTCGAGAACAATCCCGCTTTCGTGCACGGCGGGCCTTTCGCCAACATCGCCCATGGCTGCAATTCGGTGGCCGCAACACGTGCGGCACTCAAACTGGCCGATTACGTCGTGACCGAGGCGGGCTTCGGCGCCGACCTGGGCGCCGAGAAATTCTTCGATATCAAGTGCCGGAAGGCTGGCCTCCGGCCCGCGGCAGCCGTGGTCGTGGCTACTCTCCGTGCGCTCAGGTTCCACGGCGGCGTGCCGCGCGAGGACCTGTCGCAGGAATCTTTGGCGGCGGTCGAGCGGGGGCTCGAGAACCTCGATCGTCATCTCGACAACGTCAGACGGTACGGCGTGCCGGTCGTCGTCGCGGTCAATCGCTTCGCCACCGATACCGAGGCGGAGCTGGAAATTGTCCGAGGGTTCTGTTGCGATCGCGGCGTGCCGATCTCGGTCTGCACTCACTGGTCCGATGGCGGGGCGGGAGCCGAGGAGCTCGCCGAGATGGTCGCCGAGACCGCAGATCGGGGAGAGGCGGACTTTAAGCCGCTATACCCCGACTCCATGCCGCTCATGGAGAAGATCCGGACTGTGGCACGGGAGATCTACCGGGCATCCGATATCGCAGTGCCCCCGCGAGTGCAGAGCCAGCTCCGCGAGTTTGAGAATGACGGCTTCGGCTGGTTTCCGGTGTGCATGGCGAAGACGCAGTACAGCTTTTCGACCGAGCCGTCGCTGAAGGGGGCGCCGACGGGTCACATCGTCGAGGTTCGGGAGGTGCGTCTCGCGGCGGGCGCGGAGTTCGTCGTCGTAATCTGCGGCGACATCATGACCATGCCAGGGCTGCCGAGGGTGCCAGCTGCCGAGGGCATTCGGCTGGATGGCTCTGGCCAGGTCGTCGGGCTCTCCTGAATGGGATAAAATTTTGTGGAACGCTCTCCATGGGCCCGGGTTCCCGCCGCAGAGGCGCCTCGGACGGGAATACTCTTGAAATGTTCTAAGGTAGGGCCTATGTTAGGTCTCCACGCTCGGCACAATCGAATCCAAAAGTCGCAGAACGCGCGAGGCGGCCGGACTCAGGGGAGTCGGGGCGCCGATATGCGCCGAGCCTTTCAAGGGAGCGATCCTGCACGGATGAAGAAGACAGTGCTACCGACTTTGGACAACAACCTTTCTCTCTATCTACGCGACGTCCGCCGGTTCCCGATGCTGGAGCCGGAGGTGGAGCGCGATCTGGCCGTCCGTTGGCGCGACGATCGCGACGAGGACGCGTTGCGGCAGCTCGTCGGCAGCCACCTGCGGCTCGTCGTCCGCATCGCTCGTGGATATAGTGGCTATGGCCTGCCACTCAATGATCTTATTGCCGAAGGCAATGTCGGGCTGATGCAGGGCGTCACCAAGTTCGACCCCGACCGGGGCTTCCGGCTCGCCACTTACGCGATGTGGTGGATCCGCGCGTCGATCCAGGAATACATCCTGAAGTCGTGGTCGCTCGTGAAGCTTGGCACGACCGCGTCTCAGAAGAAACTGTTCTTCAATCTTCGACGCCTCAAGGGCCGGCTCAATGCCATCGACGACGGTGATCTGACGCCGGAGCAGGTGGAGAAGATCGCGACGGAGCTCGGCGTGTCGGAGAACGACGTCGTCAACGTCAACCGACGCCTGGCACGAGGCGATCACTCGCTGAACGCGCCGCTCTCTGCGGATCGCGAGGGCGAGTGGCAGGACTGGCTGGTGGACGACACCGAAAACCAGGAAGTCATGCTCGGCAACCGGCAGGAGCTGCTTCGCAGGCGCGATCTCCTGCAGGACGGGCTCAAGCGTCTCACCGATCGGGAGCGCCATATCCTGACGGAGCGCCGCCTGAGCGAGGAGCATGTCACGCTGGAGGATCTGAGCCGCCAGTATGGCATCTCGCGTGAGCGGGTGCGCCAGATCGAGGTTCAGGCCTTCACCAAGCTGCAGAAGGCGATCCTGGCCAAGCAGGCTTTCAACGACAACGATAACGACGCGCTGGCCGCGGCCTAGTCAGCGCGTCGGCGGAGCCGCGCGGCATAGAAGCCATCCAATCCGCCTTCTGTTTCCAGATGGCAGGGCAGGGTGCGGAGGTCGCCCTCGCTCGTCAAAAGCTCGGAGAGCCCTGCCACTTCTTCCGCCGACACCGGCACACGCTCTACATCGCCATTCCGCTCCAGAAAGGCCGAGATTCGGTCCGGCCCTTCTTCGGCTTGCAGCGAGCAGCATGCGTAAACCAGCAGACCCCCCGGCCGTGTCAGCCTGAAAGCCGCGTCCAGCAGGCGGTCCTGGCGCGAGACGAGGCGGCTGACATCGGCTTTCGTCTTCAACCACGCTACGTCTGGGTGCCGGCGGATGGTGCCGGTGGCGGTGCACGGGGCATCCAGCAGCACCGCATCGAAGCGTTCCTGCGTATCCCATTTGCTGGCGTCGACCGCTATCATCTCGGCGGCGAGGCCGAGTCGCGCGAGGTTCTCCGCAACGAGCCGGAGGCGTTTCGCCGATATGTCCACGGCTGTGACCTCGGCGCCGGCAGCGGCGAGTTGCGCCGTTTTGCCGCCCGGTGCCGCGGCGAGATCGGCCACTCTCCGGCCGTGCACGTCGCCGAATAGGCGAACGGGAAGGGCGGCTGCGGCGTCCTGCACCCACCAGGCTCCTTCCGAGAATCCCGGTATGTCCGAAACCAGCCCGCCGGCGGCTCGCCTGAGGCTGCCAACGGCCAATTCTACCGATCCGGTCTCCCGCGCCCAGTGCGGCATTTCTGCGGGCTTCTTGACGATGAGGTCGAGCGGGGGATCTCGCAGGTGTGCTGCCGCGATGCTGCGGGCAGTTTCGGCGCCGTAAGCCTGTTCCCAGCTCTGCCACAGCCACGCCGGCGTGTTCAGGTGGGGAGCATCGTCGTCCTCGACCAGAGCCGCACCTTCCCGAGAGATGCGCCGCAAGACCGCGTTCACCAGCTTCGCAAACGGAGACGCATTTCGGCGGCGGGCGATCTCGACCGCGGTATCCACCGCCGCATGCGACGGAACATCGGCGAACAGGAGCTGGGCGGCGCCAAGGCGCAACAGATCCTGGACGAGTGCAGCTTTCGCGGGAAGAGGACGATCGAGCAACTGGGCCAGCACCGCGTCTAGCTGCCCGAGCCGCCTTAAGGTGATCGTGACGAGGCGGCGTGCGAAGGCTCTGTCGCGCGTCGGAAGTTCACCGAACCGACGCTCCGTCGATAGGGCGATGTCGAGGGGCTGCCGTCTGCGAACTACGGTTCGGAAGACATCCAGCGCGGCTTCCCGCGCCTCGATTCCTGCATTTCCGGTCGAGGAGGTGGCCTCCGCGGGCACCGATCAGCCCCACGGGCCGGCCGCGCCGGCCATCTCGCGCAGGAGGCGGATGCGAGTCTCCATCGGGGGATGGGTGGAGAAGAGACTGTCCAGCGATCGTCCGTGCAAGGGATTGACGATGAACATGTGGGCGGTCGCCGGATTGCGCTCGGCGACTTCGTTGTCCACCCGCGCCGAGATCTGCCCGAGGCGCTCCAGGGCGGAAGCGAGCCAGAGCGGGCGCCCGCAGATCTCCGCGCCGATCCGATCCGCCTCGTACTCCCGGGCGCGCGAGATCGCCATCTGCACCATCATCGCCGCGATCGGGCCGACGATCATCACCAGCAACACCCCGACGATCCCCAATGGATTGTTGCGGTTGTCGCCGCCCATGGCGCCGAAGAAGAAAGCGAAGTTGGCGAGCATGCCGATGGCGCCGGCTATAGTCGCCGTAATCGTCATGGTGAGGGTGTCGCGATTCTTCACGTGCGCGAGCTCGTGCGCCATCACGCCGGCGATCTCTTCGTGGTTGAGGTGCCGGAGCAACCCCGTGGTCGCCGCGACCGCGGCGTTCTGCGGGTTCCTGCCAGTTGCGAAGGCGTTCGGCTGATCGTTCTGGATGATGTAGACCTTCGGCATCGGCAGGTCGGCCCGAGTCGCGAGCTGGCGAACGATCCCATGCAGCTCGGGAGCGGTGCGCGCGTCCACCTCCTGCGCGTTGTACATGCGCAGGACCACCTTGTCGGAATTCCAATAGGCGAACACGTTCATGCCGGCGGCGAACACCAGCGCGATGATCATGCCGCCTTCGCCTCCCAGCATGAACCCGATGCCGAGAAACAGCGCCGTCATCGCGGCGAGCAGCATGTAGGTTCGCATGTGGTTCAGCATCGAAACATTCCGTCAGAGAGTGCACGGCGGATTACGGCAACGGTAGAAGTGGGGGTTGCGCTGAGCGCTTCAAGTACTTGGCAAATGGGCGATCTGTGCCATATTGGCGGACATGAGCACGCCCGATTTCACCGAGCGCAAGGTTGCCCCGAAAACGGGGAATGAGACCGATAGCGCTGCCGCCGATGCGGAGCCCGAGCCTGGACAAAAGGGTCGCGAGGCGGCGAAGCCGGTCGAGATCGGCGGCCCGAAGGGGCCGGATCCTACCCGCTATGGCGACTGGGAGCTCAACGGTCGTTGTATCGACTTCTGAGCCGGCGACGCCGACCGCTTGAAGCTCGCATGGGCCACTGATGGCCTTCGTGCTCTCCAAACTGCTGTGGGTGCTGACTCGCCCGTCGCATCTGCTCCTCCTCCTCATAGTGGCCGGCACCCTGCTCCTCTTCACCAGGCACCGGCGCCTGGGAAGAGCGGCGATCACTGGCGGAATCCTTGTGGCATTCGCAGTGGCGGTGCTGCCGCTCGCTTCCTGGCTCGCGGCGCCGCTGGAAAATCGGTTCGCCGTCCCCCATCCGATGCCTGCACAAATTGACGGGATCGTGGTCCTCGGCGGGGCGGTAGAGCTGTCAGGACAGGAGATCGACCTCAACAGCGCCGGCGATCGGCTGATCGGCCTGATGGCACTGGCGCATCGCTATCCGGACGCCCCGATCGTCTACAGCGGCGGAAGCGCCCTGATCGCGGGGAGTGAGGTGAGGGAGGCGGACCTCGCGAAGCGGGTGCTCGAATCGGTCGGTTTCGAACCGGCTCGGATAACCTTCGAGCGCGAGGCCAGGAACACGCATGAGAATGCCGTCTTTTCCAGGAGACTCGTGGAGCCGGGGCCGGAGGAGGTCTGGCTGCTCGTCACTTCCGCCACGCACATGCCGAGATCGGTCGGCTGCTTTCGCAAGGCAGGTTGGCCGGTCGTCGCCTACCCGGTCGACTATCGTGTCCACCCGGAGCGAGCCCTCGAGCATCGGATCGACTTCGCGGGCAATCTCGTGATGTTCGAGGCGGCAATGAAGGAATGGATCGGCCTCGTCGCGTATTATCTACTCGGCTACACAGATGCCCTCTTTCCGGGGCCGGACAACGCCCCCGGACGTTCCCCGACCCCGCTCGTCTCTCTGATTGCGCCAGCCACTTAGAAGGCGGAGGCACTCGGCGTGAGCCGATGGCTCAGATTGCGCCGCGCTCTCGAAACGCGTTGATCTCGGCATCTCCGTAGCCGAGTTCCCGCAATATCTGGTCGGTGTGTTCGCCAAGCTCGGGGGTCGCGGTTCGGATCTGCGAGGGCGTTCGGCTGAGCTTCACCGCCTGATTGACCAGCCTGACCTCTCCCAGGGTCGGATGCTTCACTGCGACGGCCATGCCGTTGTGCTGCACCTGCGGATCGGCGAACACCTGGTCCATGGTATAGATCGGGCCGCACGGGCAGCCGGCCTCGTTGAGGATCGAGATCCATTCCGCGCTGGTACGCTTCTTCGTGTATTCGTTGATGGCCGCGTTGAGCGCCTTCCGGTTCTCGGAGCGCTTCGCGCCGGTGGCGTAGTCGGGATTCTCCAGCAGCTCCGGTGCGTCGAGCGCCTTGCAGAAGCGGGCGTAAATCTCCTGGCCGGCGACAGCGATATTGATGTGCCCGTCGCTGGTTTCGAAAACGCCAGTCGGAATGCTGGTGGGGTGATCGTTGCCCGCCTGCTTCGGAACCTCGCCGTTCATCAGATAGCGGGCCGCCTGGAAGTCCAGCATCTGGATCTGAGCGTCCAACAACGACGATTGCACCCACTGGCCTTCGCCCGAAGTCTCGCGCTCTATGATGGCTAGGAGGATGCCCTGGGCGCAGAACATCCCGGCACAGAGATCCGCTATCGGAATTCCGACGCGCACCGGGCCCTGGCCGGGGAGGCCGGTGATCGACATCAGGCCCCCCATTCCCTGGGCGATCTGGTCGAAGCCCGGGCGCTTCTCATAGGGGCCGTCCTGGCCGAAGCCGGAAATGCTGCCGTAAATGATGCGAGGATTGATCTTCCGCAGCGTCTCGTAGTCGATCTTCAGCCGGTATTTGACGTCCGGGCGATAGTTTTCCACCACCACGTCGGCCGCTTCTACGAGCTTGTAGAAGATCTCGCGTCCCTCGTCGCTCTTCAGGTTCAGCGTGATCGAGCGCTTGTTGCGGTGCAGATTCTGGAAATCGAAACCATGGCGAGGGCCACCCAATCCCTCGCCGCTTCCGGGCACGGCAGGTGTCTCGACCTTGATGACGTCCGCTCCCCAGTCCGCGAGCTGGCGCACGCAGGTAGGGCCGGCGCGGACGCGGGTGAGATCGAGAACCTTGTACTTCGAGAGAGGAAGACGACTCGCCGGCACTGTTGATGCTCCAGGATCTGCGATGTTCAGGCCCGGGAGAGGTTATCCCAGGCTGGGCCCCGCGGTCCAACCTCGATCCAGGCGAATGTCACGATCGTTTCACCACCAGCCTGTAGGCGACCAGGATGATGATCGCGCCGACGATCGCGCCGATGAAGCCCGCTCCTTCGCCCGCCTCGTACCATCCGACCGCCTGACCGAGCCACGTCGCGACGAAAGAGCCGGCAATGCCCAACAGGATCGTGATGATGAACCCCCCCGGATCCCTGCCCGGCATGAGCAGCTTGGCGATGATTCCTGCGAAGAGGCCGATGAGGATGGTGCCGATGATGCTCAATGTTCAGGACTCCCCCGAATGTCGCGCAACCTGCCGGGACCATCCCAGCCACGCTTGTGCCAGGGGAAACGCGCCCGCGCCCGATCGGTTCGCAAGCGATGGTGCGGTGGAGATGGACTTTTCCACGGATTCTTCGTGTCTGTAGACGGACTGGGGTTGATTCTGCTATTGGGGCGCGCCTCCGTCGATTACACTAGATACGGTATGCGGCACTAGGGGAAGCGCTATATCTCTGGCCGCAGCGTGCTCGATCCGAAACGAGGAAGCCGAAGTGCCGCAGGCAACAGCCGACAGGAAGGACATGCAGCACACTGGCCGGGTAATGCCCTTCCAGATCCGCGGCCGCAGCTTCACCGCCATCGTGCTCGAGCTTACGGGCGCCGCCGACGGCGAGTTCTATGCAGCGCTGGACGAGAAGCTGAAGCAGGCGCCGCATTTCTTCATGAACGCACCCTTCGTGCTCGACCTCGACAAGGCCACGGGCATTGCGCGGTCCGGCGATATGATGGGGCTGGTGCGTGAGCTTCGCTCCCGCAAGCTCTCCGTCATCGGTGTCCAGAACGGCACCTTCGAGCAGAATACGGCGGCACTCTCCGCGGGGCTCGCGCCGTTGCAGGGCGGTCGCGAGGTGGGGGTCGAGGGGGAGAATGCCGAGGTCGACGAAGCGTTCGAAGAGGAGATCTCCGGCAGCGAAGAGGCGGCCGCGGTTCTCGTGACCGAGCCGGTGCGATCCGGCCAGAGGATCTTTGCAGACCGCGGCGATCTCGTCGTCGTGTCCTCGGTCAGCTCTGGGGCCGAGCTGATCGCGCAGGGGAACATCCACGTCTATGGCAGCCTCCGAGGCCGCGCGCTCGCCGGGGTGAACGGCGATGCCCGGGCCCGCATCTTCTGTCAGAGCCTCGAGGCGGAGCTCATAGCCATTGCCGGTCTCTACAAGACCAGCGACGATCTCGGCCCCGATTTCGAGCGGAAACGGGTGCAGGCGTACCTCGAAGATGACGTCCTTCGCGTCGAGCTACTGAAGTAACCAACCGAGCCTGGAGAGGACCATTGGCGAGAATCATCGTAGTCACATCCGGCAAGGGCGGCGTCGGCAAGACCACGTCGACGGCGGCGATCGGCGCCGGCCTCGCGATGAGCGGGAAGAAGACTGTAGTGATCGACTTCGATGTCGGACTGCGCAACCTCGACATGATCCTGGGTTGCGAGCGCCGGGTCGTGTTCGACTTCATCAACGTGATCCATGGAGAGGCGAAGCTCCACCAGGCGCTGGTCAAGGACAAGCGACTGGAGAACCTGGCGGTGCTCCCCACCTCGCAGACCCGGGACAAGGATGCGCTGACGCGCGACGGCGTCGAGAAGGTGCTCGACCAGCTTCGGGACGAATACGACTACATCGTCTGCGACAGCCCCGCAGGCATCGAGCGCGGCGCGCACATGGCAATGTACTACGCCGACGATGCCGTGGTCGTGAGCAACCCGGAGGTTTCGTCGGTGCGCGACAGCGATCGCATCCTTGGCCTTCTCAGCAGCAAGACCCGGCGAGCCGAGCGTGGAGAGGAGCCAGTGAAGGCGCAGCTCCTGCTTACGCGCTACGATCCCGCGCGCGTCGAGAAGGGCGAGATGCTGAAAGTCGACGACGTGCTCGAGATCCTGGCAATTCCGTTGCTCGGCGTGATCCCGGAAAGCCAGAGCGTGCTGAAGGCGTCAAACCTCGGCATGCCGGTGGTGCTCGACGAGAGCTCGAATGCCGGTAAAGCGTACCTCGACGCCGTGAAGCGGCTGATGGGCGAGCAGATCGAGCACCGAGTCCTCGCGCCGGAACGCCGTAGTTTCTTCCAGCGTCTGCTTGGGAGGACGGCATGAACCTGCTCAATCTCTTCCGTCGCTCCCGTGAAGGATCCGCCGGGGCGGCGAAGGAGCGGCTGCAGATTCTGCTCGCGCACGAGCGTGTCGACAGCGAGGCGCCGGAATATCTGCCGATGCTCCAGAAAGAGCTCATCGCGGTGATCGAGAAATATCTGGATGTCGACGACGAAAAGGTCGAGGTCCGGCTCGAGCGCGGCCGTGAGCTGTCGACCCTGGAGGTGAACATCGAGCTGCCCGGCGCCGAAAATCTGCAGGGGAGGGCGAGAGGGCGCCCGACCGCCGGGACGTTGCTGCAGGCGTAGTGAAGGCGGGCCGAAATCCCGCGCGTGCATTCATCGTTGCGTCTGCCGCGAGCCTGCGCGAGAGACTGCGGATGTTTCGGATGTCCCGTTTCGATTTGGGTTCGCGGGCATCGGTGATATCCGTTCCGAAGCTTGTCGCCCCTATAGAGGCTGCCCCGCATGCGCTTGCTGGCGCCGCTCGGACGAACCTTCGCGGTCTTTTCGCTCCTCTGGTCGGCGCCGACGGGCGCGGTTACGCTCGAGCAGTATTTCTACGGTTTCTCCGACCGCGATCGGGGGGTGTACCTCACGGGCGTGCTCGATTTCTTCGCCGCGGATTCCAGCCGAGATCCCGAGTACAGACAGTGCGTCAAAGAACTCGGGCCGACCGGCATGCACGCAGCGATCTCGCAGATAGTGCGCGAAGATCCGCGGCTTCTCAGCTTCGACGCTTCACTCTGGCTTCTCTATGAGGCCAGCCGACAGTGCAACACTTCGGCCGCCGACGGTGTAGTGCCCGATCCGAGATCGATGCTTCCACCGAGGGCGGAGGAAGCCGGCGTGCCTGACCTGGCTACCGACGCCGCGGCGGAGGATGCGGACGATTCTCCGGCCCCCGGTGGATTGTGGCCGCTCCGCGACGATTGGCCGTACGCTGCCGGCGGGCTGGCGCTGCTTCTCTTCGGCGGCCTGCTCGGCTCGATCTTCACGAGCCGGCGGATGCGGCGCGGACGCCGCGCTTCTCCGGCCCGCCCACCTGCCCACTCCAGCGAACGTGGATGAACGCCTTGGAAAGAACGGCTGACTGGCACCAGGCGAACCAGAGGGTACTCGCCGCCGGCATCAACGCGGTGCGCCAGGTGCTCGAGTTGGTGGCGCACGACCCCGCGGATCCGTCGGCGATCGGCCTAGTCGACGCAGCGATCGTCGAGGCCGAAGCATCGATGCCGTTGCCTTCTTCGCTGAATGAGCTGGTGAGCCGTTTCGGGCTGACCTCCTTCGAGCGTGACCTGATCCTTCTCTGTGCGGGCATGGAGCTGGACCCGGCCGTGACGGCGGCATGGCAGCAGGCGACCGGAATCCCGGGCGCGGTTCTGCCCACCTTCGGAGTGGCGCTCGAAGTTCTGCCGAGCGCTCACTGGAGCGCCATGACACCCGGGTCGGTCCTCCGCCGGGCACGTCTGCTCGCACTGGGGCAGGGGCCGACGCTGGGCACTCGTCCTCTACGGATCGAGGAGCCCGTGCTCCATTTCCTCAACGGGCTTCCGGAGTTGGACGCGCGGCTCGACGGCGTCGTGACGTCGCATCGGGACCGTCTGCCGATGGCAACGTTCCAGCAGATCGCGGCGCGGCGGATCGTCGCCAAGCTGAGCGCGACGCGCAACGCGGGCGGTGCATGGCCGGTCGTCACGTTGCGGACCTACGATCGGATCGCTGCCCTGGCGGTCGCGGCCGACGCGGCGGCCGGCATCGGCGCCGAGCTCAGCCGGTTGTCGCCCGAGGCGCTGCCCGTCGATCGCCAAGCCGCCGCTGATCTCGTCGATCTTTGGGATCGCGATTCCGTATTGCTGAACTCGGCCTTGTTCGTCGACCTGACGGGAGAAAGCGACCCGCAGCGGCACAGATCCGTAGTCAGGGCGCTCAACCGGCAACGGGGCCTGCTCTTTCTGGCTTCGGGCCTCGAGGATCGAGGCCTCACCCGCCCGACTTTCGGGGTTGAGCTGCGCCGCCTCACGGCAGAGGACCGGCGCTCGCTCTGGCAAGGCTTCCTGGCCGACGCGGAAGTCTCGCCTCGCGCGATGGATGCTATCGCGGAGGCATACCCCTTCGACGTCACGACGATCGCAGAGGTTGCCGAGGAGATCCGCTACAGCGCCGAGGCGGAAGCAGACGGTGATCTCTCCGTCGTGCAGGCGCGGGGCCGGGAGCGGATGCGCGCGCTGATGGAGCCGATCGCACAGCGCATCGACGTCGTGGCCGACTGGAATGACGTCGTACTGCCACCCCTGCAACTCGAGATGCTCCAGTCGATGGCGGCGCAGATCAGGAACCGCCCGCGGATCTCGCGGTTGTGGGCGCCGCGGAGCACACCCGCAGACGGGCCAGCGGCGCTCTTTCTCGGTGAGCGGGGAACCGGCAAGACGCTCGCGGCGGCCGTGATCGCGAGCCAACTTCGGCGCGACCTCTATCGGATCGATGCTGCCGATTTTTTTGGCTCCGGCGGGCGAGGGGCGAGCCGCCGGTTTGCGGATGTCCTGAAGGCGGTCGCGGGAGCGGCGATCGTTCTGCTCGTCGATTTGCCGGACGATGCTCTGCTCGACCGGAGTGATGAGGGCGTGGAGCTCTATCTGGCTCGGGCTCGCGGGCTGATCGCGCTGGCGGGTGCGATGCCCGTAATCTTCGAGAGCCGGGAAAGCAGCGCTGTGCCCCAGTCGTTTATGCGCGACATGCGCTTTGTCGTACGTTTCCCACATCCGTCCGCCGATCTGCGTCGGGAGATCTGGCGGCGCGCGCTTCCGGAAGCTGTCGAGCGGGAGGCGATCGACGAAGAGAAGCTGGCGCGACTGCCGATCGCCGGCGGCAGCATCCAGACCATCGCCTACGAGGCGGCATTGCGGGCAGCGGAAGAGGGCGGTCCCGTGACAATGGCTCATCTGGAGCGGGCGGCGCGGGTCGAGTATGCGAAGCTCGGCAGGACGCTCAGCTCGATCGAGACACGCGGCTGGACCGCGCCGGCCACGGCCCAACAATACGGCGAGAAGGGAGAGAAACGATGATCATCAAGGAAGTCCGGACCACGCTTCTCCACGTGCCGTTCGTCGAGCAGCCGCGAATGATGGGTGCGCCGATGGAGCGGCCGCGCGAAATCGTCGTCGTGGAGATCGAAACGCAGTCGGGTCTCGTCGGCATGGGATACCTGATGCTGCTGGGTGGCGGCATCGGAACGGTCCGTGCCTGCCTGAACGAACTCATGGTGCCGCGGCTCATCGGGCGCGACGCGACGGCGGTGGAGGCGATCTGGCGCGACCTCTGGCACGCCACCTACACGATCGGGCGCATGGGCATTACGGTGCTGGCGCAGTCGGCGATTGACATCGCCCTCTGGGATCTGGTCGGGCAGAAGGCGGAGCTGCCGCTGCACCGGCTCTGGGGCCACTACAGGAGCGAAGTGCCGGTATACGGTAGCGGCTGCTGGCGTGGCCTTGGTGGCGACGGAATGGCCGAAAAGGCCCAAGCCTACGTCCGGCAGGGTTATCGGGCGGTCAAGATGCAGGTGGGGCATCTCTACGACGCCCGTACCGATGTCGAGAACGTGCGGAAGGTGCGCGATGCCGTCGGACCCGACGTCGACATCATGATCGACGTCAATATGGCCTGGAGGGCAGACACCGCGATCCAGATGGGCCGCAAGTTCGAAGAGTACGATGTCTACTGGCTCGAAGAGCCGGTTCGGGCGGAAGACTTCAAGGGCTATGTCCGCATCGCGGAGGCGCTGGACCTTCGTATCGTTGGTGGAGAGACGCACTTCACCCGCTACGATCTGCGTCCCTTTCTGGAACATCCGAAGTTGCCGATCCTGCAGCCCGACATGATCCGGGGCGGACTTACCGAATTGCGCAAAATTGCGGCACTTGCCGATACATGGGGCATGCAGATCGCGCCGCATCTCTACGACGAGCTGATGATTCAGGTGATGGCTTCGATCCCGAACGGGCACATGCTGGAGCACATGGGCTTCATGGACGACCTCTGGGTCGAGCCGGTGCTGCCCGAGAACGGCGTGATACGAGCGCCCGAGCGGCCGGGTCACGGTCTCCGTTTCAAGCCCGAGATCCTGCGGGACTGCGCCGTCGACCCATGATTCCGGCCGCGACGATTTGTATGTTGAATTGCATGCAGCGGCTGGCGCATTCTTTGCTCCCAAGACCGGTAGAGAAACCGGCGGCCTGGTGAGAAGCGCGAACTCATCGCGACGATTCAGGTCTGGTTAAGGTGGAAGGGGTCATCCTCAGTCCATGAAACGTTTGCGCGCACTGACAGTGCGCCCGCGTGTCGGCGGGGGCACACGAGATCGGGGCCGGTCCGGAATCTGGCTGACGGCATTCCTCGTGGCGATCCTCAGTGCTGTTGCCCTGCCGGCGCGAGCGCAGCCGGGCTTCGACAGCATCGTCGCCCAGTTCGAGGAGGTTGCTTTCGGGAGCGAGCACGGAAACCGGATCTCGGTCGTCCGGAAGTGGACGGAGAACCCGGGTCTCGCGCTGTTCAAGCTGCCCGACTACGACATCACGCCTTATATCGAGTCGATCGGGCGGCACCTGCAGGTTCTGTCCGACCTGACCGGCATCTCTGTCTCGCTGGCCGATGCGCCTTCGGAAGCCACGCTACGGCTCGGCTTCTATCCTCGCGCAGAGTTCGTGAACATGCCGGGCAGCAGCGACGACCCAGAGTTCGTCCGATGGGTCTCGACCAGTGCCTGCATCGCGCTGGCGGTGTCAGATCGCGACAATCGGGGCAGCATCGCCGCCGGCGCGATCGCGATCGGGACGGACATTCCCGAGAGTCAGCGCGAGCATTGCATCCTCGAAGAGCTCATCCAGGTGATGGGGCTGCCGAATGATGCCTGTCACTACCGGCCGTCCCTCTTCTGCGAGGATGACCGGGTGTTCGAGCTGACCGCCGCCGACGAGATCCTCCTGCGGACGCTTTACGACGCACGGCTGGTCGCGGGGACGCCCAAAGAGGCGGCTATGCCCGTGGTGCGCAGGATCGTCGCTGAGTTGATGGAAGAGCAGATAGCCCAGGCCCACTAACGGGCGGGAGCCGGCTCACTCCCTGGACCCTCCTGCCGAATGTCGGCTACGCGAGCGCCGGCACGATGTGCGTGTCGGTAGGCAGGCGAATGATCATCCGCTTCATCAGACGGTTCTGGTCGTCCGCGAACGCATCGCGGCGATGGAGCGTCACGGCATTGTCCCAGAGCACGAGATCCCCGACGCGCCAGTGATGGTCGTAGACGTTACCGGAGCGGGTTGCGATGTCGCGGAGCTCTTCGAGGAGATCTTGCGCCTCTTCAGCGGGCATCCCGACGATTCCGGTGACGGTGCCGGGATCGATATACAGGGACTTGCGACCGGTCTGCGGATGGAAATTGACGAGGGGATGCCGGACATCGGGTGTCGAGCGTATGCGCTCCGCATACGACATGTTCACCGTCTGCCCGTCCGCCGACCGGATCACCGATCCCGTGCGCGCGGCGTAGCTGAAGATGCCGACCAGCCCGTCGAGCCGCCGCTTGAGCCGGTCCGGCAGTGCCTCGTAGGCGCCGTAGAGGTTTGCCCAACTCGTACGGCTTCCGGCCTCAGGCACAACCTGCGCATAGAGGAAGCAGCCCGTCACCGGATCGGCGTTGTAGGATTGGTCGGTGTGCCAGTGGAGCTCCTTCGACGCGAGGCCGCCGATGGGATCACCCAGGGCGTTCCGCATGTTGGAGACGATCGACACCTCGGCTTTGCTGGAGTGCCAGCTTCGCTCGATGTAAGCCTCCGGCCCGCCCAGCACGCGGCCGAACGCGATCAGTTCGTCTTCGGTCAGGGCCTGGCGGCGAAAGACGAGGATGGGGTGTTCGCTGAAGGCCTCGCGGATCGCATCGCCACTCGCCAACTCCCAGAGGTTGGCTCCTCGCACCTCGCGCGCGAATGTGCCGTCGATCGGCAGCAGCTCCATGATCCTCTTCCCGGTGACGTAATCCGACCAGCGTCGAAGCGTATGCGGCTCCCGCCACCTTGTAAATTGATCAGACCCGGCTCAGGCGCAGCCTGGCATCGACCGAGCCGGGGCAAACATCGTCCACGGCTAGGCTGTAACTCCGCCCGCCATTGACTGGCATGGTCTATTGTGACATCCGGTCGGCCTCGGCCTGATCTCAATCCTTCGTTCGGGAAAGGACGCGACGGCATGACTTCTGACTCGGCCTTCAAGGCAATTCTGCTGGAAGAGACGGACGGCAAGGTCTCTGCCACGGTTTCCGAGCTCGGGAACGATCGTCTGCCTGCCGGCGACGTCACGGTTCGCGTCGCGTACTCCACTCTCAATTACAAGGACGGCATGATTCTGAACGGGCTCGGCCGTCTGGTGCGGCAGTACCCGCACGTCCCCGGCATCGATCTCGCCGGGACCGTCGAAAGCTCGGAATCGGATGCGTTCAAGCCAGGCGACCAGGTCGTGTGCACTGGCTGGCGTGTCGGCGAGGTTCATTGGGGCGGCTACGCGCAGCGGGCCCGCCTGAAGTCCGAATGGCTCGTGCCGCTGCCCGAAGGCCTCGACCTCAAGCGTGCGATGGCGATCGGCACGGCCGGCTTCACGGCGATGCAGTGCATCCTCGCGTTGGAGCAGCACGGGCTCGAGCCGGGGGAACAAGGCGAGGTTCTGGTGACTGGCGCCGCCGGCGGTGTCGGCAGCGTGGCGGTCGCGATCCTCGGCAAGCTCGGCTACAAGGTCGTCGCCTCCACCGGCAGGCAGCAGCTCGGCGATTACCTGAAGTCGCTGGGCGCGAGCAGCATCGTCGATCGCAAGGAATTGTCCGAGCCGCAGAAGCGGCCGCTGCTGTCCGAACGCTGGGCGGCCGCTGTCGACACGGTCGGCAGCACGACACTGGCGAATACCCTCGCCGGCATGAGGTACGGCCGAAGTGTGGCAGCCTGTGGTCTTGCCGGCGGCAACGACCTGCCGACCACGGTTCTCCCGTTCATCCTGCGCGGCGTCAACCTGCTCGGCATCGATTCGGTGATGTGTCCGATGCCGCTCCGACGCGAGATCTGGTCCCGGCTGGCGCGCGACCTGCCGACGGACAAGCTCGACGAAGCGACGAGCGTGATACCGCTGGCGGATGTCGTCGAGGCCGGGGGCCGGATCCTCAAGGGAGAGGTTCAGGGCCGCGTCGTCGTCGACGTTAACGGCTGATTACCGACTTCACCGCTAGGATCTCCGGAGCCTGATCGACATCTGCATCGCTCCGGAGATTCGTGCATGAAAGCTCTTCTGATCGCGGCTGTGGTGGTTGCGGTAGCAGGCTGTTCGGACATGCGCAACGCCATCCATCCCGGCGAGACCAGGATGCTCACCCGCGACTTCCTGCCGCCCGAGGTCGAGCACGCTCCGGCGCCGCTTTACTGCTATCGCACCCTGGCCGCGCAGGAGTGCCACAGCGTGGCGCTCGATGGACAGCAAAACCGGATGGTCGGGCATTACGGGGCCGCGCCGAGAACGACGTCCCACTGAAGCGCAACGCCCGAGCCGCCTCGCTCGAGCTACGTCGTAACCGACGCCCGCCGCTTCTCGAGTACGCCCATCACCTGCTCCCGTTCCTCGGGTGTCATGCGCCCCCAGGTGGCGATCTCCTTCAGGGTTCTGAAGCACCCTTCGCAGAAGCCCGACTTCGGGTCGACGCTGCAGACGCGAATGCAGGGCGACGTAATCGGCATAGGTTGAGGCAAGGCATCGATTCCGGTGGCGGATTGCGGGTTGCTGGAGCCGTCGGCGGCCGCTCATGATACAGCATAGCGGATAACATCGAATCATCGGAGGACGGCATGGAACAGCTCGGCCATGGCTTCTACTGGAACGACATGACCATAGGCCGCCGCTGGAAGACGATCGGCCGCAGCATTTTCGAAGCTGACGTAGTCACCTTCATCGCCGTCACCGGCATGCAGGAGATGCTGTTCAACAACCTAGAATATATCGAGCACGAGTCCGCCACCGGCAAACGCATCGCTCCGGGTGCGCTCATCTTCTCGATCGCCGAGGGGCTCGTCATGCAATCGACCCTTCAGGGCACCGGCATCGCCTTCCTCGGCATGGATTTCGACATCAAGGGCCCGGTCGTCGTCGGCGACACGATCCATGTCGAGATCGAAGTGGTCGAACAGCGAGCAGCGAGCAAGGGGAACCGTGGCCTGGTCCGCACACGCAACGAGGTCAAGAACCAGCGGGGCGAGGCGGTGCTGGTCTATTCGCCGCTTCGACTCATGAAAGGACGCGACTAGGCAGTCGGCGATGCGGACGCCGAAGAGCGTCCGCGGCCTGGAGGATCTCGGCCGCGTTCGCCTGTCCCGGCACTTCTTCCTCCGCGACTTCCTCTACAGCGAGATCGCCGCCACCTTCGGCATCCGCAACGTGCCCGACGATCCGGATCTCGCGATCGCTGCCGGAAGGCAGCTCTGCGAGCTGTTGCTCGAGCCGCTGCACGAGACCTTCGGCGGCATCGCCATCCGTTCCGCTTACCGCTCGCCTGCCGTCAACGAATACGGCAATCGGCACGGTTACAACTGCGCGACCAACGAGAAGACCTACGCCGCGCACATCTGGGACCGCCGCGACGCCGACGGATGTATGGGCGCCATGGCCTGCGTCGTCGTACCCTGGTTCCTCGACCGCTACGAGCAGGATCGAGACTGGCGGCCGCTCGCCTGGTGGATTCACGACCACCTGCCGTACAGTCGGCTCCAGTTCTTCCCGAAGCTGGCCGCCTTCAACATCGGCTGGCACGAGCGGCCGCGGCGGACGATCCACAGCTACGCCGATCCGAAGGGTTTCCTGACTAAACCGGGCATGGCGAACCATGCGGGGAGTCACGCCGCCGAGTATCCCGGCTTCCCCCCGTTTCGCCCCGGCAGACCGCTATAGAGGAAAGGAGCTACGTCTTGCGCCTCGAAGGAGTGAAGCTCGAGCCCTACTGGTGGGAGGAGGCGCCGCGACCGCAGTTGCCGGTCGCATCTCTTCCGAAGGAGATCGACGTCGCGATCGTCGGCTCCGGATATACCGGCTTGTCTGCGGCACTGACGCTCGCGCGGCGTGGCCGTTCGGTCATCGTCTTCGAGGCCGAAGATGCGGGTTTCGGCGCGAGCTCACGCAATGGCGGCGGTGTCGGCTCAGCCCCTTACAAGCTCGGCTTCGAGAAGACGGTGGCGCTGTTCGGCCATGATCGGGCGGTGGCGCTCTGGAAGGAAGGTGTGGCCAGTGTCGACTACATGGCCGACCTGGTCTCCCGGGAGCAGATCGCCTGTCATTTCGTGCGGTCCGGCCGCTTCGTGGGCGCCCACCGCCCACGCGATTACGACACCCTCGCCCGGGAGGTCGAGCTGCTGCGGCGGCACACCGGTTATGAGGTACACATGGTGCCGCGTTCGGACCAGCACGCCGAGATCGGCAGCGACCTCTATTACGGCGGCCGCTTCAACGTCGGCGACGGCGTGGTTCATCCGGCGCTCTTCCACCAGGGGCTCCTGGAACGCGTCCTTAATGCCGGCGCTATCGTGGCATCCCGGACACCGGTGACCGATGTCGAACGCGACGGCCCCGTTTTCCGCGTCTCGACACCGCGAGGCACGGTCCGCGCAGGCGACGTGATCGTCGGTACCAACGGCTATACCGGCGGTGCGGTGCCGTGGCTGGAACGGCGGTTCATCCCGGTCGGCAGTCAGATGATCGCCACCGAGCCGCTGGCGCCTGAGTTGGTCGGTAAGCTCCTGCCGCGTGGTAACATGGTGGTCGATACCAAGCGCACCGTGCACTACTACCGTGCTTCGCCCGACGGACGGCGGATCCTGATGGGCGGTCGGCCGCTGTTGCGCGACGCCCCCTGGGATGTCGCAGGCGTCGAGCTCAGGACGTTCATGGTGAAGGTCTTCCCGGAGCTCGCCGGCACCAGAATCACCCATGCCTGGGGAGGGCGCCTCGGTTTCACGTTCGACAAGCTACCGCACATCGGGGTCCGCGACGGCATCCATTATGCCGGCGGCTATCTCGGGTCCGGGGTGGCGATGTCCGTCTGGCTCGGCCGCAAGCTCGGTCTCAAGGTTCTCGGCGATCCGGAAGGAGCGAGCGCGCTCGACGGGCGAGAGTTTCCGACGATGCCGTTCTATCGCGGGAAGCCGTGGTTCCTTGCGGCGGTCGCCGCCTACTATCGCGCTCGCGACGCGATCGGGTAGGATTCGCGATCGTCGGACGTTTCGCAGAGGAGAAGGACTGATGAGCCAGGTAGCTGTCGTCGTCGAATTCCACGTGAAGCCGGAGCATAGGCAGGCCTTCGAGAAGATCATCCGGGATCATGCGCGGAAGACGCTGGAGACCGAGCCGGGCTGCAAGCGCTTTGACGTCATGATCCCGCGAAAGGAAGACGGACGCGTGCTGCTCTGCGAGGTTTACGCGGACGACGCCGCGTTCAAGGCACACTCCGAAATGCCTCGGCTGATGGAAGTCCGGAACGCCTACAAGGACATGATCACCGACCGTAAGCTCACCATCTGCACGCTGGAATAGCTTCTCGCGACGCGTGCTCTTAACCGGGCATTAGGAGCGGATGTCGTTAGCTTCCGGTGAGCTGTCACAGGCACAACGTGACAGCAACGACCGGGAGGCTGACGATGAATTGCACGGACGAGAGGCCGATCTCGGCTTTGCTCCTGTCGGCCCGGGAGGGGGCCGACGAATGTTCGCGGAAGCTGCGATCGGCCGGCGTCGATACCCTCCATCTGGCGTTCGACGAACGAAGCGCCCTTGCCGTCGTGCAAGATCAGCCGATCGACGTCGTCGTCTGCGACGGTGACGCCGGCTGGGCCCAGTCGATCGGGATCGCCAGCGCCGTCCGTTCAATGCCGGACGAGCAGCGACCGTTCCTTCCGATAATCGTGCTGGCTTCCGCGCCCTCGGTCCAGAAGGAGGTCGCGGCCCGCAACGCAGGGGTTCATCGGGTCGTCGAGAAACGTGCCTCGCCCATCTGGCTGGGGGAGGAGCTCCGCGGCGTGCTGAGTCGCCCTCCGGTTTTCGTTCGTGACGGCGGCTACTTCGGGCCGATCCGCAATTTCTGCATCGCCTCGGGCTCGGCGGCAGAGGCGGTGCGATGAGCAGGGTCCTCGTCACTGCAGACAGGTGGGGCGCAGAGCCATCCGGACGGGCGGACGGACCGGATCTCGATCTCGCGTCGATCGAGCGGGCAAACGAGGCCATGGCACGGCTCAAGGAGGAGTACGTCGCCGAATGGGCCCCGGCATCGCTGGCCGAGATGGAAGCGCTGGTAGACGAGCTGACCCGCTCGTCGCCGCCGGGTGTCTTCGCCCAGCTCTACCGTCACGCGCACGACATGAAGGGGCAGGGTGCCACCTTCGGCTACGGCCTCATCACCCAGATCGGAGAAGCGCTCTGCAGGCTTACCGCCGGCCGCGACGCCGGGAGCGAAGCCGAGATCTCTCTTCTGCGGGCGCACCTGGCCGCCGCCAGGCGCATCCTGAACGAGCGGCTGGAGAACAATGGCGGCGCAGCGGGCGAGCGGATTATGGAGAGGCTGGCCCAGCTCCGCCGGCGGACCGCGCACTGACGGATCGGGGCGGGCCCGGTCTCAGTGGGCGTCCGCCCAGTTCTCGCCGAAGCCTGTCTCGACAATCAGCGGCACGCTCAGCTCCGCCGCCGCCTCCATGACGGACCGCACCGTTTCAGCGGTCTCGTCCTTCTCTTCAACCGGCACCTCGAACAGCAGTTCGTCGTGCACCTGAAGCAGCATCTTGGCCTGGAGGCCGCGCTTTTCGAGGGCACGCGGTAGCCTCGTCATCGCCCGCTTTATGATGTCGGCGGCCGAGCCCTGCAGCGGCGCGTTGATCGCGGCCCGCTCGGCGAAGCTGCGCCGCGCGGGGTTCTTGTCGTGAATGTAAGGTGTGAAGCACTTTCGGCCGAAGATCGTCGTGACGCAGCCGTGTTGGCGCGCGAAGCCCTTCGCCCGATCCATATAATCGCGGATGCCGGGATAGCGCTCGAAGTAGGCGTCGATATAGGCGCGTGCTTCCGCCTGCGGGATCGAGAGCTGGCGCGCGAGGCCGAACGGGCTGATGCCGTAGATAATCCCGAAATTGATCGCCTTGGCCTTGCGGCGCGTCTGCGGATCCATGCCCTCGATCGGAATGCCGAACACCTGGCTGGCGGTCATCGCATGGATGTCGTGGCCGGCGTGAAAAGCTTCGCGCAGCGCCTCGATCTCGGCGACATGCGCGAGGAGCCGCAGCTCGATCTGCGAGTAGTCCGCCGACAGGAGTACGGTTCCTTCGTCGGCGACGAAGGCGCGGCGGATTTTCCGACCCTCCTCTGTGCGGATCGGGATGTTCTGCAGGTTCGGGTCGCTGGACGACAGGCGTCCAGTGCCCGCCACCGTCTGGGCGAAGCAGGTATGAACCCGGCCGGTGGTCGGGTGGATCTCCTCGACCAGCGCGTCGGCATAGGTGCTCTTGAGCTTGGAGAGCTGGCGCCATTCCAGCACCCGCGCCGGCAACTCGTGCCCCTGAGCTGCCAGATCCTCGAGAATGTCGGCCCCGGTGGCGAAGGCCCCGGTCTTCACTTTGCGGCCGCCGTCGAGCCCCATCTCCTTGAACAGGATCTCCCCGAGCTGCTTCGGCGAGCCGATGTTGAAAGTGCGGCCGGCGAGCTTGTAGATCTCGTCCTCGAGCCCGGCAAGCCGCTGCGTGAAATCGCGGCTGAGACCGCGGAGTTGCTCGCGGTCGACCTTGATACCGAAGTGCTCCATGCGCGCGAGGATGCCGACGAGCGGCCGCTCCATCGTTTCGTAGAGCGCGACCATGCGCTCTTCGATCAGGCGCCGTTTGAACAGACGGTGAAGCCGGAGCGAGACCTCCGCGTCCTCGGCGGCATAGTCGAGTGCCTTGTCGATCGGTACCCGGTCGAAGGTGACCTGCGCCTTGCCCTTGCCGGCCACGTCCTTGTAGCGAATCGTCTGGTGCTTGAGGAAAAGCCCGGCGAGCTCGTCCATGCCGTGACCATGGCGCGCACCGTCCAACACATAGGACAGCACCATCGTATCGTCGATCGGCGCCATCCGGATGCCGCACGGCTCGAGCACGAGCATGTCGTACTTGATGTTGTGGCCCACCTTCAGGACCGAAGGATCTTCCAGCAGCGGCTTCAGCATCGCCATCGCGGTGTCCTTCGCCATCTGCCTCATGCTCGCGGTCTGAGCGCCATCGAGGCTGAGATCGCCTTGGCCGCTGCCATTGACGCTGTGGCCGATCGGGATGTAGCAGGCCCGTCCCGGCTCGACCGCTAGCGAGACGCCGACGAGATCGCAGCGAAGCGGATCGAGCGACGTGGTCTCGGTGTCGATCGCGACGATGCCGACCTCGGTGGCACGGGCGATCCAGGCCGCCAGCGTTTCGGCATCGGTGACG